>Ga0307505_10000231_pt1 | contig 67509 bp, 74 predicted proteins | sample 23_S_MG_FD_202183 | JGI IMG/M metagenome (GOLD analysis project Ga0307505, IMG submission 202183) | Soil microbial communities from Populus trichocarpa stands in riparian zone in the Pacific Northwest, United States - 23_S | ecosystem: Environmental > Terrestrial > Soil > Riparian zone > Trees... | reverse complement strand
CGAACGAGTACCGGCGGTGGATAACTAGTTATCCACAGGCGAAGTGCGACTTGTTCCTTATTGAAGGCCGCCGCGACGCCTGTCTCGTTGACTCCTGACGAGGAATTTTTGGCCCGGCGCTAGCCGATTCGCGATCGGCTTTTTGCGTCCGAGCGGGCCGCGTCAGATTCGTCAGTTCGGCCATGAGCGCGGATTTGGAGTGAGTCTTCGCGTTTAGGCGAAGACCTCGTGCCGGAATGTCAGCCGGCGGCGCCAGGGTTCCCGGGCTGATAGCGGACTGTGACCAGGCGTTTCGATTCGACCGGCACTCCCGACGCGTCGCGTGAGGCGCGCTGTGCTCGGGCCATCGAGGCCCGGCAGGTCTGCTCGGCGACTTCCGGAGGCGCGCTGGTCTCGACGATCGCGCAATGCGTCACCGAGCCTTCGGCGCTCACCGTCAGCTCGACTTTCACTACGCCCGCGGCCGTGACCGCCGACGCCGCCAGGATCGATAGCAGCATGGCAACCTCCTCGCCGGAGAGAAGATCACGGCGAGGCTAAGAACCCGTTCCGCAGCAGCCCTAAGAATTCGCTAAGCGCCGCCCGTCATCGGTCGCGGGCCAGGGCGTTTCGAACCACAGAAAGGCCTTCCCATGTCCTTCCTCGACAGCTTGCGCGCCGCCTTCAAGGGCGGCGGCAAGCGCGTGCCGCTGGCGCGCAGCTTTACCGCGCCATGGTCATGGGCCTTCGAGCCCGCCGGCGCGCGGCCGCCGTTCGAGTACCGCCAGGCGGTGCGCCAGGCATTTCTGGAAAACCCGGTGGCGCAGCGCGCGGTTCGGATCGTCGCCGAGGGCGTCGGCAGCGCGCCGCTGGTGCCGGGCGGTGCTGACGACTCTGAGCGAGCGCAGGCGTTGGTTTCCGCGACCAGCGCGGGCCAGTCGCTACTCGAGACGCTGGCGGCGCAGCTGCTGCTGCACGGCAACGGCTATGTCCAGGTGATGCGCGACGGGGAAGGAAGGCCCGTCGAGCTGTTCGCGCTGCGGCCGGAGCGGGTCTCGGTGGTCGCGGGGGCGGATGGCTGGCCGGCGGCATTTCAATACAAGGTCGGCGACCAGGCGCTGAGCATCCCCGTCGAGGACGAGGACGGCTGGCCGCAGGTCATCCATCTGAAAGCCTATCACCCGGCCGACGACCATTACGGCGCCGGTTGCCTTTCCGCCGCGCACCAGGCGGTGGCGATCCACAATGCCGCAAGCGGCTGGAACCGGGCCTTGCTGGAAAACGCGGCGCGACCTTCCGGCGCGCTGGTGATGGACGCCGGCGACGCCAGCGGCCTGACCACCGACCAGTTCGACCGGCTCAAGGCCGAGCTGACGCAGGCCTATGCCGGCGGCGGCAATGCCGGGCGGCCGATGCTGCTCGAAGGCGGGCTCAAGTGGCAGGCGCTGAGCCTGAGCCCCGCCGACATGGATTTTGCCGAACTCAAGGCGGCGGCGGCGCGCGACATCGCGCTCGCCTTCGGGGTGCCGCCGATGCTGCTCGGGCTGCCGGGCGACAATACTTATGCCAATTACCGCGAGGCCAACCGCGCGCTGTGGCGGCTGACGCTGCTGCCGCTGGCCGGCAAGATCCTCAGCGGGCTTGCCGAGGGACTGCGGCCGTGGTTCCCAGAGCTGGCGCTGACGGTCGATCTCGATCGCATTCCGGCGCTGGCGGAGGACCGCGAGCGGCTGTGGGCCCAGCTCACCGCGGCCGATTTCCTCAGTTCGGACGAAAAGCGCGCGATGCTCGGGTTCGGCGCCAAAGAGTCGGGGGGATCAACCCTATGAACCGCGAGGACATGCTGGCCAAACTGATCGCCCAGGCCTCGGCCGAAGGCGGCGAGCTGGTCACGCTGCGCGCGATCGTCGAGGAGGCGAGCGAGCTCGGCGCCAACCGGGTGCTCGTCCGCATTGGGCTCAGTGACGAGCGCGCGCAGGACGACATCGACGAGCTGCGCGAGCTGCTCGGCGCATGGCGCGCGGCCAAGGCGAGCGCGTGGAAGGCGGCGGTGACGTGGATCGTGCGCGGGGCGATGGCCCTGCTGCTAATCGGCATCGCGGTGCGGCTCGGCGTGCCGGGAATGCTCAAGTGAGGCTGGCCGGATACGCCGCCTTGTTCGGCGTGGCCGACTCGGCCGACGACACCATCCGACCCGGAGCCTTCGCCCGCACGCTCGCTGAAAGAAAGGAACCGCTGCCGCTCTACTGGCAGCACCGCCCGAGCCAGCGCATCGGCACGGTCGAGAGCATATCGGAGGACCGGCGCGGCTTGCGCGTCGTTGCCCGGATCGAGCGGACCGGCAGCCTCGCCGCCGCCATGCTCGAACGCCGCGAGGTCGATGGCCTCAGCTTCGGCTACCGCGCGCGCGGCTATCGCCGGCTCGGCCCCGGGTCATCAGGGGGCCGCCTACTCGAGGACATCGAACTGCTCGAAATCAGCCTGGTTACGCACCCGCTGCAACCCGGCGCGCGAATACATCTGGTCCGCTGACAGAATTCCACCGGCCGCCCGCGAGGCGGCCTTTTTTGTGCCCCCAAACCCCCAAGCGAAAGGTGACTACCCCCATGGACATGCAAATCGAAACCGAAGTGCTGGCCGCCAGCTTCGACCTGGTCTCGCGCCAGGACGAGGCCGAGAAGGCCATCACCGGCCTGCGCAGCGACGTCGACGAAGTGAAGGCCCGGCTCGACCGCGTCAGCCGCGCCGCTTCCCGGCCAACACTGACCGGGACGCTCGACGGCGTGCGCAACGAGGCCGAGGTCAAGAGCTTCATCGACGGCTACTTGCGCCACGGCCGGGTCAGCGAACTGAAGTCGATCCAGGGCACCGATCCCGAAGCGGGCGGTTATGCCGTCCCGCGCGAGATCGATGCGCTGATCGCCAGCGAGCTGAAGGAGATCAGCCCGATCCGCGGCCTTGCCCAGGTGGTCCAGGTCGGCACTTCGGGCTACCGCAAGCTGGTCGCCATCGGCGGCACCGCCTCGGGCTGGGTTTCCGAGACCGCCGCCCGCCCCGAAACCGACACCCCCGAGTTCGCCGAGATCGCGCCCCCGTCGGGCAAACTCTACGCCAACCCGGCGGCGAGCCAGACCATGCTCGACGACGCCGCGTTCGACCTCGAAGGCTGGCTGGCGAGCGAGATCGCGATGGAGTTCGCCCGCGCCGAGGGCGCTGCGTTCGTCGGCGGCAGCGGCACCAACCAGCCGAGCGGGTTCCTGTCGACGGCCAAGTCGCTGGTCGGCGACGGCGCGCGCCCGTTCGGCACGCTGCAGTACATCGCCTCGGGCGAGGCCGAGGGCTTCGACATCGAGCCCGACGTCAAGCTGATCGACCTGGTCCACACCATGAAGGCCGGCCATCGCCAGGGCGCCAGCTGGGTGATGAATTCCTCGACGCTGGCCGAAGTGCGCAAGCTCAAGACCGGCGACGGCGGCTTCATCTGGCAACCCGGCCTGGTCGAAGGCCAGCCCGACCGCCTGCTCGGCTACCCGGTGGTCGAGGCCGAGGACATGCCCGACATCGCCGCCGATGCCTTCCCGATCGCGTTCGGCAACTTCAAGGCCGGCTACCTGATCGCCGAGCGGACCGCGACCACGATCCTGCGCGATCCGTTCACCAACAAGCCGTTCGTGCACTTCTACGCCACCAAACGAGTGGGCGGCCAGGTGCTCGACAGCGCGGCGATCAAGCTGCTGAAGATCGAGGTGTGATTTGTTTGTTTAGCCTCAAGCGCCGACGGGGCCATCCGGCCCCTTAGGCTTCCCTCGCATAAGCTCGGGCGCGCGTTCGCGCTTGCGGGTTCCTGGTCGGAACCCGGACCATTCCAAGCCGATGCTGTGGAGTGCTGATCCGGTCCGCGACTAGCGGACCGCAAGGCCGAACGGCCGCCCGAGCTTATGCGAGGAAGCCAAGCCGCCCGGATGGGCGGCGCCCGGCGCTTGAGGCGAAAGCAAGAAAAGGACACCCGCATGAAACGCACGATCATCAACCCCGCCGAACTGGCGGGCGCGGCTCTTGACGAGCTCAAGCAGTGGCTGGCGATCACCACGCCGGGCGACGATGCGGCGCTAACCGCGCTGCTTCGCGTCGCGCTGGAGATCGGTGAAGCCTTCACCGGGCAGATGCCGCTGGCGGCGCTGTGCGAGGAAGTCTGGCCTGCCGGGCAACGCTGGCAGGCGCTGGCGACCCGGCCGGTGCAGGCGATCACCGGTATCGAAGGCATTCCCGCGGAAGGCGCGCGCTTCTCGCTCGCGCCGGGCGATTACGAAATCGAGCTCGAGGCCGACGGCAGCGCGCAATTCCGCATTCTGCGACCCGCTGCCGCCGTCCGCGTTGCGGTGCGCTTCACCGCGGGCATGGCGGCCGAGTGGGCCGACCTGCCCGAAGCGATCAGGCACGGTGTGGTCCGGCTTGCTGCGCACCACTACCGTCAGCGCGATCTCGCCGCGGCCTCGCCGGAGCCCCCGGCCGCGGTCGCGGCACTGTGGCGCCCGTGGCGGCGGATGCGGCTGACATGATCGTCCTTCGACAAGCTCAGGATGAGCGGACGGGATGGACGGCGCTCGTCGCTCGCCTCGCCGTGAAAGCGGAAGCGCTCGGCCGGGCTCATGCCGAAACGCGCCTGCGCCAACTGCGCCGCGATACGCGCCGTTGGCGCCGGGCCGGCTTGCTGTGGCCACTGTTCGCGAAGGAACGCTAGGATGGAAACGCTGCTGCGCGCCTTGCTGATCGAATGGCTCGCGGCCGACGCGACCCTCGCCGGCCTGGTCAACGCAATCACCGAAGAGGCGCCCTCGCGCACCGCACCGCCCTGGCTCGGCATCGCTGCCAGCGCCAGCACCGACTGGAGCACCAAGGATCGCACCGGTCGCGAAGTGCGTGTCGCACTCGAGCTGCATTGCCGCGGCGACGACCCCGGCACCGCGGCCGCGACCGTCGAGGCGATCGAAGCACGCGTGGCAGACCTGCCCCGCTCGGGCCCTGGCCTCGAAGTGGCCAGTCAAACCTTCCTGCGCGCCCGCGCCGAGCAGCGCGCCGGCAACTTGCGCGCCGTGCTGCTCGAATACCGCTTCCGGCTTCTCGCCGCCTGATCCCCCAACCGGAGAACCCACATGACCGCCCAGAAAGGCTCCGCCTTCCTTCTCAAGATCGGCGATGGCGAAGAGCCGCCCGCCTACCAGACCGTTGCCGGCCTCAGGACCACGCAGATGTCGATCAACGGCGACACCGTGGTCGTCACCCACAAGGATTCGGGTGGCTGGCGCGACCTGTTGTCGGGCGCGGGAACGCGTTCGGTCTCGGTCAGCGCCGCCGGCATTTTCCTCGGTAGCGCCGCCGAAGCCTCGATCCGCGGCCACGCCTTGGCCGGGACGATCGACGACTACGAACTGTCGTTCGAGGACGGCGAGAAGCTGCAAGGCCAGTTCCTGGTCCAGCGACTCGACTACGCCGGGGATTTCAATGGCGAGCGCAACTACACGCTGCAGCTCGAAAGCTCGGGTCCGGTGGTGCCGGTATGACAACCGCCAACTCGGCGCGCGGTGAGGCTACGCTGTCCCTCGGCGGCCGGGATCATGTTCTGCGGCCGACTTTCGCCGCGCTGGTCGCGGCCGAGGAGGAGCTCGGCTCGCTGTTCGCGCTGGTCGAGCGCGCGGGTGACGGGCAATTGCGGCTGGCCGAGCTGGCGGCGCTGTTCTGGCACTGCCTGGCCGAGCGCGACGGCGTGACCCGCGACGAGGTCGGCGAGGCGGTGGCCGAGCAGGGCCTGGCCGCTGCTGCAGGGCCGTTGCGCGCGCTGCTGCGGCAGATCCTGCAAGGCCAGGGATGAGTAACACATTCACCGCGGGCGCCCTGCGCCTCGCGGGCCTGGTCCCGCGCGCGCTCGGCTGGCGGCCGGCGCACTTCTGGGAGGCGACGCCCGCCGAGTTGGCGGCGATCCTCACGGTCGACGGCCAAGCAACCGACGCCCCGCTGACTCGCGGCGAGCTCACCGCGCTTTTGGAGCAAGACCGGCATGGATGACGACATCGACACCCTGCTGATCGACGTTCGCGCCAGCACCAGCGGCTTCCGCTCCGACATCGAGGCGATGCGCGGCACGGTCGATTCAACACTGGTCGACGGCTTCGCCAAGGCCGGCAATGTGCTCGAGCGCGGGTTGCTGTCAGCGATCCGCCGCGGCAGCCTCGGCTTCGACGACTTGAAGCGCATCGCGCTCGATGCACTCGGCCAGATTGCGGCGCAGGCGATGCAGACCGGTCTCGGCGGAATGTTCGGCGGGGGCTCCAGCGGCGGGCTCGGCGCGATCCTGACCGGCGCCGTCGGCGCGCTGTTCGGCCTGCCGGGCCGGGCCACCGGCGGACCGGTCGCGCCCGGCGCGGCCTATCTGGTCGGCGAGCGCGGGCCGGAAATGTTCGTGCCCACCTCGGCCGGGCGCGTCGAGACCGGTGGCGCTGCGACGCCACGCGACGTGCGCATCTCGATCCAGATCGCACCGCCCAAGGGCGCCGACGCGCCGACCACGCTGCGCCGCTCGTCACGCCAGGTGGCAAGTTCAGTGCGCCGCGCGCTGCACGACCTCTGAGGAAACCGGGACATGGCGTTTTGGCTCGCCCATCAACGCGACGGCCAGCAATCGGACTGGATCCAGCGATTCGACCCGCGCTTCTGGACCGTCAATTTCCCGCGACCGATGATGGCTTCGGTGGTCACCACCGGGCCGGATTCGCTGCGCGCCGAGGTCGAATTCCACCACGCCGATGCTCTCGCCGGGCTGATCTGGGACAGCGGCGACCGCCATGACCATCCGCTGCTGCGCTACGACACCGATTTCGACTATTCGCGCACCACGCTGCGGTTCCGCTGGCAGTCGAACGGCATCATTCCGCTCGACGCGGTGCACGGTCCGACGCTGACCATCGAGGGGCGCGACGCCGCCGAGGCGCCGCGCACCTGGTATGTGCGGTTGTGGAACTATGCCGACGGCTCGCCCGACGACGCGCAGGTCACGTTGCCGTTCTCGGCGCTTTCCGGCGGTTGGGAGGCGGACGACCCGGTCTGGCCGCACGACATCGACCGGATGTTCGTCTCGCTGGCACCACCGGGATCCGATCCGGAGGATGATAGCCTGCTGCCGCAGCGCGCCGACGGCTGGGTCGAGCTGAGCGAGATCGATTGCACGGGCGACAGACCGATGCTGGCGATCGGCGACGTGCTGCTGCCGCCGCACGACCTCAGCATGGCGACCGCCTACGACGACAGCTACAACCTCACTCCCGCGCGGGTGCTGCGCAACATTCGCGGCCTCGGGTATCGCGACGCCATCGTCCACTACGTCGGCATGAGCCATTATTACCGGCTCGAGCGGACCGGCGACGAGCTGCTGGTCGACGCGACGCCGCAGCTCTGCGCTCCAGCCGAAGCCTGGCATGCCAGCTACTTCGCGCTGTGCGCCGAGCAAGGCTACCGGCCGATCGCCTCGCTGTCCTACGAGCTGTTCGCCGAGCATTGCCCGCCCTCGTGGCAGCAGCGCTTTGCCGACGGTACGCCGGCGCTGACCGGCTGGGTCCCGCCCTCGGCGCTGCTGTCGCCGGCCAATGCCTGGGCGATGACTTTCCTGCGCGAGATCGCCGCGCGCTTCGTCGCGCTGATGCTCGACGCCGGGCTGCCGGCCGCGTTCCAGATCGGCGAGCCGTGGTGGTGGACGACAGCCGACGGGCGCATCGCGCTCTACGACGCCGACGCGCGCGTGCTGTTCGGCGGCGATCCGCCCGAGATCGCCGACCTGCGCCAGCCGCTGACCGCGCCGGAGATCGCCCTGCTCGACCAGGCGGGCACGGCGCTCGCCGCGTCGACCGCCGCGATGCGCGACGCGATTATGGACGCCTCCGACGACCTCGCCGAAGTCATGCTGCTGGTGTTCACGCCGACCGTGCTCGATCCCGCGATGCCCGAACTCAGGCGCGCCAACCTGCCGCCCGGCTGGGCCTGGCCGGATTACGACCGGCTCCAGCTCGAAGACTACGACTGGCTCACCTCGGGCGCCGACGGGTTGCGTGCGGCGGGATACGCCACGGTGCAGCAGCGCCTCGGCTATCCGGCGGAGAACCAGGATTACCTCGCCGGGTTCGTGCTCGATCCGGCCGATGCGGACACTTTCTGGCCGCGCATCGACCGGGGCATCGACGAAGCCGCCCAGCGCGGTGTCGCGCGGCGTTTCGTCTGGGCGCTGCCGCAAGTCGCACGCGACGGATACACCCGCCTGCCCAATTCCGGGGACCACGCCATGCAAGCCTTCGACGACCTGCTCTATCCGCTCGCGCTTGGCCGCGATGCCGGGGTGAGCGCGGAATTCTCGACCTCGATTGCGCTCACCGCCTCGGGCCACGAGCGCCGCGCGAGCCACTGGAGCGACGCCCGGCTGCATTTCGACGTCGGCCCGGGCATTCGCTCCGAAGCCGAGCTCGGCACGCTGATCGCCTTCTTTCGCGCCCGGCGTGGCGCGGCGCGCGGCTTTCGCCTGCGCGACCCGTTCGACTTCAGCTCGAACGGGATGACCGGCACGCCCCAGCCGGAAGACCAGCTGCTGGCGCTGGGCGACGGCGAGAGCACCCGCTTCCAGCTGCGCAAGCTCTACGGCGCGGACGAGCCGCAGATGCGCCCAATCACCCGCCCACGCGCCGTAAGCGTCGTGGTGAGCGTCGCCGCGGTCCAGGTCGCCAACTGGGCGCTCGAGGAAGGCGGCTGGATCGTGTTCGACACGGCCCCGCCCGCCGAGGTTGAAGTCCGCGCCGGTTTCACCTTCGACGTGCCGGTTCGCTTTGCCACCGACCGCCTCGACATCAGCGCCGCCTCGTTCGCGGCCGGCGAGGCGCCTTCGGTGACGCTGGTCGAGATCAGGGAAGCGACATGAGTCATGTATTCTTCAGCCAGGAGCTCGAAGCCGGCGCGACCTTCTGGCGCATCCGCCGCCGCGACGGGATCGCGCTCGGCCTGACCAGCCACGACCGCGACTTGTGGTTCGACGGCGTGCTCCACCGCGCCGCGCCCGGGATGCTGCCGAGCGCGATCCGCCGCACCGCCGACTTCGGACCCGACAGTGCCGAAGTCCAGGGCGCGCTGACCCACGATTCGATCCCCGCCACCGACCTTTCCGCCGGGCGCTTCGACGGCGCGGCGGTCGAGATCGGCGTGGTCGACTGGGAGACACTCGACCGCGCGGTGCTCTATCGCGGCGAGATCGGCGGCGTGGCCGAGGAAGCCGGCCAGTTCAGCGCCGAGCTGCGCTCCGCCAAGGCCGACCTCGAGGCCGACACGGTGCCGCGCGCCAGCCCGACCTGCCGCGCGCAGTTCTGCGGGCCGGGCTGCACGCTAAGCTCGGCGAAATTCACCCACGAGGCGGTGGTCTCCTCGATCGACTTTGCGGCCAACCGGGTCGCGTTCGCTGGCGGGCCGGCGGCCGCCGCGATGCGCGAAGGCAGCTTGCGCTTGCTCGACGGCCCGCAGGCCGGAATGGCGATCGAGGTGGCCTCGGCCGACGCCTCCGCCCTGGTACTCGACCGCGAGCTCGATCCGGGGTTGGAGCCGGGCACCCGCGCTTTGCTGCGCGAAGGTTGCGATCACACCGTGCAGACCTGCTCCGTGCGGTTCGGCAACGCGATCAACTTTCAGGGCGAGCCGTTCCTGCCGGGGAACGACCTGATCGCCCGCTACCCGACCTCCTCGAGATGAGCGGCAACGAACTGGCGCATGCGGCCGAAAGCTTCGTTGGCGCATCCTTCCGGCTGCACGGCCGCGATCCGATCATGGGGCTCGACTGCGTGGGCCTCGTGCTGATGGCGATGGCCGAGATCGGGAGGCCCGTCCGCCTGCCTGTCAGCTACGCACTCCGCAACCTCGAGCCTGAACGGTTCCTGCAGCTTCCCACCGCGGCCGGCTTCGTCGAGGCAGACCATGCCGAGATCGAAAACGGTGATGTGCTCGTGTTCGCGCCGGGACCGGCACAGCTTCATCTCGCCATCGTCGCCATAGGCGGCGGCATCATTCACGCCCACGCCGGCTTGCGTCGGGTCGTGCGCACCCCCTTTCCGCTTCCCTGGCCCGTCATCGGCCATTGGCGCCTCACCTAGGCTCTTCCCATGGCTACTGTGATCTTCACCGCGCTCGGCACGGCGCTGGGCGGTCCGCTCGGCGGCGCGCTAGGCTCATTGATCGGCCACCAGCTCGACCGCGCGGTCTTCGGCGGCGCGAAGCGCGAAGGCCCGCGGCTCAAGGAGGTGCAAATCACCACGTCGAGCTACGGCACGCCGCTCGCCCGTCACTACGGCACCATGCGCGCGGCCGGCAGCGTGATCTGGGCGACCGATCTCAAGGAGAGCAGCGAGCGCAGCGGCGGCAAGGGGAAGCCCTCAACCACCACTTACAGCTATTCGGCCTCGTTCGCGGTCGCGCTCGCCAGCCGCCCGATCCTCCGGCTCGGCCGTATCTGGGCCGACGGCAACCTGCTGCGCGGCGAAGCGGACGAGCTCAAGACCGGCGGCGAGCTGCGCGTCTACGAGGGGCACGGCGACCAGCCCGTCGATCCGCTGATCGCGAGCGACCGGGGCGCGGCCTGCCCGGCGTTTCGCGGACGCGCCTATTGCGTGTTCGAATCGCTGCAGCTGGCCGATTTTGGCAACCGCATCCCCGCCCTGTCCTTCGAGATCGTGGCCGACGACGGCGAAGTGACGCTGGCGCAGCTGGTCGAGCGGCTCGATCGCCCGGTCGATGCCGAACCGGCGCTGGCGGGGCTAGGCGGGTTCAGCGACGAGGGCGGTCCGCTGGCCTACACCCTGTCGACCATCGACGATGTCTATCCGCTCGCCTGCGATGCGGGCGGCGACCGGCTCAGTATCGTTGCGGCCGATGTGATCCCCGCGGAAGTCCCGCTCCTCCCCGAACCGGCCGTCGACTTGTCCGACCAAGGCTTCGGCGCGCTCGCCGGCCAGTCGCGCCGCCGCCAGCCCGATGCCCGCGAGATTCCCGACGGGCTGCGCTATTACGACACCGGCCGCGATTACCAGGCGGGGCTGCAGCGGGCCGACGGACGCGCCCGCCCCGGCCGCAGCCGGGTGCTCGAGTTCCCCGGCGCACTCGCCGCCTGGACCGCGCGCGACCTCGCCAATGCCGCGGCCGAACGGGCCGGCTGGTCGAACGACACGCTCGCGTGGCGGGTCGCCGAGCTCGATCCCGCGCTTGCCCCGGGCACGATCGTGCGGGTTCCCGGCCATCCCGGCCACTGGCGCATCGACGGCTGGGAATGGCGCGACAAAGGCGTCGAGCTGGAGCTGCGCCGCCTGCCGCGCGGGGCGCCGCGGCAGACGCCCGCCGATCCCGGCGATGCGCTGTCGCCGCCCGACCTGGTCGCCTCAGCGACCGAGCTGGTCGCGTTCGAATTGCCCTGGGACGGGATTGGCGCGGGCGACACGCGGCAGGTTTACGCCGCGCTGTCCTCGGCCTCGCAGGGCTGGCGCGGCGCCGCACTTTATGCCGATCAGGCCGGCGACCTCGTCTCTCTCGGCTCCAGCGGCACCGCTCGGAGCGTGATCGGTCGGACGACATCCGCCCTCGCCGGTTCTCCGGCCGTACGGCTCGATCGCACCGCATCGCTCGAGATCGAGCTGGCCTCGGTGGACTTTCTGCTGAGCGGTGCGACGCCCGAAGCGCTCGCCGGCGGCGCCAACCGCGCCTTGCTCGGCAACGAAGTTGTGCAATTCGCCGAAGCGGTGCCGCTCGGCGGAGCCGGCTGGCTGCTGCGCGGCCTGTTGCGCGGGCGCGGCGGCACCGAGCAAGCGGCGCAAGCCGGGCACGCATCGGACACGCCGTTCGTCCTGCTCGACGGCACCCCCCTTGCCGTCGACCCCGCGCTCCTCGGTCCCACGAATGCCACCACCCTCGTGGCTATCGGCCTGGCCGACGACGAGCCCGTCACCGCATCGATCCTTAGCCCTGGATCGACATTGCGCCCGCTGACGCCGGTGCATCCACGCGTCCGGTTGCCGGCGGAAGGCGGGCTGGTGCTGCAGTGGACCCGGCGCGCGCGCGGCGTGTGGAACTGGCCGGACTGGGTCGAGGCGCCGCTCAACGAGCCGACCGAGGCTTACGTCGTCGGGCTTGGCGATGCCGACCAGCCGGTCCTGCGCTGGGAACTGGCGCTGCCTCAGCTCGAGCTGTCCGCCGTCACTCTCGCGATGCTCGTCAGCGAACACCCCGGGCAACCCTTGTGGGTCCGCCAGGTCGGCCGCGTCGATCTGTCCGCGCCGCTGCTGCTGCTTCTCGTCCCCTGATCGCAAGCGAAAGAACCGACCATGTCCGATCCGATTGAGTTCACCTCCGCCAGTCCCCGTTTCGGGCTGCCGCTGCTGTTCGCCGGGCAAGCCCAGAAGGAATTCTTCGTCAACGAGGCACACGCACTGACCGATGCGCTGCTTCACCCGGCGATAGAGGGCGAAGCCGACGATCCGCCGGCCACTCCCGAAGAGGGCGAAACCTGGCTGATCGGCGATACCCCGACGGGGCCATGGGAAGATCGCCCCGGCGAGATTGCCTCGTTCCAGGCCGGTGGCTGGGTCTTTGCCGCCCCGCGCGACGGGATGCGGGTACACGACCGTGCCACCGGCCAGGACATCGGTTTTCGCGCCGGCTGGCAACGTCCCGCCACCCCGGCCGAACCGACAGGAGGCACGACCGTCGATGCCGAAGCGAGGACCGCGATCGGCGAATTGATCGCCGCACTGGTCGATGGAGGCTTCCTGGCTGACGCCTGACCCGGAGCTTTTCGCCGCCTCTCTCGTTTTCCGGCAAACCATGCGAAAAGGCAGCCGGATGAAACGAGCCCTTGCCCTCTGCCTGCCGCTGGCCGCGATCCTCGCGGGGTGCCAGACGGTGGACGAGCTGCCGACCGAACGCCTCGGGCAGGCAACGCTGCGCCTCGCCAATGGGCTGCCCGGCGGGACGGCTCAACTGCTGGCCTCAGGCACCCAGGTGAACATCTCGATCGCTGTCGCTGGGATTTCCCCAGGCGTTCACGGCATTCATCTGCATCTGGTGGGCGCGTGCGACGCGCCCGGTTTCGAATCCGCTGGCGCTCACCTCAATCCGACCGGCAGACAGCACGGCGCGGAAAACCCCGCCGGGTCGCATCTGGGCGACCTTCCCAACGTCACCATCGGCGCGGCGGGCGCCGGCACGGTCAGCGCCACGCTGCGGGGAACGCGCGAGGAAGTCCTCGCGTGGCTGTTCGACTCCGACGGCAGCGCCGTGGTCGTCCATGCCGACCCCGACGACTATCGCACCGATCCGTCGGGAAATTCGGGCACGCGCATCGCCTGCGGCGTGCTTACGCGGAGCTGAAGCTCTCGCCACTTGCCTCGGCGCGGGCCAGCCGGGTCGCTTCGGCGGTGGGATAGAGCCGGATCGCCATAACCAGCGCGCCGAGCCCGACGGGGACGAGCGCGAGATTGCCCATCACCCCCAATGCCAGACTGCCGGTCAGCTCGGACACCAGTCCCGCTGTGAACGGGCCGAACGCCAGCCCGATCAGCGTCGCGCCGAGCATGGCAACCGCGGCCGCCGTTCCGCGCATGCGCGGCAGGACAAGCGATTGCGTCGCAGCCGCCGTAGCCCCCAGGGCGGACGAGGTCGCCATCTGCACCAGGAAGGCGCAGACCAGGAACAGCGCCGGATCCTCGGTCCGGTATCCGATCAGGACCAAGGGAACCGGCGCCGCGAGGCCGATCGCAAGCACGAACAGGCGTCCGGCAGCATGGCGCCGGTGAAGCCGGTCGGCCAGCCAGCCGCCGCCGATCACTCCGAGGAAGCCGCCAAGCGCGGCGGGCGCGCCGATCAGCCAGCCAAGCTCGACCTTGTCGAAGGCGAACACCCGCTCGGCATAGGGTGACGCCCAATAGGTCACAGTGTAGCCGAGGTAGGAGACGACCGCGTAGGCGAGAACCACACACACGAATGCCGGCGTGCGCCAGGTCAGTTCGAAGGTCGCGGGATCGTCGGCCCGCAAAGCGCTGGCCCAGTTGAACACGGCGTAGAAACCGACCGCAACAAAGGCGAATTGCGCCGGATTGCCGGCGGCGACGGCGAGCGCCCAGGCGCCGGCGCCCAGCGCGGCCGCCACCGCCAGATTGATCCCCAGCGCCCTGCCGCCGCGCCGGGCGGCGCCCAGAACCGTGAACGGGGGGACGATCAGCGCCACCTGGCCAAGGAAGCTGCGCCAGGGCCGGGGATCGGTCGGGCTGGTGATCCCCTCGAGCGCGCCGCGCGCCGGCTCGCGCAGCGACAGCACCCACAAGGCCAGCAGCAGCCCGGGCAAGCCCACGACCAAGAACGCCGCCTGCCAGCCCACCAGCCCGAGCGGGCCACCGGTCGGCCAGGCGCGGTTCCAGTTCTCGACCACCAGCCCGCCGACCAGCAACGACAGTCCGCTGCCGACAAACAGTCCGCCGGAGTAGATGCCCAGCGCCGTCCCCCTGAGCCGCGGCGGAAACCAGTCCGAGATCAGCGAATAGGCGCAAGGGTTGGCGGTCGCCTCGCCCACGCCGACGCCGATCCGCGCCGCCGCGAGCGCCGTTCCGTTGCGGGCAAAGCCCGAAAGTGCCGTCATGCACGACCACAGCGTCAGGCCGAGCGCGAGCAGGCGGATGCGGCTCCAGCTGTCGGCCAGGCGGCCAAGCGGAATCGCGAACAGCGCGTAGAAGATCGCGAACGCGGTGCCGTAGAGAAAGCCCAGCTCGGCATCGGTGAGCCCGAGGTCCGCCTTGATATCGTTGGCGAGGATCGAAAGGATCTGCCGGTCGACGAAATTGAGCAGGTAGACGAGGAACAGGACCCCGAGGGCGTACCAGCTGTAGGCGGGCGCGCGTTGCTCGCTTGTCGAACCTTCGCGGACCCCGGCATCAGCCTGCGGCATAAGCCGTCGCGTCCTCGATCCCGGTCTCGGCGAAACCCGCGCGGCGCAAGCGGCAACTGTCGCACAGCCCGCAGGCGAGCCCCTCGTCCGTCGGATCGTAGCAAGACCAGCTCATCGCCGGGTCGAGCCCGAGCCGGACCGCCTCCTGAGCAATCCTCGCCTTGCCCCAGTCCTGCAGCGGCGCATGGATCCGGAATGGCGATCCCTCGACGCCGTCCCTGGTTGCCAGCCGCGCGGTCTCGGCAAAGCTGGCGATGAATTCCGGACGGCAATCGGGATAGCCCGAGTAATCGAGCGCGTTGACGCCGATGAACACGTCGTGCGCGCCGAGCGGTTCGGCCCAACCCAGCGTGAGCGCCAGGAAGATCAAATTGCGGGCCGGCACGTAAGTGATCGGGATATCGTTTCCGACGCCCGCCTTCGGCACCGCGATTTCGTCGGTCAGCGCCGAGCCGCCGAAGCACCGCAGGTCGAGCGGCAACACGACATGGCGCACCGCGCCCAAATGCCGGGCGATCTCCCGCGCAGCCTCGATCTCGCGGCGATGGCGCTGGCCGTAATCGATCGTCAGCGCATTGATGGCGAAGCCGCGCTCGCGCGCGATGGCGGCCGCAACCATCGAATCGAGCCCGCCCGACAACAGAACGACAGCTTCATTGTTCACCGCGCGGCGCTAGGCAGGTGAGCGCCGGTCAGCAAGCCCCGCTGTGCCGCGCCTCGCCGCTGATCGAGAACGGCGCGCCGTCGATGATCCCCTGGCTCTGGATCTGGACCAGGCCGTTGCCCTCACGCCGCAGCGAGGTGCGGCCGTAACCGTTCCCCCGGCAGGTGTACTGGACGATCACCTCGTTAGCCTCGTCGCGCACCACGAAGCGGCTGCAGCCAGTCTGCCTGTGGCGAATCTGGATGAGTTCGCGACCGTCGCGCACGCAGACGCGTTGTTCCGTGGCATCGTCGCGAATGCGCAGGCTCCACGCACCCTTGGCAAGCGAATCCAGCATGGCCAGCTCCGCACCGAGCGCGGCGATCGGGATGCCTACGAGCGAGGCCGCAAGCGCAATACTGCCAAGGGTGCGACTATTCATCGACTGGCCAAACTTGCCCATATGACCACTCCCGTCAGTTGAGCGGCGGTTTAAATACCATACCATTTATGAACGGCCAATTGCACCACACGTGCGACGAACCGATCAGTCCTGGATCGGAAATTCGCGCGAGCAGAAGGCGCAGTCGACTCGGATGATGCCGTCTTCGTCGCGCATGTCGCGCCGGTCCTCCTTCGGAAAGCGGGCCAGCACCTCCTCGAAATGCCCCACCGAGCAGCGGCAGCCGCGCGAAAGCTGCGCCGCCGCCTGGACCCGAACCTCGCGCTCCTCGTGAAACAGCCGCCAGACCAGCGCCTCTGCCGAGAGTTCGGGGTCGAGCAGTTCTTCGGGCCGCACCGTCTGCGCCAGAATCGCCACATGCTCCCATTCCGGGCGGTCCGCGCGCTGGTCGATCCGGTCGCGACCTTCCTCGGCATCGGCCATGTGCTGCACCAGCAGGCCGCCGGCCACGCAATCACCGGTCCCGGTGCGAACTGCCGTCCGGAGTAGCGTCGGCACCTGTTCGCTGCGGGCGAAATAGGCTTCTACGGCCTCTGCCAGGGTCGTGCCTTCGAGCGGAACCACGCCCTGATAGCGCTCCTGTGCCTCGGCGGCATCGAAAGTGATCGCCAGGTGGCCCTTGCCGAACAGGCCCGCGAGAGTGGGGTTGGCACCCAGGCGCGCAAGGCGTTCGGCGCTGTGCTTGACGTAGCCGCGCAATTCGCCGTCGCGATAATCGCACACCAGCAGTTCGACGACGCCCTTCTCGGTCTGCGCCTGCAGGGTCACCTGACTGCCGGCGCGCTTGAGCAGCCCGCCCAGAAGGGCAGTAACCACCAGCGCTTCGGCCAGCAGTCGCTTGATCGCCGGCGCGTAGTCGTGCGCGGCGAGGATCTTGTGCAGCACCGGGCCAAGCCGCACGACCCGGCCGCGCGCGTCGCGATCGGGTAACGTGAAGCCGAGCAGCCGGTCGCCTTCCGGGCCCTGTGCGATGCGGTCAGTCATGCTCGGCATATGGGGCCGCGCGGCGTGAAATTAAGCCCGCCCTAGCCGAGCAGCCGGAAGCACCACAGCAGGACCGATTTCTGCGCGTGGATGCGGTTCTCCGCCTCGTCGAAGACCACCGATTGCGGCCCTTCGAACACCCCCTCGCTCACCTCCTCACCGACATGCGCGGGCAGGCAATGCAGGAACCGGGCATCGGGCTTGGCGCGGGCCATCAGCGCCTCGTTGACCTGGAACGGCGCCATCGCCGCGAGCTTGTTGTGGACGTGCTGCTGGCCCATCGACACCCAGGTATCGGTGACCACGATGTCGGCGCCGGCCACGGCCTCGGCTGGATCGCGAGTCAAGGTCACCGTGGCGCCGCGCGCCCGCGCTTCGGCCACGAAGCCGCTGTCCGGATCGTAGCCCTGCGGCGTGCCGGCGCGGACGTTGAACCCCATCAACCCGGCAGCTTCGATGAGCGAACTGAGCACGTTGTTGCCGTCGCCGAGCCAGGCCAGCTCGAGCCCGGGAAGAGCCTTGCCCTGTTCGATCACGGTCAAAAGGTCGGCGATGATCTGGCACGGGTGCGAACGGTCGGTAAGGCCGTTGATGACCGGCACCGTGGCGTGGCGCGCCATCTCTTCGACCTTGGCGTGATCGTCGGTGCGGACCATGATCGCATCGACCATCCGGCTGAGCACGCGCGCGGTGTCGGCCACGGTTTCCCCCCGGCCGAGTTGCGTCGTCGCCGCGTCGAGCACCAGCGAAGTCCCGCCGAGCTGGCGGATCGCAATGTCGAAGCTGACGCGGGTGCGGGTCGAGTTCTTCTCGAACAGCATCGCCAGCACGCGCCCGTCGAGCGGTGCATCGGGATCGGGCTTGCCCTTGGGCCAGTCGCGACGCGCCGCTTTGCGAATTTGCGCGTCGTCGAGCATCGCCGCGATCGCCTCGCCGCCGGCGTCCGCCAGGCTCAGGAAGTGCCGGACCTCAGTCATCGCTGGGCGGCGCGAAACTCCGCGCTCCCTCGCTCAGCCGCTCGATGCACTCGGCAATGTGCTGCTGCTCATCGATGATCAGCGGAGGCAGCACGCGGAACACGTTCTCGCCCGCCGCAACGGTGAGCAATCCGTGGTTGTCGCGCAGGTGCGCGACGAACTCACGCGACACCGCCGGCTCCTTGAGCTTGATGCCGAGCATCAACCCCCGTCCACGAATCTCCTCGAACAGGTGGTCATGATTGGGGATCAGCTGCTCGAGCGCCGCGCGCAACCTGTCGCCCATCCGCGTCACGTGCTCGAAGAACCCCGGTTCGAGCATCACATCGAGGATCGCCATTCCTGCCGCCATCCCCAGTGGATTGCCGCCGTAGGTCGAGCCGTGCGTGCCGAACACCATGCCCTTGGCCGCTTCCTCGGTGGCGAGGCAGGCGCCGAGCGGGAACCCGCCGCCGATGCCCTTGGCGACGGTCATGATGTCGGGCTCGATGCCGTAGTGCTCGTAAGCGAAGAACTTGCCGGTTCGACCGTAGCCGCACTGGATCTCGTCGAGAATGAGCAGCATGCCGTGCTCGTCGCAGGCTTTGCGCAGACCCGTGATGAACTCGGGCGTGCCCGCCGTCATTCCGCCTTCGCCCTGTACCGTCTCGACCATGAACCCGGCGGTGTTGTCGTCGACCAGCGCCAGGGCGGCGTCGAGATCGTTGAAGGGCGCATAGTCGAATCCCGGCAGGAGCGGCTCGAACCCGTCGCGCATCTTGGCCTGGTTGGTCGCCGAGATCGCGCCCAGAGTCCGGCCATGAAAGGCGTTGTTGAAGGTGATGATCTTGGTGCGGTTGGGCCGCTCGGTGACGTAGAAATAGCGCCGCGCGGTCTTGATCGCGCACTCGATCGCCTCGGCGCCCGAGTTGGTGAAGAACACCGTATCGGCGAAGCAGTTGTCGACGATCCGCTGGGCCAGCGCCTCGCCCTGAGGCGAACCGTAGAGGTTGGAGACATGCATCAATGTCGCCGCCTGCTCGGCGATCGCCTTGGTCAGGTGCGGGTGGCCGTGGCCGAGCGCATTGACGGCGATCCCCGCCGCGAAATCCAGATAGCGCTCGCCGCGCTCGCCGATCAGGTAGCAGCCTTCGCCGCGCACCGGCCGGACCTCGCACCGGGGATAGACGGGCATCAACGGGGTGATCGTCATGGCGGACTAATTCCTACGCAAAGCGCCGTCGCGAAAACGGCGAATGGCGGCCCCCCACTTAGGTTTTGGGAGGGGCCGCCGGCCTTGTCCGTTTATGGTCTTGGCTGGACCCGGTCAAACCGGGCTCGGCTGGGACGATGATCCGTCGCGAGGTCAGCCCTGAACGGGCACAAGGTTGACCGCGGAGAATTTCCCTCGTCGGTCGACCTCGAGATCGAACTCGAAGCGATCGCCTTCGTTGATGGCTGACAGCCCCGAGCGCTCGACCGCGCTGATGTGGACGAAGGCGTCTTCCTTGCCGTCATCGCGGGTGATGAAGCCGAAGCCCTTCATCGAGTTGAAGAACTTGACCGTGCCGGTCGCCTTCTCACCCGTCAGCTCGCGCTGCGGGCTGGTGGTCTTCTGCTCGACCTTGATCACGTCGCCGACGACCTGCAAGTCCGCGGCGGAGATCTTGCCGCCCCGGTCGACCAGGTTGAACTGCAGCTCCTGCCCTTCGGCCAGGCCTTCGAGACCGGCGCGTTCGACCTGGCTGATATGGACGAACACGTCCTCGCCGCCCTCATCGCGCTGGATGAAGCCGAAGCCCTTCTGGACGTTGAAGAATTTCACCTTGCCCTGGCCGGTGCCGACGACTTGCGCGGGCATGCCGCCACCGGCGCCGCCTGGGCCACCGCGTGGTGCGCCGGCGCCGCGGTTTGCACCGCCGAAGCCGCCGCTTTCGCGATCACCGCCAAAGCGGTTTCCGCCGCCACCGAAGCGGTCTCCACCGCCGGCTGGACGCCATTCGTCGCCCCCGCCAAAGCGCGGCGCGCCTCCCTCAGCAAACGGCTCGAAGCCCTCTTCCCCGAAACCGTCCCGCTTGTCGCGTCCCCGGCCGCGACGACCTTTATCGTAACCCATGAACCGAACGTACCTTCACTTCGCTTTTGTTCCCCCCAGCGCCATTACGAGCTTAGTCGAACTGGCGCAGGCGCGCGCAGCTATAGCCTACAAAGTATCATTGTGCGAACGAATTAAGAATCCGCGGACGCGACTGGCGCGGCGATTTGCATGTTCAGTCCTTGCGCAGAATCCCGCCTTGGACAACAAGCACGGCGATGAGCGACTTCCGCCAGCTGACAGCCACCTTCTCGGCCAGCCCGCAGATCACGCTCGAGGATATCGCCGACGCGCAGGCACGCGGCTTTGCCCTGATCGTCAACAACCGGCCCGAGGGCGAAGCGGACGACCAGGTGCCAGGCGAAGCCGTCGAAGCCGCGGCGCGCGCGGCAGGAATGGACTATCGCGCCATTCCGGTCACCCACGCTGGGTTCAGCGAAGACCAGATCGACGCTATGGCGGCCGCGCTGGAGGGAGCGCAAGGGCCGGTCCTGGCTTATTGCCGCTCGGGCACGCGCTCGACACTGCTTTGGGCCCTGGCGCAAGCCTCATGCGGAGAGGATCCCGAGGCTCTGGCAGCCGCGGCCGCACAGGCCGGCTACGATCTGGCGCCGATCCGCGGGCTTATCGACATGCTGGCGGCGCGCAGCAGCTGACGGCTGACGATTGTCGACAAAAAAGGGGCCGGAGCACTGGCTCCGGCCCTTATAAGGTTACGTTCGCAGGAGGAACGTGGTGAGGCGGGACCGGAGAGGTAGAGAGGCCGGTCCCGCCAAACTTGTCGATCAGTTGTAGGCGCGCTCCCCGTGCTCGCCGATGTCGAGGCCGTCGACTTCGACTTCCTCGGAGACCCGCAGCCCGGTCAGCAGCTTGGCGGCGTAGATCGCGATGGCGGTGCCGACAGCGGCCCACACGATGGACACGCCCACGGCCTTGATCTGGATGAACACTTGCGCGCCCATCGCCGTCGAACCATCGCCCGGGCCGCCCATCAACGGCTGGTAGACGATGCCGGTGCCGATCGCGCCGATGATGCCGGCGATCGCGTGGATGCCGAAAGCGTCGAGCGATTCGTCGTAGCCGAGCGCCGGCTTGAGCTTAGACACCGCGAAGTAGGCGATGATCGAAGCGACCGCGCCGAGCACGATCGCGCCCATCGGACCGGAATTGCCGGCCGCGGGAGTGATCGCCACCAGGCCGGCGATGATGCCCGAGCTGAAGCCGAGGGCCGAAGGCTTGTGGCCCATCACCTTCTCGGTCAGCATCCAGACCAGCGCCGCGGCGGCGGTGGCGACGAAGGTATTGATCATCGCCAGGCCGGCAATTCCGTCGGCCTCGAGTTCGGAACCGGCGTTGAAGCCGAACCAACCCACCCAGAGCAGGCCCGCGCCGACCATGGTCAGCGTCAGCGAGTGTGGCGGCATCGGTTCGCTGGGATAGCCCTTGCGCTTGCCGAGGATCAGCGCCGCGACCAGCGCCGAAACACCGGCGTTGATGTGGACCACGGTGCCGCCGGCAAAGTCGAGCGCGCCCCATTCGAAGATCAGGCCGCCGCCCGCCCACACCATATGCGCGATCGGGAAATAGACGATGGTCAGCCAGATGGCGACGAACACCATCACGGCCGAGAACTTGATCCGCTCGACCGTGCCGCCGAGGACCAGCGCGGCGGTGATCGCGGCGAAGGTCATCTGGAAGCTGACGAACACGTATTCGCTGATCACTTCGTCGGAGAAGGTCGCCGCCGTGCTGTCGGGCGTGACCGAGGAGAGGAACAGGCTGCCGCCGCTGATGAACTGGCCAAGGAAGCCCTCGGGCGGCGTCGGTCCGAAGGCCAGCGAGTAGCCCCACATCACCCAGATCAGCATCGCCAGCGCGGCGGTGGCGCCGATCTGGGTCATCGTCGCGAGCATGTTCTTCGAGCGCGTAAGGCCGCCGTAGAACAGCGCCAGGCCGGGCAGGATCATCAGCAGGACGAGTACGGTCGCGGTCATCATCCAGGCGTTGTTGCCGGGATTGGGAACCGCCGCGGCGGCTTCAACCACCGGTTCGACAACTTCGGCCGGAACGGCCGCGGCCGCCCACGCAGTGGTGGCGGCGAACATCGAGCCCAGCGCCGTGGCGCCGGCTAGCATTTTGCGGATCATAGTGGTGTCCCTCATGTCCAAGGCGCCGCTCACAGGGCGGTGTCCCCGGTTTCACCGGTGCGGATGCGAGTGGTCGATGCCAGGTCGAGGACGAAGATCTTTCCGTCGCCGATGGAATCGGTGCTCGCGGTTTGCTGGATGGTCTCGACCACCTGCGGCGCGAGCGCGTCGCTGGCGGCGATCTCGAGCTTCACCTTGGGCAGCATGTTGGTCGAGTATTCGGCCCCGCGGTAGATCTCGGTCTGGCCCTTCTGGCGGCCGAAACCCTTGACCTCGGACACCGTCATGCCCGCCACGCCGATCGCGCCGAGTGCTTCGCGCACCTCGTCGAGCTTGAATGGTTTGATTATGGCGATGATGAACTTCATCACTGACCCCTGTTGCATACCGGACGCTTTCCGGCCGTAGGTCAGCGTTGCAATTGGCGTGCCAGACGCAGATTCCGCCGTTCCGCCACAACTACGGGGCCAGCCGGCATCGCCAGCTCGCTCGAATCATGGGCAGGTGCCTAAGAATTGGGCAGTAAGCGCCAGCATGGCCCGCACGGGAAGGTGATCGGAGGCGGCAACCGCCAGCGCGCTGTGGTGGACCCCTGATTGGCGGCAGGTCCATTCGGGCGAATGGACGATGCGGTCGAGCGGCGCGAGCGGCCGGCGGCTGGGGAAGCTGTTGCCGGTCGCCAGCGGATGCCAGCCGCGGGCGAATTCGCGCACCGCGCCGGTGCCCCGGCCCCACTGGTTGAAATCGCCCATCAGCACGGTCGGGCACTCAATGTCGCAGCGGTGGCAATGGCGCAGGATGGCCTTGATCTGGTCGCGCCGCCTGAGGCCGGACAAGTCGAGATGCATGCCGAGCACCCGCACGCGTCGCCCCTCGACGATCAGGTCGGCGCAAACCGCGCCGCGCGGCTCGAGCGCCGGCAGGGCGACCGGCTCGGCCAGTTCGATCCCGATGTCCTTGCGCACCAGCAGGGCATTGCCGTGCCACCCCAGGCTGCGCGCGCGGCGGGCGACGGGGGCCACGTGCCACGGCGTCTCGTCAAGCAGCGCCTTGGGTAGCACGCTCTCGCGTTCGCCGAACCGGCGGTCGGTTTCCTGCAGCGCGATCACATCGGCGTGGAGCTCGCGCAACACGGCGATGATCCGTTCCGGATCGCGCCGCCCGTCGAGGCCGACCGCCTTGTGGACGTTGTAGGTGGCAAACGTTAGCTCCACCGGTGCCTCAACGCTCCTTGGTCGCGCTGAAGACGAGCCCGGGGTTCTTCTCCTGCTGGTAGCCGACGTCCCACGCCGACTTGGCCAGGAACACCGGATCGCCGTCGCGGTCGCGCGCGAGATGCGCGCGGTTGAATTGCTCGAAGCCCTCTATCGCCTCGGGCGATCCCTTGAGCCAGCGGGCGGTGGCGAACGGCGCCGCCTCGAGCGAGGCCTCGACCTTGTATTCCGCCTCGAGCCGCGAGACGAGCACCTCGAGCTGGAGCTGGCCGACCACCCCGACGATCCACAGCGCGCCGATGTCCGGATAGAAAACCTGGATCACCCCTTCCTCGGAAAGGTCGTCGAGCGCCTTCCTTAGCTGCTTGGTCTTGGTCGGGTCCTTGAGCTGCACCCGGCGCAGTATCTCCGGGGCGAAGTTGGGCAGGCCGGTGAAGCGCACCTGGTTCTTCTCGCTCAGCGTATCGCCGACGCGCAGTGTGCCGTGGTTGGGGATGCCGATAATGTCGCCAGCCTCGGCGGTATCGGCCAGCTCGCGGTCCTGGGCGAAGAACAGGATCGGCGAATGCACCGCGATCGGCTTGCCCGAACCGGACGGCGTGAGCTTCATGCCGCGGCGGAAAGTGCCGGAGACCATGCGCATGAAGGCGATCCGGTCGCGGTGCTGCGGGTCCATGTTGGCCTGGACCTTGAACACGAAGCCGGTCACCTCGTCGCGGGTCGGTTCGATTGGACCGTCCGCCGATGGTTGGGCTCGCGGGGGGGGAGCGTAGCGCGCGAGCGCCTCGATCAGCTCGGCCACCCCGAAGTTCTTTAGCGCCGAGCCGAAATAAACCGGGGTCAGGTCGCCATTCCGATAAGCTTCGAGATCGAACTCGGGATAGCCGCCACGCGCCAGCTCGGCCTCTTCGGCCATGTCGTCAGGCATGACCGCATCTGCGTCGCGCTTGCCGAGGAACTCTCTGCTCGGCCCTTCCGGACGGCTGACCGAACCGCTGGCGAAATCGAGCACGCCCGCGAACGTCCCGCCCATCCCGACCGGCCAGGACTGCGGGCTGACGTCGAGCGCCAGCGTATCGGCCACTTCGTCGAGCAGTTCGAAGCCCGACCTGCCCTCGCGATCGACCTTGTTGACGAATGTGATGATCGGCACCGAACGCAACCGGCAGACCTCGAACAGCTTGCGCGTCTGCGGTTCGATGCCCTTGGCGGCGTCGATCACCATCACCGCCGAGTCCACTGCCGTCAGCGTGCGGTAGGTGTCTTCCGAGAAGTCCTCGTGGCCCGGCGTGTCGAGCAGGTTGAAAGTTATCCCGTCTCTCTCGAAGGTCATCACCGAGCTGGTCACCGAAATGCCGCGCTGCTGCTCGATCTTCATCCAGTCCGAACGCGCCCGCCGCGCCTGCCCCCGCGCCTTGACCTCGCCGGCGAGATGGATCGCGCCGCCCTGCAGCAGCAGCTTCTCGGTCAGCGTGGTCTTGCCCGCGTCGGGGTGCGAGATGATCGCGAAGGTACGCCTGGAATTTATGCGATTGGAGGTCATCGGAACTCGTACGAATGTGAGGGGCTAGCGTTCGACCGCCGCAGCCAGCAGTTGCTCGGCGCGCCAGTCGGGATCGCGGAAGGCGCGCTGCTGCCAGCCGGGCAGCAGCCGGTCAACCACCAGCATCAGCGCCAGCCCCTCGTCCTGGCTCCACCAGCGGCCACCGCGACGCACTCCCCGCTCGGCATCGGCCGGCGAGAGGCTGCCGCCCTCGGGGGAGCGGAAGTATTTGTAGATGAGCCACTGGCCCATCCCCTCCATCGTCAGGAACACGTCGTCCATGGCCACAAAGGGCGAATTGTCGCCGCTGAACCAGCGCGTCCGCCGATCGCGCATCATTTGCAGGGCTTGTGCTCCGAGACGGCGCGCCTCGGCATCGTCGGGCGCGGCGGCCGCGGCAAACAGCGCGTCGCGCTCCCTCGACCAGGCGGCAACGTACTCCGCGTCTCCGCCGAAGCGCGCCTGCACGATGTCGTCGTTCATTTCATCGTCCGGCACGCCCGCGGCAAGCGCGACGTTCGCCAGCGTCCGGGTCGCGAGGTCGGTCTGGCGGATGTGCATCATCTCATGCAGCAGTACGCCGTTCATCAGCCGCTCGAGCCCCAACTCGCTGGTTACGCCCGCCGCGCGCCAGACCGAAGGCATGCTCATCGCGAAGTACCCGCCCTCGCCGCTGGCGAACGAGATCGGCCCGATCGGCGCTTCCTCCCCGTCGGGCAGGACGACGGTCCCGGAATGCGGCATGGCTCGCACACGCTCGAAGCGACCCTGCGGCAACAGGTAAGTGCAGTGCCCGTCGATCGCCGCGACCAGCGGCAAGGGCTGGGCCACCAGGCCGAGCAATTCGGGCTCGACCCTGCGCCAGTTGCCGAGCGCGCCCTCGAGCCAGGCGCGGTCCTCGGCGGCCATCATGCAGTTGGAAGAAGCCGGAGCGGTCGTGCATCCAGCCAGCACGAGCCCCAGCGCGATCGCCGCGGCCTTAGCCACGCAGCTCGGCGCCGAGCTTCGCCGCGGCGGCGACGATCCGGTCGGCAATCGCCTTCAGGTCCTCGTCGGTGTAGCTCTTCTCGCCGGGCTGGAGCGTGACTTCGATCGCCAGCGACTTCTTGCCCTCGGGCACGCCGGCGCCGCGGAATTCGTCGAACACACGCGACTCTACGATCTCAATCTTGTCCGCGCCCCTGACCGCGCGCACCAGATCGCCGGCCGGCAGGTCTGCCGGGACGACGAAGGCAAAGTCGCGCACGACCGATTGCAGCACGGGCGGCGCGTAAGCCGGGCGGGCGAAGCTGTCGCCACCCTTCCGCGCCGGGATCGCATCGAGGTGGATGCCCGCTGCCGCCACCGGAACGTCGATATCGAACGCGGCGAGCGTGCGCGGGTGGATCATTCCAAAGCTCGCGATCCGGTTCTTGGGGCCGAGCCGCAAGGTCGCCGACTGGCCGGGATGGTAGAATTCGCCCGCCTCACCCATCACCATCAGGTTTTCGACCGGCGCACCGGCTTCGCGCAGCAGATCGAGACAGATCGCCTTGGCATCGAAAGCGTCGAACGGCGCAGCCTTGCCGGTCCGCCACCCGCGTGGTGTGCGCTCCCCCGCCAGCACCAGCACAAGGGCCGGATATTCGCCATCGGCGAGATAGCGCCGACCGATCTCGAACAACCGCACCGAGCTGGCGCCGCGGTCGAGATTGCGCTGCACCGCCGATAGCAGGCCGGGCAGCAGCGACGGGCGCATGACCTTCATGTCTTCGCTGATCGGATTTTCCAGCGTCCAGTCGCCGCCGCCGACCGCCGCGGCCTCCGCCTCGGAGATGAACGACCAGGTGATCGCCTCGTCGAGCCCGAGACCGGCCGCCGCGCGGCGCAGGCGGCGTTCGACCTGCTGCTCGGGCGTCGCGGTCGGCCGGGCCACGCCCTCGGCATGTGGCAAAGCGACACTGGCCACCTTGTCGAGACCGTGGACCCGCACGACTTCCTCGACGATGTCCGGCGCCCCGTCGATGTCCGGCCGCCAAGTCGGCGCGGTCACCTTCCAGTCGGGCGAAACAACGAAACCGAGCCGTTCCAGGATCGCGCGCTGCTCGGCCTGCGGAATATCGATTCCGCCGAGCCGCGAAGCCAGCGCCGGGTCGTAGACAACCGTCGCGGTGGCCATAGGCAGGGCGCCCGCGCGCCTCACTTCCGACGCCTCGCCGCCGCAGGTTTCCAGGATCAGCGCAGTCAGCAGCTCGAGGCCAGGCTCCAGGAACGCCGGGTCGACGCCGCGCTCGAACCGCGTGCGTGCGTCCGACGCCAGGCCGAGCGCGCGCCCGGTCGCGCCGATCCGCACCGGATCGAAGTAGGCGATCTCGAGCAGGACGTCGGTCGTGGCTTGGGTCACGCCGGTGTCTTCGCCGCCCATGATGCCGGCGATGTCGTGCACGCCGTTGTCGTCGGCGATCACGGTCATCGTCGTGTCGAGCGTGTATGTCTTCTCGTTGAGCGCCAGCATCTGCTCGCCCGCCTTCGCGCGGCGCGCGACCAGGGGGCCGCTCAACCTGGCAAGGTCATAGACATGCGCCGGGCGGCCGAAGCCGAGCATGAGGAAATTGGTCAGATCGACCAGCGCCGAGATCGGCCGCTGCCCCGCGCCGCGCAGCGCGGCCTGCAGCCACTCGGGCGAAGGCCCGTTCTTCACCCCGCGGATCACTCGCCCGTGGAACGCCGGGCAGCCATCCGGGTCGTCGGTGCGAATGTCGACCGGGCATGGAAAAGTGCCTGCAACCGCCTCGATCCGTGGCGGCTTGAGCGTACCCAAGCTCGCTGCCGCCAAGTCGCGAGCCACGCCGTAGACGCCCATGCAATCGGGCCGGTTGGGAGTGATCGCCACGTCGAACACCGGGCTGGTGCCGCGATAATCGGCGAACGCCGTTCCGACCGGCGCGTCCTTGGGCAGCTCGATGATGCCTTCGTGATCGTCGCCGAGCTCGAGCTCGCGCGACGAGCACATCATCCCGTTGCTCTCGACGCCGCGAATGGCGCTCTTCTTCAGCTCGAACCCACCGGCCGGGACCACCGCTCCGGGCGTTCCCAACACGCCGACCAGCCCGGCCCGGGCGTTCGGTGCGCCGCACACTACCTGCAGCTCGCCATCGCCGGTGTCGACGGTCAGCACTTGCAGCTTGTCGGCATTGGGGTGCGGCGCGGCCGTCAGCACTCGCGCAACCCGGAAACCGGCAAGTCTTTCCGCCGGGTCCTCCAGCGCCTCGACCTCAATGCCGAGCGCGGTAAGGCGGGCCGCGATCTCATGCGCGGTCGCTCCGGTTTCGAGGTATTGCTTGAGCCAGGCGAGCGAGAACTTCATGGCGCATGAGTCCTCTGGGCTCCCACGCCCGCCGACAGCGTCGGCTGGTCGAGGAACGAAAAGCCGTAGTGCTTGAGCCAGCGCACGTCGCCGTCGAAGAACGCGCGCAAGTCGTCCATGCCATACTTGAGCATCGCCAGACGGTCGACGCCGACGCCGAACGCGAAGCCTTGCCACTGGTCGGGATCGAGCCCGCTCATCTCGATCACCCGCCGGTTGACCATGCCGCTGCCGAGCAGCTCCATCCAGCCGTGGCCGGGCGCATCGCCGCTGCCGCCGAGCACGCGCTTCCCGTTCACCAGCGCGAAGCCGACATCGACTTCGACCGAAGGCTCGGTGAACGGGAAGTAGCTCGGCCGAAGGCGCAGCACGATGTCCTCGCGCTCGAAGAACGCCTTGAGGAAAGTCTCGAGCGTCCACTTCAAATGACCGAGGTGGATGTCGCGGTCGATCACCAGCCCTTCGACCTGGTGGAACATCGGCGTGTGCGTGGCGTCTGAATCGGAGCGGTAGACGCGGCCCGGGGCGATAATCCTGAGCGGGGCGCCCGCACTCATCATCGTACGAACCTGCACCGGGCTGGTGTGCGTCCTCAGCAGCATTTTCCTGCCGTCGGGCGCGGCATCAGGGAAATAGAACGTGTCATGCATTGCCCGCGCCGGATGGCTCTCGGGCATGTTGAGCGCGGTGAAGTTGTGCCACTCGCCCTCGATCTCGGGACCGGTCGCAACTGAGAAGCCGAGGTCGGCGAAGATCTCCGCCAGCTCGTCCATCACCTGGCTGACCGGATGCACGCTGCCTTTCGGCAGTTCGGGCGCCGGCAACGACAGGTCGAGCGTTTCGGTCGCCAGCCGGGCCTCGAGCTCGGCCGCCTCCATCGCCTCCTTGCGCGCCGCGAGCGCGTTCGCCACCGCCTCGCGCAGCGCCTGGATCGCCGGCGCCTTGGCCAGCCGCTCCTCCGGGCTCATGGCCCCGAGCGACTTCAGCAGCCCCGATACGCTGCCCTGCTTGCCGAGAAACTCGATGCGCAGCGCCTCGAGCGCGGACAAGTCCGCGGCCGCCCCGATCCGTTCGCGCGCTTCGTTTTCAAGAACCGAATAGTCAGCCATCGACGCGGGCCTGTAGCGGTAGCGGGGCGCGCTCCCAAGCCCCTTAATCGTTCTCGGCCGCCCTAATCGTTCTCGGCTGCAAGATCGGTGGTGTAGCGCAGGATCGTCGGCAGATCGGTTTGCGGAGCGGCACCCTGGTCCGCCATGCGGTGGGCGATGATCTTTTCCATGATCGGATGCGGCATGTCGGCATATTCGCTCGGCGTCATGCCCATGAACGAACGGAAATCGCGCACGAACTGCGCCTGGTCGAAATACTGGCCGTCGAGCGCGTCGCTCCAGCTTCGGCCCCGATCGAGCATGAACTGAGCGAGGCTGCGCAGGAAGCGCTGGCGGCGAAGCAGCAGCTTGGGCGGAAAGCCGAAGTAGCGGCCGCACAGGCGCTCAAGCGAACGGGCGCTGAGGCCGAGCCGCTCACCGAGGTCGGCGACATTGGCGACGTCGGCGTCGCGCACGGCTTCGTGGCAAGCGAGGATCCGCGCATCGTGCGGTGACGGCCGATCGCGGTGCAGCAGCAGGTAGGCGTTGATCCTCTGGGCGATCGCCTCGGGCGCCGCCGTCAGGTCGCTGGTCATTTCGTGGATCGGGGCGAAGATCGCGAAGGCCTTGTCGGCCGCGCCGTCCACCGTGCGATCGGCGAAATCCCGGGCCCGGCCATCGACGAACTTCGCCCAGCCGGCGGGCATCAGCCCGAGGCCCCAGATTCGCGAGGTGGCGATGCCGAAGTGAATCGACTTGCTGTTCGGCCCGCTGACCACGAACGGCCATTGCCGCCTCAGCTCGCCCGGCCCGATGCAGGCAATCGGCACCGTGCCATGAGTGAAACGCATCGCCGACCATTCGGGATGCAGATAGTCCTCCACGACTACGCCGTCCGGGCAGTCGATGTCGAACAGATAGAGCGCAGTGAAATAGGGCCGCAGCACCTCGGACAGGCGGAAGAAGCGAACGCTGATGCTGAAGTCCGTCGCCACGTCCCTACTGTCCCCCCGGCCGCAGAAATTGCACAATCTCCTTGGAATACAAGTTACAAAGGCGGCCTATTCGGTATTTCAATGCAAGAAGGGCGCGAATGGTCTGACCATTCGCGCCCTTCGCTTTGCCCATGGGCGAGCCTTCAGGCGGCGGGCAGCGCCGCCTTGGCCTGCTGGATGATCGTACCGAACACCGCGCCTTCGTTCATCGCCAGGTCGGCCATGACTTTGCGGTCGAGCTCGATCCCGGCCAGCTTGGCGCCGTGGATGAACTGCGAATAGGTCAGGCCCTCGGCGCGCACCGCGGCGTTGATCCGCTGGATCCACAGCCCGCGGAAGCTGCGCTTCTTCACCTTGCGGTCGCGATAGGCGTACTGCCCGGCCTTCTCGACCGCCTGGCGGGCGATGCGAATGGTGTTCTTGCGGCGGCCGCGATAGCCCTTGGCCTGCTCGAGCAGCCGCTTGTGCTTGGTGCGCGTGGTTACGCCGCGCTTGATACGTGTCATGCTCTAGTACTCCTCAACCCAGGCCGTAGGGCGCCCACAGCTTCACCGTGCGCGTGTCCGCTTCGGACAGGACGGTGGTGCCGCGGTTCTGGCGGATGTACTTGGCGTTGTGGCTGATCAGGCGGTGGCGCTTGCCGGCGACCCCGTGCTTGATCTTGCCGGTCGCCGTGAGCTTGAAGCGTTTCTTGACGCCGCTCTTGGTCTTCAGCTTGGGCATTTTCGTCTCCTCGTTCGGGGACACGTCCGAACCAGCCCTGGCAGCCCTTTTGGCCAGGCCGACTGTGAATCACGTGTCTGTGAAGCGGGCGCCCTTAAGCGCAAGAGCGGTGAAAGGCAAGTGACACACATGCAGGAGCCCTTAAGGCTGCTTTGCTCAAAAGTGCCATGTCGAACTGCAATGACGACAATAGGCCTCCGTTAGATTTTCTTTTCGCGACAAGCCCGTCGCGAGCAATGAGACTCCCCCCGTAAAAATCGCTCCCGTGGCCTTCGCTCCGCTCACTCCCTTCTTCTGCTTCACCAACTTTGTGTGGACCTTTCCGCGCTCTTCGCAGTGGGGACAAATCAGTTGAGCATTTGCAGGCCCATGAGACGCGGCGGCATGGGAAACCTCTTGATATTGTTTACGTTGCGGAGCGCTCATCTCACTCATCTTCTTCGTCTCGGCAGATGACTGGATGGCGCCAATAATTACGCAAAAGATGATAAGCCCGATAACAAAGGTCCAGAACATGCGACTCCCTCTCGTTGTCTCCGAGGGACTCGCTTTACACGAATTTCAATAGTTTAAACCCTCGAGCACATCCTCCAGCCGCGCCGGATCGCCGATGGCCAGTACGTGGCCGTCGGAGCCCGTGTGCAAGGGATCGCCGTTCCAGTCGCACATCGTGCCGCCGGCGCCTTCGACCACTGGGACCAGCGCGGCGAAATCGTGGAGCTTGAGGCCGGTCTCGCAGACCACGTCGATGAAACCGCTCGCGAGCAGGGCGTAGTTGTAGCAATCGCCGCCCATCACCATGCGTTTGTGGTCGGTCTTGGCGGCCAGTCCCATGAACAGGTCGCCTTCGGCCTGGGTGAAGTACTGCGGCCCGGTGGTGGCGAGCGTGGCGTCGGCAAGCTGGCGGCACGGGCGAGTGGCGACGGGTTTGCCGTTGAGCGTAGTCGGCTGCCCGGCAACGCCGAGCCAACGCTCGCCGAGGATCGGCTGGTCGATCACGCCGAGCACCGGGAAGCCATCGACCATGAGCGCGATCAGCGTGCCGAACATGGCCCGCCCAGCGAGGAACGCGGTCGTGCCGTCGATGGGGTCGAGCACCCACTGCCGCCCCGAGCGGCCTTCGGTGACGCCGAATTCCTCGCCGTGGACCCCGTCCTGAGGCACTTCCGCAGTGAGAATCCGCCGCATCGCCTGCTCGGCTTCGCGATCTGCGATCGTTACCGGCGAGAGGTCGTCCTTACGCTCGGCGGCGATCGGCTCGCGGAAATGCGGCCTGATCGCCGCGCCCGCGGCGTCGGCCAGGCGGTGGGCAAGGGCGATCTCGGCAGCCAAATTCATGTGCAAGGCTTCATTCGGGAGCTTCGATCCGCTCGGGCTGGCCGGCGATATGGACGCGAAACACGATCGCCCGCGCGCCCGCGGGGCCGCCGCGCGGGCTATGGATCGCGCGTGGCGGGATCGCGTAGCTGTCGCCTACCTCGAGCGGCAAGTCGGGCTTGCCCTGCTCGACGTGGATCGCCGATCCTTCGATCACATAGAGGAACTCCTCCCCCGGGTGATAATGGCGCGCCACCTGGCCGTTCGGCGGAATGACCACGTCGGAGACGATCACCTCGATTCCCGGCGTTCCAACGAGCGGCGAGCGCAGCACTTCGTTCGAGCCCGGCGGCGGGCGCGTGGCTGGCTCCTGCCGGGCCTGGGCGTAAGCGAACGGCAGCGCGAGGGCATAGAGCCCGGCGGCGATGACCCAGGTCAGGCGCATGGCTTTAACTCCCTCGGGCGGCCCCGCGCGGCCCTCAATCGAACAGCGAGCTGACGCTGCTCTCGTCGGCGATGCGGCGCACCGCCTCGCCGATCAGCTCGTCGGCCGAGAGGATGCGGATGCGTTTTGAATCCCGGGTCTCGTCGGTCGGCATGATGGTGTCGGTGATGACCAGTTCGGTCAGCGCCGAGGCGTCGATCCGCGCCACTGCCCCGCCCGACAGCACGCCGTGAGTGATATAGGCGGCGACGCTCTTGGCCCCCGCATCCATCAGCGCCTGCGCCGCGTTGCACAGCGTGCCCCCCGAATCGACGATGTCGTCGGCGAGAATGCAGCACCGGCCCTTCACTTCGCCGATGACGTTCATCACCTCGGATTCGCCGGGCCGCTCGCGGCGCTTGTCGACGATCGCCAGCGGGGCGTTGTCGAGCCGCTTGGCCAGCCCGCGGGCGCGCACCACGCCGCCGACGTCGGGCGAGACGACCATCAGGTCCTGCCCGCCGTAGTGCTTGAGGACGTCCCGAGCCATCGTCGGTCCGGCGAACAGGTTGTCGGTGGGGATGTCGAAGAAGCCCTGGATCTGCCCGGCGTGGAGATCGACCGACAGCACCCGGTCGGCGCCCGCCTCGGTGATCAGGTTGGCGACCAGCTTGGCGGAAATGGGCGTGCGTGGGCCGGGTTTGCGGTCCTGCCGGGCATAGCCGAAATAGGGTATCACCGCAGTGATCCGCTTGGCCGAGGCGCGGCGGCAGGCGTCGATCCCGATCAACAGCTCCATCAGGTTGTCGTTGGCCGGGAAGCTGGTCGACTGCATGATGAAGAGGTCTTCGCCGCGCACGTTCTCGTGGATCTCGATGAAGATCTCGTCGTCCGCAAAACGCCGCACGCTGGCGTCGGTGAGCGGAATGCCGAGGTATTCGGCGATCGCGCGGGCGAGCGGCAGGTTCGAATTGCCGGCCATCAGTTTCATCGCGGGTGGCCCCTTGTCTCGCGCGCGGGATTCGGCTGGTCGAGCCTCTAGGGCGGAGCGTCATCGAATTGCAACCTGATGCGCGGCGAATCCCCGTTCATCGCTGATTCACGGCCTGGACGTCTGTTTGCCGATCCGGAGCGGCCGGGGGGAACGATGCGCGGGAAGGGGGTGACGCTGGCGGTTGCCCTGGGTGTTGCCGTTGCGCCGCCTGCGGCCGCGCAATCCGAGGAACCATCGCCAGCTTCCGAAGCGCCGCGCACGGCAGAACAATTCATCGAGACCGCCCGCGAATTCTATTCGGTAGTGGAGGACCCGCGCGAAGCATGCGCGGCTCCAGTGGGAAACGAGATCGTGGTCTGTGCGGAGAAGGAGGACCCCGACACGTTTCGCGTCGATTCTCCCACCGAGCGCGCCATCGCCGCCGGTGAGCGTCCGCCCGACCCGATTCCCACGGCGCCTTATGTCTTCGGGCTGCCGGAGTGCGGAGTAGAAGTCACATGCCATCGCATGGGGCGAGCACCGCCGCCGGTCTACATCATCGACTTCTCGACGATCCCCGTGGCCCTGACGCCTGAAGAGGCGGCACTGGTATTCCGCGCCGAGGATCTGCCCCACGAACCCGCTAAGCCAGAAGAGGCATCACCAGCGGCGGCTCCGTAAGGCTGTCGGAGCCTTCAAGCAGCTCGAGTGCGTGGGCGACGCGACTTTCGGGGCCATCGTGCGTGACCATTGCCACCAAAACCTCGCCGCCCTCCTCGGGGCGGCCCTGCTGGATCAGGCTTTCGATCGAGACCCCGGCATCGCGCATCGCGGCGGTTATCTCGGCCAGCACGCCGGGCCGGTCCGTAACGGTGAAGCGCAAGTAGCTGCGGGCGCGGCGGCGGCCCGAATCGGCAGCGGGCAGCTTCGCGAGATCGGCGACCGGCACCGAGAACGGCAGCCCGGTATCGCCCCGGGCAATGTCTATGAGGTCGGCGACGACCGCGCTGGCGGTCGGCCCGTCGCCGGCGCCGGCGCCCTGGAACAGCAGGCGGCCTGAATAATTGCCTTCGACCACCACTGCATTGGTCGGTCCGTCGACTGCCGCCAGCGGGTGCTCGCGCGGGACCAGGCACGGCTGGACGCGCTGGAACAGGCCAAGATCGTCGCAATCGGCAAGCCCGATCAGGCGGATAACGTAACCGAGCGCGGCGGCCTGGGCGATGTCGGCGGCGCGAATGCGGGCGATGCCGGAGACCTCCATGGCGTCCAGATCGATGCGGCCGCCGAACGCGATGGCGGCGAGAATCGCGAGCTTGTGCGCGGCATCGACGCCGTCGATGTCGAAGCTGGGATCGGCCTCGGCATAGCCCAGGTCCTGCGCCTCTCCGAGCACTTCGGCGAAGTCGCGGCCCGAGCGCTCCATGGTCGAGAGGATGTAGTTACAAGTGCCGTTGAGAATGCCGTAGATGCGCGAGACCTGATTGGCCGCGGCGCCTTCGCGCAGGCCCTTGATGACCGGGATGCCGCCGGCGACCGCTGCTTCGAACTTGAGCGGTGCGCCCAAACTGTCGTTGGCTTGCTCGGCCGCTTGCGCCAGTTCCATGCCGTGGTGCGCGATCATCGCCTTGTTGGCGGTGACGAGCCCCTTGTTGGCGGCCAGCGTGCGGCGGGCGAGTGCCAATGCCGGGCCGTCCGCGCCGCCGACCAGTTCGACCACGACGTCGACGTCCGCGCGTTCCGCGAGCAGCGCCATGTCGTCCTCCCAGGCGTAGCGGGCGAGATCCACGCCGCGGTCCCTGGCGCGATCTCGGGCGCAAACCGCGACGATCTCGAGAGGCCGGCCGGCGCGGCGCGCGATCAGCGCGCCGTTGGCCTCGATCAGGCGGATCACTCCGCCGCCGACCGTGCCGAGGCCGGCCAGGGCAATGCGGAGCGGTTCGGCCATGATTCCCCCTAGATGCGCGCGCGGCGGAGTTACGGGGCCGCGCCGCGCTTGGCTAGACTTGCGGGCTAAAGGATTCGGGGACACTCACCGAGCTGCTCGCGGATGAAGCGATAGTCGGCTTCGGCGCGGGCCCGCGAAGCACGATCGTCCTGCAGGAAGGCGTCGCCCGGCAGCTGCGCAGGCAGGAAACAGGCCAACCGATACCACTCGACGGTTTCGCGCCGCGGCGGGCGGGCCGACTGATCGACAATCTCGCTCCACGACACGCCCCATTGCGGCTCCATCCCCGGCCGGCGGATTACGGTCAGCGAGACCGGCGCGCCGGTGGTGGTGTCGAGGAACAGCTGGGTTTCCGATTCGCCGGTCAGGTTGCCGGGGACCGACATGACCTCGCGAATCCCGGTCACCGCGGGCGGCGCATCGGGGGCGGCGAGCGCAGCGATCACGGTACGCGCCAGCTGCTCGGTTGCGGTGTTGGCGGGTAGTTGCGCCGCCGGCCCGACCAGCCGCAGTTCTCCCGGGCGGCCGGCGACCGGATCGGCATAGACGAGGAAGACCTGCTTCCTGAGCTTGGGCGCCTTGCCCTTCGCATCGAGCGGCACGTCGACCAGATAAGTCAGCGATTCGCCGAGCGCCGACCGGCCGGCGAGTAGGGCCTGGGTGCGGCCTTCTATATAGAGCCGGGCGTGGCCAGGCGCGAGGCCGGGCGCGCGTTCGGGCTCGACCACGGCCTGGTCGCGCACTTCGACCAGCGCGACGACGTCGGCCTGCCCGGTGAGGTCGGCGAGGTCGGCATAGGTCGCGGCGGGAGGTGCCGGAGGAGGCGCTGCAGGCTGCGCCAACGCTGCGCCAGGCAAGGCAAGAACCACGGCCGCCAGCCATGGCCGGAATCGCAGGGTTCGGGTCGTGGGCATCGCCATTCTCCACTCGCGGCGCGCCATGATCGGTGGTCGGCGGCCATTGCGCAAGCCGTGTTCCAGCCCGCTGCGAGTGAATCGCAGGTGAACCGACAAAGCGTTTGCCCAAGCCCGTCTGTGCGGTTAAGGCTCGCGCCAATCGGGACCCAAGAAGCCCATAACGGCTCGGTCTCGCAGGCTCTCCCGGAGGTCTTCCGGATCGGCGGTTCAGCCGGCGGGGCCTTCAGGGTGGGAACAAGATTCGCGGTGGTCGTCAGGATGTAATAATCCTGCGGGCATTGCCGGGACCGAACCTCGGTTCGGCGGGATTTGGAACGGAGTGAAGGGACTGGATGGCTTACGCTGACCAACAGATGAGCGGTAACCGGGTTGTCGCGATCATCATCGTTGCCTTGATTCACGTTGCACTCGGCTACGCGCTGATCACGGGCCTCGCCTATTCGGCGATCAAGAAGGCCGTCGAGCGCGTGACGACCGTGGACATCAAGGAAGAAGAACCCGAGGAAGAGCCGCCGCCACCGCCGCCGGACGAAGTGACGCCGCCGCCGATCGTGGCGCCGCCACCGCCGCTCAACATCTCCACGACGCCGCCGCAAATTCAGACGGTGCCGCTGCCGCCGCCGCCCGCGCCTGTCGTGCCACGCGCGGCGCCGCCGGCGCCGCCCCCGCCGCCGCCGGCCGCCCCGCCCAGAGCGGCAACGCCGCGCGGCAACTTCAACAGCTGGGCGAGCACCGACGACTATCCGTCGCGCGCGCTACGCGACGAGCGCGAGGGCACGACTTCGATAAGCGTCACCGTCAACGCCGAGGGCCGCGTGTCCGGCTGTCAGGTGACCCGCTCGAGCGGACACTCCGACCTGGATTCGACCACCTGCAGTCTCATCACCCGGCGCGGCCGGTTCAACCCGGCCGAGCAGAATGGAAGGCCGGTCGAAGGTAGCTGGACCACTTCCATCCGTTGGCAGATTCCGGACGAATAAATGGTTTTCCCGCCGTTTCACGGCATCACGCAACGCGCTTGAATTCTTAAGAGAGGACTACCCGCATGCTTATTCACATCCTAGCCGCGGCCGGCGACGAAGCGGCTCCGCAGACCAAGTTCGGCTTCATGGAGGCCATGACCCAGGGCGGCGTGATCGCCTGGAGCATTCTTTTCGTGCTCGCGGTCATGTCGGTCGGCTCGTTCTACATCCTGATCACCAAGTGGATGGAACAGAACCGTATCCTGAAGCAGTACAAGGGCATCCGGGCCAGCTTCTGGCGCGCCAACACCCTCGCCGAAGGCGCTTCCAAACTCGACAAGAACAGCGCCTGGCGCCAGCTCGTCGACGACGGCCTCGCCGCCGAAGCCCAGCACACCAGGATGACCGACAGCCTTGAAGCTCACGACTGGCTGCACGGCTCGCTCGATCGTTCGTCGGCTTCGATCAACGCCCGGCTGGCCAGCGGCCTGCCGTTCCTCGCCACCGTCGGCGCGACCGCGCCGTTCGTCGGCCTGCTCGGCACCGTCATCGGCATCTATCGCGCGCTGATCAACATCGGCATCGCCGGTTCGGCCTCGATCGACAAGGTCGCCGGCCCGGTCGGCGAGGCGTTGATCATGACCGCGATCGGCCTGCTCGTCGCGGTGCCGGCGGTGTTCGCCTACAACTACCTGCAGAACCGCAACAATCGCATTTCCGAGCACTTGTCGGCGTTCTCGACCGATATCTTGGCCAACATCACTTCGCGTGGTGCCATCAAGCCTGCGGCGACGACGCAGCAAGCCGCCCGCGCGGCAACGACGGCTCCGGCCGCCAAGGCCTGAACGCGGCACGCAAGGACAGAGGGGCGGGCATCGGCATGCGGGCCCGCCCGCCCTTCTAGGTTACTGGAATAGGAATCAACGATGGCAATTGCAGCGGGCACGAGCGTCGATCGGCCAATGTCGGACATCAACACCACGCCCCTGGTGGACGTGATGCTGGTGCTGCTGATCATCTTCCTGATCGCAGTCCCGGTCGCCATCCAGACGATCGAAGAACTCGAGATCCCGATCATCGAAACGGTCGAATCGAAGGACAAGGTCGAGAATCTGCTGATCACCATAACGACGACCGACGATGCTGGACGTTCGCCAAGCACGGTCGACACCGCCTTCACGGGCGCCAGCCGCACCGGTGAATGCCGGGTGTTCCTCAACAACGTCACGCCGGTGACGAACGACGAGCTGTACGACCAGGCCTTCGAGCGGCTCGATGCGATCGTCCGGCGCGCGGGCGGGGTCGAGGCGCTGGTCGCCAATCCCGAAAACATCCCGCAGGTGCACATTCGCGCTGACGTCAACACGCCGTGGCGCTGCGTCGCGGGCGTGATCTACAACGTTCAGGCGGCCTCATATCCGACCGTCGGCTTTATCTCCAACCCGGTCGATCCGACCCCCTGACGGGGCCGCGATTTCCCGAGGCAAAGAATTTCAAGGAGTAACTTCTCATGGCGATGTCAGGCGGTAGCGACGATGGCGCACCGATGATGGAAATGAACATGACGCCGTTGATCGACGTCCTGCTCGTGCTCCTCATCATGTTCATCATCACCATTCCTGTGGCCACCCACTCGGTCGACATCGACCTTCCGGTGTCGGACCCCAACAGCGTGCCGCCGCCGGTTGACCCGATAAAGAACAAGATCGTGTTGACGCCGCGCAACGAGATCCTGTGGAACGGCACGGCGATCAACCAGGGCGAGCTGGTCGCCAATCTGGAGACCTCGAAGCGGTTCGCCATCGAGCCCGAGCTGCAGTTCGAGCCGGAACCGTTCGCCAGCTACGACCTCTCCGCCAGGGTGCTCACGATCATCAAGGCCTCGGGCGTGACCAAGTTCGGCTTTGTCGGCAACGAAAAGTACCGCATCTTCGGCAAGGCCTGAGGCGGCCGACCCAGAACCGAACCAAGGGGCGGAGCGATCCGCCCCTTTTTCGTTGTCCGCCGGTTGCGAAGGCTGTGCTTGCAATCCCGATCGTTCTGTGATGATATACTGTCACGTACGATAAGGGAGATGCGCCATGACTATCGCAACCCTCTCCACAGCCGCCGAACCGATCGGTGAGATCAACACCACCCCGTTGATCGACGTCATGCTCGTGCTGCTGATCATGATCATCATGACCATCCCGGCGGCCCACCACTCGCTGCAATACGACCTGCCAGGGCCAGATCATTGCGATTCGGATTGCCCCGATCCGGTGACGAACAAGCTCGGCGTGACGCCGGGCGGAGCGCTGGTCTGGAATGGCGGCACCGTCTCCGAAGGACGGTTGGTGGGCCTGCTAGCGCAAGTCCGGAGGATAAATCCTGAGCCGGAAATACAGTTCGAGCCGGCGCCGCTCGCCAGTTACGAACGCTCGGCCCAGGTGCTGCAGATCGTCAAAGACTTCCGCGTGACCCGGTTCGGCTTCGCCGGCAATGAGCGATACCGGGAGTTCTCGAGCGACGACTAGGCCTCGTCGTCCGACCCGTCTTGCGTCGGATCGGCACGCATCGCCGCGCCGGCTAACGTCTCGGCCTCGAGCAGCAGCTCGTCGTCGACCGCGCCCTGCGGCAGGCTTTCGCGACCGATCATCACCATCACCGGCACCGCCAGCGGGCTGACCCGGTCGAGCACGACATGGACCAGCCGTTCGGCCGCGGTGTCGAGCAAGTCGCCGAGCCGGCCCACGTCCGTCATCCGGGCGCGCGCGTCGGCCCAGGCAGCCTCGATCAGCAGGTGGTCGGGCTCGTGCTTTTTCAACACGTCGTAGATCAGGTCGGTCGAGAAGGTGACCTGCTTGCCGCTCTTGCGCTTGCCCGGATGCTGCCGCTCGACCAGCCCCGAGATCACCGCCACCTCGCGAAAAGCGCGCCGGAGGAGATGCGATTCTGTGACCCAGTCGATGAACTCGTGAGTCAGGATGTCCGGCGAAAGCAGCGGCGCCGGGTCCTCGACCGGGCGCAGGCCCCAAACCGCCAGCGAATAGTCGTTGGCGACGAAGCCGCCGGGCGCGAGCCCGCGTTCCTCCATCCGCTTGGTGATCAGCATCCCGAGCGACTGGTTCGCATTCCACCCGGTGAAAGTATAAAAGACGGTGTAGTGCCGCTTGGCATGCGGGAAGCTTTCGACCAGCAGGCTGTCCGGCCCCGGCATCTGCGAGCGCCAGTCCTGCACTTCGAGCCATTCGCGGACGTCGTCGGGAAAGCGCGCCCAGCCCGCGCGGTCGACCAGGAGAGCCCTCACCCGGTCCGCGAGGTGCGTGGTCAGCGGCAGGCGCAGGCCCATGTAGCTCGGGATGGTCGCCGCGCTTTTCGCCGCACGGACGATCAGGTCGAGGTCCTTGAGGCTCTCGACTTCGAGGTCCATCCCGGCGAAGCGGAAGGTGTCACCGTGGCGCAGCGAGGCGGCGAAGGCTTCCTCGACCTTGCCGACCGAGCGGCCGTTCCTGAAGCGGATCTCGATCATCTCGGAATCGACGATGATGCCCGCGTTCATCCGATGCCGCTGGGCATGCTCGGGGTGAGTCAGGCGCCAGGTTCCGCCACCGTCTTTGGCCGGATCGCGGGTGATGCGCTTGAACTTTTCGTAGGCGCGCAAGGCATAGCCGCCGGTGGCGACGAAGGTCAGCACGCGCTCCCACACCGCCTGATCGACCCAGGCGTAGGCGAGGCTCGAGCGGACCTCGGCCAGCAGCGCCGCTTCGTCGAACGGGGCGGCGCAGGCGCAAGCCATGACATGCTGGGCAAGCACGTCGAGCCCGCCGGGGCGGAAGTCCTCGCCGTCGCGCTGGCCCTGGTCGACCGCGTCCTTGGCGGCTGTCGCCTCGAGGAATTCGAAGCGGTTGCCGGGCACCAGGATCGCCCGGCTTGGGCAGTCGAGCCGGTGATTGGCGCGGCCGATCCGCTGCAGCAGCCGGCTGGAACCCTTGGGCGCGCCCATCTGCACCACACAGTCGATGTCTCCCCAGTCGACCCCGAGATCGAGGCTGGCGGTGCAGACCAGCGCCCGCAGCTCGCCGCGCGCCATCGCGCCCTCGACCTTGCGCCGCGCCTCCTTGCTCAGCGAGCCATGGTGGATCGCTACGGCCAAATTGTCGTCGTTCGCGTCCCACAGCTCCTGGAAGATGTATTCGGCAAGGAACCTGGTGTTGGTGAAGACCAGCGTGGTGCGGTTGCGCTTGATCACCTGGTAAAGCTGCGGGATCGCCCATGTCGCGGCGTGGCCGCCCCACGGCACGCTGGCTTGCTGAGGCAGCAGAATCTCGACTTCGGGCGGCGCGCCCTTTTCGCCGGTGACCAGCTCGACCGCATCGATCTCACCCCACGGCGCCAGCCAGCCGCGGAACGCCTCCGCGTCGGCGACGGTGGCCGACAACGCCGAGCGCTGCATCCCCGGCGCAATCGCCTGCAATCGGCTCAGCGCGAGCGCCAGCAAGTCGCCGCGCTTGCCGGTGGCGAAGGCGTGCACCTCGTCGATCACCACGCGCTTCAGCCCCCGGAACAGCTCGAAGCTGTCGGGATAGCTGAGCAGCAGCGACAGGCTTTCGGGCGTGGTCAGCAGCACGTGCGGCGGGCGGACACGTTGACGCTTCTTGCGGTCGGACGGGGTGTCGCCGCTGCGGGTTTCGATCCTGATCGGCAGACCGATTTCCGCGACCGGCGCGAGCAGATTGCGCTGCACGTCGTGGGCCAGCGCCTTGAGCGGCGAGATGTAAAGCGTGTGCAGACCGTCCCCGGGCAGCACGGCGCGGCTCGGGCAGAACGCCGCCAGCGTGGGCAGGAACCCGGCCAGAGTCTTGCCGGCGCCGGTGTCGGCGACCAGCAGTGCGTGGCGCCCGGCTTCGCTCGCCGCGAGCATCTCCGCCTGGTGTCGCCGGACCCGCCAGCCGCGGCCGGCGAACCAGGCGTCTAGCTCGGGCGGTATCAATGCCCTGCCTGCGCCCCTCGCTCCAGGCCTGAGGCTTCGAGCTGTTGGTCGATCTGCGCGAGCAGGCGCTCGAGCCCCGCCTCGGTCCCGCTTTCCGCTCGGGCGACCAGCACGTCCTGCGTGTTCGAGGCGCGCAGCAGCCACCAGCCATCGGGCGTGGTCACGCGCACGCCATCGGTGTCGTTGACGTCTGCATCGGTGCCCGCGAGCCGCTCCTTGACCTCCTCGATGGCGGCAAACTTGCGGCTCTCGTCGACCTGGAAGCGCAGCTCCGGGGTATTGAGCACCTCGGGCATCGCGCTCTTCAATTGAGTGACCGTTTCGCCGAGCCGGGAGCTGGCGGCGATCAGGCGGATGGCGGCGTAGAGCGCATCGTCGTAGCCGTAATAGCCGTCGGCAAAGAAGACGTGACCGCTCATCTCCCCGGCCAGAGGCGCGCCTGTTTCCTTCATTTTGGACTTAATCAGACTGTGCCCGGTCTTCCACATCAGCGGCTGGCCGCCGAGCTCGGCGACGCGTTCGAACAACAGGCGGCTGGCCTTGACGTCGGCGATCACGGTCGACCCCGGACGATTTCGTAAGAGGTCTTCCGCATAGATCATCAGCAGCTGGTCGCCCCATATGACTCGGCCCTGGCCGTCGATAGCGCCGATGCGATCGCCGTCGCCGTCGAAAGCCACTCCGAAGTCGAGGTTCTTGTCCGCGACCAGCTTGCGCAGATCGGCGAGGTTCTTTTCCTCAGTGGGATCGGGATGATGGTTCGGAAAATTTCCATCGACATCGGTAAACAGGGTGAAATGCTCGCCCGGCAGCTTGGCCACCAGCGCCTCGAGCGCAGGCCCGGCGGCGCCGTTGCCCGCATCCCAGCCGACCCGAAGAGCGGCCAGCCGATCGGGATCGATGCCGTCGAGGCCGACCAGCAGACGGTCGATGTAATCGCCCATGACCTCGCGCGTCTCGACAATGCCGGTGCCGTCGTCCCAATCGCCTTCCGCCGCCATCCGGCCGATCTTTGCAATGTCCTCACCGAAAAACGGCAGCCCCTGAAATACCATCTTGAAGCCGTTGTAATTGGCGGGGTTGTGGCTGCCAGTTATCTGAATGCCGCCATCCACCTCCTCGGCTGAGGCCTCGGCGTAATAGAGCATCGGGGTTGGCCCCATGCCGATCCGCCGCACGTCGCAGCCGCTCGCGTTCAGCCCCTCGACCAGCGCCCGCTCGAGCATCGGCGAGCTGACGCGCCCGTCGTAGCAGACCGCCACCAGGCGCCCCCCGGCGCGCCGCAGCAGCGTTGCAAAGCCCCGCCCGATCGCGCGCGCATCGTCGGGGCCGAGCGTCTCGCCGATGATCCCCCGGATGTCGTATTCGCGCAGGACGGTTGTGTGGAACTGGTGAGGCATCAGGACTCCGGATGGTGGGGCAGTTCGTCGAGCAACAGGTCCCGCGCGGCGTTGGCTTCGTGGACTTGGTCGTCGCTGCCGCCGCGGTCCGGGTGAACCATGGCGATCAGCCGCTTGTGGGCGGCCAGAACTTCGTCGCGCGAGGCGGCTGCGGTGATCCCCAGCAGCTTGCGCGCACGGAACACCGCCTGAGCGCGCGTGGTGAGTTTTCGTTCCCACGGCCAGTGGCCGGTGACCAGCTTCCACCCCAGCACGCCGATCGCCGCGAAGATCAGAATCCGCATCAACATGTCAGGCAACCTCGCTCTTTGTCCGCGCCGGCATCGGCAGACGCAGGTTGGCGATGAGCGCGCGGAGTTCCTGCCGCGCGATGAGGTGGCTGGTGCCGAGCTCGCCAAGCTGGCCCTTGTCGAGCAGCGTCAGGCCCGAGGGGAACAGCTCGCGGTAAATGACCCGCTCGGACAAGCCAGGCGCGACGCGAAAGCCGGTCCGCTTCGAAAGTTCAGTCAGCGCCTGGTCGATCCGTTTCTGGTTGCGGGCGTCGACGTGGTGGACGCGATTGCGCACCACGACCCAGTCCATCTCGCGCCGACCCTCGTGAAGCTGCTTCATCGCCCGGCTCTTGCGCGCTTCCCAGATCAGCTCGGCATAGAAGCTGAGGCGGCGGACCTTGAAGGTCTCGGCGTCGACCTGCCCGATCAGGTCGAAATCGACGAAGCTGTCGTTCATCGGCGTGACCAGGGTATCGGCCTGTGTGGCGGCGTGGCGGGCCAGCGGATCGTCGCGGCCGGGCGTGTCGAAGACGATGAAGTCGCAGGGGCCGGCGAGATCGCCCGCGCCCGCCGCCAGTGCCGCCACGGCCGCCTCGAGCTCGTCGATCGAACCGCCCTCGAACACATCGAAACGCGCGCCCGGCAGCTCGATGCCGCGGCGCTGTTCGGTCTCGGCGCGGTTCTCGAAGTAGCGGTAGAGCGTGCGCTGGCGGGCATCGAGGTCGAGCGCGGCCACTCGCGCGCCTTGATAGGCGAGCGCGACCGCGACATGCACCGCCGTGGTCGACTTGCCGGTGCCGCCCTTCTCGTTGGCGAAGACGATGCGGTAGGGAGCGACGATGGCGGGCTTCCTCTGCTGTGGGCGGGCGGCTATCCGTTACCGGCTCTTATCGGAGGCCCGCGTCCATGCAAACCGTCAACCGGCTGCCCGAACTGCGCGCGGCTGTGGACAGCTTGCGCGCCGCCGGCGAAGTGGCGCTGGTGCCGACGATGGGCGCGCTGCACGAGGGCCATCTGACGCTGGCGCGCGAGGCACGAAAGCTGGCGCCGGCAGTGGTGGTGTCGATCTTCGTCAACCCGGCGCAGTTCGGCCCCAACGAGGATCTCGATGCCTATCCTCGCCAGCTGGCCGAGGACTCCGTGCTGTTGGAGACCGAAGGCGTCGACCTGCTGTGGGCGCCGCCGCTCGAGGAAGTCTATCCCGACGGGTACGCCACGACCATCTCGGTCGCCGGGCTTGGTGAGGGGCTGTGCGGCGCCTCGCGCCCCGGGCACTTCGACGGGGTGGCGACAGTGGTGGCCAAGCTGTTCGCGCAAGTACGTCCCGACCTGGCGCTGTTCGGGGAGAAGGACTGGCAGCAGCTCGCGGTGATCCGCAGCATGGCGCGCGATCTCGACCTGACTCAGCCGAGCCCCGAGCACATTGTCGGCGTGCCGACCGTTCGCGAGGCGGACGGCCTCGCGATGTCGAGCCGCAACCGCTACCTCTTGGCCGAGGTTCGCCAACGTGCAGCGGCGCTCCCGAGCCTGATGCGCACGGCCATCGCGGAGGCCGGTGGCGGCGACGCCACGGCTGCGCTCACTTCGCTTCGCGCGGGCCTGCTCGCCGCTGGGTTCGACAGCATCGACTATGCCGTTGTGGCCGACGCCGAGAGCCTACAACCACTGATGTCTCCTGGCGGACGACTCGCCCGCCTGTTCGTCGCCGCGCGGATCGGCGGGACGCGGCTGATCGACAACATGCCAATGCAATGGAGCGGGTAGCGGGAATCGAACCCGCCTAGCTAGCTTGGAAGGCTAGTGCATTACCACTATGCTATACCCGCGCTGGCGGGCGCTATAGTGCGCCGCCGCGAGGCCGGTCAATGACCCGGAAAGTCGACCAGCGCCTCGGCCTCGACCCCTGCGGCGCGCAAGGCGTCGGCGCCCCCGAGATCGGGCAGGTCGATCACGAACAGCGCGTGTTCGACCACCGCGCCGGCACGCCGCAGCAGCTCGACGCCGGCGAGCGCGGTGCCGCCCGTGGCGATCAGGTCGTCGACCAGCAGCACTCTCTCGCCAGCAGTGATCGCACCGGGATCGAGCTCGATCCGTGCCGAGCCGTATTCGAGCGCATAGTCGGCGCCGATGGTCGCAACCGGCAGCTTGCCGGCCTTGCGCAAGGGCACGAAGCCGAGCTGCATCCGGGCGGCGATCGCCGCGCCGAAGATAAACCCGCGCGCTTCGATACCGGCGACCGCTGCGGGCCGGGCCTTCGCGGCGCGCTCGACCAGATGATCGATGGTCGCCGCCAGCCCCTCGCCGTGGGCGATCAGCGTGGTGATGTCGCGGAACTGGATGCCGGCGGTCGGAAAGTCCGGAATCGTGCGGATCAGCGCCTTGATTTCGTCCGGCGTCAATCCTTGCGCCGTTTCGGCGTCACCGGCGCCCAGACCTGCTTCTTGGCCAGCCAGGCGAGCACGGTGGCGAAGATCAGGAAGCCCAGTACCCACCAGCCGGTCTGCCGCTGTTTGACCAGCGTCGGCTCCGCCGTCCAGATCAGGAACGCCGAGACGTCCTTGGCCATCTGGTCGATCGTCGCCTCGGTGCCGTCCGCATAGGTCACCTGGCCATCGACAACCAGCGGCGGCGGCATGCCGAAATTAAGGGTGGCAAAGTAGGGGTTGAAGTAGAGGCCCGTCGGCGTTTTCGCGTCGGGGAACTCCTCGAGCAGGACCTCGCCATCTTCGTTCTTGTAGCCGGCCTGGTCCGCGTACCCTGTGAGCAGCGAATAGACGTAGGCCGAGCCATCGTGTCGGGCCTTGGTCATCAGCGACAGGTCCGGCGGGTTGCCGGCGGCAGCCAGCATGACTGCGTTGGCGTGCGGCGAGGGGAAATAGTCGGTCGGCACGCCCGGACGAGTGGTGTTCTCGCCGGTGACCGGATCGAGGCTCGGCACGGTCCATTCCGCGGCTGCCGCCTTCACTTCGGCTTCGTTGTAGCCAAGCTGCACCAGGTCGCGGAACGCGACGTACTCGAGCGAGTGGCAGGCCGAGCAGACCTCCTTGTAAACCTGGTAGCCGCGCTGGAGCTGCTGCAGGTCCCACTTGCCGAACGGCCCGTCGGTGCTGAAGCTGACTGCCTTCGGGTGCTGGTGAAACTCGTGTTCGGCGGTCGGCTCGACCATGTAGCCCTGGCTGATCACGGCCGCCGCGCCCCAGCCGAACGCCCACACCACCGCGGCGGTGAAGCCGAGGCCGACGAGAATGGCGATCGCGCGGATCATTGCAGCACCGCCTTCTTGTCCGAGCCGAGCACAGCCTCGGTAATCGAGAACGGCAACGGCTCGGGCCGTTCGAACCACGAGACCAGCGGCAGGATGACCAGGAAGTGCAGGAAGTAATAGGCGGTCGCGACCTGGCTCAGCATCACGTAGGGCTCTTCGGCCGGAGCTCCACCGCAGTAGAACAGCACCGCCATCGCCGGGATCAACCCGAACCAGAAGAACTTGCGGAACAGCGGCCGGAAATGGCCCGAGCGGACCGGCGACTTGTCGAGCCACGGCAGGAAGAACCACACCAGGATCGAGGAGAACATCGCCAGCACGCCCCACAGCTTGGCCGGCAGGATGAAGTCGATCGTGAACGCGCGCAGGATCGCGTAGAACGGCCAGAAATACCATTCGGGCACGATGTGCGCGGGCGTCGCCATCGGGTTGGCCGGGATGTAGTTGTCCGGGTGGCCGAGCGCGTTGGGCAGGAAGAAGGTCAGCACGCAGTAGAGGATCAGGAACACGCCCAGCCCGAACCCGTCCTTGGCGGTGTAGTACGGGTGGAACGGCACGGTGTCGCTCTCGCCCTTGACCTCGACCCCGGTCGGGTTCGACGAGCCGGGGATGTGCAGCGCCCAGATGTGCAGGATCACTACGCCCACGATCACGAACGGTAGCAGGTAGTGCAGGCTGAAGAAGCGGTTGAGCGTGGCGTTGTCGGGCGCATAGCCGCCGAGCAGCCAGATCTGCAGGGGCTCGCCGACCAGCGGGATCGCCCCGAACAAGCCGGTGATGACCTTTGAGGCCCAGAAGCTCATCTGCCCCCACGGCAGCACGTAGCCCATGAAGGCGGTCGCCATCAGCAGCAGGAAGATGACCACGCCCAACAGCCAGACCATCTCGCGCGGGGCCTTGTACGAGCCGTAGAAGAAGCCGCGGAAGATGTGCAGGTAGATCGCCACGAAGAACAGGCTGGCGCCATTGGCATGCGCGTAGCGCAGCAGCCAGCCCCAGTTGACGTCGCGCATGATGTGCTCGGTCGACGCGAAGGCGATGTCCCCGTTCGGCGCGTAGTGCATCGCCAGGACGATGCCGGTGACGATCTGCAGCACCAGGCAGAACCCGGCGAGCGAGCCGAAATTCCACATGTAGCTGAGGTTGCGCGGCACCGGATAACCGGCGCCGGTGGCATTGTAGACGAGGCGCGGCAGCGGCAGCTTCTCGTCGAGGTAGCGCATGAACGCCACTTTGGGTTCGTATTGGCGGGCCCAGGGAAAGCTCATCAGGCGGCCTCCTGCCCGATCACGATCGTCGTGTCGTTCGTGAACACATAGTCCGGCACCTCGAGGTTGGTCGGGGCGGGGCCTTTGCGGACGCGGCCTGCGGTGTCGTAGTGTGACCCGTGGCAGGGGCAGAAATAGCCGCCGAAATCACCGCGATTCTCGCCTTCGACAGTGCCGAGCGGAACGCAACCGAGGTGAGTGCAGACGCCCATCGTGACGAGGATGTTACCGTGGCCTTCCTTGGTCCGCTCACGCAGGGTCTGCGGATCGCGCAAGTCGCCGAGCGGGACCGCCTGCGCCGCATCGATCTCGGCGGTGGTCAGGTTGCGCACGAACACCGGCTGCTTGCGGAACATCGCCTTGATCGCCATCCCCGGCTCGATGCCCGAGATGTCGAGCTCGGTGGTGGATTGGGCAAGCACGTCCTTCGACGGCGCCATCTGGCTGATCAGCGGGACCAGCATGGCGGCGCCGCCGACGCCGGCGGTGGCGACAGCCGCGATGTTGATGAAATCGCGGCGGCGCACGCCTTCCTCGCCAGGCTGACCCTCTGGGCCCAGCGCGTCGGGGTGGGCGTTGCCTGTGGTTGCTGCCATTGCCTTGCCTTGCCTGCCGGTTCCGAAGGACGCGCGCGGGTGCGCGGAACCGAAGAAATTCTCGACCAGTCGTATGCCTCCAAGGCCCCCGGAAGCGCGACTTGGCGCGGCTGATAGACGAGCGGACCGGCCCTGCCAACAGGCATTTTGGCCGCTTGAGCGCGCGTTATCCGGGCAATCCGATCAGCGAGAATTGGCGGCCGTAAGTGGGCTCGCCGCGATGCGTCGCGCGACGGTAGGAAAAGAAGCGATCGTCGTTGGTATAAGTGTCGAGGCCGAGCGGCTCGACCGTGCCGATTCCGGCGTCGCGCAAACGTTTCGCGGCATAGGCTTCGAGGTCGAATTGCCAGTGGCCAGGGCGGCCAGGCGCGAAGAACCGCTCATCCTCGAGGCCGAAGTTGTCGCGGAACTTCGCATCGACCTCATAGCTCGACCGGGCAATCGCTGGGCCGATGGCCGCGACGATCCGCGCGCGCTCGGCGCCGAGCCGTTCCATCGCCGCAACCGTGTTCTCGAGGACTCCGCCGTGCGCGCCGCGCCAGCCGGCATGGGCCGCGCCGATGACGCCGGCAGCGCGGTCGGCGAGCAGCACGGGCGCGCAATCGGCGGTGACAACGCCGAGCAGGAGGCCCGGTCTGGCGGTGGCCATGCCATCGGCGCGCGGGCGCTCGTCGTGCGGCCACGGTCGGGTCACTTCGACCGCGTCGGGCGAATGGACCTGGAAGACAGTGGCGAGCATCGCACCCGGCAGCACCGCATCGACAGCGCTGCGGCGGTTCTCCGCCACCGCTTCGAGGTCGTCCTCGGCGCCGTGGCCGATATTGAGGCCCGCGATGGCGCCCTTGAAAACACCGCCGCGCCGGCCGAGAAAGCCGTGCGGCAACCCCGCGAGCCCGTCCGCGCGGATAACCTCGACTTCGTCAGCCAAGGCTGCGGGTGACCTGCTCGTATGTGTCCCGGCTGAGCTTTTCGGCCCCGGCGATACGTTCCAGCTCGCCACGCATCAGCGCGGCGCGGATCGGTTCGGTGCGCCGCCAGCGGCCGAGTGGCGGCACGAACCGCGCCGCGGTTTGCGGGTTGATGGGGTCGAGCGCGAGGATCAGGTCGGCAATCAGGCGATAGCCCTCGCCGTTCTCGGCGTGGAACCCGTGCGGCGCGCCGGTGAAGGCCATGTACAGCGAGCGCACCCGGTTGGGGTTGCGCAAGGTGAAGTCGGGATGACCTGCCAGTGCCTTGACGTGCGCGAGCACTTGCGGGTGGAGCGATTGCGCCTGGATCGCGAACCACTTGTCGATGACCAGGTCGTTGCCGCGGTGACGGTTGTAGAAATCGAGCAGCTTGTGCGTCCGTTCGGGCGTCTGCAGCCCGGCCAGCACCATCAACGCGCCCTGGCGGTCGGTCATGTTGTCCGCCTTCTCGTATTGCTTCGCCGCCATCTCGCTCGCCCGCTCGGGTGCTCCGGCCGCGAGGTAGACCAGAGCCTGGGTCTTGAGCTTGCGCGCGCCCTTGGCTGCGGCGTCCTGTCCGCTGCTCACGCCGCTCGCCCGCGCGTGCAGGGCGGTGAATTCGCCTTCCAATGACGCGCCGAGCCAGCCCTTGAGCGCCTCGCGCTCACGATGGATCGCGGCCGGATCGGCGATCAGCATTTGTTCGGAAAGATACGAATGGCCGGGCAGGATCAGCAATTCGCCGCGCATCAGGTCGTCGAGCGCGGAATCGGCCAGCACAGCGGCGAAGGCCGCATGGATCGACGCGCGACCCGCGACGCGTTCGGCCTCGCCGAGCGAGCCGTCCGCGGCATCACGCAAGTGGCCGACGACCAGCTCCTGCATCGCCTCGTAACGCGCGAACGGATCGTCGTCGTGTGCGGCGAGGAACACGAGGTCGTCCGCCGCCACGTTGCGCTCGATGATGACAGGCGCGGAGAAGCCGCGGTTGATCGACAACACCGGCGGCGCGGCGAAGCCCGGGAAGCTCAGGCTTGCCTCGGCATGCTCCAGCGTGACCAGTTGTTCGCCCCGGTGCTCCTCGGTCGCGCGGTCGAACAACGCCAGCCTGAGCGGGATCGGCACCGGCTGCTTGTCCGGCTGGCCCGGCGTCGGCGGCACTTCCTGATGCAAGTGTAGCGTCGCGGTGTCGCCGTCGTGCTCGAGCCTGACCGTTACCTTGGGCGTGCCCGCCTGCTCGTACCACAGCCGGAACCGGGCGAGGTCGAGCCCTGCCCCGGCCTCGATCGCGGCGATGAAATCCTCGCAGGTCGCCGCCTGTCCGTCGTGCCGGTCGAAGTACAGGTCGCACCCGGCGCGGAACCGCTCGGGCCCCGCCATCGTGCGCATCATGCGGATGACCTCGGCACCCTTGTTGTAGACGGTGGCGGTGTAGAAGTTGGAGATCTCGCGATAGCTGTCTGGCCGGATCGGGTGCGCCAGCGGCCCCGAATCCTCCGGGAACTGCACCGCTCGCAGCACCCGCACGTCCTCGATCCGCTTGACCGGGGCGCTGCCCATGTCCTGGCTGAACAGCTGGTCGCGCAGCACGGTGAAGCCTTCCTTCAAGGAAAGCTGGAACCAGTCGCGGCAGGTCACCCGGTTGCCCGACCAGTTGTGGAAGTATTCGTGGCCTATGACCCCTTCGATGGCGTCGTAATCGCCGTCGGTGGCGGTTTCCTTGTCGGCCAGCACGTACTTGGTGTTGAACACGTTGAGGCCCTTGTTCTCCATCGCCCCCATGTTGAAATCGCTGACCGCGACGACGTTGAAGGTATCGAGATCGTATTCGCGGCCGAACGTGTCCTCGTCCCATTTCATCGAACGCTTGAGCGAAACCATGGCGTGCTGGGTGCGTTCGAGGTCGCCTTTCCTGACCCAGATGCCGAGATCGACTTCGCGGCCGCTCATGGTCGTGAAGCTGTCGCGGTTGACCACGAGATCGCCGGCAACGAGTGCGAACAGGTAGCACGGCTTGGGCCAGGGATCGTGCCATTCGGCCCAGTGGATCCCGTCGCCGTTGTCGCCCTCGGCCTCGCGGTTGCCGTTGCACAGCAGGACGGGAAACTTGTCCTTCGGCCCGCTCATCCGCACGCGGTAGGTCGCCAGCACGTCCGGCCGGTCGGGGAAGAAGGTGATCCGCCGGAAGCCTTCGGCCTCGCACTGGGTGCAGAGCATGCCGTTCGAAGCATAGAGCCCCATCAGCTGGCTGTTGGCCGAAGGGTCGATCTCGGTGGTGATCTCGAGGTGGTGGGAATCGCCGGTCAGCGGCACGATCAGGTCGTCGCCGTCGAGGCTCCAGGAGTTGATGGCCTGGCCATCGACCACGACTTCGAGCGGTACCAGCCCGTCGCCGTTGAGCCGGATCGAGGCACTCGCCGGCAGCTTGGCGTTGCGTTGCACGGTCAGCGCCGAGCGGACACGGGTGTTGCCGATGCCGAGCTCGAACCTGAGCGAGACCTCGGGGACCAGCCACGCGAACGGCGTGTAATCCTCGCGCCGGATCAGCGGCGGCTCTCTGGGTTCGGGCGCGGCGTCGGCCATTTCGGGGTTGCCGTCGGGAGTCGAGGGAGTGCGGGCTATGTCCATGCTGGCGCTCTTAGGTGCTTTCGCTCGTCCATCCAACGCGTAGAACGCGCCCGTGGCGCATCTGTTCATCTTCGGCCTCGGCTACTCGGCGAAGGGCATCCGCGCGGCCGCCGAAGCGCTCGGCTGGAAGGTCACCGCAACCGGCAGCGGAGCGGAGCTGGCTTTCGCGGACGATGAAGCCGTGCGAACGGCGCTCGGGCTGGCCAGCCATGTGCTGTCTTCAGTTCCGCCGGGCGAAGCAGACGACCCGGTGCTCAGCCGTTACGGTGGCGCTCTCGCGCATGGCTGGCTCGGCTATCTGTCCTCGACCGGGGTCTATGGCGACACTGGCGGGGCGTGGATCGATGAAACCGCAACCACCGGTGTCGGCCGCCGCAGCGCACGCACCGAGGCCGACGCGGCGTGGCTGGCGCGCGGCGCGCGCGTATTCCGCCTGCCGGGAATCTATGGCCCGGGCCGCAGCGCATTCGAGCGGTTGCGGGAAGGCAAAGCGCATCGGATCGATCTGCCGGGCCAGGTATTCAGCCGCGTCCATGTCGACGACATTGCCGCGGGCGTCATGGTGGCATTCGACGCCCCGCCCGGAGCCTACAACCTCGCCGACGACTTGCCGGCGAGCCAGAACGCGGTGGTCGAGGAAGCCTGCCGCCTGCTCGGTGTCGAACCGCCGCCGCTGCAACCGCTCGACGGGGCCGGTCTCTCGCCGCAAGCTCGCGCATTCTATGCCGAGAACCGGCGAGTGGCGAACGGGAAGGCGAAACGGATACTCGGCTGGACGCCGCGCTATTCCACCTACCGCGAGGGCCTGCGCGCGATCCTCAGACCGATTTCGCCCTGAGCGCGATCACCAGGCCGAGCAGCGCCAGCACGCTCCCCGCTACCGCCAGCGCCGACCAGCGATAGCCTTCGAGCAACGTCGACAACAGCATCGCGATGATCAGCACCAGCACCGTGTGATAGGCGGCGCGGCCCGCACCGATCTCGCGGACCAGGCGGTAGTAGAGCGGAAACGTGACCACCGAGCCGGCGAAGGCGAGATAGGCGGTGCCGAGCCAGTATTGCCTATCCGCGGGGAAAACCGGCGGACCTGACAATGCACTGGCGACGGCGATGTCGATGACCGTGCCGTAGAGCATCGACCAGGCGATCAGCGTCATCAGCGGGACCTGTCGCCCGGCCTTCCCAGCCTGCATCACGTTCGAGATCGAGGCGGCGATCATGGCGCCCATAGCCAGCCAGATCCCGAGGCCGACATCGCCGCCGAGAGGTGTCTCGCGCGCCTCGTTGACCAGCAGCAGAGATATTCCCCCGATCGCAACCGCGCTGCCAAGGGCAAAGCGCGGTGTGATCGGCTGGTCCAGCAAAAGGCGGCCAAACACGGCATTGGGCACGATCATCAGGCCGAGCATCACCGCGACAATGCCGGACGTCAGGTGCAGTTCGGCCGGGTAGACCAGGTTGTAGTTGCCGCAGAACTGGCACAGCCCGATGGCCAGCGCGATCCCGTGCGCCGACGCCGGCATCGCCAGCCGGTCGCGGTTGACGATCGCCAGCGCGAACATCCCCACAGTTGCCAGCACGAAGCGCCAGGCCACCGACCAGGCCGGCGGCACGCCGTCGATCTGGCCGGTGATGACGAACCAGGTCGAGCCCCAGATCAGCGAGATCGTCAGGAACGGCAGCGCGATGCGCGGCCGCAGCAGCGCATGCGGCGGTGCGAGCTCGGTCAACCTGCTTGGGCTCACAGGCCTTCGATCGCCCGGGAGAGCGCCCGCGCATCCTTTTCCGTCGTGTCCCAGGCGGCAACGAAACGCGCGGCGTCAGGCCCCCAGTCGTAGAACCCGAAACCTTGCCCGCGCAGTGCCTCGCGCTCGGCGGCGGTGCAGCGCAGGAACACCTCGTTGGCCTCGACCGGGTGGAGCAACCGCTGGCCGCCGGCGCTGCCGATCTCGGCCGCCGCGGCATTGGCGGCACGGGCGTTGGCGAGCCACAGGTCGCCTTCGATCATCGCCAGCACTTGCGCCGCGAGATAGCGGCCCTTCGACTGCAGGTGCCCGGCCCGCTTGCGGCGATAACGCGCCAGATCGGCCAGCGCCGGATCGAAGAACACGATGCCCTCCGCATTCATCGCGCCATTCTTGACGCAACCGAAACTGAGCGCATCGATGGCGCCGCACGCCTGCGCCGGAGCGCAGCCCAGGAACGCGACCGCGTTGGCGAACCGCGCGCCATCCACGTGCAGCTTGAGGCCGCGCTCGCGCGCCAGCGAGGTTACGGCCGCCAGCTCATCGGGCCGGTAGCAGCGACCATATTCGCTGGCCTGGGTCAACGACAGCGCGTGGACCTGGACCTGGTGGACATCGTCGCGGATCGCATCGAGCGCCGAACGGATCGCCGCGGGCGCCAGCTTGGCGCCCTCGCCGTCGGCCAGGACCAGCTTGGCGCCGTGAAGGTAGAACCCGGGCGCGCCGCATTCGTCCAGCTCGATGTGCGCCTCGCGGTGGCACAGCACGCCGCCGTGTGGAGGAACCATGGTTGCAAGAGCGAGGCAGTTCGCCGCCGTGCCAGTCGCGACCCACAGCGCCGCGACCTCCTGCCCGAACAGCGAGGAAAACGCTTCGTCGAGCCGGCGGCTGAGCGCGTCGGTATCGTAGGGCGTGTCGGCAGCGTCGGCGGCCCGCAGCGCCTGCCACACTTGCGGATGGACCGCGGCCGCGTTGTCGGACAGGAACTGCATGCGGAACGCCATGGCTCGCTCGGCGGTTCGAGGCAAGAAGGAGACGGCGCGCCATGCCCGAAGCAATCGCCATCATCCGCAGCGACCAGGTCACCCATGGCGCCTATCGCGCCGAGGTGCCGGGCGCGCATCGAGGGGCCGAGCTGACCTGGGTGGCGCGCGGTGGGACGCGCATCGCCAACCACACGTTCGTCCCGCCAGAGGCGCGCGGGCGCGGCATCGCCCAAGCCCTGGTCGAGGCGATGGCGGCCGATGCTCGCGACCTCGGCTTCACGATCGAGCCGCAGTGCAGCTACGTCGCCGCGTTGTTCCGGCGCAATCCGGACTGGGCCGACGTGCGCACTGAGATCGGCTCCGATTAGTCGGCCTCGCCGAGGCGCGAGAAATCGACCCCGGCAATCGAGTCGAGCACCGCGCGGCGGACAGCACGAGCCTCGTCCAGCGGGACGCCATGAATCTCGAGCGTACCGCCCGCCACGCCGAACTTGACGTCGGCATAGCCGCGCCGACGCGAGAGCGGTCCTTGCGCGATCTCGACCGATTGCAACCTGACCCGCGAGGCCAGGTCGAGCCGTGGCGCGAGCCAGCCGTGCTGTACATAGAGCTGCCGCGCATCGATCGCGTGGCGGCGGTGGCGCCACAGGTGCCATTCGCGCAACGACAGCAAGGCACCCAACGCCGCCACCCCGGCGGCGGCCAAGAGGTGCCAGCCGGCCGGCAGGTCCGGAATAAGGCTGCCGAACCAGCCGGCCGCCACAGCGAACAAAGCGAATGGGATCGCCGTCAGCACCAGGCTGTCGGTGCGCTGGTGTCGGCTGGAGAGGTGCCACTCGGCCGTGTCTCCGGGCAGAGTGAAACCGGTCACCTCAACGACCGGCGCGATCTCGTCCATCCGGGCGAACGGCACGACGACGTGGTTCCCTGCCTTGGCGTCCTGGGCGAGACTGACAACCGAGAGGCCGTGCCAGCCGAACCGGCGGCGCAAGATGCCGGTGGTCACCTTGAGCGCCTGGACACGATGGATCGGCATGACCACGTCGGTGCGCGTCAGCAGGCCGCGGCGGCGGCGCAGGCCCTTGGGCGTGTCCTCGAGCCGGAAGCCGTAATCGCGCAGCACCGTGCGGCCGAGCCCGGTGACGAGGCCGATGACCGCCAGCACGATCAGCCCCAGCACCGCGCCGATCGCTTGCGTCGCTACTCCAAGCTCCTCGAGCCAATGGCCCGGCCCGGCGAGCAGGCGCAGCCAGCCCTCGGGATTCCAGATATCGAACGGCAGCAGGAATTCGAATTGCTGCGCCGCGCCGCCGAGCACGGCAAAGACCACCAGCGAGAACTCGAACAGGCCGAATGTCGCGAGGCGCTTCAGGTCCATCTCGAACAGCGGGCGCGACGGTTCGTCAGCCGACAGGGGCTCGCCGGTTTCGACGGTCTCGCCGCTCTTGCGAGCACGTACGGTTTCGCGCAGGCCTTCCGCCTCGGCGATAGTGACGTAACGGATGCGGACCTCATCCTCGCCGCCGGCGCCGGTCTCGAACTTGACGTCGACCATGCCGAACAGGCGCGGCACCAGCGACTGCTCGAGGCTGACGTCCTGGATCCGTTCGTAGGGGACCGAACGGGCGGTGCGATTGAACAGCCCGCGCTCGACGCGGATGTCGTCGTCGCTGAACCGGTAACGGAAGTGGCGCCAGGCGATCCAGGTGAAGAACGAGGTGAACGCCAGCAGGGCCACGAGCATCGGCACAAGGACGACCCAGCCCTGCCGCCACAGCCCGGTACCGACAACCGCGGCCACAACGCCCAGCCCGGCCTGGCGCAGCGACATGATCGCGGTGACGACGAAGCTCAACGGGCTGGTTCGCCGCCAGTCCTCCGGCGCCGCGCGCGGCTCGTGGCTCACAGCGTCTCGCGCTTGACGTGGGCGCGAATGTCTTCGCGCATTGCCAGCGCATCGTCATGGCCGAGGCCGGGCAGCGAAACAGACGCGTTGTGGTTGCCGGCGGTGTGCAGCACCAGCGTGGCGAGGCCGTAACCGCGCTCGACCGGCCCCTGGTGGACGTCGATGTGCTGGACGCGGCCGAACGGCACCACGGTGTCCGAGCGAAAGATCAGGCCGCGCACCACGCGCAGCCGGTCGGTGCCCATCTGGTAGCCGCGCGCGTGGTAGCGCCGGAGCGGGGTGCGGACGATCAGGTACAGCGCCAGCAGCAGGATCGGGGCGATGAACGCGCCGCGCGACAGCACGCCGGCGAACTCGAGCGCCAGTGCGCCGATCACGAACGGCAACACCAACAGCAGCGTGCCAAGGCGCACGACCTTGACGTAGTTCGGGTGGAGCGGGGTGAGTGCGTCCCCATCCTGATCGCTCGGGTCCATGGTGCGCTGGATGGCCAATACACCGGCCGAAGGCAAGCATTGCGGGAGGAGGATGGTGCTGCTGGAGAGGATTGAACTCTCGACCTCACCCTTACCAAGGGTGCGCTCTACCACTGAGCTACAGCAGCGCCGGAAGGCGCGCGCTATGGCGGGCCGGGCCTTGATGTCAAGCGGCGCTTGAGCCGCGCGGCCATTAGCGGCAAGCCATTGCCGATGAGTGAAGATTGTGAGCCCCCACCGCGCCCCACATCGCGTGAGGAAAGGCTGGCGGCCAAGCTGCGCGAGAACCTCAAGCGCCGCAAGGCGCAGGCCCGCGCGCTCGATCGCCCGGACGACAGCCTTCCCAAAAAGCCGGGGCGCGGCTAACGCGTGGCGCTCCCGCACGCCCAGGAGCGCATTTCTTGCCCAACCTGATCCTTGTCCGCCACGGCCAGAGCCAGTGGAACCTGGAGAACCGCTTCACCGGCTGGTGGGACGTCGATCTGACGGACAAAGGCGTGGCCGAGGCAATTGCGGCGGGCGAGCTGCTGCTGGCCAAGAACCTGCTGCCAACGAGGGCCTTCACTTCGCTGCAGACCCGCGCGATCAGGACGCTGCACCTGGCGCTGGAGGCCTGCGGGCGGCTGTGGATCCCCGAGACCAAGGACTGGCGCCTCAACGAGCGGCACTACGGCGGGCTGACCGGCCTCGGCAAAGCCGAGACTGCTGCGAAGCACGGCGACGAGCAGGTCCGCCTCTGGCGCCGCAGCTTCGACCTGCCGCCGCCCGAGCTGAAGCCCGGCGGGCCGTACGATCTCGCCGCCGACCCGCGCTATGCCGGTATCGCCATCCCCGCAACAGAGAGCCTCAAGCTGACCATCGAGCGCGTGCTGCCCTACTGGGAAAGCGCGATCCGGCCCGCGCTGGCCGCGGGCGAGACGGTGATCGTCTCGGCCCACGGCAATTCGCTGCGCGCGCTGGTCAAGCACCTGTCGGGCATCTCGGATGCGGACATAACGGGCCTCGAGATTCCCACCGGGGAGCCGATCGTCTACGAGTTCGACGCCGAGATGCGCGCGGGCGAGCGCTTCTACCTGAAGGACCGCTGAAATGGGGGCAATGGGAGCTCCAAGAGTCGCAATCGTCATGGGGAGCCAGTCGGACTGGCCGACCATGCAGCGCGCTGCCGAAGCCCTCGACAAACTCGATGTGGCTTACGAGACGCGCATCGTCTCGGCCCACCGCACCCCCGACCGTCTCGCCGCCTTCGCCAAGGGGGCCGCTGCGGAAGGCTTCAAGGTGATTATTGCCGGGGCCGGCGGCGCCGCGCACCTGCCGGGCATGGTCGCCTCGATGACCCATCTGCCCGTGCTCGGCGTGCCGGTCGAATCCAAGGCGCTGAAGGGGCAGGACAGCCTGCTGTCGATCGTGCAGATGCCGGCCGGCATTCCGGTCGGCACGCTGGCGATCGGCGAACCGGGCGCGACCAATGCCGGTCTGCTGGCGGCGGCAATCCTCGCCACTTCCGATCCCGCGCTGGCCGAAAGGCTCCAGGCGTTTCGCGCGGCGCAGACCGATTCCATCGCCGAACGGCCGTCCTGACCGGCCGATGATCCCCACCGGCGCGACCATCGGCATCCTCGGCGGAGGCCAGCTCGGCCGGATGCTGGCGATGGCCGCCGCGCGGCTCGGCTATCGCTGCCACGTCTTTTCGCCCGACAAGGACAGCATCGCCGCCGAAGTCAGCGCGCGCTTCACTTGCGCCGACTGGCACGAGCGCGAAGCCCTCGCCGCCTTCGCGGCGGATTGCGCGGTGGTAACCTACGAGTTCGAGAACGTGCCGGTGGCGCCGCTCAAGGCGATTTCCGAGGACAAGCTCGCGCCCAGCCTGCGCGCGCTCGAAGTGGCGCAGGACCGGGCGCACGAGAAGGGCCTGATCGAAGAGCTCGGGGGGCATCCGGCCAACTACGCGGTGATCGACGACGATGAGGGTGTCGCCGAGGCGATCGAACGCATCGGCACGCCCGGCGTGCTCAAGACCCGCCGCGACGGCTACGACGGCAAGGGCCAGTGGCGGATCGCTAGCGCGCACGAGGCCGAAGGGCTGCGGGTGCCGCACGAAGGCCTGGTCTACGAAGAGCTGGTCAGGTTCGAGGCCGAATTCTCGGTGATCCTGGTGCGCGGGCGCGATGGCGAGGTGAGGTTCTGGGACAGCCCTGAAAACACCCACCAGGGCGGGATCCTCGCGCGCTCGACGCTTCCCCCCGCGGACATCGTTGCGGGGCAGGTCGCCGAAGCGCGCGAACTGGCGGGCAAGGTCGCCGAGGCGCTCGGCTATGTCGGCGTGCTGACCCTCGAGTTCTTCGCCACGCCTCAAGGCCCGGTGTGCAACGAGATGGCCCCGCGGGTGCACAATTCGGGCCACTGGACCATCGAAGGCGCGGTCACCAGCCAGTTCGAGAACCACGTCAGGGCGATCTGCGGGCTGCCGCTGGGCGACACCGCGACGCTCGGGCGGATCGAGATGGTGAACCTGATCGGCGACGTAGCCGCGCAGGAAGCGGCAATCCTCAGCGATCCCGCCGCCCACCTGCACCTCTACGGCAAGGCCGAGGCACGCGAAGGCCGCAAGATGGGCCATGTGACGCGCGTGGGCTGATGGCGCGTGAGGTCATCTTCGTGGTCGCGCGCGCCGACAACGGCGTGATTGCGCGTGACGGCCAGGTGCCGTGGCGAATCAGGGAAGACCTGCAACGCTTCGTTGCCCACACCATGGGCACGCCGATGATCATGGGCCGCAAGACCTTCGACAGCTTCCCGCAACCGCTCAAGGGCCGCCGCCACATCGTGCTGACCCGCAGCCGGAAGTGGTCGGCGGCAGGCGCGGAAGTGGTCCACAGCGTCGAAGAGGCACTCGAAGCCGCCGGTGGCGGCGACATCACGGTAATCGGTGGGGCGGACGTGTTCGAGCAGTTCATGCCCCTCGCCACGCGCATCGAGCTGACCGAGGTCCATGAGGACACCTTGGGCGATGTGGCGATGCCCTATCCCGGCCTCGAATGGGTCGAGACAGCGCGCGAGGACCGCGCCGCCGACGAGCGCTGGCCGGCGCACAGTTTCGTCACGCTGGAGCGCAAGCGTTGAAGCGCAAGCTGGCCTGGGGTTTGCTGGCGCTGCTGCTGGTCGCGGCGATCGGCATTTTCGGCGTGGCGCCGGGCTGGGTCGACAGGGACATGAACCGGATCGATGGCGAACCGCTGCTCACCGTTTCCGCCGAGGCCAAGGCGCTCCACGCCACGCTGGTTATCGTCGACCTGCACTCGGACAGCCTGATGTGGCGGCGCAACCTGCTCGACCGCCACGACCACGGCCACCAGGACCTGCCGCGGATGACCGAAGGCAACGTGGCGCTGCAGGTGTTCTCCTCGGTCACCAAGAGCCCGCTCGGGCTCAACTACGACCGCAACAGCGCCGAGGCGTTCGACAACATCACCTTGCTGGCATTCGCCCAGCTGCAGCCCTTGCGGACGTGGGGCTCGCTGGCCGAGCGCTCGCTGTTCCACGCCGCCAGGCGCGATCGGGCGGTCGCGTGGTCGGTGGGGCGGCTGGTCAAGGTGGCCGAGCCCGGTGATCTGACAGGCTTGCGAGGCGGCCAGAGGATCGGCGCGATGCTCTCGATCGAGGGGCTGCACAACCTCGAGGGCAAGGTGGAAAACCTCGACCGGCTCCATACCGCGGGCTTTCGCATGGCGGGCCTGACGCACTTCTTCGACAACCAGCTGGCCGGCTCGATGCACGGCGAGGTAAAGGGCGGGCTGACCGCCTTCGGGCGGCAGATCGTCCGCCGGATGGAACAGATCGGCATGATCGTCGATGTCGCGCACTGCAGCCGGCAGGGCGTGGCGGAGGTTCTGGCAATGGCACGCCGGCCGGTGGTGTCGAGCCATGGCGGGGCGCAGGCGACCTGTGGGGTCAACCGCAACCTCACCGACGAGGAGATTCGTAGCGTTGCCAGGACCGGTGGAGTGGTCGGCATTGGTTATTGGGACGGCGCGGTGTGCGGCACTTCGCCGCGCGCGGTGGCGGTGGCGATGAAGCACGTGCGCGACCTCGTCGGAATAGAGCACGTCGCGCTGGGCAGCGATTTCGACGGCTCGGTCACCACACGCTTCGACACCTCGCAATTGGTCCAGGTGACGCAAGCCCTGCTGGACGAAGGCTTCACACCCGACGAGATCCGCGCGGCGATGGGCGGAAATGCACTGCGCGTCATCCGTGCGGGCATCGTGCCGCTGGCGGGCGTAGCCGGATGAGGCTCGACCATCGCCAGCCGGTGCCCGAAGCCCAGCGCGGCGCCATCGTGGCGCTGGGCAATTTCGATGGCTTTCACCTCGGCCACCAGCGTGTCGTCGCCGAGGCGGTCGAATGGGCGCGCGCCGAAGGCCGCCCGGCTATCGTCGCCACCTTCGACCCGCACCCGGTGCGCCATTTCGCGCCGCACGTGCCGCCGTTCCGGCTGACCACCCTCGACCAACGCGAGGAGCTGTTCATGGGGGCGGGGGCCGAGGCCATGCTGGTGTTCCATTTCGACGGCGCGCTTGCCGGGATGCCGGCGGAGGACTTCGTGGGCGAGTTGCTGGCCAGGCACATCGGCGCGGCGGGTGTGGTGACGGGCGAGGATTTTACCTTCGGCAAGGGCCGTGGCGGCAATGTCAGCGTGCTCGCCAAAGAGGGGTCACGGCACGGCATTGCGGCGCGTGCGGTCGGGCCGGTCAGCGAGAGCAGGACGGCCGTTTCCTCGAGCCGCATCCGCGACGCGCTCAAGGCCGGCGATTGCGAGACCGCCGCCCGGCTGATGACCCGGCCCTTCGCGGTGCGCGCGATCGTCCAGCACGGCGACAAGCGCGGTGTCGCCTTGGGCTATCCCACGGCCAATCTGGATCTCGGCAGCTTCCTGCGTCCGCGCTACGGCATCTATGCGGTGACGGGGAGGATCGTCGATTCCGGCGAAGTGCTGAAGGGCGCAGCCAATCTCGGCATCCGCCCGAGCTTCGAGCCGCCCAGGGAACTGCTCGAACCGTACTTCTTCGACTTCGACGGCGACCTTTACGGGCGCGAGATCGAGGTCGCCCTGCACCACTTCCTGCGGCCAGAAGCGCGTTTCGAAACGATTGCGGCGCTGCAGGCCCAGATGGCCGAGGATTGCGCGCGGGCGAGGGAGCTTCTAAGCGCCGCCCCGCAATGAGCGATCCCCGCGACTACCGAAATACCGTCTTCCTGCCGAAGACCGATTTCCCGATGAAAGCCGGCCTTCCGCAGAAGGAGCCGGGCATTCTCGCGCGCTGGGAAGCCGAGGGGACGTACCAGCAGGTGCGCGAAAGCCGCGCGGGGCGGGAGAAGTTCATCCTCCACGACGGCCCCCCTTACGCCAACGGCGACATGCACATCGGCCATGCGCTCAACCACGTGCTCAAGGACATGGTGGTGCGCACGCAGACGCTGCTCGGCAAGGACGCGCCCTACGTGCCCGGGTGGGACTGCCATGGCCTGCCGATCGAATGGAAGGTCGAGGAGCAGTACCGCAAGAAGAAGCTGGATAAGCCTGTGCCGAGCGGAGCCGAGGCAGACCAGTCCGCTCTTGTGGAGTTCCGCGCCGAATGCCGCGCCTATGCCCAGCATTGGGTCGACGTGCAGCGCGAGCAATTGAAGCGCCTCGGCATCGGCGGCGACTGGGACAATCCCTACCTGACGATGCACTTCGAGGCTGAGGCGACGATCGTGGGCGAGCTGCTCAAATTCGCGACCAGCGGGCAACTTTATCGCGGGGCCAAGCCGGTGATGTGGTCGCCCGTGGAGAAGACCGCGCTGGCCGAGGCCGAGGTCGAGTACGAGGACATTGTCTCGACCCAGGTCGACGTGGCGTTCGAGATTGTAGAGAGCCCGATCCCCGAGCTGGTCGGCGCCCATGCGGTGATCTGGACGACCACGCCGTGGACGATCCCGGTGAACCAGGCTTTGGCCTATGGGCCGGAGGTTGAGTATGTCCTCTACGATCTGTCGATCGGGGCTCCGCTCAAGGGACATGACCCAGCGGCATTCTTTGCAGCTTTCCAGGAGGCGCTGCCACTTCCGGAGAAGGTACTGATCGCTGCGGAGTTGCGGTATCCCTTTATGGAGCGGATCGCGAAGCTCTGCTCGAAGATCGTTGTCTCAGGATTCGAAGACGTTGATCTGTCCGGCACTCACGCCATGGCCGTGACTTTGGACGAGCAGACCGTCACCCTTCCCAGCGGACGCGAGATCAACACGTTCGAAGTCTCGATCAAAGGCTCCGACCTCGCCGGCACCATCGCCCGCCACCCGATGCATCATCTCGGCGGGTTCTATGCCGAGCCGCGGCCGTTCCTGGCGGGCGAGTTCGTCACTACCGACAGCGGCACGGGCCTCGTCCACATGGCGCCAGACCATGGCGAGGACGACTTCGAGCTGTGCAAGTCGGTCGGCATCGCGCCCAAGTTCGTGGTAGAGACCGACGGGCGCTACCGCGACGACTGGGCCTGGCTGCCGCGCACCGACGAGCGCTCGATGTCGGTCATCAACCCGAAGTTCAACGCGCCCGATGGTCCGGTCTGCAGCGACCTCAGGGAAGCTGGGGCTCTCCTCAGCGCGTCCACCGATTATCCGCACAGTTATCCCCACAGCTGGCGCTCGAAGGCCAAGGTGATCTTCCGCTGCACCCCGCAGTGGTTCGTGCCGATGGACAAGCCGGGCGCGGTCGCGCTCGCCAAGACCCCGGCCGAGCAACGGTGGGAGAACGAGGGCGGCGCGTCGGCGCACGACGGCTCGCTGCGGCAGGTGGCGCTGCACGCGCTCGGCCAGACCCGATTTGTGCCCGAGAAAGGTCGCAACCGGATCGGCTCGATGGTCGAGGGGCGGCCCGACTGGGTGCTCAGCCGCCAACGCGCCTGGGGGGTGCCGATCACACTGTTCGTCGAGCGCAAGACCGGTGAGTATTTGGTCGATCCCAAAGTCAACGCGAGGATCGTCGCCGCGATTAAGGAGGCGGGCGTCGATGCCTGGTCTGACGTCAGCGCGCAGGCACTGCTCGGCAGCGACTACGATGCGGCCGACTACGAGCGGATCGTCGACATCCTCGATGTGTGGTTCGATTCCGGCTCGACCCACGCCTTCGTGCTCGAGAGCGGTCGCTGGCCCGACCTACATTGGCCGGCCGATCTCTACCTCGAAGGCTCCGACCAGCATCGCGGCTGGTTCCAGTCCTCGCTGCTCGAAAGCTGCGCCACGCGCGGGCGAGCGCCGTACAAGGCGGTGCTGACCCACGGCTTCACGATGGCCAGCGACGGCAAGAAGATGTCGAAGAGCACCGGCAACACCGTCGATCCCAACAAGGTGATGGAGGAATACGGCGCCGACATCATCCGCCTGTGGGCGCTGACGGTCGACTATACCGAGGACCACCGCATCGGTCCGGAGATCCTCAAGGGCGTGGCCGACCAGTACCGCAAGCTGCGTAACACCTTCCGCTACCTGCTCGGCGCGCTCGACGGCTTCGCGGAGGCGGAGCGGGTGCCGGTCGAAGGCATGCCCGAACTGGAACGCTACGTCCTCGCACTGCTGGCCGAGCTCGACGCGACGCTGCGCCGGGCGGTCGATGACTTCGACTTCAACACCTACACGCGGGCGCTGATCGACTTCTGCAACGAGGACCTGTCGGCCTTCTACTTCGACATCCGCAAGGACCGCCTCTATTGCGACGCATCGAGCGATCCCGCGCGCCGCGCCTACCGCACGGTGCTCGACACGCTGTTCCACGCGCTGATCCGCTACGCGGCTCCAGTCATGGTGTTCACCGCCGAGGAAGTGTGGAGCAGCCGCTTTCCCGAGGGAGGTAGCGTGCATTTGCTCGAGTGGCCCGAGGTGCCCAAGGTCGAGGCCGACACTTCGCGCTGGGCGGCGCTGCGCACGCTTCGTGAACAAGTGACCGAGGCGATCGAGCCGCTGCGGCGCGACAAGATCGTCCGCTCGAGCCTGGAGGCCGAAGTAACCGTACCCTCGGCAAGCGTCCCGCAGGGATTTGCCGACGGCGATCTCGCCGAACTGTTCATCAGCGCAACGGTTGACCGGAGCAACGATTTGACGGTGACCGTGCGCAAGAGCGGCGACGCCAAATGCGGCCGTTGCTGGCGGCTCCTTCCCGAAGTGTCCGCCGACGGCGGCTTGTGTAACCGCTGCGAGGACGCCGTGGCCCAACTGGATGCAGTGACATGACTTCACCCTGGCGAAATCGCGGCATCGGGCTGGCGCTGGCGGCGGCCATCTACACCACCGATCAGTGGATCAAGGCCTTGGTCACCGGACCTTGGGGCCTCGTCGCGGAACGCGATTCGATCTTCGTGCTGCCGTTCTTCAACCTCACCCGCACCCACAACTACGGCGTGTCGCTGGGCATGTTCAAAGCGACTTCGGTCGAAACGCGCTGGGCCCTGGTGGGCGTCACCGCGCTGATCGCGCTCACGGTGTTCGTGTGGCTGCTGCGCGAACGCAAGCTATTCGACATCGCCGGCCTGGCGCTGATCCTCGGCGGTGCGCTGGGCAATATCGGCGACCGCATCGACTACGGCTACGTGCTCGACTATGCCGACTTCCACATCGGCAATTTCCGCCCGTTCCTGGTGTTCAACGTCGCCGACGCGGCGATCACCATCGGGGTGCTGATAGTGCTTGCCCGCGCGCTGTTCATGCGCGAGAAACCGCCCGCCGCGCAGGACGCGCAACCAGCGGACCAACCCGCGGAGATTGTCGAGTAATGAATAAGGCCCCCCCAATCGTTCTCGCCGCCATCGGCGCCAGCCTGCTCGCCGGGTGTGGCAGCGGCGGCGTGCTCAGCCGCGAGCGTCCGGATGAATTCGCCGTGCAGCGCCAGGCGCCGCTGGTGGTCCCGCCCGATTTTGCGCTGACCCCACCTGTGCCCGGTGCTCCACGACCGGCCGAAGGCACCGCCGCGCAAGAGGCGCTCGACGCGCTGTTCGGCGGCCCGGCCCCGCGCAGTGCGGTCGAGACTAGCGCCCTGCAGCGCGCCGGCACCCCCGAACCGGGCATCCGCTCGGCGGTCGGCGATCCGGGCACCTTCACCGTCGACAAGGGCACCACCACCCGCACGATCATCGCCGCGCCCGAAGGCGACGGGCAGGATGCCAGGGCCGTGATACCTGGGTGATAATATCCAGAGGTTGGTGACGGCCCTGGGTTTTTTGTTTAAGCCTCAAGCGCCGGCGGGGCCATCCGGCCCCTTAGGCTTTCCTCGCATAAGCTCGGGCGGCCGTTCGGCCT
>Ga0307505_10000230_pt1 | contig 67650 bp, 59 predicted proteins | sample 23_S_MG_FD_202183 | JGI IMG/M metagenome (GOLD analysis project Ga0307505, IMG submission 202183) | Soil microbial communities from Populus trichocarpa stands in riparian zone in the Pacific Northwest, United States - 23_S | ecosystem: Environmental > Terrestrial > Soil > Riparian zone > Trees... | reverse complement strand
GGACAGCTACTTGTCCATCGATGCCGTCCTGAACGCCGCGCGTGCCAGCCAGGCGCAAGCCGTGCACCCCGGCTACGGCTTCCTGTCGGAGAACGCGGACTTCGCCGCGGCCTGCACCGACGCGGGGATCACCTTCATCGGGCCGTCGCCCCAGGCCATGGCGCTCGTGGGGTCCAAGACCACCGCGCGCGACGTGGCCGCGCGCGCCGGGGTGCCGGTGATTCCCGGAGAAGCTCCGGCGGACCAGTCCGACGACGCGCTTCTGGCAGCCGCCACTCGCGTGGGGTTCCCGGTGCTGCTGAAGCCGTCCGAGGGCGGGGGCGGCATCGGCATGAAGGAAGTGGCCACGCCCGATGCCCTTGCGGCCGCGGCGGCACAGGCCAAACGCGAGGCCGCGGCGGCCTTCGGCGACCCGACGCTGTACGTCGAGCGGCTGATCGCGCGCCCGCGCCACGTGGAGTTCCAGATCCTCGCGGACCATCACGGGCACGCCGTGCACCTCTTCGAGCGCGAGTGCTCGCTGCAGCGCCGCCACCAGAAAGTGGTAGAAGAGACGCCATCGGTGGCGCTCACGCCCGCGTTACGCGCGCGGATGGGCGAGGCGGCCGTGCGAATCGCGCACGCCGCCGGTTATACCGGCGCGGGCACGGTGGAGTTCCTCGTCGAGGGCGCGGGCGACTCGGCCTCGTTCTACTTCCTCGAGGTGAACGCGCGGCTGCAGGTGGAGCATCCCATCACCGAGGAGGTCACGGGCCTCGACCTGGTACGGGCGCAAATCGGTATTGCCGCGGGCGAACCGCTGCCGTGGTCGCAGGCCGAGATCGGCCAGCGCGGCCACGCGATCGAGGTGCGCCTCTACGCCGAGGACCCCGCGAACGGCTATCTTCCCCAGGCTGGGCCGGTGCTCCTCTATCGCGAGCCGTCGATGCCGGGGGTGCGCGTGGACTCGGGCGTCCGCCAGGGCAGCGACGTGTCCGTGCACTACGATCCGCTGCTGGCCAAGCTCATCGCGCGCGGGGAAACCCGCGACGCGGCACGCCGTCGCGCCATCGCGGCCTTGCGAGCATTCCCCATTCTGGGTCTTCGGACCAATCAGGCGCTGCTCCTTCGCATCCTCCAGCACGACCGGTTCGCGCAAGGCGACCTGGATACGCATTTTCTGGCGCAGGAGCACGAGGCTCTGGTCGCTCCCCCACCGGAGGGCGGCAACCTGACTCGTGCGCAGGCCGTCGCCCGCGTCCTGGCTGGATCCCACCGCTTGGTGCCTGGTACCACGTCCAGTCGCGGGGCGGACCCGTGGGAGAAGGTGACGTCCTTCCGTGGCTGAGTCGGGCGGCGCGCCGCAGGTCACGGCGCTCGGCGAGGACCGGTTCCTTGTGGAGGAGGACGGGGCCCGCACGGCCTATGCCCTGGTGCACGGTCGCGCCACCTGGGTGTTCCTCGACGGCGACGTCTACGTGTTCCAGGCCGAGAGCGCTGGCGGTCGTTCGGCGGTCCCGGAGGAGGAGGCGAGCCTGTCCGCGCCCATGCCCGCGCGTGTGCTGTCGGTCACGGTGGAGGTGGGCCAGGCTGTCGCGAAGGGCGACGTCCTGGTCACGCTCGAAGCGATGAAGATGGAGCTCCCGATTCGCGCCCCGCGAGACGGCACGGTGGCATCCATTTCGTGCCAGACTGGACGCATGGTCGGGGCAGGCGACCCCCTGGTGGAGCTGCAGTAGATGGCGAACCACGCGCTCACAACCACCTCGATACCGGAACCGACACGGGCAGACCTCGACGGCGTCGTGAACGACCTGGAGCGCGCGTGGGTGGCCACGTTGACGGTGCGGCGTCAGGCCACCGACGACATCGGCTACCGCGAGATCTACGCGTCGCTGGACGGAGAGTCGCTGGGCATGCTCCGCCACGGCATGTCGGTGACGCGCGAGATCACCCCCGGCCCGCACGAATTGAAGGTGCACAACACGTTGTTCCGCCGGGCCGCGAAGTTCACGGTCGGCGCCGGGGAGCACGCCCGTTTCCAAGCGGTCAACCGGTCGGGCATGGGAACGTATTCCGCGTTGGCGCTCCTCATCGGGTTCCTGGGCGCGGGCCCGATCTATCTGACGCTGACGCGCGAGTCCGACTCGCAATGACGATCATGGATCCGTCACTGGCGCAGCTCGTCGTAGACCTGGTGGAGAAAATGGGCCTCTTGCGTCGCGAGATCGAGCATCAGCAGGATCAGGAGCGCTACGCGGCCCGTTTGGCGCGCATCGAGCAGAAGCTGTCGGCGCTCGCCGACGCACTGGAGGGCGACGATCCCGCACGCGCCGCGGCGCTGCGCAGGGCGTGGGCCACGCCCGCGCGCAGCCTGGCGTTTCGCAACGCGGCGCATCAAAAAGAGAGCCGCTGAGCTTTCGTGGCGCGCGCTCGGCGCCTGCAAGAATTGCAACCCGTGTGCCTTCTCGAGACACGGTCGCCTCTCTGGCGTGCCCCACGGCGACACGTACCGTCCGGCGGCGCCTCCCCAAAACGCACGGCAATCCCCGTCTCCCTGCACGTAGGCCTGCCGAACTGCACAACGCCCGCCACGATGGCGTGTCCTTTGCTCCGATCCCCTACGTCCCCCCGGCCGTGCCGGGCATTCCTCGATGCCACGCATGCCTCGCTTGCTGCTCCTCATCGCAGGCCAACAGGGTCCGTTTGCCCTGCTGGTCCTCGGTGCGCTGCAGATCTTCGGCCCGGCCGCCGCCATGTTGGCGGCGGCTATCGGCGCCGCCGCGCGGTGGCTGGATGATTCAGAGGGCTCACGCTCGCTGGGCCAGCGGTTTCTCGCCGCCGCCACGCTGATCCTGGCCACGCAAGTTGCCGCGCTGGCGTACATGAGTCTGGGCGGCACCTCGGCGCCATCGTTCTGGCCGGGCCGCGTCCTGCCTCTTGGTGTTGCGGCCGTGACGCTCGGCCTCATCGAACACGGCGCCGCGGCGGCGATCGCGGCGTTCGTGTTGCGGCAACCGCGGCACACGCCGTGGCGGCTCGCCCTGCTGCGAAGCTGCGCCAGCTTCCTGGGCGGTGCCGGAGTGGCCGCGCTCCTCATCGAGCTGTTCAAGAGAAGCCAATGGGACCTGATCCTCGTGGCCGTCGCCTCGATGGCGGTCGCATTTCAGGCCTACATGGCGCACGCCGACCGGCTGCACGCGGCGCTCCGGCGCTACGCGATCCTGGACTCGATCGACGAAGGCGTGGCGGTGCTGGCCCAGGACGGCGCCGTGACGTTCTGGAATGGCGCCCTCGAGCGGCTGACGAAGTGCCCACGCGAGCGCGCGATCGGGCTCTCCCTGTTGCAAGCCGCCCCCGATGTGCGCCACACCAGGCTGGCGCAGATCATCCAGGAGGCGGTCGCGCACCGCACACCCAAAACGGACGCCCGGGTCAGTTGGGCCACGCCCGACGGCCCGCGGGTCCTGGACGTGACGGTCCTGACCGAGCCGGGCGGCGTGACCCTGCTGTGGCACGACGCCACGGATCAGGCCAACGCCGACCTTGCGCGCAAACACGCCGAGGAACGCCTGGCGTTGGTCAGCGAGGGCGCCACCGACGGCCTGTGGGAATGGGATCTGAGGACACACGTGCTGCGGGTCTCGGGCCGCTGGAACGCCATCATGGGGCTGCCCGCCGAGGCCTCCTCCAGCTCAGCGGACTGGTGGCTCGACCGCGTGCACCCCGATGATCGCGTCGCGGTACGGGAGCGGCTGGACGCGTATCTGTCTGGCGAGGGGGAATCCTTCCTTCACGAGCATCGCGTGCGGCACGAGGGTGGCGCCTACCGCGTCGTGATCTGCCGCGGCACCGCGCTTCGCGACCGGTCCCGGCGTGCCTTGCGCATCGCGGGGTCCTTCACCGACATCACCGAACACGTGACGGCCAACGACGCCAGGCCCGACGCAGCGTCTCGCGATCCGCTGACGGGGCTGTCCAACCGCGCCGTCTTCGTCGAGGGCCTCGGACGGCGCCTCAACGACATGAAGCAGCGTCGCGGCGAGCGATTCGCCGTCCTTTATCTGGATCTCGACCGCTTCAAGGTGGTCAACGACAGCTTGGGCCACCTGGTGGGCGACGAGCTGCTCACGGAAGTCTCCAGGCGGTTCGAATCCTGCCTCCGGGAAGGTGACGCGCTGGCGCGACTGGGCGGCGACGAGTTCGCGATTCTCCTCCACGGCCTCGGCGACGACGGGCAGGCCAACGCCATCGCGTTCCGGATCCAAGCCGCGTTGAACGCGCCGTTCTCGATCGGCGGCAAGGAAGTGTTCACGTCGGCCAGCATCGGCATTGCCTTCAGCGGCACCCACTACAACAACCCCGAAGAGATCATGCGCGACGCGGACACGGCGATGTACTTCGCGAAGACCCGCGGGAAGGCGTGTCACGAGCTCTTCGACGCCGACATGCACGCCCGGTCCCTCGATCGACTGGGCCTCGAAACCGACTTGCGCCACGCCGTCAAGGCTGGCGCCCTCGAGATGAACTACCAGCCGATCGTCGAGCTCACGACGGGCAAGTGCGTGGGGCTCGAGTCGCTGGTCCGCTGGACGCGCAATGGTCAGGCTGTCTCGCCGGCCACGTTCATTCCGATCGCCGAAGAGCTGGGCCTCATCGAGTCTCTCGGCGCGTGGGTGTTGGAGCAGGCCTGCGAGGCCTTCGCGGACTGGCAGGATCGGTATCCGGCCAGCGGACTCGAGTACATCACCGTGAACGTCTCCCCGCGCCAGCTCCGGCAGCACAACTTCGCGCAGATCGTGGAGACCGCCATGGACGACGCCAGGCTGCAGCCGGGAGACCTGCGCCTCGAGATTACCGAAACGGCGTTGATGGACAGCCCGGGTGACGTGGCGAACCTGCTGCAGCAGCTCCGCGACTTCGGCGTGAAGATCTACCTCGACGACTTCGGCACGGGCTACTCGTCGTTGAGCCACCTGCACAGACTGCCAGTGGACGCGCTGAAGATCGACCAGTCGTTCGTGCGAAGCCTCCTGCTCCCCGAGCGGCCGGCCATCGTCGAAAGCATTCTCGCCCTTGCGCGCACGCTGGGCACGGGGGTGGTGGCCGAAGGCGTCGAAAGCCCGGTGCAAGCCGCCGAACTGGCCCGTCTTGGATGCCGTCACGCGCAGGGATATCTGTTCTCGCGCCCGATCTCGCCGGTGGCCGTCGAGGACCTCCTGGCGGCGTCAAAGCCTCTCGGCCAACCGCAGCCCGCCGGCGACGGGCTGGATCCCCTCCTGGCGACGCCGGAGCTGGCGTGGCCCGATGACGGCAGGTCCAGCACGGCACGGCTGCGCCCGCACTAGCATCGGCCGTTCTAGCCCTTCTCCCCTTCGGTCTGGTTCGAGAGGTAGGTCTCGTAGCCCAGCTCCTTCATCTGGTGGAGCTGCGACTCCAGCCACTCTACGTGCCCTTCCTCGTCCTTGAGCAGCAGCGAGAACAGCTCGCGCGAAGTGTCGTCGCCCTCCTCTCGAGAGATCTGGACGGCCTTGTTGTACATCTTGACCGCGTTCACTTCCAGCTTGTGGTCGGCAGTCAACTGGCCCTTCACGTCTTGTCCGATGCTCAGCTCCAGGTAGTCCATCTTGGGCACGGCATCCAGGAAGAGCAGCCGTTCGATCAGCTTTTCGGCGTGCTTCATCTCGTCGATCGAGGACTTCTTGATCAGCGCCCCCAAGCGGTGATACCCCCACTTGTGGCACATTTCGGCGTGCAAGAAGTACTGATTGATCGCCGTCAACTCTTCGCGCAGCGCGTTGTTCAGCTGGGCCACAACTTTCGGATTCCCCTTCATCAGCCGCCTCCTCGCCGAGCGCGTCCGTGCGCCGGCCCGCCCATCGTACGTCGAGCGCTCCATCCCGCTCAACGCCAAAGGCTAGCGAGGCTACGCCTCGGACCACCGCATACAGGCTCCGCCTCGCCAGGGCAGTCCCTGTGCTACCCTACTTCCCCGGAAGGCTGATGGACCTTATACGCAGGCATGGCTGCTAAGCCGCTCGACCTCACGGTCGAGATCGCCCCGAAGGCCCGGTTCGACCTCGTCGACATGCGTCGGACGTTCGCCGCCGAACACGACGCCCTCTCGGCCTTTCCCAAGTGCCTCTATTGGTCGTATCACACGACGGCCGGCTTCCTCGACCGTAGCCTGGCGTCACGGCTTCGGGGCCAGCGGATTCCCAGCTACCTCGAGGCGTTCCGCACGATTTTCCCGGAAGGCGCCGGCTACGAACACGACCAGCTGGAGCGCCGCTCGGACCTGGATCCCGACCAGCGCGCCGTGGAACCGCGAAACGCCGACTCCCATCTGGCCTTCATGGCGGGCGGCCTGCGCACGTGCGTCACGCATCCGAACACGCCGGAGGAACACGTCTACTTCGTGGACCTCGACGGGGTGAACGACGGGCGGCCGCGCCGGCGGCGCACGCGTCTCATCGGCTTCACGAACGAGCGTCAGGTGTTTTCGACCCAGGTAGAGGTCCCGGTGTCACCGCACGCCGTGGACTCGGTGAACCTGAAGGATCCGCACTTGGGCGTCTACGAACAGTTGACCGAGTTCGTCCGCCGGTCCGGGATTGAACGGGGCCGGCTGCGTGTGTCGCTGGCCGCGGGCGAGCGGCACTCGGGCCTCACCGTGAACGAGTACGAAACGCTCTTGATGCGGCACGACCTGGCCGAGGTGCTGGGGAACCCGCTGCGCTTCGTGGCCGAGAAATACCGGCATGCGCTGGCCAACCCGCGCGCCGTGCCCGCCAAGACCCTCGGCTACGCGAAGTACGACCTGTGGCGCGTGGTCAACACGGGCCTCGACAGGCTGGGCCTGCGCGGGTCCGTGGTCGAACGCCTGCTGGCGCGCACCGTGGCCGTGCCGGCGGCGCGCTTCTTCCGCATGCGCCGCTCGGTGAACCTGCTCGTCGCGCTCGACGAGACGGGCACGCCCGCCATCGTGGAAGGCACCTACCAGAGCCCCATCCTGGTGCAGTGGCAACTGGCGCCGCGCCAGACCCGGGTCGTCGACGTCACGCTCGCCGAGCTGCGCTAGCCCCCAACGGGCCTAACCCGCGGCGAAGTCCAGGTTCTCCGTGATGCGCGTGCCGTCCTGCTTGAACGCATCGACCAGGAGGCGGATCCGCCGCCGACCCTCGCCCAGATCCAGGTTGTTCAGGTTGACGTTCAACAGGTCGACGAACCAGGGCAGCTTCACCTTCTCCATGACGTAGGTCTCCACGATCTCCCGCGAGATGGGAAGCGTGGTGGTCTTGGACACGTCATGGACATCGCGGTTGCCCGCGCGGAGGAGCTTCTCGTACTCCTCGGCGAGGAGCTGTGCGCAGAGCGCCGTCGTGAACGTGTCGCCGGCGCGAACGCCCACGGGATCATCGGCGGTCAGGGTGGCGCCCTTGTGGAGCCACTCCCACAGGATGCTCAAGCGAATCTCGCCGGTGGCCATGTCTTCCATCAGGTACAGGACGTCGTCGTTCCCGAAGAAGTCAGCCGGTTTGAGCGCGGCCGCCTGCAGGCCCTGCCCGAACGCGTTCCCGTATTGGAGCGCGACGCTCAGCAGGTCGCGGGCGCCGCGGACGGTGCGCGGCGCGGGCTCGAGCAGCATCAGCCCGTCGGCATCGGCCTGCGTGTAGCCGAGCCGGTCGAACGCGCGGCCCAACTGGTTCGCGTCGCCGACCTTCTCCCATACGGGCCGCACGATGTGCACCATCTTCCAGTGCGCCACCCATTTGCCGCTGGCGCCCTCCCGCTGTTCCCGCTCGGCGCCCGCGGTAGCGCGCGCCATGCTGCTCGCCACGCCCGTTTGGGACCCCACGGGGATGTTCGGCTCCATGCCGCCCTGCCACAGGGCGCAGCGCCCCTGGCGATCCGGCGTGTTCACGGCCCGTCGCACGCGGTCCTCGTAGTTCCGCATGTACCCGTAGGTCATCGTGATGGCGTCGATGTTGGGGTTGATGAAGGACGGTTCCCACGCCATCGCGTCCGACACGCTGTTGATGTAGTCCCAGCGCCCCGTGTTGAAGCCGACGAAGTGGGTGCCGAGGGCCGCGCGAATCTCCATCAACTGGAAGCACGCCTCGATCTGCTCCACCAGCACGTATACCTTGACGGTCCCGTCGGGGACGCCGATCTGCCGCTCGATGGCCGAGAGAATAGTGTTCCAGAGCGCGGCTTCCTCCGCCGTCTGGATCTTCGGCAGATACAGCACGAGCGACGCCCCGGCCCTGCGGAGCGCGGCCTGGTTGTTCACGAGGTACAGCGTCGCGTCCACGATCGACGCCGAGAAGCTGGTGCCGTCGGCGTGCCGGACGTGGCGATCGTCCAGGTGCAGGCCGCGCGCGCGGAAGATCTTCGTGGTGAATCCCAGCTGCGTTCGCCAGTCGGCGATCGTCTCCCGGCCCAGGAACCCCTGCGCCCAGCGGTTCATCTCGCCGGCCACCTCTTCGGCGACCGCCAGGAACACCGGATCGCCGTCGATGGCCAGCTTGAGGTTTCGCTGGTTGTCGAGCGACATCGTCGACACCTGACCAAGCGCATCCTCGCCATCGAACATCCAGCCGTCGGCACCCGAGAGGAGCGCGTACGCCACGTTTCGCAGGCTCGTTTCGACCGACGCGCCAGGCCGGGCCGCGGGGCCGGTGCCCTGAATCCACTGCCGCTCGAGGTCCCGGGGGATTTCGCTGCCGGCGAAGTGGCCGTCGCGGGCGTCCTGCACCCTGATCGTGCTGCCGCCGATGATGGCCTGGGGGTCCAGGAACGTGATGCGCTCGCCGGCGCGGGCCCTCGCGGCGCGCCTGGCGATCCGCGCCGTCATCAGCCGCTTCCGCTCGGCGTCGAGAGGCGCCAGCACTTCGAGTGCGTCCAGCGCCGCCGGCGTGAAGACATCGGGATATGTGCCAGCGAGCGCGCCTCTGATCTCCAGCGTTCGTTCCATCGGTCTCCTCTGCGAGCCCCAGTTCTGGGCGCTGTAGTATTTATCCATTCATGTCGGTTGTCACGGGGCGCTCAAAAGTGGCCACGACCTACGGCATCGTGGCGGCCAGCCATCCCCTGGCGGCGCGCGCGGGCGTGCAGGTGCTGGAACGGGGCGGACACGCCGTGGATGCGGCCATCGCCGCCAACGCGGTGATGGGCCTGGTCGAGCCCCACATGAACGGGATCGGCGGCGACCTGTTCGCAATTGTCCACGACGCCACCTCGAACGTGCTGCACGGGCTCAACGCCGGAGGCTGGGCTCCCGCAGGGCTCTCGCCCCACGTGCTCCGCTCGCGCGGCTTCGATTCCATGCCCACCACGGGCATCCACAGCGTGACCGTCCCGGGTGCGATGGCCGGGTGGGCCGCGCTCCACGACCGGTTCGGCCGGTTGCCACTTCGCGACCTCCTGGCTCCGGCCGTGTTCTACGCGCGGCACGGCTTTCCCCTGTCGGAGGTCAGCGCGGGGACCTGGGCCGGCCTTGCCGGGAAGCTAGCCGGGGACCCGAACGCGGCACGCACCTACTTGCCCCACGGGGTCGCGCCCCAGGCGGGGACCATCTTCACCAACCCCGACCTGGCGACGTCGCTCCAGCACATCTCCGATGGAGGACCGGCCGCCTTCTATCAGGGGCCTGTCGCACAGGCCATCCTGGGGCTGTCCCGCGACACGGGCGGCACGATGACGCCCGATGACCTGGCGTCGTTCACGCCACAGTGGGTCGATCCGATCTCCACAACCTATCGCGGCTGGACCGTCTACGAGCTGCCGCCCAACACCCAGGGCATCGCGGCGCTGATGATGCTCGACATCATGGAGACGTTCCCCCTGGCCGATTTCGGCCTGCACAGCGTCGACGCGCTGCACGTGATGATCGAGGCGAAGAAGCTGGCCTATGCCGACATGCTCGCCTGGGTGGGCGACCCGCGCTTCTTCGCCGCCGGGACATCGCCACGGCCCGACGACGCCGCCGCGGATCCTCGTGTGCCGGCACTCCTCGACAAAGCGCGCGCGGCCATGCGCGCGCGGCTCGTGCACCCCACTCGGGCAGCTGGGCACGTCGAACCGTCGAGGCTTCCGGGCCTGACGACCGGCGCGGGAGGCGACACCATCTACCTCTCGGTGATCGATCGCGCCGGCAACATCGTCTCGCTGATCCAGAGCATCTTCGAGGGGTTTGGGAGCGGCCTGGTGGCGCCGGGCACCGGCTTCGCGCTGCACAATCGCGGGGCCCTCTTCACGCTCGAGGACGGACACCCCAACGTGCTCGCGCCACGCAAGCGGCCCTTGCACACGATCATCCCTGGCTTCATGCGGAAGGACGACATCCGCATCGGGTTCGGCATCATGGGCGGCTTCAACCAGGCGCAGGCACACGCCCAGTTCGTGGCGCACGTCGCCGACTTCGGTCTGGACATCCAGCAGGCGCTCGAAGCGGGCCGATTCACCAAGCCCACCTTCGACGGTCGCGACGTGTGCGTCGAGTCTCTCGTGCCCGACGCCTCGATACGCGGGCTGGCCGCGAGAGGTCACGAGATTATCGTGGTCCCGCCACGAACGGGCACCTTCGGCTACGGCCAGGCCGTCATGAGCAACGGCACGGGTGTCCACTTCGGCGCCTCGGAGCCCCGGCACGACGGCGCGGCGATTCCCGAAGCGCCGGACGTATTCTCCGGCAACTGAGCAGGTTGCCGTCAGGCCGTGAAGGTGGCCGTCAGGCTGGGCACGTCAAGGCCGCTCACCACCGCGGACCACGTCTGGCCGACAGCGATCGGTTGCGACTCGGTGAGCGTCCCGGAGCTGACGAGATCTCCGGCGGCCAGCGGCTCGGCGCCGGCCCTGCGGGAGAGCGCCGACGCCAGCTCCGCGAGGCACAGCGCCGGACTGCGCAGCGAGTTGCGCCCCGACCCCTCCGCGACCACGTCGCCGTCGCGCGACAACGTCAGCGTAAAGCGCGGCAGGGCCTCGACCAGGGCCGGAATCCCGACCGCGTCGACGGCCACGGGCGTGCCCACGACCAGCGCAGCGTGCAGCCCGTAACCGGCCACGAAGTCCGCGGGCGTAAACGTCCAGTCCGGGTACACGCAGTCGATGACCTCGAAGCCGAGGGCAATCCAGTCCACTGCGTCGAGCACCGCGGCCGGGTCCGTCGTGTCGGGCGCGAGCGGGCGCTTCATCTTGAAGACGATCTCGGGCTCGATCTTGGGTGAGTACATGCGCGCGAGCGACAACGCGCCGGTGCCGCCATCGGCGAACCGCACCGTGTCGTCGTACATGTGGGCCCACACCAGCGTGTCGAGCTTCAGGGCGCGCCACACGGCCTTGTTGGCGAAGCCGACCTTCAGCCCCACCGTGCTCCGGCCATCGGCGCGCTTCAACCGGACCAGCTCGTGCTCCACGGCGTACGCCGCGTCGAGGTCCAGGCCACCTTCCCCCGCCGAGGGCTGGGCGGTTACCTGACGCGACGCATACGCGTGACGCAGTTCCCGAGCGATCGCGCTGACGTCGGCCACGGACTTGTGCGACGGGTGCGGGACCTACTTCGCTGGCACCGCGCTCGGCATGCCAGCCGACGCGCGGGCCTTGGCCTGGTTGGCTCCGCGCAAGGCCACCGCCATGCCCGCCGCCACCAGGGCCATCACGGCGCTCCCGTAGAAGCCCGTGGCCCAGCTTCCGGAGCGCTCGAAGATCAGCGCGCCGACCCACCCGCCGAGAATGGCCGCGGTGCCCTTCGCGGTGTACAGCACCGCGTAGTTGGACGTGGCGTGCTTGGTGCCGAAATAGTCCGCGGCGGTTGCCGGGAAGAGCGCGTAGATTTGGCCCCAGGTGAAGTAGACGAGGACAAGGGTCAGGGAGAACATCGCGGCCGACTGCTGCCCCACGGCCACGACGAGGTAGAGGCAGACCGCCTGCATGAAGAACGAGATGATCATCGAGTTCTCGCGGCCCAGCTTGTCGGACGCCCAGCCCCAGAACACGCGAGCGGTACCGTTGGCGATTGGGCTGAGGGTCGCGGCCAACGTCAGGGCCGCCGCCGTCAAGCCCCACGACCGCGCCATGGGACCGGCATTGGCGGTCACAAGCAGGCCGCCGGTGGCCATCAGCACGAACATCACGTAGAGCACGTAGAACTGCGGCGTTCGCAGCATCTCGAGCGTCGTGAACTGGCGTCGCCCGACGGCGGTGCCGGGGGCCGCCTTGGCAGCGGTGGGCTCTGCCGGAGGGTGGCGCAGAAACTGCGCCACGATCAGGATGACCACCCCTTGGAAGATGCCCGTGGCCACAAAAGCCGACCGATAGCCGGTCGAGGCGATCATCGACGAGATGAACGGGATGAAGAGCGCCGTGCCGCCGCCGAAGCCGGCCGCCATGATGCCCGAGGCCAGGCCCCGCCGCTCCTTGAACCATTTCAGCGCCGACCCGATCGACCCGCTGTAGACGAAGGCGGCGCCGACTCCGGCCAGGCAGTAGAGCGCGTAGAGCATCGGCAGCGACGTGGCGTAGCCCATCCCCGCCCACCCCAGGCCACACAGCACGCCGGCCGCGCTGATGAAGCCCCGGGGGCCCAGGCGATCGATCAGCCAGCCGTCGAGCGGCTGCACCCAGGTCTGGCACAGGATGAAGAGCGTGAACGCGAACTGGATGTCCGAGAGCCTCCATCCCGTGCCTGCCTGCAGCGGCTGAACGAAGAGCGTCCAGGCGTACTGGAGGTTCGCGATCATGATCATCGCGACGAGCGACGCACACAGCTGAAACCAGCGGTTCTGAATATTCACGGTACGCCCACCTCCACTCGTGGCACGACGCGCGTCGCACGGTGCGCGTCCAGGAACCGCGCGCACGCATACATGGCGCGCGTGGCCGGCATCGCCACGCCAACCCGCTCACCCAGTTCGATGGCCGCGCCCACCACGGCTTCGAGTTCCATCGGCCGGCCGGCCTCGTAGTCCTGCAGCATCGACGTCTTGTGCGCGCCCACCTTCTCGGCGCCCGCCATCCGCTGATCGATCGAGATCGGCAGCTCGATGCCCAGCTGCCCCGCCACCGCCTCGGTTTCCGCCATGATCTGGCGCACCAGGCTCGCGGTCTCGTTGTCGCGGACCAACTGCTCGAGCGTGCCGCCGGTCAGCGCGCTGATGGGGTTGAAGGCCACGTTGCCGAGCAGCTTCACCCAGATCTCGTGCCGGAAGCGCGTGGTGATGGGACACCGAAAACCAGCCGCGATGAGGGTTTCGGCCAGCGCGCGCGTGCGATCGGAGCGCGTGCCGCTAGGCTCGCCGAAGCTGATGCGGTTCCCCTCGGTGTGGTGAATGACGCCGGGCGCCGCGACGTCGGTCGAAAAATAGGCCAACGAGCCAACGACACGCCTGGGCTCGATCGCGGCCGCGATCACCCCGCCCGGGTCCACGCGCTCGAGCCGCAGCCCCTCCAGGTCTCCGCCGTGCCCCTGGAAGTACCACCACGGAATCCCGTTCTGCGTGCTGACGACCATCGTGTCGGGGCCGAAGAGCGGCGCCAAGGTTGGCGCCAGCGCCGTGAGGCCGTGGGCCTTCACCCCAAGGAACACGACGTCGGCGGTGCCAATGGCGGACAAGTCGCTCGCGACCTGTGGTTTGACCTCGAAGTCGCCGTCCGGGCTCGTCACGCGCAGGCCGTGCTCCTGCATCGCGCGCAGGTGCGGGCCACGGGCGAAGAGGACGACATCAGCCCCCACCTTCGCGAGCCGTGCACCGATGTAGCCGCCGATGGCACCCGCCCCGGCGATGACGATTCTCACGCCAGCCTCACGTTCGCCGCCGGCCTCACCCCTGCCCGGCGTATGCCTGCGCGACGATACGCCGCTGGATCTTGCCGGTGGCGGTGCGCGGGATCGCGTCGGTGATGTGGATCTTCTTCGGACGCTTGAAGTCGGCCAACCGCTCCTTGCAGAACGCCAGCAGGTCGGCCTCGGTGACCGGCTCCCGCAATTGGACGGCCGCCGCCACTTCCTCGCCCCACGTGGGATGCGCCACGCCGAAGCACACGGCCTCGGCCACCGCCGGATGCGCGAGGAGCACCTCGTCGATCTCCCGAGGCGAGATCTTCTCGCCGCCGCGATTGATCATCTCCTTGAGGCGCCCCGAGAGCGTCAGGTAGCCGTTCTCGTCGAGGAACCCCTGGTCGCCCGTGCGAAACCACCCGCCCTCGAAGAACGCGGTGGCGTTGGCCTCCGGGTTGTTCTCGTAGCCGGTGATGACGTTGGGGCCCTGGATGCAGACCTCGCCGCGCTCCCCGGTCGGCAGGACCTGGCCCTCGCCGTTCCGGATGGTGATCCCCACCTCCGTGCCGCGGCCGACCGACCCCGGCAGGTGCGCCGCCGGCGGCAGCGGGTTCGACGACATCTGATGCGAGGCCTCGGTCATCCCATAGGCCTCGAGCACCGGGGCACCGAACGCGGCTTCGAGGTCGTGCATGACCTGCGGCGGCAGCGAGGCGCTGCACGAGCGGATGAACCTAAGCTTGGCGGCCCCCGCGGGCTTGGGCGCACCCGGCTTCACACGAGCCAGCAGAAGCTGGTGGATGGTGGGCACTGCCGAGTACCACGTGGCCCCTACTTCCTGCGCAACCCCCCAGAAGGACAGCGGGCTGAACTTGCCGGGCACGACCACCGTTCCGCCCGTGGAGAGCGTCGCCAGCGTAGAAGCAACGAGGCCGTGCACGTGGAAGAGCGGCATGACGCAGACCGAGACGTCGTCCTGCGTGAGGTTGTAGCTGCGCGCGACGTTGCCAGCCGAGATCGACATGTTGGCGTGCGAGAGGGGCACGCGCTTCGGGCGTCCGGTGCTGCCGCTCGTATGCAACACGAGCGCGGTTTCTTCGAGGGCCGGCATCATGACGGGCTGCCCGTGCGCCACCCCGGCCAGGCTGACCGTTCCGGCCGCGTCCATCTCCACGGCGATGATCGGCACGGCGCCCGCCGCACGGCGCGCCTCGTCGATCCCGTCGGGCGGCAGCAGCAGGACCTTGGCGTTGGTGTCCTCGAGATAGAAGCGGAACTCCTCTTCCTTGTAGGCGGGATTCAGCGGCGCCGCGGTACCCGCGATCGACGCGGCCAGGAACGCCACGATGTTCGCCGCCCCGTTCGGCAGCGCCATCCCGACCCGGTCGCCACGGCCCACACCGGCCGCGGCCAGGGCCGAGGCCACGGTTTCCACCTGGTGAATGAGCGCGCCGTAGGTCAGGCGGACGTTCAGTTCGGGCTGAATGACGGCGATGCGGTCGGGCGAGGCTGTCTTCAGCAAGCCGAGCAGGGTCGTCGGGGTCGATTGCGAGGTCTGTGTCATCGGTCCTGGTCTCCGCGCGTGGCCTTCGGACTACCCTTCGTATAACCGCGGAAGTGTATCTCGAAGAGGCCACCGGCGGTAGGGCCCTGCTGCGTGGAGCTTGACGGCCTCCAATTAGTCATACTATGTATATCTAATGAAAGTTGCGGCGCCGATTGGCCAATTCGAACAGGTCGTGTTGACGGCAATCCTCGCCCTGGCCGAGAACGCCTACGGGGTCACGATCCACGCCGAGATCGGGCGGCTGATCGCGCCCAAGGCCGTGTCCCTCGGAGCGGTGTACGCCACGCTCGACCGCCTGGAAGACAAGAAGCTCATCGAATCGTGGCTGTCGGACCCGACGCCCGAGCGCGGGGGCCGATCCAAGCGGCACTATCGCCTGCAGTCCGCCGGCGAGCGCTCGCTGCGCGAATCGGTCGTCACCTCCAGGCGGGTGTGCGACACCGTGGAGGGCGTCTTGGGAGGCCTGGCCGGCGCGGCTGGCCGACGCTGGAACCCGGTCCGTTAGCTGTCGGGAGGACCATATGACCTATTCGCCCCCTCGATGGCTCGATAGACTCGCCGCCTTCCTGCTGCCGCCCGCAAGCGCGGAGCACACGCTGGGGGACCTGTCGGAGGCGTCGCGCTCGAACGCCGACTACCTGCGGCAACTGGCCTCGGTGCTGCCGCACGTGATCTGGAGCCAGGTGCGCCGGCGCGCAACGATTGCCGGCACGATCTTCAACGCCGTCCTGTCGCTCATCGCGTTGCTGGTCGCGTTGGGAGTGTCCAAGGGCGCCTTCTTTGCCACTCCGGCACCCTGGCGATTGGCGGTCCCCTGGGCGTGCTGGGTGGCGGCGGGCGCGCTGGCGTTGGCCTATGGCGACCCGCGACGGCCCACACACTGGAGCCGGCCGATGTTCTTCGGCTGGGTAGTGGCGACGCTGGCGTCCGCGGCCATGCTCGACGTCCCCGTTCTCCGCGTCGCCGGTGGGCTCGCCGCCTCTTACCTCCTGACCCTCGCGCTCACGATGCCGTGGCTGACCGCCGTGCCGCTGGCGCCCTTGTCGAGCGACACGCTCGCGGACCATGCCCGCTTGTTTCAGCGCTCCATCTGGTGGCGCAACGCGCGCGAGTCGGCCGTGGGACTGGTGGTCATCGGCGTCAACCTCAACGATTTCTGGTCCGCCACCGATCCGTTGGCGCGCGCCGGGCACGGGTTGCTGGTCGCCGGCGTGCTCTTCATCATGGCCTTCCTGCACTTCCGGGCGAACTCGCGTCCCGTGCCGACCGACCTGGACCCGTTGGGGCTTCTGGCCTTCCACCAAAGGGAACTGGCACGCCAGCGCGACATCCTCCGCGCGGTGCCTTACTGGTACCTCTTTCCCTTCGTGCCGGGCATGGTGGTGAACGCCATCAGCGAGTGGGACACGACCGGCGGCAACGTGTTCGGTGGGCTGGTCGTGGTGCTGGTGCTGTTCGTCTTGGTCTGGCGCCTCAACGTGGCGGGCGCCAACTGGCTGGAGCGGAAGGTCGGCGAAGTCGAACTGCTGAGGAGGTAGTGATGCGCATCCGCGCCGGCTTGTTACTGGCACTGTGTGTTGGGCTCGTCGCCTCCGCTGCCGCGCAGTCGCCTCCGGCCTCGACAGCATCCGATGGCGAGATCCGGACCATCCTCGCCGAGCGGATCGACGTGCAGCGGCAAAGCGTCGGCATCGTGGTGGGCGTCCTCGAATCAGGCGGCCGCCGCATCGTCACCTACGGGAGCCCGGCCAAGGGCGACGCCCGGACGCTCAACGGCGACACCGTCTTCGAAATCGGGTCGATCAGCAAGGTGTTCACGTCGCTGCTCCTTGCAGACGCCGTTGAGCGTGGCGAGGTCTCGCTGACCGACCCGGTGGCCAAGTTTCTCCCCGCGTCGGTCAGGATGCCCGAGCGCGGGCGCGCCATCACGCTCCAGGATCTGGCCACGCACACATCCGGCCTCCCGCGGCTCCCGACCAACATGACGCCGAAGGACGGGAACAATCCGTACGCGGATTACACCGTGGCGCAGCTGTACGCGTTCCTCTCCGGGTACGAGCTGACGCGCGACGTCGGCGCACAGTACGAGTACTCGAACCTGGGGGGAGGCCTGCTCGGCCACGTGCTGGCGCTTCGTGCCGGGTCGAGTTATGAAGCGCTGGTCGAGGCCCGGATCACGGGCCCGCTGGGCATGGCCAGCACGCGCATCACGCTACCGGCGGAAATGCAGGCGCGGCTGGCGACGGGCTACAGTCCCACGCTTCAGCCCGCGACCCACTGGGATCTGCCGACGCTGGCAGGGGCCGGCGCCCTGCGGTCCACCGCGAACGACCTGCTGATCTTCCTGTCCGCGGCGCTCGGGGACCGGCCGTCACCGCTCGCGCGCGCCTTTTCGGCGATGACCGCCGTGCGTCTCCCAACCGGCGCACCGACCTTGGAGATCGCACTGGGCTGGCATGTCTTCACGGCCAACGGCCGCGAGGTCGTGTGGCACGACGGCGGCACGGGCGGGTATCGGACCTTCGTCGGATTCGACCGGGCGGCGCGGCGCGCCATCGTCGCGCTGTCGAACGCGGGCACGCTGGCCGGCGTCAACGACATCGGGCGACACATCCTGGATCCGCAGGCGCCCCTCCTCGCCAGGGACTCGCCGCTGGTCACGCCACCGAAGGAGCGGGTGGCCATCCCGGTCGATCCGGCGATCTTCACCGGGTACGTGGGCCGCTACCAGTTGGCGCCGGCCGTCTTCTTCACGGTGACCACCGACGCCAGGAGCCTCTTCGTCCAGCTCACCGGCCAACCGGCCTTCGAGGTCTTTGCGGAGACCACGACGAACTACTTCTTGAAGGTCGTGGACGCCCAGATCACCTTCGAGACCGACGCGCAAGGCAAGGCCACGGCGCTCGTCCTCCATCAGGGCGGCGCGGATCAACGCGCCCCCCGCCTCGAAGGGGAGCCCGTGATTCCCACGGAAGTCGCGCTGGACCCGGCCGTGCTGGAGGGCTATGTCGGCCGGTACCAGTTGGCCCCGCCAGTGGCGCTGATCATCACGCGACAGGAGGGCCGGCTGTTCGCCCAGGTCACCGGTCAGCCCTCAGTCGAAGTGTTCGCATCCGGGCCGCGTGACTTCTTCTACAAGGTCGTCAACGCGCAGTTGACCTTCGAGGTCGGAGCAGACGGAAAAGCGACGGCCGTCGTCCTGCACCAGTTCGGGCGCGACATCCGCGGGGCGCGCGTGCCCTGAGCAGACGCTCTCGGCCCAGTTGATCGAGGCGCGAACGGTGCCGCCAGGGGTCAGGTCGCGAGCAGTCGCACGCCGTACAGCAAGCCAACGACTCCAGCCAGCATGAGCGCGATGCCGCCCATGCGTGCACGCCTGGTGGCAGCCTTGAGCGTCAGGGAAGACCCGGTCCACACGGCCCATGCAGCCCAGAACAGCAGGACGCCGACAGCGACGATGGCCATGTCGATTCTCCTTTCCTGCAGCCAATTCTAGCGAGAGACCTTGGCCTCAGCCCCCCGAGCATGTCAACGACCAGGGCCTCGCTAGAACCAGTGTCAGTGGCCCGCGCTCTGCGCGGGCATAGACGTCTTGAACGGTCGCCAACTTGGACTTGCGCGGTCGAGCGGCTCGCCGCCTCGCAGCGCGTCAATAACGACACCGACGTTGAACGGCGTTCCGTCCCAGAGCGGCGCGCTGTGCGAGCCAATTGAGATACCCGACGCGGCCAGCCGTGCAGTCGTGGGCCGCAGCGGGTCTTGGGTCCCTTCCGACTGGGCCTTGGGCCTTGAGCCTTGGGCCTTCGCACTTTCCCACCGCGGTGGCGCTGGAGCAAGCTCGACCAAATATCCGTTAGGCCGAGCGCGCAGCCTCCCACTTCCACCAGGGCTTGCTGGCCATTGTCCGCAACGGCGGGGGCGTCCACGTGGACCATCACCTGAAAGCGATCTCCCGCGCTGCCGCGATCCAGGTCTCCCGCAAGCGCCGCCTCGGCCAACAGGGCCAACGCATCGGCTCGGCGCTGGCCGCCGCTGACCTCCTCCACAACCTGATTCGGAGGCGCCGCTTGTCGCGCCTCTTGAAACAGCCGATCGGCCGCAGCCTCGAGTGCGCGGTGGACCACTGCCCCCTGCTCTGGGGACAGCCGCCCGCGGATGACCAGCATGCCATCCTCGTCCACCCACGTGGTCACCGTTCGGCAAAGGTGGCGCTGGTCGGCCTGCCGCGCAGCTGCCACACGGTCGCATCGACGCCAGCCGCGCACCACGCGTTCCACATGGTCGGCCGTACCGGCCCACGCGATGTCGAGGAGCTGCGCTTCATTTGCCGGCGTGGCCACGCGGGTCAGCGCCCGCACCTTGGCATATGAAATCTCACCGCGCTGCAGCGACTCGCTGAGGAGGGGCAACTCGGCCAACGCCCTGGCCACGCGCACCTTCTCCCGCGCAGCGCCAAGGTCGATACCGGTGCGCCAATTCAGCCAATGGGCGCAGGAAGCGAACCCGTTGTTCCAGCCGGCCTCCGCGTCGAACTCGCGGATCATCAGCAGCAGCTCGTAGGTGGCGGCGTGCAGGCGCGACGCCAACTCGGCGATGGCTTCGCCCAGGTGCTCAACTGGAGTGGTGGGACGCATCACGTAGGGAGTAGGCCGGCGGCCGAATGGCGCGAGACCGGCCGGGGTGTCGATCGTCGAGGCAGCGGGTGTCATGCGCGATGGTAACCCCGTGTTTTCGCACCGCCTGAGAGGCGGCAGGACCATCGAACGCAACAGCGGACGACATCGAAAAACCGAGCCGAGCCGAACGAGCACCACGCGCCATTTCAGCGCCTAAGAGAGGGCGTCTACGTTCGCGCGTCGATTTGTTTCCCGGCGTCACTCAGTAACGTGTCAAGCGAGAAGATCGTGCCAAACGCCCATCGAAGCGTCGCCGCGCGTCAGCGCCCGAGGCGGCGCTCATTGAAATTCGAACGGCCGTTGTGCGCGAAATGAACGGCACCAGGAAGAGATGCCGGCAGCGTTCGGCAGTGCGCTAGCGTGGCAGACGCTCGCGCATCTCGGCGGCGGCGTAGCTGACGACCGCGATGGCTGCCGCCGCCTTCGATACTTCGTCGGGCGCGATGCGATCCACGGTGTCCGCCGCCGTGTGGTGGATGACGAAGTACCGCGCCGGATCGCCCAGGTAGGCCAGCGCCGGAACGTTCCCGGCCTGCACGATGGGCCCGATGTCGGCGCCGCCACCCCCCGAACCGATGTCCTGGAGGCCCAGCGGCGTCAGCAGCGTCCCGATCTGCGCCATCACCAGACGCGCCGCGAGGCTGCCGGAGAACCCGAGCGTGGCCGGGGCAAACACACCCGAGTCCGCCTCGAGTGCCAGCACGTGGTTCTTCGCGGTGGCGGCGTAGCGCTCCGCGTAAGCGTTAGCGCCTGCCAGCCCGTGCTCCTCGTTGGTCCACAGCACTACGCGAACGGTGCGGCGTGGACGCAGCCCCAGGCGCTTCATCAAGCGCAGCGCCTCCCACGTGACCACGCACCCCACCGCGTCGTCGGACGCGCCCGTGCCCACATCCCACGAATCCAGGTGCCCGCCGACCAGGACGATCTCGTCCGGCCGCTCGCGGCCGACGATCTCGCCCACCACGTTGGCCGACGCCACCTCCGGCCCCTGGTGTCCGCTCGTGACGAGACGCATGCGCACCCGTCGCCCCGACGCCCCCAGGCGCACGATGCGGCTGGCGTCTTCGGCCGCCACGGCGAGCGCGGGAATCGCGGTCCGGCCCGGCGTGTACTGCACGGACCCGGTGTGCGGCGTCCGCAGCCCCATCGGCCCCACCGAGCGGACCAGCACCGCCACCGCGCCGACATCCGCCGCCGCGCGCGCGCCGCCCGTGCGGTACGCCACGGTTTCCGAGTACGTGGAGTACGGCACGTCGAAAAGCACGATGCGGCCCTTCGCCTCGGCGCTCTTCGCGCGCAGCTCGGCGTAGCTGGTCACCACCACGACCTCGGCCTCCAAGCCGCCGGGCGGCGTGGCCACGGTGCCGCCCAGGCCCAACACCGACACGGCGTGGCGGCCGGGATCGAGGATCTCCGCGCTTTCGGCGCCGCGCACCCAGTTGGGCACCATCACCCGCTCGGTGCGGACGTTCTCCAGGCCGTCCGCCCGCATCGTCTCGGCGGCCCAGGCCACCGCTCGCGCCATGTTCTCGGAGGCCGGCGGCCGATTGCCGAAAGTGTCGGTCAAGGTGGCCAGCCGCTGCCATGCAAAGTCGTCGCGGGTGGCCAGTTGGATGAGGCGTGCGGCATCGGCACGCAGAGCATCCAGCCAAGCCGCGCTCGATAGCGGCGTGCTCCCCTGCGCGGCCGCCAGGCCAGCAGCCAAGGCACCGGACAGGCACACCGCGATGACGACTCGCGCTCCCGACGGCAGCGGCACCCGGCGCACCGTCACCGGAAGTACTCAGGAAGGTCTGGCTTGGTGTCGCGGAGGATGTCGATGATCGCGCGCCGCTCCGCCGGCGCCATCGCGCGCTGCCCTCGCCCCGGGGGCACCTTGCCGGAGAGGACGTCGTAGAGGCGCGCGTACACCGCCCGCTTCGCGGCCGGAGGAAGCGCATCGAACGCCTCCGAGTAGACGATGTAGCTGCACCCGTACTTGAAGAGCCGTCGGGTCAGGTCGAACTCACGCAGGGACCGGCCCTGTTTGTCGCGGGGTCCTTGCATCGCAAACCACTCGGCGTACCCCGACGTGCCCTTCACCGCCCCGGTCAGCGGCGCCTCGTCCAGGAAGAGCATGTAGGTCACCAGGTCCGCCGCGGCTTCCGCCACACGGCTCTCGGCGTCGGGGCTCGGCGTGGCCGCCGCGACGCGCGCCTCCCACCCCGCGCGCGTCACGTGGTTCATCATCTGCGTCTGGTGGTTCAGCACCAGAAGCGGGACCACGTCGCTCGACGCCGTCGGGTACCCGCGCAGGTCGAAGATGCCTTCCACCGACTTCAGCACGCCGCGCGGGTTGGGTCGCCCCTTACCCTTGTCCACGGGCATCACCGGCACGTTGCCCATATGCCGCGCGCCCCCGTGGTCACCGGTCACCCACCACCCGCCCCATCGCTGCTCCAAGGGGCTGCCGTGAATCGTCGTGAATCCGTTCGCGTAGGCGTTGGGATCGTCCGGCAAGGGATACATGCTGGTCGTCATGAACCCGGGCACGCCCAGCGTCTCCCACGACAAGTGGCAGGCCAGGCACTCGTTGTTGCGCACCAGGCGTGGCGCCGTGCCTTCTTTCTGATCCAGCGTGTAGAACACGCCGCCCTGACGCGGATCCTGAACCGCCACTTCGAGGCGCTCCGCGCCGCGCACCCATGCCACGGCCACGGCGTCGCCGAGAAAGATCGCGCGCGGGTTGTGTATGCCGATGAGCGGTGCTTGCTGGCTGGTTTGCGAGAAGACGAGCATTTGCGACGTCGTCGACAAGCCGAGCACATCGAGCATCGACCGCAGGTAGCCGTTGTCCGGATCGAACGCCAGCCGCGCCGTGCCAGCCTGCAGCCGTTGATTCAAGCGCGTGGCGATGTTGTCGGTCTCGCCGGCCGAGTAGCGAATCGCCGGGATGTCGCGCGGCTGCACGAAGACGTCGCGCCGCTGCGCCGCGACCAACGCCACGGCGGCGAGCCACAACAGCACACCCCCAAGCACGACTCGACTCGATCGGTTCGACGACATGACGCCCTCCGGTATTTTCGCCGATTCCAGCTATGATGTCTCGATACTCATGAGCGAGCCGGTCAACACGGAGCGCCTGGACGACGTCGCGGTCGTCCGCATCGACAACCCGCCCGTCAACGCGCTCAGCCCCGAGGTCATCAACGGCATCAGGCAGCATGTCGCCAACGCCGACGCCGACCCGTCGATCCGAGCGATCGTCGTCGTCGGCGCGGGCCGCACGTTCGTCGCCGGGGCCGACATCAAGGGGCTCGAGGGCATGGTCTGGGGCGACATGTCCGGGGCGCCCGACATGCACGACACCTTCCGCCTCATCGAGGATTGCCGCAAGCCCGTCGTGATGGCGATGCACGGCACGGCGCTCGGAGGCGGCCTGGAACTGGCCATGGCCGGCCATTACCGGGTGGCCTCCGCCGATGCCAAGCTTGGGCAGCCGGAGGTCAACCTCGGCATCATCCCCGGCGCGGAGGGCACGCAGCGTCTGCCCCGTCTGGTCGGCGTCGAGAAGGCCCTGGAGATGTGCGTGTCGGGGCGCCCCATCACGGCCGAGGACGCCTTGCGCGCGGGCCTCATCGAGTGGGTGGTCGAGGGAGACCTCGTGGCGGGAGCCGTGTCGCTGGCGCTCGAAAAGTCGGAGGTCGGCGGCCCCCCACCCCGCACGCGCGATCGCCGCGACAAGCTGCCAGCCGTCGATGCCCTTCCCGCGATACTCGAGGCCGCACGGGCGTTGGCGGCGAAGACCCGCCGACACCTGGAAGCGCCCCGCGCGGCCATCGAGGCCGTGGCCGCGGCGGCCACCATGCCCTTCGACCAGGGGCGCCTGCGAGAGCGGGAGCTGTTCTTCGAGTGCGCGCGGTCCGAACAGGCCAAGGCGCTCATCTACGCGTTCTTCGCCGAACGCGCCGTGGCCAAGGTGCCGGGTCTGCCCGCGGACCCGCCGCCCCCCATCAAGTCGGTCGGGATCGTCGGAGCGGGCACGATGGGCGGAGGCATCGCGATGGCCTGCGCGAACGCCGGCCTGGACGTCGTGCTGACCGATACGTCGCAGGCAGCGGTCGACAAAGGACTGGCCACCATCTCGCGCAACTACGACACGTCGGTGTCTCGCGGGCGGCTGACCGCCGACGACGTCAAGGCACGGTTGGGCCGCATCCGGGCCCAGGTCGGTGCGACGGGCCTCGGCGACGCCGATCTGGTGATCGAGGCCGCGTTCGAGAGCATGGCGGTCAAGCAGGACATCTTCAAGGGCCTCAGCAGCACCACCAAGTCGACGAGCCTGCTGGCCACCAACACATCCACGCTGGACATCGATGCCATCGCGGCCGCCACCTCGCGGCCCGACGCCGTCATCGGCCTGCACTTCTTCAGCCCCGCCCACGTGATGAGGCTCCTCGAGATCGTCCGGGGCCAGCACACCGCGCCTGCCGCCGTGGCCGCCGCGCTCGCGCTGGCCAAGAAGCTCGGCAAGGTCGGGGTGGTCGTGCGGAACAGCTTCGGCTTCGTGGGCAACCGGCTGATGCTGCCCTACATGTACGAAGCGCAGTTCCTGGCCGAAGAAGGAGCCACGCCACAGCAAGTGGACAAGGCGCTCACCGACTTCGGGATGGCCATGGGGATCTTCGCCGTGGACGACATGGCCGGGCTGGACGTGGCGTGGCGCGTGCGTCAGGAGCGCCCGGCGTTTCCCGCGGGTATGCGGCAGCCCGTCGTGGCCGATGTGCTGTGCGAGATGGGCCGGTTCGGGCAGAAGACGGGATCGGGCTGGTACCGCTACGGCGAGGACCGCAAGCCCCTGGTGGATCCGGACGTGCAGGCGCTCATCGAACGCCGGGCCGGCGAGGCCGGCATCGCGCGCCGGACCATCGGTGACGCCGAGATCATCGAGCGCTTGCTCCTGACCCTCGTGAACGAAGGGGCGCGCGTGCTGGAAGAGGGCGTGGCGCTGCGCGCCGCGGACATCGACGTCATCTACCTCACCGGGTACGGGTTCCCCGCGTTTCGGGGTGGGCCGATGTTCTACGCCGACCGGCTGGGCCTGGGCCATGTGCATGAGCGGGTCGCGGCGCTGCACGCGCAGCACGGGCCACGATGGCAGCCGGCGCCGTTGCTGGAGCGGCTGGCGCGCGCGGGCTCTACCTTCCGGCAACACGACGCCGCGCTCGCAGCCGCCCAGCAACCATGACGGAGCGGACCGGCGGCATTCGACCTGTCCGCGTCGCGAAGGCGCGGACCGTCATCGACCGCCGGCCAGACGGGATTGTCTACCTGCGGCATCCGGAGTCGCTGGGCCCCTATCCGACAGCGCTGACCGGCCGGCTCACGCATTGGGCCACCCACGCTCCGACACGGTCGTTTGTCGCGCAGCGCGACGCCAGCGACGCGTGGCAGCACCTGACGTACGCCGCCGCCCTCGACCGCGTGCGGCATGTGGCGCAGGCCCTGCTGACCCGTCAACTCTCACCCGAGCGGCCAATCGTGATCCTATCCGGCAACGGCGTCGACCACCTGGTGCTGGCGCTGGCCGCGATGCACGTGGGCATCCCCTACGCGCCCATCGCCCCGGCCTACTCCCTGCTGGCGCGCGAGTACGACGCGCTGCGGTATGTGTTCGAGCTGATGCGCCCGGGCCTGGTGTTCGCGGACAACGTCCCGGTGTTTCAGAAGGCGCTGGCGGCGACGGTGCCGCCTGGGGTCGAGGTAGTGGGGTCGTCCGGCTCGACCGGGAGCGGTGCCACCTCCTTCGACGCGCTGGACCAGACCCCGGTCACGGGCGACGTGGACGCCGCCCACCAGCGGGTCACCGGCGACACCATCGCCAAGATTCTCTTTACGTCGGGATCGACAGGGCGTCCCAAGGCCGTGGTGAACACCCAGCGCATGCTGTGCTCAAACCAGGAGATGCTGCGCGCGGCCATGCCCTTCCTGGGCGACGAGCCGCCGGTGATCTGCGACTGGCTGCCGTGGAACCACACCTTCGGCGGCAACCACAACGTGGGCCTGATCCTCTACAACGGCGGCACCCTGTATCTGGACGAAGGCAAGCCGACGCCCGGCGGCATGGAGACCACCATCCGCAACCTGCGGGACGTGGCGCCCACGGCCTACTTCAACGTGCCGCGCGGCTACGAGATGCTGATGCCGTATCTCAAGCGCGACGCGGCGTTCCGTGCGCACTTCTTCAGCCGCGTCAAGCTGCTCTTTTACGCAGCCGCGGGCCTGGGCCAACGCTTCTGGGACGACCTCCGGGACGTGGCGCTCGACGCGTGCGGCGAAGAGATCCTGATGATGACGGGCCTTGGCGCCACCGAGAGCGCGCCCTACGCGATCTCGACAGGCATCGATGGCGCCCAGTCGGGCATGATCGGGCTCCCCGTGCCAGGAGTCGAGCTGAAGCTCGTGCCTGCGGGCGCCAAGATGGAAGCGCGCCTCCGCGGCCCCAACATCACGCCCGGATTCTTTCGGCAGCCCGAGCTGACGGCCGGCGCCTTCGACGACGAGGGCTTCTACAAGCTGGGCGATGCGGTGCGGTTCATCGACGACGCGGATCCGCAGAAGGGCTTGGTGTTCGACGGACGCATCAACGAGGACTTCAAGCTGTCTACCGGCACCTGGGTCAGCGTGGGGCCGCTGCGCGTCAAATTCCTCCAGCACTTCGGCGGCCTGGCGCAGGATGTGGTGATCGCGGGGCCGGACCGCGCCTCCATCACGGCTCTGGTCTTTCCAGCCTTGGATGCGTGCGCCGCGTTGGCACCGGACCTTCCGGCCGATGCGACGGCGGAGCAGGTGCTGGCGCACCCGGCCGTCCGCGCACGCGTGCGGGACTTGCTCGACGCGTTTGCACGCGAACAGACGGGCAGCGCCACCACCGTTGGCCGAGCGATCCTCTTGTCCACGCGTCCATCGCTCGACGCCAAGGAGATCACCGACAAGGGGTCGCTGAATCAGAAAGCCGTGCTGGCGCATCGCGCCGCGCTCGTCGACGACCTGTATCTGGACCCGCCGCCCCCGCACGTCATCGTGTGCGGGGCCGCCCGGATCCGCTGACGCCAGCCGAGGACTCATGGCCAACCCGTCCCGCATCGACATCTCCACGCTAACTGCGTTCGACGTCCACGTCCACCTGGAGCACACCGGGGGCTCTTCCGCCACCGACGAGCAGGCCACCAAATACTTCAAGGGCGTCGCGGCGCGCGAACCCGAAGCCGTCGCCGACTACTACCGGTCGCGGAAGATGGCGTTTGTCGTCTTCACCGTGGAGGAACGCCTGACGGGACGACCCCACCTCTCGAACGCCGAGGTGGTGGCGTTCGCCGAGAAGAACGCCGACATCGCGCTGCCCTTCGCCAGCCTGAACCCGCACCGGGGACAGGAAGCGGTGGCCGAGGCGAAGGACCTGGTGCAAGGCGGCGCCATCCGCGGGCTGAAGCTGCACCCGCCGATTCAGGAGTTCTATCCGAACGACCGATTGGCCTACCCGCTGTACGAAGTGTTTGCCGAGGCCAGGCTGCCGGTGCTCTTCCACACGGGACACAGCGGCATGGGCACGGGCATGCCCGGCGGCGGAGGCATCCGGCTCAAGTACGGCCACCCAATGCCCATCGACGACGTGGCCGTGGATTTTCCGGACATGCCGATCATCATGGCGCACCCGTCGTTTCCATGGCAGGACGAGGCCATCTCGGTGTGCCTCCACAAGCCGCAGGTCTACATCGACCTGTCGGGCTGGTCGCCGAAGTACTTCTCGCCCACCCTCATCCAATACGCCAACTCGCTCCTCAAGCACAAAGTGCTGTTCGGGTCGGACTATCCGTGGCTCACGCCGGACCGGTGGATGGCGGACTTCGCCACTATCGGCATCAAGGACGAAGTGCGTCCGCTCATCATGCGGGAGAACGCGATCCGCCTCTTCGGGCTGACCGCCTAGCAGCCCGTGGTGCGGCCCTCGTCGACGACGGCGGGACGGACAGTCCGCGAGGCTGCGCTTTCCCGCGCGGGCCGCGCCGCGCGCGGGAGAGACCTGCACAGGGCCGACGTCCCCGCGCCCTGTCAAAGCTGTAACCGGCGCTGACGTCGGGCTGACGCTGGTGTCGGTCGCCCTGCACGAAACGGCTTGTGCGAGACCGTATGAAACCGTGCACCTCCGCGCCGGCACGGGCCAACGACCCTCTTCAGCAGTACCGGAACGAACTGTGCTTCCTGATGAGCCTCAGTGCCCGAGGTGTGCCTATCGTGGATGACTGACGGTGGTCGCGGCCGAAGGCTTGCGGCACTGGGCCTGGCCGGGCTGGCGCTTCTGGTGCCGGCAACCGCCGGCGCCCAAGATGCTTCGGCGGCCAGCGCGGACACACCGTCCTCGTGGCCGGACCGTCCAACGGTGAACCTCGGCGGCTACGGCACCGTGGCGCTCCGCGCACGCGTGCAGAGCCAGTTCGTCGTCCACGACGACACCGCGGAACCAGGCGCCCTCTCGTCGCTCGATGATCGGCTCGCGTTCCAGCGCGGCCGCGTGGGTGTCACGGGAGAACTCTTCGACCGCGTGGAGTTTCAAGTCGAGCGGGACATGCAGAGCGCACGGCCGTGGCGCGACGTGTTCGCGGACGTGACCATCTCGCGCCAGGTCCACGTGCAGGCCGGGCACTTCAAGGTGCCCTTCAGCCGGGAACGGCTGACGAGCATGTACGACTCGGACTTCACGAGCCGCTCGGCGGCGGTCGCCGAGCTGGCTCCCGCGCGTGGCACGGGCGTGATGGTGCACGGCCAGGTGATCGATCGCGCCGTGAAGTATCAGGCCGGCGTCTTCGAAGAGACGCGACAGCCGCGGTGGACGTCCGGCGGCCCCCGCCTGTTCGCGGGGCGCATCACGGTCTCCCCGCTCCGGAAGGGGCGTCATAGGGGTTCGGACACGCTGCACGTCAGCGCCGCGTGGCTGCGACGGCCGGTGTCGGAGGGCCGAACGAGCCCACACGGCAGCCTCGCCATGGGGACCCCGTTCTTCGAGCCCGTCTACGCAAACGGGTCGCAGACGCTCGTCGGCGGCGGCGCCGTGTGGAACCGACCTGAGGTCACGGTGGCGGGCGAGATGATACAGGCGTCCGACACCCGCACGGGGCAGGCGATCAGCGGCGGAGACTTGTCGAACCTCGTGAGCCGCGGGGGATATGCCAGCGCGGCGTGGCACGTCATACGCGGCAAGGGCCGGCGTCGAGGCCGGGCGCCGTTCCGGGAGCTCGACCTGACCGGCCGATGGGACTGGCTGCGTTTTGGCAGCGCCACCACCGCCGACCCGCCATCGCGCAGCCCGCGGGCCGATCACGTGGCGCCGCTGGCCAAGCACACGCTGACCATGGGTGTCACGTGGCGGCTCAATCGCTGGATGGCCGTGCACACCAACGCCGTCCGGGAGCGCGTCGTGGATTCGCTGAGGCTCTATCCCGTCGCCGCCACGCCCAGATGGAGCGCGGTCGTGCGTTCCCAAGTGGACATGTGATGGCCTCACGCGGCGGCCGACGCCTTCCCCGAATCCTCTGGATCTTCGGCGCCGCCTGGTTGGCGTGCGCCGGCACCGCCGTGGCACAGCCCACGGTGGCTGAGCTCTTCGACGACGCGCGGCTGCACACGCTGGAACTGACCGTCCACTCGCGCGACTGGGACGACCTGAAAGCGGCCTACCAGCTGAACACCTACTACCCGATCGACGTGTCGTGGAACGACACGCGTGTCCGCAACGCCGGCGTGCGGTCGCGCGGCAACGGCAGCCGCTCGGGCGACAAGCCGGGCCTGGAGCTGGAGTTCGACTACTACGTCTCGGGCCAGAAGTTCGTCGGCTTGCGCACGCTGGTGCTCGACAACCTCGTGACCGATCCGTCGATGTTGCGGGAAGCGGTGGCCACCGCGTTCCTGCGCCGCGTCGGCGTACCCGCCTCGCGCGAATCCTTCGCGCGCCTGGTCGTCAACGGCGAGTTCATGGGCCTCTACGCGATGGTCGAGCCCGTGGACCGCGACTTCGCGCGCGGGGCGTTCGGGCGGGCGGGTCTCCTCTTCGAGTACCGCTGGATCTGGCCCTTCTACGAGACGTATCTGGGCGAGGAACTCGAGCCCTACATGGCGATCTTCGCCTCCCGGAACGGGTCCTCGGGTTCCGCCGAGTCGCTCTACGGCCCGATTCGAGAGATGTTCCGGGCGATCAATGCAACAGCGGACAGCGAGTTCATGGACGTGGACCGCGTCCTGGATCTGTCGGGCATGGTCAGACTGATCGCGGCCGACGCCTTCATGGCGGAACTCGACGGCGCCGTCGGCTACGACGGCATGAACAACATCTACCTGTACGCCATCGGGGACAAGGCGCACTTCATCCCGTGGGACAAGGATCACGCGTTCTGGGACGCGTCGTCGTCAGTGGTGGCTAGCACGGACCACGTGCTGATGGCGAAGGTGCTCGGCACCCCATCGCTGCGGCAGCAGTTCTTCGACACGCTGGAGGCCGCCTCGGCAGCCGCGGTCACGGACTCGTGGTTGGAGGAGACCTTCTTGCGGTCCTACAACCTCATCCGCGAGGCGGCGCTGGCCGACGAGCGCAAGCCCTTCGAGAACGAGGAGTTCGAGGCTGGGGTGGCGGCGCTCCTGGACTTCGCCCGCGCGCGGCCGGCCGTCGTAGCAACCGAGATACAGCGGCTGCGCTGAACGCGTGAGGTCTCAGGGCCTGGTGAACACGAACAGGTGCTGGCGCGGCAGGTCGTCGTACACGCGGCTCTGCTTGTAGCCCTCGGCCTCCAGCTCCTGCTTCACCTGCCCCTTCGTCATCTTGTGCAGCGGGAGGATCGGCACGTCCGGATCCTCCGCGCGGTATTCGAACAGCACCAGCCGGCCGCCGGGCTTCAGCGCCTCGCCGATGCGTTGCAGCATCCGCTGCGGTTGTGACAGCTCGTGGTACACGTCCACCATGATCACCAGGTCGACCGACGCCGGCGGCAGCTTCGGATCGTCGAACGTGCCCAGGACGGGCGTCACGTTGGCCAGTTTGGCGCGCGCGACGTTCTGCTGGAGCAGCTGCAGCATCGCCGGCTGGATGTCGTTGGCGTAGACGCGCCCCGTCGGGCCCACGATCTTGGCGAGCCGCACGGTCATGTAGCCGGACCCCGCGCCGATGTCGGCCACGGTGGATCCCTTGGCCACGCGCAAGAGCCGCAGCGCCAGGTCTGGTTCCTCCTCGTCCACCCGCTCGCGGCGCTCCAGCCAGGGCGCGCCCTCGACGCTCATGGGCAGTGCGAACTGCCGGCCGCTGACCGGGTGTACCCCGGCGGATTGGCCAGTGGCCGGAGGCGCCGCCCCCCACGCGCCACACAACACGAGGGCGGCCATCCAGAACTGGCGAGGTATGGAGCGTCTCATGGCAGACAGGATAGCCGACTGACGTCCTGGGCGAGCTACCGGGCCGGAACACCGGTCACGCGGGCGCGATCCTGCCGGGCCATCTCGAGCAGCCGCCGCGCGTTGGGGTTCGAAGGATCGGCCTCCACGGCTCGCTGGAACTCGGCGACGGCCGCGTCCAACTGCCCGGTCGCAATGAGGGCGACGCCCAGGTTGACGCGCGCCTGCGCATCGCCGGGCCGTGCCGCCAAGTACTGCTGGTGCTCGGTGATGGACTCGGCCCAGCGCTGCTGCCCCACGAGCGCTGCGGCCAACACGCGCCTGGCGTCGACATGCGCGGGCACCCGAGCCAGCACCTCGCGCGCCTGCGCCTCGGCCTCTACCCATCGGCGGTCGACGGCGTAAATCTGTCCGAGGTACTGCCGCGACTGCAACACGTCGAGGAGCGGCGGTTCGAGCCACCGCATCGGCTGCTGGACGCCGCTCAGGCGCACCACCTCCTCGAACTGTCGCGTCGCCCCCGGCAGGTCCCCTCGCTGCACGAGCAACACGCCCAACTGAAACCGGGCGCGCGTGTTGCCTTGCGCAACGGCCTCCTGCAAGTGTCCGACGGCCTCGTCAACGCGGTTGGCGATCCCGAGCTGCTCGCCCAGCATGTGGTGCGCTACACCCGAAGGCCGGCGATCCACGACGGTTTGCGCCAATGTGATCGGCGTCGCGTACTCACGGTTCCGGGCCACGGTGGCCGCGGCCAAGGCCCCCGCCACGGCCAGCGTCAGCACGGCCGAAGCCCAGCCTGGCCAGCGAGGGCGGCGGTCTCCGGCGCCGGCGCGCGCCGAACCGCCCACCACGGACCAGGCGGCAATCACGGCCAGAGTGGCGAGCGCGATCAGCGGCAGGTACATCCGCCGCTCGGCCCCCACCTCGGTCACGATGGGCACGATGCTGGAGGTCGGAGCCAGCGTGATGAAGAACCACGCGCCGAGATATCCCAGCCGAGGCACCTTCACGCAGGCAACCGCGGTGGCCCCCAGCAGGGCAACGACCACCATGGCCTGCGGCCACACCTGCGACAGAGTCAACGGCTGCGGCCACCCGTAGAAGACCACCAGCCGCACGGGCCAAATCGTTTTCTGGAGGTAGTCCACGATCATCACGGCCTGGTTGAGCAGGTAGGTCCACACGTCCACGCCGGCCGAGAAACCGCCCACCGCGGATCGCGGTCCCGACCAGAGCAGGCTGGCCAGGATCAACCAGGACGCCGCGAGCCCGAGGTACAGCGAGCCCCGCTCGCGATACGCCTGCCGCCAGCTCCCCACCAGGAACAGGCGATCGAAGAGCGCCACCAGGACCGGCGTCACGACGATCGTCTCCTTGCACACCGTCCCCAGGATGCACGCGCCGATGGCCACTCCGTCCCAGCGGCTCTGGGGCGCCGTCGCCGCGCGCACGGCCGCGTACATCGTGACCAGGACGCACAGGGCCATCATCGACTCGGTCCGCTGCGTGACGTAGTTCACCACCTCACTGGTCAGCGGATGCACCACCCACAACAGGGCCACCGCCACGGCCACGTCGGCCGCGTGGGGCCCCCACCGGTCGCGCATCGACGGCAGTTCCAGCGTCCGCCGCACGAGCCCGAAGACCACGAGCGCGCACAGCGTGTGGAGCACCAGGTTCACGACGTGGTACCCCAAGGGCTCCAGCCCTCCCGCGGCGTAGTTGAGGGCAAAGGACAGGCTGACGAGCGGCCGCCCGGCCGTGGGGCTGTTGGGCAAGGGGTGGAGCACCCGGGCGACGTTGCCGAGGTCGCGGATGTCCTCGTTCTGGACGACCGAGCTCTGGTCATCGAGCAGGAACGGGATCGAGAGGCTGTTGGCATACGTGGCAAGCGCCGCGCACACGATGATCGCCGCGCGTATCCACATCGCTCCCGTCACTAGTGAGTCTCCCCTGCCGAGCCAAGCGGATCGCCCTAGGGCGTCGGCTTCACCGTCCACTTCTGGTTGTCGCAGTGGTGCTCCAGCAGGTCCGTGTCTGGGAGCAGCTCGAAGCGCGCCCGCGCGGACCACGGTGCCGTGAAGGCCTTCGGATCGTCGAAGACGAACTCGGCCTCCAGGTGGCCGAAGTCCGTGCGCCTGAATCGTTCGGTGGTGGTCAGGGCGTCGCTGTGGGGCGTGCCGCCCGCGTCCAGCCACGCCTTGTCGTTGAAGCCGTTCGACTCGACGACGAACGTGTCACCCTGCCACCGTCCCACCGAGTAGCCCAGCCACGCGGGCTGGGGATCGACCGGCAGGGACCGACCATCGGTGAACACCTGGCGCCAATTGTTGAACTCCTCGAAGAGCACGATGGTCACGCCCGGCCCCTGGACGATCTTGAAGGGCAACGTGCGCGTGAGCATCGCGGCCGGGATGCCGTGCGGTAGACAAGCCTCGCTGGGCGCACCGACACCCAGCGCCTTCTGCCTGGTTTCCCACAGCGCCCTGGCCCAGGGCTGAAACGGCGCCCCGCCGGGCCGGTCCGCGGCGATGTCGTACAGGAACTTCGAGCGCACGCGCCCGTCGGTCGGCATCACGCGGTCGCCCAGCACTTCCCACACGCCGCTCAGATCGGGGCGCCCGTCCGCGGTTTTGGGCGCCGGAGCGGCGAGGTTCGGCCTCCCGTCGGGCAATCGCGGCGTGCCCGCGACCTGGTGGGTGAGCCACTGGGCGGATACCGACCCGGCCAGCACTACGACCTGCGCCGCAATCGCCAGGCCCACGCGTCCGGGTCGCCATCTCCCGCGCACGAGGCTGAGTATAGCCGCGAGAGGTAAGCTAATCGTGACCCCACGGATGACCACCGGCGACGTCCCCTTCGTCTCGTTCGACCGCGTGTCCCTGTCCTTTGACGACGTCGTCGTCCTGAAGGAGCTCAGCTTCACCTTGCACACCGGCCATATGATGGTGCTGCTCGGCGCCAGCGGTGCCGGAAAGTCCGTCACGCTCAAGCTGATCCTGGGCCTGCTGAAGCCCGATTCGGGCGAAATCCGGATCAACGGCGAGCGAAGCGATACCATGACCGAGCCCCAGCTGATGAAGGTGCGCGGCGACATCGGGATGCTGTTTCAGGAAGGGGCGCTCTTCGATTCGTTGACGGTGGCCGACAACGTAGGCTACCGGCTGTATGAGGAACTGGACATGCCGGCCGACGACGTGCGGCGGCGCGTCGAGGAGGTGCTGGGATTCGTCGGCCTCGCGGAGTACACAGGCCGCATGCCGTCGGAGCTATCGGGCGGACAGCGGCGCCGCGTGGCGATCGCCCGCGCCATCGCGTCCAAGCCGCGATTGGTGCTCTTCGACTCCCCCACGTCCGGCCTGGACCCGATCACGTCGAAGACCGTGGACAACGAGGTCATCAAGCTGCGCGATCTCGAGCACGTGACGTCGATCCTGGTCACGCACCAGCTGGACGACGCGTTCTACGTGGCCACCCACGAGGCCGTTGTCGAAGATGGCCGCACCGTCATTCGCCCAGCCGAACGGGCGGAAATGCAGGACACCGAGTTTCTGATGCTCAAGGATGGCCGCGTCTACTTCGAGGGGAACACGGCCGATCTGCACGCATCCGCCGACGCGTACCTGCGGCGCTATCTGTCCTGAAGCGCGTTCGGCCTAGCGCCCGCCGCGCCTGCCCCAACCGAACGTCAGGCCCACCAGGCAGCCGATGGCCGCACCGATGCCGGCAGCAGCGATGATCGCCCCCACCGGGTGCCTGCGTACCTGATCGGCCGCCTCGGCCGCGAGGTCTTCCGCGGCAACACGACCAGCCGCAACGGCCCGCTGCGCGTGCCGGATGTTCTCCTCGATTGCCTCGAATGCCGGTTCCACGTGTTCCCTGAGGGCTTCCTTTGCCGCCGCTGCTCCGATGACTGCCATGTCGCCACCTCCCTGATTCGTTAGTAGCCGGGTCTCCTCTCTAGACTAGCTGCGGACGCCAAAAGTTCCCAACCTCCATCTAAGGGTCCGGTCAGGAATAGGTTGGTCATTGTGGGCGTCGAGGCGCCCGCCCGGCAAGGCGCGAGGAGCGAGCATACCGGGTGTATGTAAGCGACGAGCAACGCAGCCCGGCGGGATGCATCGGCGGCCACAATGAGCAAGCTATTCCTGATTGGGCCCTAAACTCACTCATGGCGATCGACCGCTCGTATCTGCTGTCCCTGCCCGAACGGCTGGTTCGGTCCGTGGTCGCGCTCGGTGCCGGCTTCACGCGCGAGGTAGGCGAGGTGGCGCTGCCCGACGCGGTTCGCCACGGCCAGCTCTATCAGAACCTCGTTGAGACCACGCTGCGGTTCCTCATCGAGCGGGTGGGCGGTGCCGAAGGCGTGTACGAGGCCGACGCGCAGCTTCCCAGCGACTTCCTGGTCCGGCGCACCGCTGGAAACGCGCTGGAGGTCCTCGGTCTCGTGGCCTTTCGCGCGTCGCCCGTGTGGATCCTGGCAGCGCTCTCGGACGTGTGCGGGCTCGGCCGCCACCTCATCCCGCAGATCGCCGACGCCTTGAAAACCCAGGGCCTCCTGGAACCGGACGCCACGTTCGAAAGCGTTGATCAGTTGCTCGACGGGCTGGAGCGAACCTCGTCGCGCATGGCCTCCACGATCAACACGCCTCCCCTGGACGTTGCCGAGCTGCGCAAGGAGTGGTACGCCATCCGCCAGGAAGCGCGGGCACTGACACCCCAGAGTCTTCCCTCCCCCGAAGTCGTGACCGGCCTCTGGGACCGCCTGCGGACCGAGGCCGCGCGCCAGGAGATGTCGGTGTTCGGGGCCTCGTCGATGATGGCGGTGTCCGCGGTGCGCGGCGTGCCGGACCACCTGCGCTGGCTCTCGACGTCAACGACGGTCGGAGCGGGGCGGGCAGGGCACGTGTTGGCGGGGTCGCTCCTCGACCACTATCGCCGGACGCTGGATGAGGCGCGGGCCGTCGGGTTCGCGGCCTACGCCACCGCGCAACTGGGCCCGTATGTCCGAGCCGCGGCCGCCCAGTTCTCCCCCGAGCGGCGCTCACTCACGGAGGGTTTGCTGGCGCGACCCGCGGTTGCGGGTCGCGCGCAGCGTCTGGCGAACCGGCTTAACGCCGGTTCGCGATTGGGTAGAAGTAGAAAGCGGAGCTAAAACTCTTGGCGGCCCGAAGCTTGACCGGAGTCAAGATTCGGGGCCGACAAGTGACTTATAGCGGACCGAGGCGCGACCCGCGGTTGCGGGTCGCGCGCAGTGTCTGGCGAACCGGCTTGACGCCGGTTCGCGATTGGTCGCAGAGGTCCGCTAGAAATTGACCGTGAAGTTGAGGCGCACGAACCGCGGGTTGTAGATGCCGGTCGGGGTGCCCCAACCGCTCGGTCGCGGCGTGTTGTCGGTGTTGTAGACGTAGGTCGTGTTGAACTGCGTCGCGTAGTTGGTGTTGAACAGGTTGTTGAGGTCCACGCCCACGTCCGTCCGCGTGCGGCCGAAGCGGACGATCTTCGCAAACCGCATGTCCACCTGCGTCCGCCGGTTGTCGGCGAAGATACGGGTGTCGTTGTGCCCCAGCGGACTCACCGTGGTGCCGGCGGGGGCCAACGAGGGGTGGGAGTGGCCCAGCGCGGCGATGATGACCGAATTGGGCACCTGCCACTGCGCCGTCGTGGCGGCGGTTGCCGCAAGCAGGGCCGGCGCCTGCGAGCGCACGACCGTGCTGATCAGCACGTCGATCTTCGGGATCGTGTAGCTGGCCAGACCGCGCAACGTCGTCATCCACGGCTCCACGTCGTTGCACCCGCGCGGATCGGGACCGTCGATGGCGCCCGTGTTCGCGTTCACCTTGTTGTACAGCACATCCACCGCGCAGGTGCTCACCTTGCCGCGGCCCGTGGTGGTGCCGATCTGCGCCGTCAGGCCGCCGCGCAGCCGGGCGTTGAGCGTGACATCGAAGCCGTCCCACTGGCTGCTGCGCTCCGCGCCGAGGTCCTTCTCGCGCGTCAAGAACTGCCGCGGTGCGACGGCGAGCGCCGCCGGCGTCGGCAGATACCTGGTAATCGGGTACCCCCCGCCACCGGGCAGGCGCGAATCCTGCGGCGCGATCAGCGTGTAGGTCTCATAGAACGAGTTGATGTCGCCGCGGCGAGTCAGATCGTCGGTCACGAAGAAGCCGTGGAAGGTCCGGTGCGTGAAGCTGAATTCCGCCGAGACGCGTGGCATCAGCTCCTGCTGCACGATGACGGTGGACTGGTAGTCGTGCGGCCGCACGCCCCAGCCGCTGAGGACGCCGGGATCGACCTGCGTCGCCGAGCCCAATTTGCCGAAGTTCGGCGCGGTGCCGGCGGCGGCCGCGCACTCGCCGTTGAGCGCCGGGTTCAGCAGGTCGCAGTCCACCACCTTGTCGCCGTCGCTGTCCGTCCAACCGCGATTCAGGACGTTGCGCACGACGGTGGCACCCGGGTTGGTCGAGGTGTACGGCGAGTCGTTGGCCGCGTACGCCAGATAGCGGCCCCAGTTGAACTTGAGCGCCGTCTTGCCCGTGCCGAAGAGGTCGTAGGCGACGCCCACGCGCGGCGTGAGGTCGTTGTAGGCGTCGACACCCGGCGTACGATTGATCGTAATCGCCGTCGGATTCAGGAACGACGTGTTGGTGGTGCCATTCAGCTCGGAAGGCGCGAAGCTCGACGCGCGATCGTAGCGCAGCGCGGCCTGCAGAGTCAGGCGGCTGCGTGTCCAACTGTCCTGGACGAAGAAGCTCTGGGTCTTCGTGATCGTCCGGCGGCCGAAGTCGGGCAGATAGTAGCTGACCGCGTTCGGCACGCCCTGGTTGAAGCGGTACCCGAGCTGCGTCTGATTCGCCACGTCCTTGTCGAGCAGGTCGAGCATGCGGTACTGGTAACCGATCTTCATGCTGTTCGCGCCCGTGACGTATGAGACCGCCCCGAGAATGTCGTCGGTCTTGCCGTTGGCGGGGCCCCAACTCTCGACGCCGCGATACCGGTAGTTGGCGACCGGCGCATACCGGAGCCCGGTCGCCGGGTTGATGGCGTTGGACTGCTCGGTCACCGACGTCAGGCTCGTGTCGGCGTCAGGCGCCGGATGGCCGAAGATGGGCTGATAGCGGAACGCCGTGTAACCGGCCTCGATCAGCATCTGGCTGTTGGCCGTCATGGTCCACGTGCCCTGATTGACGTAGAAGGGCACGTCGAAGTAGCCGCGCCCCGCGGTTTGCGTCGCTTCGGGCGACATCTGCGTGGGGGCCTGGTTGTTGCCGAGGCCGATCCAGTCGGCACCCCGCTTGTGGCAGCCATCGGTGTCGACGCTGAGCGGCGTGCCCTCGCAACGATGCTGGTACTCGGAGTTCATCCGGACGCGGTGCTTGCCGAACTGGCCCATCATGCGCCCGATCCACATGGTGCGGTCCTGCACCAGTCGGGCGTTGATCGGCGAGCCGACCCAGTCCCAGCGGGCCGCGTTTCCGGCGTTGGCGTTCGCCTGGATGCCGTCCATGGCGACCTGTGTACTGAGGTCGCGGTAGCTGCCAAAGAACCAGAGCTTGTCGCGCAGGATCGGGCCGCCGAACGACCCGCTCATGTCGTAGGCCGTGATCACGCCCGGGTTCTGACGCAGGTTGGGGTTGAGCGCCACGATCTCGGGGGTCAGGTTCTGGCCGCTCGACCACTTGCCTGCCGTGTTGTAGAACGCGCTGCCGGAGAAGATGTTGCCGCCGGAGCGCGGGATGATGTTCATCAGCGGCCCGCCGATGTCGCTCTCGCCGAGGCCACCGCCCACGGTGATGGCGATTTCATCGGCGTTCACCGTGTCGTAGACATATGAGGAGAAGCCGCCACTGCGCGCCGCCGTCAGCGGAAAGCCGTTGATGGCGTAGCGCCCTTCCCCCGCCACCGTGGTCGCGTTGATCGTGCTGGAGCGCGCGTTGAAGGCGGTCATCGTCGGCGAAAGCGCCAGTCCCGGGTCGCCGACGAAGATGCCGGGCGTCGCGTTCAGCAGCGCGCCGGCCGCGCGCGTCGCCGGAATCGTCTGAATGGTTTCGTTGCTGAGGACGACCTCGCGGCGGCTGTTTTGCACGTCCACGACCGGCGATTCGCCGGTGACAGTGATCGTCTCCTCGAGCCCTCCGACCCGCATGTCCACCGGGATCGACAGCGTCTGCGAGCCGGCCAGTTCGATGGCGTCGCGTTTCACGGTGCTGAAACCGGGCAGGGTGAAGGTGAGCGAGTAGGTGCCGGGCCGCAGGTCCACGATGCGATACTGCCCCGTGCCATCGGTCACGGCCGAACGCACCTTCTCGATCAGGGCCGGGCTCGAAGCTTCGACCGTGACTCCGGGGAGCACGCCGCCGGAGCCATCACGAACGGTTCCCGTAAGGGAAGCCTGCGCAAGCGCAGTTGCGGGGAGCAGCAGGATGACGAGGAGCGCCAGACAATTCAGCGCGGTACGCATACGGGGCGTTTCTCCTTGAGAGGCGTGAACTGAAACGGGCGGCGCCGGGGCCGCCGAAATCCAAAATCCTGCACGCAGGATCCGGACGCTTGTATACAGTCGTGGCGAAGAATAGTCGGCAATCGGAGAATATGTCAATGTTTAGCCCTATTCGTGATAGCTAATACGTGCTGACAGGAAGCTATGTATGCAGCCACCATGCCCATTTAGGGGGGCTTCTTGTTCAAACGGATGGCCGCCACAATAAGCGGCTTTAGGAGTTTCTGAGTGCTCAATCAGCCCGAACGGCGCCTCGACCGGTCCTCCCGTCCGGCATCCAACGTTGCTTCCCAGACAGCCCGGGCGCTCTTCCACCTGCGGGAATCCCTGCTGCGGGGCGAATTCGCTCCAGGCGAGCGCATGTCCGAACTGCCGCTCGTGGCGCGGCTGGGCGTGTCGCGAACGCCGATCCGGCTGGCCCTCGAGCGGCTGGCCCACATGGGCCTGCTGGACCTGAGCGCCAGCGGCGGCTTCACCGTTCGCGGGTACAGCCACTCGGAAGCGCTGGACGCGATCGAGATCCGTGGCGTCCTGGAAGGCACTGCCGCGAGGCTGGCCGCGGAACGGCTGGTCGACGACGCCGAGGTCGCCACGTTACGCCGCCTATGCGAGGAGATGGACCGCCTCGAGCGCCTGACGCTGGACTCCTTCGCGCACTACATGGATGTCAACGAGGCGTTCCACGCCGCCATCGTCGATCTGGCAAAGAGCGCCATGGTGAAGCGGGCCGTGGCCCAGGCCGTGTCGCTGCCGTTTGCATCGCCGAGCGCGATGGTGTTCCCGACCTCTGGCCTGGCCCACGCCGACGAGACGCTGGCGCTCGCCAAGGCGCACCACCGCGGTCTCGTGGACGCGATCCAGACCAAGCAAGGCACCCGTGCCGAGTACCTGGCGCGTGAGCACGCCTTCGTCGGACGGCGCGTCCTGGCGATCGCGCTCTCCGACGGCGAGGCCCTCAGCAAGGTCCCAGGGGCATCGCTGATCAATCCGCGCGCGTTTCCGAGGGCCCGCACGCCTTAGACGATTGCCTCCGCCCGGGTAACCGGACCCTCCGGAACCGGTAAGCATGGTCGTGAGGGCGATTCTGCTGGCGGTGCTGTGCGGGCTCGGCGTGCTCATTGCTGCCCAACCACAAGATCGTCCCTTCGTCATTCGCAACGTCCGGGTCTTCGACGGCGTCTCGGTGCGGCAGCACCAGTCCGTCGTCGTTCGGGACGGCCACATCGAGTCCATTGGTCCCGCCGACGCCCTGGTCGTACCTGACGGGGCGGAAGAGCTAGAGGAAGACGGCCGCACGTTGCTCCCTGGCCTGATCGACGCCCACGTCCACATCGACCCTCTACGTACGATCGAGGCCCTGGGTCGGGCGCTGGTCCTCGGTGTGACGACCGTGGTCACGCCCACGATCGCTGAGCCACCCGAAGGGTCCCATTTGGCGGACGTCAAGATCTCAGAGCGGTCGGAGGCGCACTTGTTGGTGGGCGCGACCGGCGTCGTGGATCTCGGGCACCTGGTGACACGCAGTAACAGCTTCGTGATTCCGACGCTGTCCGTGCTGTATCGGCTCTGCGAGACCCCCGACGCGGCGGCCGTGCTGTCATCCTGTCAGGAAGCCCGGGAAGCCATACGACAACTCGGCGCCGCTGACGCCGTGGTGTTGGCTGGCACCGACGCCCCATTTCCTGGGACCACCTACGACGCCTCGCTGCACTGGGAGCTCGAGCACCTGGTGGAGGCCGGCATGACGCCCACGGCTGCCCTGCGGGCCGCCACGTCGGCCGCGGCCGATGCCTTCCAGATGCCCGATCGCGGGCGCATCGCGCCGGGCCTTCGCGCCGACCTCGTCCTCGTCAACGGCGACCCGACATCCCAGATTCGCGCCACCAGGAGCATCGAAGCCGTGTGGAAGCGTGGGGTGCGCGTTCCGCGTACTCCGTGGGTGATGGCCGAGCTTTGCTCGTAGCGTGATCCGCTATCCTCAGAGTGGCGTCGCTGCCGAGGACGGGAGGACACGCCATGCGGACACGATGGGCGACGGAATTCGGCTGGGGAACGGAGTTCGGCTGGAACGAGCAGAATGCACCAGGGCCTCAAACAGAAGATTCGTGGGAGCGCGGCTTCGTCAGCGCAAACGTGGACGATTTAGGCCGATCCGACGAACTCGATTTGGACGAGGCGGGTGATATCGCCGACGAGGGACCGGGCCGTCGAGGTTAAGGAAAACGTCAGGAACTCTTCAGTTGAGTTGCCACGCGATCCTGCCTATTGTTACGGCTCTTTGGCGCTGACGCGCCGCACCAACCTCGCGGATCTTCCCTGCCGGGTCCATCTGCGAGGCAACGTGCAACGCGTTTGCTGCTAACGCAGCCGGCGCCGCCAATTCGAGAGTGGTTGCCGCCCGCCTTCGCATCGCCGGGCGTCAATCCCCTGGCGTCCGCACCTCATGGGTGCGGACGCCCGGTTCGTCGTTGGTGTTCATGCAGGAGCAACGGCGGCTAACTCGGCGAGCAGCCCCACGTCGTCCGAACGCTGAAGGGGAATTCAGCAATTCTTCAGGTGCGGAGCGCGCAAGGTCGACTACGCTGGGCGGCAATGACACGACGCCGGCCCACTCCGTCACGAGCGGTCCAGCTCCGCGCACTCCTCGAGCAACGCCGCCAGGAACTGAACGGCGACGTCAATGGCCGCGTGCGAGACGTGCGCACGCGGGCGCGCGATGCCCACGATCTGACGGATATCGACGATGGCGCTGACGGGGACATCCAAGAAGACATCGACCTCGTCCTGATCCAGATAAAGGCCGAGACCGTTGGCCGAATCGATGCCGCGCTGCGGCGGCTGGAGGCCGGCGTATACGGGGACTGCTCCCAATGCGACGCGCCGATCGCCGCCGAGCGCCTTCGCGCGATGCCGTTTGCCGTTCGTTGCACGGAATGTGAGGCGTCTCGGGAACGGGACTCGGCTGCCAACCGCCACGTCCACGCGGCCTACCGCGATCCGTCGCGCGATCTCGTGGACTGAACGCCCGCGGCGCGTCCATCCTCTCTTTGACAAACGCCGTCCTGAACGGCATAGTACGCGCGGTGTTGGTGTCTGGCCTCAGGGCCGGACGTAAAAGGGAACCCAGTGAGAATCTGGGACTGCCCCGCAGCGGTAATCGAGAACGAACACCGTCAAATGCACTGGTCCACACCGGACTGGGAAGCGACGGTCAGTAGGTGTCGACGCCTGTCGACGCGCTCGTGAGTCCGAAGACCTACCTACACGTGCCGGCGATTTAGCCGGCAGCTCGACCTGGACGCCCCGTGGGAGGGCGGCTCCGAGCCGCGGCACATCCTCGTGCCGTACGTGCGGATCCGACTACCCCTGTGCGTTCATTCGCCCGCGGGGGTGAGTCGAACCGGGCACGCTCCAGCGAGAGCCGCGGGAAACGCTCGGGTAGAGACACTCCCAGAGAAGAACGCGCGAGCGGCGACGCCGCCCGCCAGACCTGGAGTCGACGTGTCTCACCGCCCCTGCACGCTGAACTTCCTGTCGTTCGAGAATCGAACCAACAACCCGGCGGCGCCTCTCCTCTTCGCGCTCTTTGTCTTCGGCCAGCTCGCGCTCCTGCTGGCCTTCATCCGCTACTTCTTTCGACCGACGTGGAACCACCATCTCGCATCCGGCCCCGGCGTCATCGTCCTCACTGCTCTCGCCTGCAGCCTGGTGCTGTGCTTTGGTGAGTACTTCTTTCACCGCTACATCCTGCACCTGGAGACCGTACGCTTCCTCCGCAGTCTCTACACCAGTCACCTGACGCACCACAAGCTCACCTTCATTCGCTTCGACGCATCTACCGGAACCGTTCGCAGCAGCTACGCCATCACCGACGGCGCCCAGGACGACCAATCCACGTTCCCTCCGTGGGCGCTCATCCCCTTCCTGGCATTCTTCACGCCGTTTTTCGCCCCTCTGGCGTTCTCCTTTCCCGGACTGCCGATCCTCATCTCTGGCTATGCCGCGATTGCCCTCGCACATGTTCTGTACGAGATCATTCATGCGCTGCATCACCAGCCCTACGAGCAGTACTGGCGTCCGCGGCTCGAGCGGCCAATCCTGGGCCGCGTCTGGCATTGGCTGTACGGTTTCCACCAGGCCCACCACGCGTACTACCGGTGCAACCTCAACGTGGCGGGGTTCTTCGGCATCCCGCTCGCCGACATCGTCTTCGGAACCTACCGGCAACCCACGCCGCTGCTGCTCGACGGTTGCGTGGCAACCAACGACGCCGCACGCCGGCTGATCTCGCAACCTCGCTGGCCGATCTCCTGGCTGGACCGCGTCTCCTTCAAGAGAAGACGCTGGATGTCGAAACGACCCTAGCGGCGCTCATTGCGGGCGAACGGCCGTGTGAGGCTCCTCGACACGGTAGTCGGTCGGGATCGTGAACAGATCGGAAGGGGGTTCGGCGCGCACGATGTTGACGAGTCGAAACACCGTCTCGCCAAACCGAGGATCCGAACGGCGAGACATCACCACAGTCTGCAGCTCCGGCGAATACCACCGCTCGTACACGGTCGCGATGGGCAGGTCGTTTCCGATCGCCCCCGCGGGAATGACGACGGCGGTGCGCGAGCCTTCGGCCATCACGCCTTCGATCATTTGGGCCTCGAGCGCTTCCACACGTGCAGGGCCACCGGCCGCCGCCGTCGGACGCGCCATCAGGGTCGCGGGCGCCGCGGGGGCCACCGCCGCCGCGCTCCACTCAAACGTCGCGACGCCCGGTCCGCCGCGGCCGACACCTGATCCGGCCGTCCCCACCACCGTCTGACTTGCGCTGGACGTGGCCACGTGCACTCCACGGAGGCGTAGGCGCGTCGCCACGCGTCGCTCCTCGTCCAGCGTCAGCGCGGTTCCGGACACCGGATCCATGATCGTCACGAGCGCCGATCGAGGCTGGGCCGCCAAGGCGCCGACGAGCAGCCCGTCGTGCTCGCGCCGCTCCCGCCCTTGGCCGTCCCGCGTCACCCGCGCGGAGGACCGATGGCTGATCCGGTTGCCGTCCGCCAGCAACTGCGTGGTCTCCGTGATGGCTTCGGCACTATACGGGGCGCCCTCCACGGCGCGGCCCGAATCCAGCGCTTCCACGAACAACATCTGCCCTGGCATGCCGGGGCCGGACACAGTGGTCAGCGGTCCCTCCGCCCGGCCAACGAACACGCCGGCCTGCCCGCCTTCGCTTGGGGCCGCGAGCTGCACATGAAACTGCGCCTGGGCGCCGACCATCGTTGTACCGAGGGCAAGCCCCATCACCACCATCAGCCATTGCTGTCTCAACATCTCGTCCTCCCGATGCGCGTGTGCATCCTCACAGCTCGCCAGGATCGACCGACGCGATTCGCAGCACGTGGCGTGGCCACCCGTCCAAGCCAACAACCACGTCCACATCAACCCACCCGCCCTCCTGCGAAGGCCGGGACAGGTCGCTCAACCGTACGCCCACAGCCCCTAGTTCGGACAAGGGCATCCGCAGGCGGACCATCTGCAACCGCTCGCCCGGTTCTCCCGGCCCACCCGCAAGTCTCGTCGCCACAGCCGGCTCCACATCAGACGGCCCTGGAACGGTGGCCCGGGCCCGTCGCGGCGCCGTTCGAGGCGCGACACGGGGCACGTCACGTATGGCCACCGACGGAGGGGCCTCCACCGGTGTCCGTTCCAGAAGCACGATATCGCGTGGCAGTGGTCGCTCGACTGGCCGCCGCGCCGCGGGCCACAGCGATCCGGCGCCAATCGCCCCCAACAGGGCCACCGCCATTGCCGCGGGGTGCCACGCCTGGAGCACCCCAGAGCCGCTCCACCGGTGGGCGGGGCGGTTTGTCACGCGAGCCGCGACCGCACACCGTACGCGCGACTCCAGCGCTGCCGGTGCCCGAGTCGCCCGGTCCTCGAGGGCGAAGGCGTCCCACGCCGCCGAATACAGCTCCTGCTTCCCGCGCCCCGCCACGCTCATGGCGCGCACCCCGCGGGCCTGAGGACGCGTGGCGAGGGGCTGACATGGACCACCAGCTGAGACCTCAACATCTCTCGTCCTCGGTGCAGTCGCGACCGAACGGCCGGCACCGACGCGCGAACCACCGTCGCCGCATCGGCATAGGACAGATCGTGGAGGTCGCACAGCACGATCACTTCCCGGTAGCGAGACGGGATAAGCGCCAGCGCGCGTCGGACCGCCGCGACCCGCTGCGCCTCGGCCACATGGTCAATGAACGGCCCCGACGGCACCGAGCACGGACGTTCGTCATCGGCGGCGATGGGCCGGACGCGAGATGCGCCGCAAGCGGCCGCGGCAGAGGTTGCGCACGATCCCGTAGAGATAGGTCGAGAAGGCAGCCCGCGTCGGGTCGTACCGCGCGGCGCCGTCCAGCATGGCGACGAAGACGTCCTGAACCACGTCTTCCGCCGCATCCTTCGACCCCGTCATGCTGTAGGCGAACCGGAAGACCACGTGCTGGTACTTGCCGTAGAGCGCCGCAAACGCATCCAGGTCCCCCGCCGCGGCCCCTGAGAACAGGGCCAGGTCGTCGTCGCGCGGGATCGTCGGGCGGCGTGACATCCGGATGGTGATTGCGGCGAGCGAGCATTTCGTTTCGCCACACGCCCCCACCCTTCCTTCGACGCGCGGACGCCCACGCTGGTCTGGGAGCCGATCAGGTCCCTCTTTTCATCAGAATCCACATGGGTCCGTTGCCGGCGTCGTAGGCCTCGAGCGGCGTCATCTTGCCCGTGGCCGCATCGACCTCGTACGTGACCAGGCGACCGGCAGTGCCCCCGCTCCCGGCGGCAGCCATGAAGCGGCCGCTGGGATCGAGGCACAACGGCCTGACGTCCGGCTCGGTCGGCACGCGGTCGGCGTCGGTCAGCCTCCCCGTCGTCTGGTCGATTGCGAAGCTGGCGATGCTGTCGTGCCCGCGCGTGACCACGAACAGCAACCTTCCGTTGGGGTGGATCTGCAGCTCGGAACAGGAGATCTGTCCTTTCACCGTGTAGCCGGCAGGCACCGTGGAGATGCTGTGCAGCTTCGCGAGCGTGCCCGTCGACGGATCCAGGCGATACGCGGTCGCGCTGCAGCCCTGCTCGTCCGCCGAATACGCCATGTTCAAAGTGGGGTGCACGAGCAGATGCCGCGGCCCCTCGTTGTCTTTCAGCGACAGGAACGCCGGCGTGTTGGGCGTCAGCCGCCCGGTCCGCTCGTCGAAGCGGAACTGGGCCACCGCGTTCGGGCCGCCGCTCCGGGCCACGTGCGGCACGAACACGTAGCGATTCGTCGGATCGATCTCGATGCCGTGGCACCCATAGGCTGTCTGTCGCCACTCAATCGGCGGCACCGCAATCTGGCCGTCGTCGTTGACGGCGTGCACACCGATCGTGCTCTGGTAGAAGAAGTCCGAGAGCACATAGCGCCCGGTGCGATCGGTCACGATCTGGATCGGCTCGCCCTGCAACGGCACCGTGCCGATGAGCGAGAGGCCGCCCGTCGCGGGATCGATGCGATAGCTCGACATCTGCTGGCGATCGCGGCAGGCGACGTACAGGAATCGTCCGCGCGGATCGAGAGCCATCGGGTCCGGGCCGCCTTCCACCCGCACCTGCTGCTGCCACGCCACCTTGCCGGAGTTCGGGTCCATCGTGAAGATGGAGACGCGGTTGTCTCGACGGACCGATACGTAGCCGACGTATGGGGCCGGCGCCGTGCCTTGAGCCGCCCCTCGAGCCCAGGCGAACGACGGCGCGGCCGCCGCGGACGCGAGGCCCACGCCGGCCAAGGCGGTCGATGCAAGGAACTCCCGGCGTGTGCCCATGGAAGATGCCTGGCGCGTCGCCGCCCTACCGGGCGATGGACACGTTGTCCATTCTCCACCGGTCGCCATCACCGGCGGCCGTGAAGCTGATGCTGCTGAACGGCGTGTCGGACACGATCCCGAAGAAGCTGTTGTAGCCGCTGCCGGCATACGTGAACATTTGCGTCATATCGATCGTGTGGCCGAGGATGTGCAACGTCGTGTGGTCGTTGCTGTCGGGTCGGTTCCGGTTGTCCTCGCCGAAGCCCTTCCCGTCCAGGGAATACACGTCGGCCGACCACGCAAAGATGGGCGGGGTGAACCGGAGCTCGAGCGCCGTCGTCCTTTGGTTCCTGGTTTCGTAGCGAAGCTCGATGCCCTCAATCTGCTCGTCGTTCTTCCCGTTGGTCGAGCCGGTGCCCGTGGTGCCGATGAAGACCCCCGTCGGGTGCTTCAGCTTGGCGGTGTTGCCGGCCTGGGTGGAGATCCCGCCGGTCTGCGTGAAAAAGACGCTGAAGTTGCCGACCGACGTCTCCTTCCCTTCGGGCACATCGATGTTGACGCCGTTGAAGTCGTCGGTGAGGATGGCGCCCTTCCGCGCGTTGACGGCGGCCGTCCACTCCGCACGGCCCACCTTCCCGCGCGAGGCGTCGTAGGGCGTTCGATTGTCGCCGTCGATGAAAAGCGCCAACCGCGCCGCCTGCAGCGCCGTCACCGAGCACAGGACCAGCCCGCACAGTAGTAGGACCTTGCCGTAAGCACGTGTCATGAACAGCCTCCCCAATTCGTCTGCGGCAAGGGTATGGGCGCCCGCGGGGCTACGGAATACCTACATTGGGTGGGTCTTCGCCTCTGCCCGCTATCGCCTGATCAGCAGCTTTGAATCGGCGCCCTTCTTCGGCACCAGCTTCTGAGTGCGCCCGACCTGGTTGTCGCTGCCATAGAGATTGCCGTCGGAGTCGACGGTCATGGTGTGCATCTCGCGGAAGCGGTCTCGCCCTTCCGCGGGCCAGAACCAGGTGTACAGCCGGTTACCTTCTCGGTCGAACTTGATGACCTTGGGCTTGCCAAGGTCGGACACCCAGACGTCATTTCCGTTGGCGACGACGTCGAGCGGCAACTCGAAGCCCTTCCATACGCCGACCGATGCGAAGTCCGACTTCCCGCCGGGCGACTCCCTGAACAGCTGGACCTGTCGGCCGTCGCGGTCCACAGCCAAGACCAGACCATCGGGTGCCACCGTGATCCCGTGCACGGTCATGAACTGGCCCGGGCCGGTGCCCTTCGTCCCGAACTCGGTCAGGTACTTGCCCTGGGCATCGAGCACCACCACACGTGTGTTCGTCAGCCCGTCGGCCACCAGCACCCGTCCGTCGGGCAGGAACGCCACGTCCTGCGGCTTTCCGAAGTGCGTCTTGTCGTTGCCGCTGACGTTCTTCTCGCCGAGCGACATCACCAGCTTCTTGCCGTCGTTGGAGAAGACGTGAATCTGATGCGCCGACTCGTCAATCACCCACACCCGACGCTCGCGGTCGTGTGGGCTGATGCGAATGCGATGCACGCCGACCTCCCGGTCCGTCCTCGCGAACAGCTGGTCCCATTGGCTCCAGGCCTCGATCATCTTGCCGGTGCCGTCGACCACGAAGATGACGTTCCGGTAGACCCGGCCTTCCCCTTTCTGCGGGCTCATGCCAATCGAGGCGGCGTTGCCCTCGTATCCGGGAGGCACCGGGTTGGGTAGCTGGGTCGACCCTCGTTGAAGGATGAAGATGCGGTTCGGCGACTCCGGGTGGACGCCGACGTTTCCGCCAAAGGTGAATCCCTGGTCGAACGGCTTCAACCACCCGTCGACGGCTTCATACGGGCTCGGCCCGACCGGTCCCAGATCCTGGGACCACGCGGAACCGGCGGAGAGAGTCATTGCTGCAAGGACCGCGACGCCGAGGATGAAGTTAGGCATGATTAGAGACCTCTGCGGAACACCGTGTCGAGGCCCGGAGTATAGCAAGGCCAGGACCTCGACTCGTTCGGGCGAATCACACTTGAGAAAAGGATGTACAGGTGAAGAGTATCGGGTTCCTATCGTTCGGGCACTGGACGCCGTCGCCCCACTCACAGGTGCGCACGGCGGCGGACGCGCTGCTGCAGTCGATCGAGCTGGCCGTGGCTGCCGAAGAGCTGGGCGCCGATGGCGCCTACTTCCGCGTGCACCACTTCGCTCAGCAGCTCGGCTCGCCATTCCCGCTCCTGGCGGCCGTCGGCGCGCGCACCAGCAGGATCGAGATCGGCACGGCCGTGATCGACATGCGCTACGAGAACCCCCTGTACATGGTCGAGGACGCGGGGGCGGCGGACATCATCGCGGGCGGCCGGCTCCAGCTGGGCATCAGCCGAGGCTCTCCCGAGCAGGTGATCGACGGCTGGCGCTACTTCGGCTATGCGCCCGCGGAGGGCGAGACCAACGCCGACATGGCCCGCCGCCACGCCGAGGCTTTCCTCGAAGCGCTCAAGGGCCAGGGGTTTGCGAAGCCCAACCCGCGGCCCATGTTCCCTAATCCGCCTGGGCTGCTGCGCGTCGAGCCGCACTCGGAGGGGTTGCGGGACCGGATCTGGTGGGGCTCCAGCTCGAACGCCACGTCCAAGTGGGCCGCGAAACTGGGGATGAACCTCCAGAGCTCGACCCTGAAGGACGACGAAAGCGGGGAACCGCTGCACGTGCAGCAACGCAAGCAGATCGAAGCCTACCTGTGGGCATGGAAGGAGGCCGGGCACAAGCGCGAGCCACGCGTCTCCGTGAGCCGCAGCATTTTCGCGCTCGTGGACGACCGCGACCGAGCCTACTTCGGGCACGACACGCACGACCAGGACAAGGTCGGCTACATCGACGCGAACACCCGCGCCATCTTCGGTCGCTCGTACGCCGCCGAACCGGACGTCTTGGCCAAACAACTCGCCGAGGACGAGGCCATCGCCGCCGCCGACACGCTGCTTCTGACCGTCCCGAACCAGTTGGGCGTGGACTACAACGCTCACGTGATCGAGAGCATCCTCAAGTACGTCGCCCCGGAACTCGGCTGGCGCTGACGGGTCCATGACCGCCCTTCCGCCCCTCGTCGGCCTGAAGGTTGTCGAACTCGCACGTGTGCTGGCCGGTCCGTGGGCCGGTCAGCTGCTGGCGGATCTCGGCGCGTCGGTCGTGAAGGTCGAAGGCCTTGCCGGCGACGACACGCGCCAGTGGGGTCCGCCCTCGATCGACAACCACGACGGCACGCGCGACGCCGCGTATTTTCATTCCACCAATCGAGGCAAGCGCTCGATCGCCGTCGATCTGAGTCGGCCCGACGGCCAGGCCATCGTCCGGAAGCTCGTCGCCGACGCCGACGTGCTGATCGAGAACTTCAAGGTCGGCGGTCTGCAGAGGTTCGGCCTCGACTACGACAGCCTTCATCGCCTGAATCCGCGGCTCGTCTACTGCTCGATCACCGGCTTCGGCCAGGACGGCCCGTACGCCCACCGTCCGGGGTACGACTTCATGATCCAGGGGATGGGCGGCATCATGGACCTGACCGGCGATCCGTCTGGAGAGCCGCAGAAGACGGGCGTCGCGTTCGCGGACCTCTTCACGGGCCTCTACTCCGTCATCGCGATCCAGGCAGCATTGACCCACCGGGACAAGGCCGGCGTCGGGCAATGGATCGACATGGCGCTCCTGGACGCGCAGGTCGCGGTGCTGGCCAACCAGGCGCTCAACTACCTGGCGTCGGGCACTCCGCCGCGGCGGCTCGGCAACGCGCACCCGAACATCGTGCCGTACCAGACCTTCCCCGTCGCGGATGGTAGCGTGAACATCGGCGCGGGCAACGACCGTCAGTTCCGCGCGTGTGTCGGCGTCCTCGGGATCTCTCATCTCGCCGACGATCCTCGCTACGCGAGCAACGAGGCACGCGTGGCCAACCGCGCCAGCCTGGCGGCGCTGATGTCGGCAGCCACCTCGACCTTCACGCGTGACGCGCTGCTGGCCGCCCTGGAATCGGCGGGCGTACCCGCCGGGCCCATCAATTCCGTGGCGGATGTCTTCGCCGATCCGCAGGTCGTGCATCGGGGACTGCGTCTCGACTTGCCGCGCGCGGGTGGCAGTACCGTGCCCGGCGTGAGGACGCCCATCCGAATGTCGGAGACGCCGCTTGCCTACGAGCGCGCGTCGCCCGGCCTGGGCGAACACACCGCCGACATCCTCGCCGAGTTGGGTTACGCGCCGGCCGAGATCGAGCGACTGAGGGTCGATCGCGCGGTCGGCCTTGCGCCAGACACTTGACGATTCCGAGGCGCGGCCTCCCTAGTTCGAAAACGCGGCGATGCCCGTCTGCGCGCGGCCGAGAATCAGCGCATGGATGTCGTGAGTGCCTTCGTAGGTGTTCACGGCCTCGAGATTGACGAGATGACGGATGATACCGAACTCGTCGACGATGCCGTTGCCGCCCAGCATGTCGCGAGCGGCGCGTGCAATCTCAAGCGCCTTCCCGGCTGAATTGCGCTTCAGCATCGACGTGACCTCCGGCGGCACGGCCCCTTGCTCTTTCATCCGTCCAAGGCGCAGGCACGCCTGCAGACCGAGTGCGATCTCGGTCTGCATGTCGGCCAGCTTCTTCTGAATGAGCTGGTTCGCCGCCAGCGGCCGTCCGAACTGCGTGCGCTCCATCACGTAGGCATGGGCGCGATGCCAGCAGTCGTCCGCTGCTCCCAGTGCGCCCCACGCGATGCCGTAGCGCGCGCTGTTCAGGCACGTGAATGGGCCTTTCAGCCCGCGTACATCGGGAAACATGTTCTCCTCCGGGCAGAACACGTTGTCCATCACGATCTCGCCCGTGATGCTGGTGCGCAAGCCGACCTTGCCGTGAATCGGCGGAGCGCTCAAGCCGGTCCATCCCTTCTCGAGCACGAACCCCCGAATGTCTCCAGCGTCGTCCTTCGCCCACACCACGAAGACGTCGGCGATCGGGCTGTTGGTGATCCACGACTTGGTTCCGGTCAACTTGTATCCGCCGGCGACTTGTCTTGCCCGCGACATCATGCCGCCAGGATCCGAGCCGTGATTCGGTTCCGTGAGGCCGAAGCAGCCGATCCACTCGCCGGTCGCGAGCTTCGGAATGAACTTCTGCCTTAGCGCGGGCGTCCCGAACTCGCTGATGGGCGTGATGACGAGCGAGCCCTGCACGCTCATCATCGAGCGGTAGCCCGAATCGACACGCTCGACCTCGCGCGCCACCAGGCCGTAGCTCACGTAGCCGAGCCCGGCGCCGCCGTGTTCCTGAGGCGTCGTGATGGCCAGCATGTCGAGCTCGCCAAGCTCCCGATAGATCGCCGGAGCATCCGCGCGCTCGCTCCGAAACGCGTCGAGCACCCGCGGCGCCAGCTTCTCCTGACAGTAGGCGTGTGCCGTCTCGCGCACCATCCGTTCGTCATCGGTGAGCTGCTGGTCGAGCAGGAGCGGGTCGCGCCAGTTGAATCGAGCGTCGCCGTGCGTAGGCATGGAGAGATGGTAGTCTGGCTGCCGCGCCGCGCTACACTGCGTACCCGGCGACGGTGACACGACACCACCTCAGGGGGACCCATGAGGATGCTTTTGCCTCGAGCCGTTCACGCCGGAGCGTTCGTACTCGCCAGCCTCGTGGCTGGGCCGGCCGCGGCGCAGACGGCGCCGCGCACGCCCTGGGGCGATCCCGATCTACAGGGCACCTACACGAACAAGTACGAGACGAGCACGCCGTTCGAACGACCAAAGGAGTTCGAGGGGCGCCGCATGGCCGACATCACGCCGGAGGAACAGGCCGCCGTCGCGCGGACGCGGCAGGAAGAGACCCTGGCCCGCGCCAAGTTCTTCGGCGGCGATCCCGAAGGGCTCATCGGCAACGCGGCCGAATTCCGCGACATCTACGAGATCTCGAAAGGCAGCCGGCCGTGGTTCGTGATCGATCCCGAGGTGGGCCGGATCCCCTCCCTCCGGCCAGAGGCCAAAGCGCGGATCGATGCCCTCCCCAGGGTCGGCAGCAGCTTCGGCAATGGGCCCTTCCACAGCCATCTCGATTTCAGCCTGTGGGATCGGTGCATCACGCGCGGCCTTCCCGGCTCGATGCTACCCGGGCAATATGGCAACTCGTTCGAGATCGTGCAGGCGCCAGGCTTCGTGGCGATCCGGTACGAAATGGTGCACGAGACGCGCGTGATACCCCTGGATCGGCGCCCACGGATCGGGAACGGCTTGTCGCTGGACATGGGCGATGCGCGCGGCTGGTGGGAGGGCGACACGCTCGTCGTCGAGACGCGCCACTTCAAAGCCCGCAGTATTTACCGCAACGCGAACGCCAAGACGATGCGGCTCGTGGAGCGCTTCCGGCGCAGCTCGGCCCAGAGCGTCGAGTGGACCGTCACCGTCGACGATCCGGAGACGTGGACGCGGCCGTGGACCTTCGCGATCCCGCTGACGATGAACGAACGGGAGCCCGTGCTGGAGTATGCCTGCCACGAGGGCAACCACGCCATCCACAACATCCTCAACGCCGCGCGCGCCGCCGAAGCGCACGCCGGGAAGTAAAGCAGTGGCTTCGCGTTGCCGACTTGCCCTTGCTTGCCGAACACATCAGCATCGACGACAAGTCCGTGACGAACCGCCGCTGCCAGGTCGAACGGTCAGGGGCTGGGGCGAGGGCGCAGCATGCACCAGCTCACCATGGTATCAGTGTGATACCATCCTCGCTCGAGGAACGGGTCATGCCTAACGTGTTGGTCCGCGACCTGGACGATGACGTTCTCAAGCAGCTGAAGGCTGCTGCCAAAGCCAACGGCCGATCGTTGCAGGCGGAACTCCACGATGCCTTGCGCCGCGCGAACACGCGCAACCTGGCCGAGACGCGGCGCCTCTCCGCGAAGTGGCTCAAGCGCCTTGGCCGGACCAACCATTCGGATAGCGCCGCGCTGATTCGGGAGGACCGGGACGAGCGGTGAGCGTGTTCGTCGTTGATGCCAGCCTTGTCATCAAGTGGTTTGTACCCGAGGTGAACTCGGATGCAGCGCGTCGGTGGCTCGACGCCCCGCACGACTACATCGCGCCTGACCTCCTGTTTCCGGAGACTGGGAACACGGTGTGGAAGAAGGTCAAGCGCGGTGAGTTACGCCCCGCTGACGGTCAGCGACTCGTCACGGACCTCTCCGTCATCGCTGTCGAGGTAGTCGCCATGCGCGGCCTGCTGCCGGATGCACACGCCTTGGCGCTGAAGACGGGGATCACGGTGTACGACGCTACGTACTTGACACTGGCCATTCGTCTCGACACGCAAGTGATCACCGGCGACGATCGGTTCGCGCGGCGGCTGGCGGATCATCCTCGACTCGCGCCGCATGTTCGTTCGCTGAGGGAATTCGATTCGGAGTAGAACCGTGATGAAGCGCCCGACGGTGCACTACGCCTGGGTGGTGGCCGCGGTCACGTTTCTCGTGCTCATCGTCACGAGCGGCGTGCGGGCGACCCCAGGCGTGCTGATGGTGCCGCTCGAGACCGAGTTCGGCTGGAGCCGCACCGGCATCTCGGCGGCCATCGCGATCAACATCGCGCTGTACGGCCTGATCGGGCCGTTTGCCGCGTCGCTCATGGACCGCTGGGGGCTCCGTCGTGTGGTCCTGTCAGCGATCGCCCTCCTGGCCTGCTCCGTTGCGCTGACCACGCAGATGCGCGCCCAGTGGCAGCTCACGCTGCTCTGGGGGATCCTCGTGGGCAGCGGCACGGGCGTCACCGCGCTTGTGCTCGCCGCCGTCATTGCGAACCGCTGGTTCGACGAGCGCCGCGGACTGGTCCTCGGCATCCTGTCGGCAGCCAACGCGACGGGACAATTGGTCTTTCTGCCGGTGCTGGCTCGCCTGGTCGGCACGCACGGCTGGCGCACGGCCGCCCTGGTGGTGGCGGGCGCCGCGGCCGTGGTCTTCTGCATCGTGCTCGCGCTGATGCGCGACCATCCCTCCGACGTCGGACTCGAACCCTATGGGCGGCGCCCTGGGGCGGGGGCGAGTGCCGCGGCGGCTCTCGCGCCGTTGGCCGCGCTGCGGTTGGCGGCCGGAAAGCCGGCATTCTGGCTGCTCGCGGGCTCGTTCTTCGTGTGCGGGGCCAGCACTAACGGCCTCATCGGGACCCACTTGATCTCGGCGTGCCACGACTACGGCATTTCGGAGGTGCGCGCCGCGGGCCTGCTCGCCATGATGGGTATCTTCGACATCATTGGCACCACGGCTTCCGGGTGGCTGACCGACCGCGTGTCCGCGCGGTACCTGCTGTGCGCCTATTACGTGCTGCGCGGCATCGCGTTGTTCTTCCTGCCAGTTTCGTTGATGAACCAGGAGAGTCTGGGCTGGTTCGCGGTGTTCTACGGCCTGGACTGGGTGGCAACCGTACCACCAACCGTCCGGCTGACCAGTGAGGCGTTCGGACGCGAGAATACGGGTGTGGTCTACGGATGGATCGGCGCAAGCCACCAGCTTGGTGCGTCGACGGCCGCATTGGGGGCCGGCGTGATCCGCGCCGCGTTGGGCGACTACCGCATGGCCTTCTGGATCGCCGGCGCCCTCTGCCTGATGGCCGGCGCGGCGTTCGTCACCGTGGGACGCCGCATCCAGCCTGGGCGCCCGGCCTTTGCGCCCTCATAGAAGCCCTGCGGTACACTGCCGCGTGACAGTATCCCTGGCCCGCGCTCCGCGCGGGCCTAGACGTCTTGACGGTGAGAACTTGACTCAAGAAAGAAGATTCGAGACCGTCAAGACGTCTAGGACTCTCTGGATCGACCGGCCTGACCAGCTTGCCGAAGCCGTGGCACGCTGGCAGGCGGCGCCGAGTGTCGCACTCGATACCGAGTTCGTGCGCGAACGTACTTTCCGCGCCCAGCTCGGCCTCGTGCAAGTTGCCGTCGCGGGCGAGGTAGCGCTCGTGGATGCCGTGCGGATCACGGACCTCTCGCCCCTCGGCACGATCCTCGCTGGCGCTGGCAGCCGCAAGATCCTACATTCCTGCTCGGAGGACCTGCCGGTGCTGCGCAGAGCCACCGGCGTATCGCTCGCGCCACTGTTCGACACGCAGATCGCCGCCGCCTTTGCCGGCCTCGGTTCTTCCCTTTCGTACGCGGCGCTGATTCTGGCGCTTTTCGGCGTGGAACTGAACAAGCACGAAACGCGCACGGACTGGCTGCGCCGGCCCCTGTCTCCGGAGCAACGGCGCTACGCCGCCGATGACGTCGAGTATCTGCTCGAGGCAGCCGCCGAGCTCGAGCGTCGACTGGTGGCCCTCGGCCGGCTCGAATGGGCTCTTGAAGACTCGGCCACGCTCGCCGCATTGGATGCGGACGGACCCGCTCCCTCTGACGCGTGGCGCCGGGTGAAGGGCCTGGATCGCTGCCCGCCCCGTGTCCAGGCAGTCGCGCGCGGGCTGGCGGCGTGGCGCGAACGCGAGGCCGCCCGCCTCGATGTCGCCCGGCCGTTCTTGTTGCGCGACGAGACGCTCACTGCCCTCGCGCGTCGGGACAGCGTGTCTCCGGAAGAGCTCGTCCGGCTCCCCGGCTACGATCCGCGACGGCACGCCGCGCACGCCCCTCGGTGGATCGAGGCGTTGGCCGCGGCACGCCTTGATGTTGAGACTGGAGCCGCGTCTGTCGAGCCGCCCGTGCCCTCGGCAGCGGAGCTCGACCGGCGGCGGACGCTGGAGGACGCGCTTGGCGCGCTTGTCGCCCGCCGCGCCGGCGAGCTCTCGCTTGCGCCAGAGCTGTTGTTGTCGCGCCGGCAACGAGACCGCGCGCTCGCGGCCTGGGGCGGTCGGGGCTCCCTCGCCGCCGCCCTTGGCGGCTTCCGCGGTGCCCTGCTCGGCGCCGAACTCGACGCGCTCGCGGCGGTCAGCGTTGGCGGCTAACGACTAGTTCAATCCCTCGCCGGTGGCGTGCCGGCCGCGTGCGGCCCACCTCGTCTCGCCAGGGCATACAGCAGCAGCGGCGCGAACAAGGTGACCTCGACCGTCGCGACGTAGAGGCCGTACGGAGACAGGTAGCCTAGTCCGATTGGCGACACAGGCAGCGGCCTCCATGAAGCGAAATACCGTGTGAGATCGAACGGCCAGAACAGCGCGCACCCCAACCCGCCATCCGTCAGCGTGTCGAGCAGGCCGTGGCTGACGACGACCAACGTCGCCATGAGGCCAGTACGGAGCGCCGGCTGTCCGAACCACGGTGCCAGCACGCCGATCGCCGCGCCCAGAGCGACGGAGAAGGCCAACGAATGGGTGGCGCCGCGGTGTCCCCATGGGTCTTCGTAACGGACGCCGAGGCCGAAGCCGATGACGTCCGCGTCGGGCAGGAACGACAAGGCGGCCCAGAAGAGCATCGCGGCAAGCGCCGGCCGACCGCGCACGGCGTCCCGCGACTGGACACGGGCGGCCGCCATCCCCACGACGATGTGTCCCAGGCTCGCCATGTCGTAACTTTACGCTTGTGCCGCGCGTTCGACATCGTCGCCGGGGTGGCAGCCCCCCGGCATCAACGCACCTTCAGGTCGTTCACCACCCTCGTCACGCCGGCGGTCTCCGTCGCGATCCGGACAGCACGTCGCCGCTCGTCCGCTGACCCAACGTCGCCCGTCAACGTCACGACGCTCCCATCGGTGTCGACGTCGATGTCGCGCGCTCTCACCAGGTCGTCGAGCGCCATCTTCGCCTTGATTTTCGACGTCACCGCCGCCGAAGTGACAGCTTCCTCGGCGCGGTTCGCCGCTCTCTGGACGCCGGCTGCCGCGCGCTCCTTGGCTTCGGCACTCGCCTCGCGCGTCGCCTCACGCACGCCGTCCCGAACCGCGTCGCCCACCGTCTCGCTCAGGGTGCCTTGAAGCGTTCGGGCGCCGGGCAGATCGAAGAGGTGGCGGCCCGTGCTGTAGTTATAGGCTCCCAGGGCCAGGACGGCGACCACAAGTAGAAGGAGTAGTTTGCGCATGGCTGTTGAGACGAACCGAGTGTAGGTTTCGGCCGCGAGAAAGTCGCAAGGAAATCCCAAGGAATTCGTAAGTACGTGGCGGCCGCCTTCACGCGGCCCCGGCAGCCGCCTCAGCGGGCAGCCACGAACGCTCGCCGCCCGCTATGGTCGGTTTCCGGGCGAGGGCGCGCTCACCAGACCGTCGTCGTGGGCGAGGCGTCGGCTATCCCGCAGATCCAGGAGTCGAAGTATTCGAGGAGCCGGCGATGATGTTCTTCAACGTGTCCGCTCTCCGAACGCCACCAGGCCCAACATCGTCAGTGTGACGAGCGACTCCCCAGCTTTGACAGCTTCGGCCCTGACCAGTTTCACTGACGGACGAACCTGAAGACCAGGCTGCTGCGACACCACCGGCGTACCAGCTTCGAGATCAGCGTCCTTGAGGTCTCCGTCGAGACCGCGCAATTGCGCTCTGACAGTGGCTTCGCCGCTGTTCGCGGCGACCACAATCGACGGGCGATCCACACCTGCCCGTGGGTCGGCCGCAAGGCCGGCTGGCGCCGCTGGTGCGTCCGCGGGAGTGGGCTGTTGTGCGTTCGCGGGCAGTGTCACAGATGGCACCAACACACTCAGCAACAGGAGAACGAGAGAGCGGAACGACATCGACATTCCTCCTAGTCGTTGTGGCTGGTGTCGGCCCGCTCTTCTAGCCTAGTTGCCCTCGCTAGTGCGGCTCGCGAGCTGACGTGCCTGGAACCGCTCCCTGATTCCGTCCGTCCCTCTCAGGAGTTTCACGACGTCGGCGCTCAAGACGACCGAGTGTTCGTCTTTACCCTCTTGTGGACGCCACACATAACCAACGGTTGACGCCCGGGGTAGGTAGGCGAGCACGCCGTAGCCGAGTTTTTGGCGGCCTTCTCCTGCGTCACGCCACGCCAACGTGGCTGAGCCACCCCAGCGTTGACGCATCTTCTCCTCCTTCCAGCTCCATCGGTAGACGCCTGCGAGTTCCAGCAGCAACGATTCAGAGGGCTGGCGGTCGGGTGCGTTGCGCGTAAGCTCGAAGGCCGCGCCAGGGTGCGCGAATATCCACTGGGACGTGGGTGGAGCATCGAATTGCGCTGTCGTCCGATACAGCGCACTATTGACTGCCAACTCCCACGGGTACTGCCCGCGCGACGAGCCTAGATACGCGCGCCATCGCTTGTCCAGCAAATCTAGTTCCTTCGAGAACGCCTCCCGAACCTGCTCGCCGGCCTTTTGAAGAGTCCGTCTGAACAGGGCTGCCAGCTCAATCACCTTCTGCGCGTGCGCCGATGTCAACGTGCAGGTGGCGCCGTCGCTGCAGGACTCCAACCGAGCCTCGAGGTCGATCTCGTACTGCTCGTCGGCAAACAGGATCAGTCCTTCCAGGGTCCACGCGGCGGCCGCCGTAACTCTGTTCTCCAGGAACTGCGCGAGTGACAACCCCATCCGGGCCAGCAGCGTCTCTCGGTCCCGACTGACGTCGGCCACCGTTCGGGCTTCCTCCAGGATCACGCGGAGCCCTTCGGAGACCTGTCGGCCATCCGGCGGCGGGCCGCCCAATAGCGGCCTGAGCCTTTGGCAGATCGGCGAGTCGCAGGCAGAGCCGCCAAGGCACTCCGAACGATTGAGCGTGCGCACTTGCGCTAGTGCGTCGGCGGCGGTGGCAACCGCCTTGGTTCCCTCACACGACTGCGCCTCGACAGCACGAGGGCTGAGAGTCAGCCCAGCGGCGACGAGGGATAGAGCAAGCCACATGTTGTTGAATCGAGTTGTCATAGTATCGGCTCCCTACGCACCGTGGTAGGCGTCCCAGATGGAACGTAGCTTCGCCCAGCTGTCCGCTCGCGATGGTTGCATCAACTCGAGCCTCTTTAGTTCGGCGGTGGCGGTCTCGACCGGGATCTCGCCGAAGTCGCTGAAGTTCTTCAGCGCGCTCTTCTCTTCCGATGCTGAAATGACGCTCTTCTCGTCGGCCAGCAGCCGCATCAAGGGAATATGAACGGCAGGGTGACTGAGATAGTGCCCGAAACCGTGAATGTTCCGGTTCCTGAAATGGTTGACGCGAATGGACCGATAGCGGCCCTGCGCCACCGTTGCCGCGTCAGGCCACTCCTCTGGGTCGAACATCCGAGGGATTGTGAACGGATCGAGAGCATGCCTGACCGTCAGGAAGTTCAAGCACCCGCGGGCTCTGTGGGAGCCTTTACCGGGCTGCACCGCCGATGTCAGCACATGGACGTCGGTCTCCAGAACGCGACTGACGTTTGCGACCATCATGACGAACGCCGCCTTGACGTCCCCAGACGAGACCTTGATGCCGCCGGGGAACTCGGTCGTCCACAGTGCGTGAAGAGAGTCGTGCGCCACTGCGGTCCCAAGCGAATGAGCGAGCACTCCCCAGCGCGCGTCCTGGTTCGCCTTCAGGTCTTTGTTGATCACTTTGAGCATCTGGTTGGCGACGGTGACAACGACGGCTTCCCGCACGTCGGAAAAGCATCGATACAACAGGACGTCTGCGGCGTGAGTCCACTGGAATCCTTGGCCGGCCGTCTTCAGCCATCCAACAAGCGCCTCGGCAGTCGACCCGCTCACGCCGTTCGACAGCTTCGAAACCACGTTCGCGTCAGTCTGCCACCTCTGGACCAGATCGCTGAGGATGTCGTCGTATCGAATTGGGTGGATCGTGAAGCGAGTGCCCTGGGCTTCAGACGACAGCGTCTCGTAGCTGCCGTAGATCTCCGAGAGCTGCTTCTTGATTGGGTCGACCCACGCTTGATCAAACGCCCCCATGCCGTGGACAACAAACAATCGTGTGACCATTCGGTGCTCCTACAATCCCCGCCACCATGGACGGACACCATTGGTACGTTCAGGCAGGCAACGCGGCGGGCCAATCAATACTGGCTGGCGCGATGGCCATCACAAAGGTGTAAACGTTGGCTGCGGCAGTTTCGAACACACTGTTCGAATACGACTGGACGACAAGGTGTCGCCCGGCCACGGTCCGCAAGCTCCTCGCTGCCATGCGATACGGCGGCCGCTCGAAGAAGAGACTCCTCAGCAGCGCGTGCGTTGAGAGTGGCGGCTTCATCGGTCCAGTCAGCCTGTCCGACACCTCACGCCGATCAACTAGAGGGTACTAGGGCGTTATTGAACTACGGTTGGCGGCGCTCGATCTCCAACAAGCCCGCGACTGGTTCGACGCGCGAGAGCCCGGCCTCGGCGATGCCTTCCTCGATCGAGTCAACGAAACCATGACCAGAATCGCGACGAATCCTGAACAGTATCCCGTTACGGTCGCGGACCTCCATCGCGCGCCGGTGCGGAAGCATCAGTGGTCGGTCTTCTACAGAATCCTGCCGGACGAGAGCATCGTGGTTGCGTGCTTGAGCGATCGACGTGACCCGTCGCTTGCGCAGCGCCGATCTCTGCGGAAGCTTGAGCCGTAGGTCAGCCAAGGAATTTGGAGGCGCCGCCCGGATTTGAGCCGGGGATGGAGGTTTTGCAGATTCGACGGGGTTGTCGATGTTGTTGCCTCGCGCTGGTCTCTGGTCGGCCCAGCACCCTCGTGTTACCCGGTTTTAGGGCGGTATTGGACTACGGTTGGACTACAGCGGTCCACCCGCCGGCGCTTGCGCCATCTCCCCCACACGCGTCACGTTCATCTGTGACCCTCCCCGCCCACACCCCCATCCTCCCGACGCGCACCAGAACGCCTCGGCCACGCCGGGAGTCGATCGGATTCTCCGTGAGCAGTTGGAGACGCTCGAGCAGGATACCAAGGTGGCCCGCCCGTGGTCGGACGTCCTCCCGGATCTGAAGGCCCGCCGCCCGCTGGCCGCGTCGCCCCGTTGAAGCGACACGTTCGCCTGAACGCCTTGGCGCTCGATCTCCAACAAGTCCGCGACCTACCCGCTCACTCCCCGGCCCTCATGCTCTTCCCTCCTGGACGGAAGGCCCGGTATGCGACTTGCCGTGTCCCCCTCATCCCTCCCCCGTCGCACAGCGGCGGCGCGCCACGGACGCTCGCGCCGCTCACGCTCATCCAGCACTGGAATCCCGAAGCGCAGAGGTAGCGTCGCGCACGCAGGAACCGGCGCGCCTGGCCACGCCAGGACGGGTTGTCGTGTAACGTTATCCGTTATACTGTCGGTACGTGATTAAGGGCTTTCGCTCTACCGACACGCGGAAGCTGTTCGAGACAGGGAAGTCGAAACGCTTCGGAGCCATCCTGACCGTGGCCACGCGCAAGCTGGCACAACTTGATGCGGCGGCGACCCTGGAGTTTCTGAAGTCGCCTCCAGGTAATCATCTGGAGGCGCTCAAGGGCGATCGAAAGGGCCAGCACAGCATCCGGATCAACGATCAGTGGCGCATTTGTTTTCGTTGGACCGCCACCGGGCCGGAGGACGTCGAGATTGCGGACTATCACTGACGGAGCATGGCGATGAAGATCAAGAATGGTATGCGGCCGGTCCACCCCGGCGAAGTGTTGCGTGAGGACTTTCTGCGGCCTGCGGGCCTCACCGCGAACGCGCTGGCCAAGGTCCTGCACGTGCCAGCACCGCGAATCAACGACATCGTGCGCGAACGGCGCGGAGTCTCCGCGGATACGGCCATGCGCCTGGCGCGTTACTTCGGCGGTGATGCCCGCTCGTGGCTGAACCTGCAGGCCCTCTACGATCTGCGTCTCGCGGAGATTGCCAACGCCCGCAGGATCGCACGCGAGGTCATGCCGATTGCGGTCTGAACGATCGGCGAATCACAGTCGTCGGTGACCTGTCGCAGATGCCGTGTGGTCCGCAAATACTACATCCAGTCTGGTATGGGCCCCGTCGACGGTGCAGCCCAGACCTCACACGCGGCGATCCGGCACCTCCGTGCGATCCTCGTCGGCATGTCGCGTTGTTCGGCCTCCCCGATCCGCATCGCGCGGGCACTCGCGTTGGATCTGCTTGCCATCGTCAGACTGAGCCTGCGATCACAGGGGCGTCTGGCCGCCGAGAATCTGTTCCTGCGGAAGCAACTGGCGTTGTGCCTGGAGCGCCAGGTTCGACCTCGGCGGCCGGACGCCGCCACCCGGGCCACCCTCGCCCTACTCGCCCGTGTCGTGGACTGGAAGTCGATGCTCACGGTAGTCACGCCCGACACGCTCCTGAGATGGCATCGTGCAGGCTGGCGCCTGTTCTGGCGATGGCAGTCGACACCCCGAGGACGACCACGCATTCCCGCAGATCTGCAGCGGCTGATTCGCGAGATGGCTCGAGCCAACCGCATGAAGAGCGGATTGCGCACGAACCGCTCGTTAGGCTGGGGCTTCGTGTCTCGCCACGAACAGTCAGGCGCTATCTCCCGCGTCCGGCCCCACCTCGCAAGGGCGTACCGGCGCAGCGCTGGTCTACGTTCGTCCGTAACCATGCGCACGCCGTGCTGGCTTGCGACTTCGCGATGACCGTCACCGTGGGCTTCCGGGTGCTTTACATCTTCGTCGTGCTTGAGGTCGGCACGCGGCGAATCGTGCACTGGAACGTCACTGCGCATCCCACCGCAACCTGGACCACGCAGCAGTTCCGCACCGCGATCACGGGTGAAGCCCCGCATCGATTCCTGATCCACGACCGCGACGCAATCTTCGCCCCGGAGGTCGATCGTGCCGTCGGGTCGATGGGGCTGCGCGTCCTCAAGACCCCGGTCCGGACGCCGCAAGCCAACGCCTTCTGCGAACGGTTGATCGGCACGATGCGCCGGGAGTGTCTGGATTGGATCCTACCGCTCCATGAACGACATCTGGTCGCGCTCCTCGGGGAGTGGGTCCGTCACTACAATCGCGGCCGGCCCCATGCCAGCCTGGGGCCCGGCGTCCCGGACCCGCCGGCTCGGCCGGACCCGTGTGGGCATCAGTGGCCCTCAGACCACCGCGTCGTGGCCACGCCGATCCTCGGAGGCTTGCACCACGAGTACTGCCTGGAGCGGGAGACCGCCTGACACCCCGAAATCGCGGCGCGCATCATTCTTGCGGAGTACACGCCGCCGAGTTTCAACACCGGCCGGGACATCCCCCATGGACGAGCTTCGCGATTGGCTGGTGCACGCGTACAGTGAAAGGTCACAGACTGCCGCGCCCAAGGACGCGCATCCTAAGAATCCGGGGAGGGACCCTTGAACGATCGATACGGCGCAGGCGCCCGCTTCTTCCACTGGCTCGTTGTGCTCCTCTTCCTGGCACAGGTGCCGGCCGGAATCGCGATGGTGGTCCCTGCCCAGATGGGGGACTTCGCCGTCCTGCCCGGAGTCGAGCAGCGCACCATCGACGTCATCTACATCTTCCACAAAGGGCTCGGCGCGGTGCTGATCGTCGTCGTCTTCGCGCGTCTGCTCTGGCGCCTCACGCACCCGGCGCCTCGGTGGCCTCCCTCGATGCCCGCGCTCGAGCAGCGAATCGCCACCCAGACGCACTGGGTCATGTACTTGCTCATGGTGGTGGCGGTGGTGACCGGTTACGTGCACGTCGTCGGCCTGGGCTTCCCGATGGAGCTGCTGAACGCGATGGGCATCCCGCCGCTGATCCCCAGAATGGAGCGCGCCGCGGTGATCTCATCCTTCGTGCACCGCTTCACCGTCATCCTTCTCATGGGGCTGGTGGCCATCCACATCGCGGAGGTGTTCCGACACCACTGGGTGCTCAAGGACGATATCCTCGGGCGAATGTGGCCACCTTTCGGGGCCAGGAATCCCTACGCGCCCACCTCCGGCCCCCGGAGCCCGACCGGTGGCGTGGCGCCGGATTGACCGCTTGCTCGGATCTCGTCTTGGAGGGTGGGCGCCCACCTCGGCAATTGCGTTTTCGACGGTGATCTAAAGGGGATAGGGAACTGACCCTCGTCTTTGTGAGGGAGACTGAACCAGCTAGCGGTCGGTAGCACCAGCTCAAGCACCGATTTAGCCTGTGCCTACCTCGAGACTGCCTTCCTCTCGCTCGCTGGATGCGACGCCCGGTCGTGCGCGGAGCAGGATCTTGTCGAAATCCGTCGAGCCCTCGGGCTATCCTCTGCGGCTAGGTCTTCCCGAACCGTCTTCAGACAGGTGTTGATGTATGAGAAGCGAGAAGAATCGCTCGTTCCTTCCTTTGTCGCTCGTTCCGGCCCTCCTCGTGGTCAGCGCCATCGCTGTCCTGGCCACCCAGGAAGTCAGGACGCAGTCAGTCAGGACGACGAACTGGTCCGATCCAGCCACCTGGCCGAACAAGAAAGTGCCGGCCGCCGGTGACAAGGTCGTCATCGGCAAGGACAAGGCCGTGGTGCTGGACGTCAGCCCCCCCGCCCTGGGCGGCCTTTCCATCGACGGCAAGCTCAGTTTCTCCAACAACGCCGACCTGGAGCTGACCACCGAGTGGATCATGCTCCACGGCGAGTTGGCCATTGGCACCGAAGCCAGGCCCCACACCCGCAAGGCGACCATCACCCTCACCGACAACGTCAAGGGTGAGAACGTCATGGCCAGCATGGGTGACCGCGGCATCATGATCTCCGGCGGCACACTGAACCTGCACGGTTCCACCACCAACACCTGGAGCAAACTGTCCGCCACGGCCAATGCCGGTGCCACTTCGATCCAGGTGCTGGATGCCAAGGGCTGGAAGGTGGGCGGCGAGATCGTCCTCGCCTCGACCGATTTCGATCCCCGCCAGGCTGAGCGGCGCACGATTACCTCCATCAGAGGCAACACGATCACGCTCGATCGCAAGCTGGACTTCATGCACTTCGGCAAGATCACCTTCGGCGTCGATGAACGCGGCGAAGTCGGATTGCTGACGCGCAACATCAAGATCCAGGCATCGGCCGACGCGGCACAGGCACCGTTCTTCGGCGGACATGTGATGGCGATGGGCGCGAGCAAGATGTTCGTCGAGGGCGTCGAGTTGAACCGCATGGGCCAGAACCTGACGCTGGCCCGCTACCCGATTCACTGGCACCTGGTCGGCGATGCGAAGGGCCAGTACATCAAGAACGCGGCGATCCACGACACCTACAACCGCTGCGTGACGGTGCACGGCACGAACTTCCTGCGCGTCGAGAACAACGTGACCTACAACACCGTCGGCCACTGCTTCTTCCTCGAAGACGGGATCGAGCACGGCAACGAATTCATCAAGAACCTGGCAATCCAGACCAAGTGTCATACGACATTGGCCTGCGTGCCCACGAATCTCGCCGCCAACGGAGAGAGAGACTCTATTGCGAATCGTAGGGAAGCTAGCTTCCACAGCGGAAACACGCTGCTGCCTTCGGACAACACGGTGGCGTCCTTCTGGATCACCAACCCGGACAATAGCTTCATAGACAATGTGGCGGCCGGTTCCGACGAGAACGGTTTCTGGCTGTCTTTGCCGGAACACCCTCAAGGTGCGTTCAAGAATTCGGAAGTCAGCAAGACCATCTGGCCGCGCCGAACGCCGCTGCGCGCATTCAGAGGCAATGTGGCCCATTCCAACTTCGACGGGTTCATGTTCGACCGGAACATCTACGAAGATGACACCTTCGGTCTGGCCACCATCCCGTTCCTGCCGTTAACAGATCCTGCTGACCCGGATAGCGAAGTGGTGGAGTCGCACTTCGAGAACTTGACCAGTTACAAGAATCGCAATGGTGGTCTCTGGAGCCGGGGCGACCTCTTCGTATTCAGCAACTTGAAACTCGCTGACAATGCCATTGGCATGACGCCGGCCGCTGGCGACATCGGCAGCTCACGGTTTAAAACACGGCTGGTTGATTCGCTGGTCGTGGGCGAGACCGACAATAGCGGCAATCCCACGACGCCAGAGGAAGTTGCCTATGGCCGCAGCCTCCCGAAGCGGCGAATTCCGGATTTCCCGATCCGCGGTTACGAATACTATGACTACCG
>Ga0307505_10000229_pt1 | contig 68214 bp, 59 predicted proteins | sample 23_S_MG_FD_202183 | JGI IMG/M metagenome (GOLD analysis project Ga0307505, IMG submission 202183) | Soil microbial communities from Populus trichocarpa stands in riparian zone in the Pacific Northwest, United States - 23_S | ecosystem: Environmental > Terrestrial > Soil > Riparian zone > Trees... | reverse complement strand
CCGTACGGGCAGAGATGAACGGCGCGGCACCCGTCGAGATATCCGATATGGCAATTGAGGCCGATGGAGCGGCAGTCGAGCGCACGCGCCAGCCAGATCACGACCTGCCGCGCGAGGCGGAACTGCGCTTCGTGGATCCCGGGCAGGACTATCAAGCCGCCCTCGCGCGTGATGCGCTGCCGGGGCCAGCCGCCGGCGCCACGCAGACGATGACGTTTCCCGGTTGCCTTGAGGCCGAAGCCGCGTCGGCGCTGCTGGCCGACTGGACCCAGCGCCGTTGGGTGGGTCGTGAAAGCCTGACCTTCCGGCTTCCCGCCTCCGGCGCGCTTCCCAGGCCCGGCGACATGATCGGCCTGCCGCCCGCGCTGGGCGGTGGTGTCTATCTGGCGACCGCCCTTGAAGGCGGCATCGTGTGCAGGGTCTCGGCCCGCAGGATAGCGCGTGCCGCGCAGACGAGCTGGCGGTCTGGCCTGCTGACTGCGGAAAAGACGCCGATACAGATAGCAGGCGCCCCGCACGCGCTGCTGCTGGATCTGCCGATGATGCCCGGCGAAACCCAGCCCCACGAGCAATTACGCGTGGCTGCATGGGCTGAGCCCTGGCGGCCACAAGCCGTGTTCGCCTCACCCGAAGCGAGTGGCTTCTCCAATTTGGCGATGGTGACATCGCCGGCTACTGTTGGCGTGCTTCTCGATCCGCTCGGAATGGGCGTCGCCGGTCGCTTCCACCACGCGTCGGAGCTGGTTGTAAATCTCTACGGCGGCGAATTGGCCAGCGCGTCGAAGCTCAAGCTCCTCACCGGTGCAAACCTGTGTGCCGTGCGGGCCGGCAACGTCGCCTGGGAACTGATCCAGTTCCTGTCGGCCGAGGAGGTCGCTCCGTCGGTCTGGCGCCTAGGCGGCCTGTTGCGGGGACAGCTCGGCACGGACGATGCGATGCTCGTGGGTGCGTCTGAGGGTGCAGCCTTCGTGCTGCTCGATAGTGCCGTCATCAAAGCTGGCCTGCCTGCCGAACTGGGCGGGCTCACGCTGAGATGGCGCGTTGGGCCGGCAGGCCAGGATTTCGGTGGACCGGATTATGTGGAGATGACGGCCAACGGGGGGGCACGCTCGCGGCTGCCGCTTTCGCCGGTGCATGTCCATGCACGCAAGGTCGGCAATGATTTCGAGATCGGCTGGATACGGCGCAGCCGCATCGATGGTGACGGCTGGGATGGCGAGGATGTGCCGCTTGGCGAGGAAAGCGAGCGCTACCGCGTCGCGATCGTCGATGCCGGCGTCACGCTGCGCACCTTCGATACGTTCGAGCCCCGCACACTCTACTTGGCTGAGCAGATCGCGGCCGATTTTGCGGTTCTTCCCGCGGAAGCGACGATCGTGGTTCGCCAGATCAGCGCCAGCGCGGGGGCGGGCCTGCCGGCGACGGCGACGATCTCTCTCGGTTGATCGCAGGACGGTCGAGACTACATTCATGGAGAAAGCAATGGAGACGGTGAAGCCTTGGTATAGGTCGACCACTATCTGGGCCTCGGTCGTAGTCATATTGGCCACGACTGCGGGCGCGCTGGGGTTGCAGGCCGAGGACGGCGAACTGGACGCTTTGGTGGAGGCGGTGACACAGGTTGCAGTAGCGGCCGGTGCGATCGCCGCGGTTATCGGGCGCATCGTCGCCCGCTCGCGCATTGGTTGATCGCACCGCTTGCGACAATCGGGCGGATTGTTCATTTCGCGTTCAGCCGGGTTGGGCTAGAACCGCGTCATGAACACGATCTTCACTCTACTGCGCCAATCGATCGCCGGCCTGCTGGCCGCGCTGATCGCTGTCTCGGCCCTCGCGACGTCGCCGGTCCATGCCGAGGGCGCGCAGATGGTGTCGAACGATTGCTACGCGATCGGGATGCAGGTGGCCGCGCAGCAAGGTGGCCAGCTTGCCAAGGCGACGCCGGAGACGCGCGGCGGCCAGAGGGTGTGCGTGATCGTCATCCTGGAGCCTGCAAGGGACGGACAGCGCCCTCGTCGCAGCGAGATCGTGGTGCCGACCGGTTGACGGCAGGCCGCACTTCTTTTCCCCGCACGAATCCTTCAGAATAGCGGCCTGCAAATCCAGCCTGACGTCGCAGAGGTCCATATGCGCATTCTCGTGGTCGAAGACGACAAGGATCTGAACCGACAGATCACCGACGCGCTGACCGATGCCGGCTATGTGGTCGACAGGGCCTATGACGGGGAGGAGGGGCATTTTCTCGGCGATACCGAACCCTATGATGCAGTGGTGCTCGACATTGGCCTGCCGCAGATGGACGGGATCAGCGTCATCGAGCGCTGGCGCCGCGACGGGCGCAAGATGCCGGTGCTGATGCTGACGGCGCGCGACCGCTGGAGTGACAAGGTCGCGGGCATCGACGCCGGCGCGGACGACTACGTCACCAAACCGTTCCATATCGAGGAAGTGCTGGCACGAATGCGGGCGCTGATCCGCCGCGCCGCCGGCCATGCCTCCTCAGAGCTGATCTGCGGCCCGTTGCGGTTGGACACCAAGACCTCCAAGGCAGACATGAACGGCCTGCCACTCAAGCTGACGTCGCACGAATTTCGTCTGCTGGCCTACCTCATGCACCACATGGATGAGGTGGTATCGCGCACCGAACTGGTGGAACATCTCTACGATCAGGATTTCGACCGCGATTCCAACACGATCGAGGTCTTCGTCGGTCGTCTGCGCAAGAAAATGGGCACCGACCTGATCGAGACCGTGCGCGGCATGGGCTACCGCATGCGCGAGGCGCAGGAGTGAGCGCGCCGCAACCAGCCTGCTGACCGGGACGCAATGCATAGATTCAGGCGTCGCCTAAATTCTCTCGCCTTCCGTGTCGTCGCCTTCTCGACCCTGTGGGCGGTGGTGGCGCTCGTCGTCATTTCGACGGTCATCTCGACCCTGTTCCGCCAGGCATCGGAGCGCGGCTTCGAGAGCCTGCTGACAGCCCATCTGTTCAATCTGATCAGTTCGGTGGGGGTAACGCCCGACGGCGTGCTGGAAGGTACACCGAACCTCGGCGACCTGCGCTTTACCGTGCCGGAATCCGGGTGGTACTGGTCGGTCGAGCCGGTCTCCAACGTTACCGGCTTCATCAATTCACTGTCGCTGACCCAGCGTATCGAATCGCCGTCGGTCGACGAAGTCCCCTTCAACAGCGAATTCCAGCGCAGCTACATTACCGCCGGGCTTGCCGACGAGACGATCGAGGTATTCGAGAGCGAGTTCGTGCTGGAGGGCGAGAACCGCGTCGCCCGATTTCGGGTAATGGGCAATCGAACCGAATTGGAGGCGGATATCGACGGGTTCGAGCGCCAACTCTTCCTTGCGTTGTTCGTGTTTGGCGCCGGCATGATCGCCATCAACGTCATCGCCATCCTGATCGGCCTGGAGCCGCTGCGGCGCGTACGAAGTGCGCTGGCACAGATCAGGACGGGAGCCGCCCAACGCCTTGACGGGAGGTTTCCGGCCGAGATCGCGCCGCTGGCCGACGAAACCAACGCCCTGATCGAGGGTAACCGCCGCATCGTGGAGCGATCGCGCACGCAGGTCGGCAATCTCGCCCATTCGCTGAAGACGCCACTGGCGGTGCTGACCAACGAGGCGCGGGCGCTTGGCGGCGACAAAGGGGCGTTGATCGCCGAGCAGGCGGCGTCGATGCGCCAGCAGGTCGAGCATTATCTCCAACGCGCACGCATGGCGGCCCAGCGGGACACCATCGTCTTCCGAACGCCGGTCGGCCCCACGCTGGAGCGTATAGTCAGGGTGATGGCGAAGCTGAATCCGAAGATGAAGCTGACGCTCGGCCTGCCGGACGAGAATGTCGTCTTCGCGGGCGAGAAGGAGGATCTGGAGGAGATCGTGGGCAACCTTCTCGAAAACGCCACGAAATGGTGCCGCAGCGCTGTGAATGTGACGGTCTTGCCGGGCGTGGACGACGGCGACCAGCGAAATTTCGAGCTGGCGGTTGAGGACGACGGACCCGGCATCCCGGAGGACAAGACGCGCGATGCGCTGCAGCGCGGTCGCCGGCTGGACGAGACGAAACCCGGTACCGGACTCGGGCTGGCCATCGTCGCCGATGTAGTGAAGGAGTACGGCGGAACGCTGCACCTTTCGCGCTCCGCGCTCGGCGGCCTTAAAGTTATGATCTCGCTGCGAAGGGCGCAGGCGTGAACCGATGTCCGCGAAGCGCCATCAGACCGCCAAAGTCGTCGGCCTCTAGACTTGATCGAGCGATGAGTCGCCCCACATGCTGGTTTACGAGGATGCCAAGGATATCCGGATGTACCTGAAGACGATGGCGCTAGGCGGTCTGCTGACCGTGGCCGGATGTTCCCTGACCGGCACCGCCGGTTCCGGATCGGCGGTGCAGGCATTTGCGCAGCCCGCCGGCGCCGAGCGACCTGTCGCGGCGGCGATCGTCGACGCCATGGCGGGCGGCATCATCGGCGGCACACTGGGCAGCAACCTCGATTCCCGGGACCGTCGCCGCGCCGTGGAAGCTGAGTACCGCGCGCTCGAATATGCCCAGGCCGGACAGGCGGTGGCCTGGGGCACGCGCGGCTCGCGCTCTGGTGAGGTGGTTGCCGGGGCGCCGTATCGTGTAGGCTCTCAGGACTGCCGGCAGTACGTTCATACGCTCCATCGCGGTGGCCAATCGCAGTCGGCGCGCGGCACTGCCTGCCGCAACGGCGACGGGAGCTGGACGCCGCTCACCTGACGGACCTGAGGGGTCGATCACGGCTGCTTGATCGCTCCTTTCGCCAAAAAGCCGCACTGACCGGTGATTGGCATGGCAGGATGCAGCGTCTATCTGGTGGGCCATGCTGTTCTGGATCCTTGCCGCACTGCTGACGCTGGGCGCCTGTCTGGCGATCCTGTTGCCCGCCGCGCGCGCGCGCCAGGCTGTTCCGGCTGACAGCGAATTCGATCTGACGGTCTATCGTGACCAGCTCGCCGAGCTTGAGCGCGACGTTGCTCGCGGTGTGATCGGCCGTGAAGAGGCGGAACAGGCGCGGGCGGAAATCGGGCGACGCATTCTGCGGCTGGAAGGCGAGGGAGCGGCGGTGTCGAGATCCGCGCCGTCAAGTCTAGGGCGCACATTGGCCACGATGGCGGTGCTGTCGATCCCCCTGGCAAGCTGGGGCATCTATGCGGCGACCGGCTCGCCGCACCTGCCCGGCCAGCCGCTTGCGGCGCGCCTCGACAAGAATCCTTCCGACAGCAGCATCGAGGAACTCGTCGCCCGCGCCGAAGCTCACCTACGCGAAAACCCGGGCGACGGGCGCGGCTGGGAAGTGCTTGCCCCGATCTACTATCGCATGGGGCGCTCGCCCGAAGCCGTGAACGCATATCGCAATGCCATGAAACTGCTCGGCGAAACCGCGCAGCGCGAGATCGGCTTGGGCGAGGCAATCGCTGCGGCTGCCGGTGGAACGATAACCACGGATGCCCAGGAAGCATTCGAAAGGGCGCTGGCGCTGGAGCCGGGCCATCCTCGAGCCCGGTTCCTGCTTGCGGCCGCGCTTGCGCAGGAGGGCCGGGACAGCGAGGCGGCTGCGGCCCTGTCGGCGCTGGAGCACGACCTGCCCGTCGATTCCCCGTGGCTTCAACCAGTTGCCCGCGCGCTTGCCGATCTGGGAGCGACGAAACCGCCCGGCCCGACACAGGATGACGTCGAGGCGGCGGGGTTGATTTCAGACAAGGAACGGGCCGAGATGGTCGATGAAATGGTCGCCGGGCTCGACCGCCGACTGCGCGAAGCGCCAGACGACGTGGAAGGCTGGCAGCGCCTGGTGCGCTCCTACGTCGTGCTGGGCCGCCATGATGCGGCCGCCGACGCGCTTGCCCGCGGGGTGGAAGCTCTGGGCGCCGAAAGCGAGGCGGCTGCCGGACTGCTGGCCTTCGCCGCCGAAAGCGGCGTCACGCTTAAGGAGTAGCGCGCGCAAATGACACGCAAGCGGAAGCGGTTGGCGGTGATCGGCGGGGCGATGGTATTCCTCGCCATGGCCTCGGGTTTGACCTTGTATGCACTCGGCCAGCGGACCTCGTATTTCTACATGCCTGCCGACCTACAGCAGAACTCGGTCGAGCCGGGTCAGCGCATCCGCCTCGGCGGGCTCGTCGAGACCGGTACGGTGATGCGAGGCGCCGGCACCCGGGTTGCCTTTGCCGTTACCGATCATGTTCATACCATCCAGGTTGCCTATGACGGCATCCTGCCCGACCTGTTTCGCGAGGAGCAGGGTGTTGTCACCGAAGGCGCGTTTGGCGCAGACGGTGTCTTTGTAGCCGACAGCGTGCTGGCCAAGCACGACGAAACCTACATGCCGAAGGAAGTCGCCGACGGGCTGAAAGCAAGCGGCGTCTGGAAGGAGACCGAATGACGGCGGGCGAGGTCGTATCGTGACCGTAGAACTCGGCCATTTCGCGCTCGTCCTTGCGTTCGCGCTTTCTCTGGTGCAGTTCGCCGTGCCTCTTGCGGCCACGCGTCTGCGCGAGCCGGCATTGATCGCGGTGGCCGGACCGGTGACTGTCGCCGGCTTTTTCCTGACGGCGGTATCCTTCGCCGCCCTGACGACCGCCTACGTGCAGTCCGACTTCTCGGTCGTCAACGTCTGGGAGAATTCCCATTCGCTGAAGCCGATGCTCTACAAGGTGACCGGAGTATGGGGCAACCACGAGGGCTCGATGCTGCTCTGGGTACTCATCCTCACCTTCTTCGGTGCGCTGGTTGCCTGGTTCGGGCGCAACCTACCTGCAAGCCTGCGCGCCAACGTGCTGTCGATCCAGGGTCTCGTCGGCGCGGCCTTCCTGCTGTTCATCCTCGCGACGTCAAATCCCTTTGCGCGCATTGATCCTGCTCCGATCGAGGGCCGGGACCTCAATCCGATCCTCCAGGATATCGGCCTCGCGATCCATCCCCCGCTGCTCTATCTCGGCTATGTCGGCTTCTCGGTCTGCTTCTCCTTTGCTGTCGCCGCGTTGATCGATGGCCGCATAGATGCGGCCTGGGCGCGCTGGGTCCGGCCATGGACGCTGGCAGCATGGGTGTTCCTGACCGGCGGAATCGTGATGGGGTCCTACTGGGCCTATTACGAGCTTGGCTGGGGCGGCTGGTGGTTCTGGGACCCGGTCGAGAACGCCTCGTTCCTCCCGTGGCTTTCCGGCACCGCGCTTCTGCATTCCGCCATCGTCATGGAGAAGCGCTCGGCATTGAAGATCTGGACACTGCTGCTCGCCATCGTCACCTTCTCGCTGTCTCTGCTCGGCACGTTCCTCGTGCGCTCCGGGGTACTGACGTCGGTACACGCCTTCGCCACCGACCCGACGCGCGGTCTGTTCATCCTCGTGATCCTGATCATCTTCGTCGGAGGATCGCTCGGGTTGTTCGCGCTGCGCGCATCCAGATTGACCCAGGGCGGACTGTTCCAGCCGGTGTCCCGCGAAGGCGCGCTCGTGCTGAACAACCTGTTCCTAACCACCGCGACCGCTACCGTTTTGATCGGGACGCTTTATCCGCTGCTGGTTGAATCGGTGACCGGCGACAAGATTTCGGTCGGCCCGCCATTCTTCAATCTTACCTTCGGTCCTCTTATGGTGCCGCTGCTCGCCGCCGTGCCGTTCGGCCCCTTGCTCGCCTGGAAGCGCGGCGATCTATACGCCGTCTCGCAACGCCTGTTCGCGGCTTTCGGCGGTGCGTTGCTGGCGATGCTGATCGCGTGGTTCCTTGTCGACGGCACTGGGGCACTTGCAGCTTTCGGCATCGGACTGGCGACCTGGCTGGTACTCGGCGCATTGACCGATCTGGCTTTGAAATCAGGCATTGGCAGTGTGGCGCCGGCAGTGGCGCTGCGACGCCTCGTGGGCCTGCCGCGCTCGGTGTTCGGCACTGCGCTCGCCCATCTCGGCCTCGGCCTGACGACATTGGGCATCGTTGCAGTGTCGGCGCTTGAAGTGGAGCGCATCGCGGTCATGCGCCCCGGCGAGACGATGCCGATCGCGGGCTACACACTACGCTTCGACGGCATCTCGCCGCATCAGGGTCCGAATTACACCGAGGATCAAGGGCGCTTCACCTATCTTGATCAGGCCGCGCGCGAGCGCGGCACCGTGGTCTCGTCCAAACGCGTCTATACCGCGCGCCAGATGCCGACGACAGAAGCCGGTATCGCGACGCGAGGACTGAGCCAGCTTTATGTCGCGTTGGGTGACCCTACGAGTGACGGCGGCATGGTCGTGCGCGTCTGGTGGAAGCCGATGGTGCTTCTGATCTGGCTGGGCGGGCTGGTCATGATGATCGGCGGCACGGTGTCGCTGCTCGACCGGCGGCTGCGCGTGGGGGCACCTTCGGCCCGCAAGTCGAGGACGGCCGCGCATGCGGGGGTGCCGGCCGAATGAGGCGCGTTACGACCCCCATCGCCATGCTGCTGGCGCTCTGGTCTATTGCACCCGCATTCGCGGTGCAGCCCTCGGAGATACTCGACGATCCTGCGCTTGAGGCGAGGGCAAGGAACCTGTCGGCCGGCCTGCGCTGCATGGTGTGCCAAAACCAGTCGATCGATGATTCGGACGCGGAACTGGCGCGCGACCTGCGTGTGCTTGTGCGCGAGCGACTGGTGGCCGGCGAGACCGACGAGCAGGTGATCGATTACGTCGTTTCGCGCTATGGCGAGTTCGTTCTCCTTCAGCCGCGCTTCAGCCTGCGCAACGCAGCGCTTTGGGCGATGCCAGTGGTGCTGCTGCTAGTAGGCGGCGGGTTTCTACTGGTCCGTGCAGGGCGAAAGCGCCAGGCGCCGGTGACGGCACTCTCCGCCGACGAGGAGCGGCGTCTGTCGAGCCTGCTCGATCGTCGGGACTGACGCAATCCGGCCGAACATTACCAAAGTTTCATATGCCGGAAATGGCGCCGTAAGGTTGGCTCTACTATCTCTTGTTCAAACGCTGCGCTTCCCGCGCGTTTGATAGATTTTCCAAGGGAATCCAGAGAAATGAGCAACCAGACCACTTCCAACAGGACCCGGACCCGTCTGCTCGCCGCCGCCGCGTCCGTGGCAATTGCTGGCGCGATCGGCTTCGGAGCGGTCACGTCCGGCACCGTGCCGGTTTTTGCCGAGGCAGTTCGTGTCGAGGGTGTCCAGGCGACCGGGTTCGCCGACGTCGTCGAGAAGGTTTCTCCGGCCGTCGTCAGCGTTCGCGTGCAGGCCCGCATAGAGCCCGCCAACGATCGCGGCTTCTCCTTCGACATGCCGGGCTTCGACAACCTGCCCGAAGGGCATCCGCTGCAGCGGTTCTTCCGCGAATTCCGCGGCGATCGTGACATGTACGGCAATCGCGGTCCACGTGGCGAGCGCTTCGGCAATCGCGACGGCCGTGAGCGCGCGCGTCCCGTCTCGCAGGGCTCGGGTTTCTTCATTTCCGAAGACGGCTATCTCGTTACCAACAACCATGTCGTGCAGGGCGGCTCCACCTTCACCGTCGTGCTCGATGATGGAACGGAGCTGGATGCCGACTTGGTCGGCACCGACCCGCGGACAGACCTGGCCGTGCTGAAGGTCAATGCCGATCGCAACTTCACCTATGTCTCGTTCGCCGATGACAATCAGGTGCGCGTCGGCGACTGGGTCGTGGCTGTCGGCAATCCGTTCGGCCTCGGCGGCACGGTGACGGCCGGCATTGTTTCGGCACGCGGCCGCGACATCGGCGCCGGCCCCTATGACGACTTCATACAGATCGACGCGGCCGTGAACCGTGGCAATTCCGGCGGGCCGGCCTTCGACCTCAATGGTCAGGTGGTTGGCGTCAACACTGCGATCTTCTCGCCCTCCGGCGGCAATGTCGGCATCGCCTTCGCCATTCCTGCCTCGACCGCAAAGGAGGTTGTGGGCAGCCTGATGGAAAGCGGTGCCGTGCTGCGCGGCTGGCTCGGTGTGCAGATCCAGCCGGTAACGACCGAAATCGCCGAGTCGATCGGCCTCAACGGCGCGCGCGGCGCACTTGTCACGGAATCGCAGGCCGATGGCCCGGCCAGCGAAGCGGGTGTCCGCGCAGGCGACGTCATCACTTCGGTGAATGACAGGGCGGTTGCGTCGCCTCGTGAACTGGCCCGCATCATCGGCGCCTACGCGCCCAAGACCAAGGTTGACGTGACACTGTGGCGCGGCGGCGCCGAGCAGAAGGTCAGCGTCGAGCTGGGCGAACTGCCCGGTGAGCAGCAGGCCGAGGCCTCGACCGAAACACCTGCCCCGGCCACGGCCAGTACCGCGCTCGAAGATTTCGGGCTGACGGTTACCCGGGCCGATGACGGCAAGGGCCTGGTGGTAACCGATGTCGAGCCCGGCAGTCCGGCTGCCGAGCGAGGCATTGAAGCCGGTGACGTGATCGTGGCGGTCAACTCTGTCAACGTTTCGGGTGCCGACGACGTCGCCCGTGCCGTGGCGGATGCCGGCAAGGCTGGTCGCAAGGCCGTTCTGGTGCAGGTAACCCGTGACGATGCCAACCGTTTCGTGGCGCTGCCGATCTCGCAAGGATAACGAACCGGTCTTTCCCGGCCCGGCCGCTGGCGTTCCTTCAGGCCGGGCGGGAAGGACCGAAACGCTCGGCAGGCGTAGCGTTGCGCCGGGCGTTCAGAGACGGCGGCGGCCCCCATCGGCCGCCGCCGTTCCCATATCCGGTCCCGCCGCGTTGCGTTTTCGCGTATAGAGAACCCATGAAGATTCTGGTTATCGAGGACGACCGCGAGGCGGCTGACTACCTGAAGAAGGCGCTCGCCGAGGCCGGGCACAACGCCCATGTCGCCGGCGACGGCGACATGGGCTTCGAACTGGCAACCGATGGCGACTATGACGTGCTCGTCGTAGATCGCATGCTGCCCAAGCGTGACGGCTTGTCGGTCATCGCCGGGTTGAGGGCAAAGGACATCACGACGCCGGTGCTCATCCTGTCGGCGCTGGGCGAGGTCGATGACCGTGTCACGGGCTTGCGCGCCGGCGGCGACGACTATCTGACCAAACCCTATGCCTTCACCGAGCTGCTGGCGCGTGTCGAGGTTCTCAAGCGGCGGTCCGGTTCGGCCGATGTCGAGACCGTCTATCGCGCCGGCGATCTCGAGCTCGATCGGCTGTCCCACACGGTCAAGCGGGCCGGCAGGGAGATACTGCTTCAGCCGCGCGAGTTCCGTCTTCTCGAATATCTAATGCGCCATGCGGGTCAGGTGGTGACCCGCACCATGCTGCTCGAAAACGTCTGGGACTATCATTTCGATCCGCAGACCAACGTCATCGATGTCCACGTTTCCCGCCTGCGCTCCAAGATCGAGAAGGGCTTCGATGCGCCCGTGCTTCATACCATCCGCGGCGCCGGCTACATGCTGAAAGCAGGCTGATGGCTATTGCCATGCCGGCCATCATGAAGACGACGGCTGCGCGGCTGTCGGCGCTGTTTCTTATCCTTTTCGCGCTCTGCGCTGGCGTGCTGGTCTTCTACATGTCGTCGCTTTCGGTGCGCATGCTGACCACGCAGACGCAGGAGACGATCGCCGAAGAGATACAGGTACTCGGGCGCGCCTATGTGCGCGGCGGCCTGCCACTGCTGGTTCGCTTCGTGGAGACGCGGTCGCGCCAGCCGGGCGCCAACCTTTATCTGATCGCCGACCCTAACGGCCGCATCCTGTCGGGCAACGTCGAAAGCCTTGAGCCGGGCGTGCTCGAGAACGAGGGCTGGACGCAGCGGCCTTTCGCCTACCGCCGCTATGGCGAGATCGACGGCGTGCGTGCCGTGCCGCGCGAAGAGGGACTGGACGAAGCTGCGGGCTCCACGCGCGACCTCCACCAAGCCGTGGCGCTGGTACTGCGGCTGCCTAACCAGATGATCCTTCTCGTTGGACGCGATCTGGGCGAGCCGGAGCAGTTGCGCGTCATCGTGCGCCGTGCGTTGACGGTGGCTTTCGGCATGATGGGCGTTGGCGCGCTGCTTATCTGGTTCTTTGTCGGGCGGAGCGCCCTGAAACGGATCGACAGCGTTTCGGAAGCAAGCCGCCGCATTATGGGAGGCGACCTTTCCGGGCGATTGCCGGTCACCGGTTCCGGGGACGAATTCGACCGGCTTTCCGAAAACCTCAACGTTATGCTGGCACGGATCGCCCGGCTCAATGACGGGCTGAAGCAGGTTTCCGACAATATCGCTCACGACCTCAAGACGCCGCTTACGCGGCTGCGCAACCGCGCTGAGGCGGCGCTGGGCGGCAGCAAGGACGGCAAGGCCTATCGCGATGCGCTGGAGGCGACCATCGCGGAATCCGACCAGCTCATTCGCACGTTCAACGCCATCCTGATGATCTCCCGGCTGGAAGCGGGATATTCCGCCGAGCAGACCGGGCCTGTCGATCTCACGGCCATCGTCGCCGACGTGGTGGAGCTCTACGAGCCCGCTGCGGAGGAAATGGGTGTGGCGCTGCGTGCGCAGACCGGCGGCCCTGCCATCGTCGGCGCGAACCGCGAACTGATCGGACAAGCCTTGTCCAATATCGTAGATAACGCCATCAAGTACTCCGCCGGCGCATCTGATGCGCCCTCGGTAGTGGTATCACTCAAGCGCGACGGTCAAGGGTTCGTCTTGGGGGTCAGCGACAACGGCCCGGGCATTCCCCTGGAAGACCGGGATCGGGCGACGGAGCGCTTCGTGCGGCTGGAGCAGAGTCGGTCGCAGCCGGGGTCCGGCCTCGGGCTGAGCCTTGCCAAGGCGGTGATGGCGTTCCATGGGGGGAGTCTCGACCTGGCGGATGCAAATCCCGGCCTGTCGGTAGAGATGAAATTTCCGGGGGAGGGATTGTAGACATGGCCGAATCGGAGGGGGGAGCCGATGGCGCTTTGTGGTTCGGGCGGAAGGTAGTCGCGCTTCGGCCGCTCGATCCCGAGAACGCAGCCGCGGAACTTGCCGATCTTGCCACCGTTGCGCGCGACGGCGGGCTGGCGCGCACGGCTGCGGTTGCCTCGAGCGCGTCGCCACTCGCCGAATTCCTCGGGGCCGTCTTCGACCTGTCGCCTTTTCTGCGCGACGCGGCCCGGCGCATGCCGCAGGCGCTGGAAGCGCTTTTCGACGAACCGTTGGCCACGCGCGTCGACGCTGTGGTCGCGCAGATCGAAGCAATATCCTTTGCCGAGGAGCAAAGCGAGAGCGCGCTGATGCGTTCGCTGCGCTCACTCAAGGGCGAGGCTCACTTCCTGATTGCGATGGGCGACCTTGCCGGCGAGGCGGACGCCCAGTCGACCGTGGGGCGGCTGAGCCGGCTTGCGGAAGCCTGCGTCGGGGCAGCCGTGCGCTTCCTGCTGGCCGACGCGCATCGTGCCGGCAAGCTGACGCTTCCTGATCCTCGGTCGCCTGAGCACGGTTCGGGCTGGATCCTGCTTGGCATGGGCAAGCTTGGCGCCGCGGAGCTGAATTTTTCCTCCGACATTGACCTGATCGTCTTCTTCGATCCGGCCGCCAGCGCGATCACCGACCCGCTGGAGGCGGGGGAGCTGTTTTCCCGCATGACCAGACGGCTGGTGCGCATACTCCAGGATCGAACCGAAAATGGATACGTCTTCCGTACCGATCTTCGCCTGCGCCCGGACCCTGGCTCGACACCGCTGGCGATCCCGGTCGAGGCCGCGCTTCACTACTATGAGGGCCGCGGCCAGAACTGGGAGCGCGCCGCAATGATCAAGGCGCGGCCGGTGGCAGGCGACATCAGGGCCGGCGAGGCGGTGCTGAAAGAGCTGACGCCCTATGTATGGCGCAAGTACATGGACTTTGCCGCCATCGCCGACGTGCACTCCATCAAGCGGCAGATTCACGCCCACAAGGGTCACGGCGAAGTTGCGGTCAAGGGCCACAACGTTAAGCTGGGGCGTGGTGGGATCCGCGAAATCGAGTTCTTCGTCCAGACCCAGCAACTGATAGCCGGTGGCCGGTTCCGCGAGTTGCGTGGCCGGGAGACTGTGGCGATGCTCGTCCAACTCGCGGATCGCAACTGGATCACGCCCGAAGCGAGAGACGCGCTGGCGCGGCAATACTGGTTCCTGCGCGATGTCGAGCACGCAATCCAGATGGTTGCCGACGAACAGACGCATAATCTCCCCGAGGATGACGAGGGGCTGGATCGTATCGCCCACATGCTGGACTTCGCCAATGCCGAAGCCTTTTCGGCCGCTTTCCGTGCGTCACTGCACACGGTTGAGAAGCACTATGCGGCGCTGTTCGAGGCCGCTCCGCAGCTCTCGCGCGGCGTGGGCAATCTCGTCTTCACTGGAGACGTCGACGATCCGGGGACGCTGGAGACCTTGTCCCAGATGGGCTTTGTGCGGCCGAGCGACATCTGCCGCGTCATCCGTACGTGGCATTTCGGCCGCTATCGCGCGACTCAGTCGGCCGAGGCGCGCGAGCGGCTGACTGAGCTGACACCGGCACTGCTTGAAGCGTTCGGGGCAACGCGGCGCGCCGACGAGGCGTTGGTCCGTTTCGACGAGTTCCTGTCGGGACTTCCGGCCGGCATCCAACTCTTTTCGCTTCTCCAGTCCAACCCGGCGCTGCTCGACCTGATCGCCACGATCATGGGCGCCGCTCCCAGGCTTGCCGCCATCATCACGCGGCGCCCCCACGTTTTCGACGGTCTGCTCGATCCGGGTCTGATGTCGGAGTTGCCCAACAAGGCCTATCTGGCGGCGCGTCTGGATGCCTTCCTGCAAGGCGCGGAGCTTCACGAGGAAGTCCTGGACCGGCTGCGCATCTTTGCCGCAGAGCAGAAATTCCTGATCGGCGTACGGCTTCTGACCGGGGCGATCGACGCCGTGCGTGCCGGCAAGGCATTCTCCGATCTTGCCGATCTCACGATCGGCGTCGCGCTTGACGCCGTCGAGCGCGAGTTTGCTTTGCGCCACGGTCGTGTGCCGGGCGGGAAAGTGGCGATCCTCGGCATGGGCAAGCTCGGTAGCCGCGAACTGACTGCCGGGTCCGACGTGGACCTGATCCTGCTCTATGACCACGACCCGTCCGCCGAGGAATCTGATGGAGAAAAGCCCCTTGCGCCATCGCACTACTTTGCCAGACTGACGCAGCGACTGATTTCGGCTGTCTCCGCGCCGACAGCCGAAGGTGTGCTCTACGAACTCGACCTTCGCTTGCGCCCCTCGGGCAACAAAGGTCCGGTCGCCACCAACATCTACTCGTTCCGCAAATATCAGCGCGAGGACGCCTGGACCTGGGAACACATGGCGCTGACGCGCGCACGCCCGGTTGCCGGCGAAGAGACGTTTCGCGGGGTCGTCGAGGACGAGGTTGCGGCCGTGCTGGCGCAGTCGCGCGATGCGGCCAAGGTGTCGCGGGACGCGGCCGAGATGCGCAAGACCATCGCGGCGGAAAAGCCGCCGCGCGATATTTGGGACCTGAAGCTCATTCCCGGCGGGCTGATCGATCTTGAATTCATTGCCCAGGCAGCCCGGCTCTCCGGTCATATCGAGCCCGGAGAATGGCCGCCGACTTCCACTGGGGACGCGCTCGCGCGTCTCACCCCCGATTTTTGCGACGCCCAGGCGCGCGGCGAGTTGGTCGTCGCGTATGGGCTCTATCTGTCGCTGACGCAGACCATCCGCCTGTGCCTGACAGGCCCGTTCGACCGCGACGACGTCCCGCCGGGGCTCGCCGATCTGCTGCTGAGAAGTACGGACCTGCCAGAGCTTTCGGTGCTTGAAGCCCATATCAAGGAAACATCGGCGCGGGTAGCCAGGCATTTCGATGGCCTGGTCAGGAAGAAGCGGTAGGCACAATCGCAGTGGAGCAGGGCATTTTTTGACGGCGGCGCGGGGAGGTCAGCGCCGCGCCGCCGTCTGCTCAGGCCGCCTTCTTCAATTCCCTGCGCACGGGAATGCGTACCGAGACAATGGTGCCGACGCCTTCGGTCGACCGTATCTTCAGCGCGCCGCCATGCAGCTCGGCCAGCGAGCGCGAGATGGCCAGCCCCAGCCCCGATCCGGTGTGGTTCTTGGAAAACTGGTTCTGCACCTGCTCGAACGGCCTGCCGAGCTTCCGCAGGGCATCTGTCGGAATTCCGCAGCCATTGTCCTCGATCGACAGCATGATGGCTCCCGCCACCTTGCGCGCCCGAAGGGCAATGTGCCCGCCGTGGCCGGTGAATTTGACCGCGTTCGACAGAAGGTTGAGCACGATCTGCTTGATGGCCCGGCGGTCGGCGAACAGCACCATCTGGTTTGAGATCTGCGTGTCGAGCGTGATCGACTTCTCCGCGGCCTGAAGAGCGAGGACTCGGACCGTCTCGGTAATGAGCGGGTGGAGATCGATGCCCTCCCGCTCGATCGAGAACTGGCCGGCCTCGATCTTCGACATATCGAGAATGTCGTTGATGACGCCCAGCAGATAGGAGCCGCTGCTGTGGATGTCGCGGGTATACTCCTCGTACTTGTCCGAGCCCAGCGGGCCGAAATAGGCCTGCTGCATCATCTCCGAAAAGCCGATGATCGCGTTGAGCGGCGTGCGCAGCTCATGGCTCATATTGGCGAGGAATTCCGACTTGGCGCGGTTGGCTGCCTCCGCGCGCTCGGTTTCCTTCATGTATTTGCGGTTGAGTTCGACCAGCTCGGCCGTGCGCTCTCCCTCCGCCTTGCGGGCGAGCGACAGGTCGTGGATCGTAGCCATAAGCCTGCGCTCCGAGTCGACCAGCTTTTCCTGATGCTGCTTGAGCTGCGTGATTTCGGCACCTACCGAAACCATGCCGCCGTCGCGGGTCTTCAGTTCGTTGACCTGCAGCCAGCGGCCATCGGCCAGCTGGCGTTCGAAGGTGGCGCCACCAGCGGGGCCGTTGATGTTGGCCAGCCGCCGTTCATGTGCAAGCGCTGTCATCTTCTTTTCGATGACAGCCTTGGGAGTGCCAGGCCCGACGTCGCGGTCGGACAGGCCCATGTCATCCTGATATTTCGAGTTGCACATCACGAGGCACTGCCTCGCGTCCCAAAGGACGAAGGATTCCGAAATGCTCTCGATGGCGGTCCGCAGGCGCATGTCGGCGGTTTCGGAGCGCTGGGCCAGCGTGCGCTGCTCGGTAATGTCGACGGCAATGCCGATCAGATGAACGTCGGGTGCTTCGGCGTCGCTGACCTGAGCCTTGGCCCGGATCCACACCCACTGGCCTTCTGCATGGCGCATGCGGAAGACCTGGTCGATCTGGTCTACCTCTCGCGACACGATGCGGTTGGCCAGCGCGAACAGGTCTGCGTCGTCGGGATGAATGATTTCGGAAACCGCGCCGAAGGACAGCATGGAATCGGTCGGTTCGTAGCCGAGCATGTCGTACATCGAGCGCGACCAGTACATCTTGCCACGCACCATGTCCCAATCCCACAGGCCGCATCGACCGCGCACCAGCGCCATGTCGACGCGTTCGTGCGCCTGCAGATAGAGGCGATCCGCTGCCTGGGCCCGCGCTGCCTGGCCGAAATAGGCGTAGAGTATGACCAACAGAACCGCGGCGGTTGCAACGAACAGGGTTATGTTGAGCGTAACCGCCTTGCGCCAATCGGCAAAGACGGCGTCGGACGAGACAAGGGCCAATGCGGCTCCCTTGCGTCCGTCTGCAATATCAAGCGCGGCAAACCATGTCTCGCCGCCCACCTGCACGTCCATGACGCCGGCGCGGTCGCCGAAAAGGTAGAGCGGCTGCCCGCCGCCGATGAAGCTCTCGAGATCTTTGCCGACCCAGCCGCTGCCGAACTGCGTCGCCGCCTCGACCCTCAGCCGGTCATCGGTCAGCAGGAGCACGTGCCGGCCGCCGAGCCCACCACGCTGCGTGCTCTCGCGGATAAGTGCCTCATAGGCGGAACGCCGGCCTTCACCCTCCGTTTCGCGCAGGGTCATTGCATGGGCGAGCTGGCTCGCAGCGAGGCCCAGAAGGCTCTTGGCCATGCGCTCGGTGTCCTCGCGCTGCGCCATCAGCGACAGGCAACGCGCCGCCGCGATGACAACGAGGAAGACGACGATCAGGACGGGGATCACTTTCCGGAGATAGGGCTCGGATGCAAGCAGTCTTCCATAGTCGCCGGCCGCGACCAGCCGCGAGCCGCCGCTCGTTCCGGCGGCGGCCTGGCGCGCCGCCGTCTGGCGGGCATGAAAATTCCCATCGGGCGCGCCCCACGCGTCCGCCTTTGCCATGGAAATGGCTCCCCGGTCCTGTCCCCTGATGATCCGGCAACGCCGCACGCCCGAATCGTCCATAAGGAATCAGAGGTGATTCGCCGTGTCCAGTGCGATGACCGAAAAAGTTACGAAATCGTTGCGACGGAAATGCGAGGGGATTCGACATGGACGGACGCCGCCTGCGTCCGTCGATCTCCGCTTGCCAATGCGCTCAGGCCAGCGTCCGCTCCACAATGTCGCGCAGGTCCGTCGAAAGATCGTCGGGTGCCGAGATTGCCAGCAGCGCCTCGCGCGCGGCTGCGCGCCTGGTCGGCTCCAGCGAGCGCCAGGAGCGCAGCGCAGTCGCCAACCGGGCCGCAAGCTGCGGGTTGCGCTTGTCGATCTCCAGAACGGTTTCCGCGAAGAACCTGTAGGCCTCGCCGTCGGCCCTGTGGAAGCCGGTCTGGTTCATGGTCGAGAAGGTGCCGACAAGTGCTCGCACGCGATTGGGATTGGCTAGCGCAAAACCCTTGTGCTGCATGAGCGTCCGGACGAGTTCCACTGTTCCGGTGCCCGGGGTCGTCGCCTGCGTCTGGAACCACTTGTCCATTACCAGAGGGTCCGAGCCATAGCTCTCCTCGAACGCTGCCAGCGCCTCGGTGGCCTTGGCATGGCCGGAGAAACGATGCGCCAGCACCGTCAGTGCGGCGGCCTTGTCGGTCATGCTCGTGGCGTTAGCGAACTGCTCTGCGGCGCGGTCGGGCGCCGCGTCGGCGACTGATAGGTAATCGAGCATGACGTTGCGCAGCGCACGCCGTCCGGCACTGGCGGCGTCCGGCATGAAGGGGCCGGTATCCGCCGTTTCTTGGTAGAGCTTCTCGAAGCCCGATGCATTGCCCCCCGCAATTGCCTCCGCCAGCGCCTCGCGCGCGACGAAAATGGCGTCGGGATCGATGTTCGAGCCGATCTCACGGGCGATGTCTGCTTCCGCGGGCAGCGCCAGGGCGAGCGCGCGGTAGGCCGGTTCCAGCGCCTCATTGGAAGCCATCTCGCCGGCCGCCGCGACGAGCGCCTCGTCGAAACGCGGCTTGTCCTGACCGCGAACGCTGCGAAATCCGGCAATCAGCGCCTCGGTGAAGAGCGTATTGAGAGCCTGCCAGCGGGCGACTAGATCGCTGTCGTGGCGGGCAAGATGCAGCAGGTCTTCCGGCCTCTGTTCGACCGAAAGGGTGATTGGGGCCGAGAATCCACGGTTGAGCGACAGGACCGGTCGCTCCGCCACGCCCTTGAAACGCACGGTATGGCGGCGCTTCTTGACGTGAATCACGCCGTCCTCGACGGTGGCGCCCTCGACGGACGAAGGCACCATATCCTTGCCATCCCCGCCGACCAGACCGAAAGCGAGCGGAATGTGCATCAGCCGCTTGCGGCTCTCCGAAGGCGTAGGCGGAACGGATTGCTCGATTTCGACCCGAAATTCGCGCTGCGCCGGGTCGTAGGCGCTCGAGACCGCGAGGTTGGGCGTTCCCGCCTGATGATACCACAGCGCGAACTGCGACAGGTCCTTGCCTGACGCATCCTCGAACGCTTTCAGGAAATCCTCGATCGTGGCCGCGTCGCCGTCGTGACGCTCGATGTAGAGCCGCATGCCCGCGCGGAAGTCTTCGGTACCCAGAACGGTACGGATCATGCGCACCACCTCCGAGCCCTTTTCGTAGACGGTCGCCGTGTAGAAGTTGTTGATCTCGCGATACCGGCGCGGGCGTACGGGATGCGCCAGCGGCCCCTGGTCCTCGGGAAACTGGTGCGCACGCAGCGTACGCACTTCGGCGATGCGCTTGACCGCGCGCGTGCGCATGTCGGCCGAGAACTCGTGGTCGCGGAAGACGGTCAGTCCTTCCTTCAGGCAGAGCTGGAACCAGTCCCGGCAGGTGATGCGGTTGCCTGTCCAGTTGTGGAAATATTCGTGGGCTATGATCGCCTCGATGTTGGCGAAATCGACGTCGGTCGCGGTGGACTCGTCTGCCAGCACGTATTTGTCGTTGAAGATGTTGAGGCCCTTGTTCTCCATCGCCCCCATGTTGAAGTCGGAGACTGCAACGATGTTGAACACGTCGAGGTCGTATTCGAGGCCGAATACCTCCTCGTCCCATTTCATCGAACGCTTGAGAGCATCCATGGCATAGGCGGCGCGGCTCTCCTTGCCGTGTTCGACGTGGATGCCGAGCGCAACCTTGCGGCCGGACCCGGTGACGAACTCATCGGAGAGGACGGCGAGGTCGCCGGCTACCAGCGCGAAAAGATAGGACGGCTTGGGGAACGGGTCATGCCAGACGGCGAACTGGCGACCGCCTGCGATCTCGCCGCTCTCTACGAGATTGCCGTTCGACAGCAGCAGCGGAGCCTCATTGCGGTCGGCCTCGATGCGCACCGTGTAGACCGACAGCATGTCGGGCCGGTCGATGAAATAGGTGATGCGCCGGAAGCCCTCCGGTTCGCACTGGGTGCAATAGACTGCGCTGGAGCGGAACAGCCCCATCAGCGTGCTGTTGCTGGACGGGTTGATGCGGGTCACGATCGTCAGCCGGAACGATTCCGCGCGCGGCGGTCGCGCAATGGCCAAGCGCTGCGGCGTCGCTTCATAGGCGTCTGCCTGGAGGATCTCGCCGTCGATCGCCAGACTGACGAGTTCCAGTTCGTCGCCTTCCAGCACCAGAGGCGTGCCGGTGGCCACGCCGGCCCTGCGCACGATCTCCAGTTCGGCCGTAACGATGGTTGCGTTCGACGAAAGCTCGAAGGAAAGCCCGGTCGTCGGGATGATGTAGTCGGTCGGCCGATAGTCCTCGATGCGGAAGACCTGGCCCGTATCCTTACGCATGCGCTCGCGTTCCCGTCGGCCGCGTCAGGGCCTCTCTTGGGTTGATGTCCTGCCCGAGGTCTTTACATGATGTGCAGGCTCGACAAAACTGGCGCGGAGCCTGACTTTGGGTCATCATCGGATCATCCCCGGGAAATTGCCATGAACGTCATCACTCCGAAGTTCGGAATGGGCGCGTCCGTCCTGCGCAAGGAAGACGTTGCCTTCATCACCGGTAAAGGGCGCTATACGGACGATATTCCGGTCGGCGCCCCGCTGCATGGCTACGTGCTGCGCTCGCCGATCGCCAATGGCGCGTTCGAAATCCGATCCGTCGAGGCCGCGCGCTCGGCCGACGGCGTTCGGCTCGTGCTGACGGCGGCCGATGTTACCCATCTCGGCGACCTCAAGTCCGGCGTTATGCAGAAGCAGCCCGACGGAACGCGGGCGCCTACGCGCGACATCCCGATCCTTTGCCGCGACCGGGTTCACTATGTTGGCGATGCGGTCGCCTTCGTTGTGGCGGAAACGCGGGCGCAGGCGCAGGACGCCGCAGAGTTGATCGAGATCGATTTCGAGGCGGAGGACGCCACGGCCTCCACGTCCGCAGCGCTCGACACCGGTGCGCCGCTGGTGTGGCCCGAGTTGGCGTCCAACAAAGCCTTCGAGTATCGCCTGGGTGATTCATCCAAGGTTGAGTCTGCATTTGCTGATGCAGTGCGTGTCACGCGTATCGCCTTCCGCAACAACAGGCTCGTCTGCAACTATATGGAGCCCCGCGCCGCGATCGGCGAATGGCGAGCGGATGAAGACCGCTTCGTGCTGACGACCGGCTCGCAGGGCGTGCATTCGATGCAGAAGATCATTGCCGGCCAGGTCTTCGGCATGCCCGTCGAGAAGCTGCGCGTGGTGACGCCCGACGTCGGTGGAGGCTTCGGCCCCAAGACCTTCGTCTACCGAGAATATCCCCTGGTGCTGGAGGCCGCGAAACTCCTCGGGCAGCCGGTCAAATGGACCGGAGATCGCACCGAACATTTCCTGACCGATGCGCAGGGGCGCGACAACGATGTCAAGGCCGAAATGGCCATGGATGCGGATGGCCGCTTCCTGGCGATGCGCGTAAGGCTCAATGCCAATATCGGCGCTTACTGTTCGCAGTTCGGCCCGTTCATTCCCTACATGGGCGCAACCATGTCGACCGGCGTATATGACATAGGTGCGCTCGATGTAGCCATCACCGGCGTCTACACCAACACCTGCCCGGTCGACGCATATCGCGGAGCGGGACGGCCGGAAGCCGCCTTCCTGTTGGAGAAGATGGTTGACGCCTGCGCCCGCGACCTCGGCATGGCGCCGCACGAGATCCGGCGGCGCAATTTCATCCGGCCCGAGCAGTTTCCCTACCGGACGCCGACCGGCCGGGTATATGACGTCGGCGAGTTCGCCGGCCACATGGACCTCGCCATGGAACGCGCCGGCTGGGACGGCTTCGACGACCGAGCGACCGAGGCAGACAGCCGCGGTCGGGTGCGAGGCATCGGTATGGCCACCTACGTGGAGGCTTGCGCCTTTGCCGGGTCCGAACCGGCTCACATCCGGCTCGAAGTCGACGGCTCGGTCACGCTCGACATCGGCACACAGTCAAACGGCCAGGGCCATGCCACAGCCTATGCCCAGTTTGCAGCGGAAAAGCTCGGCGTCGACATCGCCAGGGTGAATGTCATCCAGGGCGATACCGATCGTCTGGACCGGGGTGGCGGCACCGGTGGATCCCGCTCGATCCCGCTCGGCGGCGTCTCGGCGGCACGCGCGGGCGAGGCGCTGGCGGAGAAGATCCGGAAGATCGCCGCTGACGAACTTGAGGCTTCGGTGGCTGACATCGAGCTGGCCGACGGCGAGGCGCGAATCGTCGGCACCGACCGCCGTATCGATTTCGTCGGGATCGCCAGGGCCGCGAAAACGCCTAACGATCTCAAAGCCTTCGGCGAGTTCGTTCAGGAGGAGGCGACCTATCCGAACGGCACGCACATCTGTGAAGTCGAGATCGATCCCGAGACGGGCAAGATCGAGATCGTCGCCTACACCATTGTCGACGATTTCGGCGCCACGGTGAACCCGGTGCTGCTTGCCGGTCAGGTGCATGGCGGCGTGGCGCAGGGCATCGGCCAGGCGCTGACCGAAGACACCGTATATGGCGAGGACGGCCAGCTTCTGACGGCGAGCTTCATGGATTACGGCATGCCGCGAGCCGATGACTTGCCGTCGTTCGATTTCGAAACCCGCAACGTGCCTTCGACCACCAATGCGCTCGGCATCAAGGGAGCGGGGGAGGCGGGTACAATTGGCGCCACGCCGGCTGTGATGAACGCGGTCACCGACGCGCTTCACAGAGCCTACGGAATCGGCCATATCGAAATGCCTGCCACGCCTGCGCGCGTCTGGCAGGCGATTGCGGAGGCCCGCTCCGCGTAACGAGAAAGAGCCATGTGCGCCAACCGTGCCGGTCATAAGGGCCGGCGGTTCCGTTCTTCCTGACGATGTCGGCTGCCCGACCCGTCCTGCCCGTCGCCTCCGGCAATCCCCTCCGCGGGATAATGCTCAAGGTCATTTCGGTCGCGGTCTTCGTCGCCATGGCGTCGCTGATCAAATCGGTGGGCAAGATTCCGCCGGGTCAGATCGTTTTCTTCCGCTCGTTCTTTGCGGTGCTGCCGATTCTGATCATGCTCGCATGGCGACATGAACTCCGCACCGCTCTTCATACGTCTCGGCCGTTCGGGCATATCGCGCGCGGGCTGGTGGGCGTCACCTCTATGGGGTTGGGCTTTTATGCCCTGACCCTGCTGCCGCTGCCCGAGCAGATCATGCTGAACTATGCGCAGCCGTTGCTCGTCGTCGTTTTCAGCGCGTTGTTCCTTGGCGAAACCGTGCGCCTGTTCAGGTGGTCGGCGGTGATTGTCGGTCTGGTCGGAGTGGTCATTATTTCATGGCCCAAGCTGACGCTTTTCACCGATGGCGATCTTTTCGGCAGCGACGAGGCGATGGGCGTCATTGCATGTCTTGCCGGGGCCGCGATATCGGCCGTGGCGATGTTGCTGGTGCGCCGGCTTGTCCAGACCGAACAGACGGCCACCATTGTGCTCTGGTTTTCTCTGACGGCGTCTGTGGCCGGATTGTGCACCTTGCCGTTCGGCTGGGCCTCGCTGGAACTCTGGCAGGTGGCGGCTCTGGTCGGTTCGGGCATCTGCGGCGGCGTCGGCCAGATATTGATGACCGAGAGCTACCGCCATGCCGAAGCCTCGACCGTCGCGCCTTTCGAATACACGTCGATGCTCCTCGGCATCGCCGTCGGATACCTCGCTTTCGGCGATCTGCCGACGCTCTACACACTGGTCGGCGGTTCGATTGTCGTCGCGGCCGGGCTGTTTATCATCTGGCGCGAACGCGCCCTTGGTCTGGAGCGCGGAAGGGCGCGAAAGGTCGCTCCGCCGCAGTGATCAGCGCCGCGCGGCGAAGGCGCGCAGCGCTTCGCCGGTTGCGGCATCTGCCGGGAAGAACGATTCCACCGCGAGTTCCGACAAAGTCACGTCCAGCGGTGTACCGAACACCGTCGTCGTGCTGATGAAGGACAGCATTTGTTCGCCCATGCGTATGCGCAGCGGAACCGCAACGGCCGCGCTGACCGGGTCGAACGGCATGACTGGTCCGCGCCGGCGGCCGGGATAGGCGGAAAGCTCGGTTTCGAGCGAGGCAAGGGTCGGGTCGCCCGTAGCGTCGATCTGCTGGCGCAGGCGCTCAAGAAGGTGCGTGCGCCATTGGTCGATATTCTCAATGCGCGGGGCCATTCCCTTGGGATGCAGGGCCAGCCGCAGAACATTGACCGGCGGTGCCAGCAGTTCCGGGTCCTCGATTCCTTCGAGGAAGGGGCCGATTGCGTCATTGGCCAACAGCATGTTCCACGACCGGTCGATCGCGATTGCAGGAAACGGTTCGTGCCCGGTCAGCACCGTTTGCACCGCGTCGAGCGCCGGCTTCAGTCCGGGATCGTCAAGCTTGCGCTCGCCATAGCTCGGCGCGAAGCCGGACGACACCAGCATCTGGTTGCGCTGCCGCAGCGGCACGTCGAGGCGTTCTGCCAGTCGCAGCACCATCTCCCGCGACGGCCGCGAGCGGCCGCTTTCAAGGAAGCTCAGATGGCGCTGCGAAATCTCGGCGTCGAGCGCGAGGTCGAGCTGGCTCATGCGTCGGCGCTGGCGCCAGTCGCGGATGAGGCTACCGGTCGTGACGGGCACAATGTCCATTCTGCGATTTCCTCGTGCAGGATCTTCACCTTGTACCGCGTTCGCGTCGCCGTTCCCATTACCTGGCGCGTAATCGCCAGCAGCGCGGAAGCCGGTCATGGTCCGCGCATCGGGCCGGCCGGCGAATTAGCGGCGGCGGGCACCGGGGAGCCGTCCGCCGCCCGGCGGCAAAAGAAGATGAGACCATGACCGTTCCGATGACTTCGTTTCTGCGCAACACGCTTTTCGCTGACGCCGCGACCGGCGCTTCGGCAGCCGTGCTCACGATCACGGCCTCCGGCTTCCTCTCCAGCCTGCTCGGCCTGCCGGCCGCACTGATATTCTGGGCCGGTGTCGCGCTTTTGCCGATCGTGGCCTTTCTGCTCGTCATGGCGCGCCGCAATGACGTTCCTCGGTCATGGCTGCGCGAGATCGTGCTGATCAACTGGATCTGGGTGGCATTCAGTTTCGCCATCCTGCTGAGCGGACTTGTGCAACCCAACCTGCTCGGCGTCCTGTTCGTCGTGGCTCAGGCGCTTGCGGTGGCGTTGTTCGCGACGCTGCAGGGCCTGGTGCTGCGTGCGGCGGGGGGCGCGACGGCAAGGGTCGCCTAACCGCCGGGCGCGTCGAGCCTGGCGCGCACCTCGAGCAGGTCGCGCCATGCGAGCTTCTTATGAGCCGGGTTCCTCAGGAGATAGGCAGGATGCAGCGTCGGCATGGTGGGTATCGCCGTGCCGGCGTTGGTCGTGTGGACTTTCCAGTTGCCGCGCAGGCGCAGCACCCCTTCGTTGGCCTGCAGGATCACCTTTGCCGACGGGCCGCCAAGCGTAACCAGCACCTTCGGGTTGGCCAGCTCGATCTGCCGCTCGATGAATGGCCGGCAGATCTCCGTCTCCAAGGGCGTCGGGGTCCGGTTGCCGGGCGGTCGCCACGGGATGACGTTGGCGATGTAGGCGCGGCTACGGTCGACGCCGATTGCCGCCAGCATGCGGTCGAGCAGGCGGCCGGACCGGCCGACAAACGGCCGGCCCTCGATATCCTCGTCGCGACCGGGTGCCTCGCCGACCAGCATCAGGTCGGCTTCGGGGTTTCCGTCGGAGAACACCATCTGCTTGGCGGTCAGCTTGAGGTTGCAGCCGTCGAATCCATCGACGATGGCGCGCAATTCTTCGAGCGTCTTCGCTTCGCGCGCCAGTTCCCGCGCACGCGCGGCCTGCGCCTCGTCGGGTACGGCAATCGCTGCGGCCGGGTTGGCTGCCTGTTGAGGGCGCACGATCGCCTGCGGCGCACTTTGTTCTTGTTGTCGTGGGGCCTGTGCCTTGGGCTGCGCCTGTTCAGCGAATCGGTTGGCGGCTTCTTCAAGCAACGCCTCGTCAACGCCCGCTTCCTCGTAGAAGCGGAGCAGGTCTCGCAGGTTCGGCGCTGCCGGATGGGGATCGGACAATTCCATCCGCTCATTGTCGCGCGTGGCAACGCGGCGGGCAAGGCTTACGAGAACGGAACCGTGGGGTCCTGGACGAGGAAGAATTCCCAGCGCGGCGTAAAGTCGGTGATCAGGAAGTCGAAGGTCGCCGTCTCCAGCGGGTCCGTATAGCCGTCGTTGAAGACGAGGCGGTCGTAGGGTTCATAGTCGCGGTTGAAGCGGGCATAGCGGTCGGAGCCGATATTGGTACTGTCGGTGCGCCGCTGGTCGAACGACAGTCCGTCGCCGAACGTGCTCGGCTCGCCAAGTATCTCCTGCAACTCGAACTCGAACTCGAGCCACGGAAGGCCGCTATTGTTGAGCGCGACGACGCGAAGATAGATGAAGCCGTTGGCGTAATTGCCTTCCACGAAGCGCGGACGGATGGGCTGTTCGGCGCGGATTACCAATGTCACTGGGCTCGCCGAGAAGAATTCCTGCGTCAGAACCACCGGATCGTCCAGCGTGCCAGTCCCGGAAATGTCGACGATTGCAAAGCCGCCCAGTTCGTCGGAATAGGAATAGGGGCCAGCGTGCCAGCGGCCGAGATCGTCGGCCGCGCCGGCTGGAACAGCGGCGGCTAGGCTCGCTAGAACGATCAGGGCAGGCAGGGTCCTCGCCATGCGACCTCCCAATGCCATGCATTCTACAGCCAAAAGCGTCGCGATTGAAGGTGTGCGCAAGGTTTGGTGGCAAGCGGCGTTGGACGTGCCGAGCGATCCCGTTATTCCATCAGGCGGCAGCCCGGGCACACGATCCTCATGAAATCCTTTGGCACTGATCCGAACTCCCCAAATGCGCCGTCAAAATTGACGTTTACGTCAACGTAATGTAACCAGCATAGGTATTGCGTGACCTTGCGTCGCGGGGCGGTTTCGCGCCGGTCCCCGATGCGCTATGCGTGCAACGACTTCACCTGAATGCCGACTGGCCGACGCGGAGGGAATTGTTCGATGAGCGAGATTGAGCGCGAGAGCATGGAGTTTGACGTGGTGATCGTCGGCGCGGGGCCGGCCGGTCTCGCCGCCGCAATCCGTCTCAAGCAGCTCAATCCGGAGCTCTCCGTCGTCGTTCTAGAAAAAGGCGCCGAAGTCGGCGCTCACATCCTGTCCGGCGCAGTTGTGGACCCCATAGGCATCGACCGGCTGCTGCCGGGCTGGCGCGAGGAGGGCGACCATCCCTTCAAGACGCCGGTGACGGCCGATCATTTTCTGATCCTCGGGCCGGCGGGCTCGGTTCGTCTGCCCAATATGCTGATGCCGCCGCTGATGAACAATCACGGCAACTACATCGTGTCGCTCGGCAATGTCTGCCGCTGGCTGGCCGGCCACGCCGAGGCGTTGGGGGTCGAAATCTACCCGGGCTTTGCCGCTGCCGAGGTGCTCTACGACGATGAGGGCCGGGTCACAGGCGTCATAACCGGCGATATGGGAATCGAGCGCGACGGTAGCAAAGGGCCGAATTACGCGCCGGGCATGGCTCTTCTGGGCAAGTACGTACTCATCGGCGAGGGCGTTCGCGGTTCGCTCGCCAAGCAGCTCATTGCGAAATTCGGCCTTGGCGAGGGACGCGAGCCGCAGAAGTTCGGCATCGGGCTGAAGGAACTCTGGCAGGTCAGGCCCGAGAACCACAAGCCGGGCCTCGTTCAGCATTCCTTCGGATGGCCGTTGGGCGGCGCCACAGGCGGCGGTTCGTTTCTCTATCACCTGGAAGACAATCAGGTCGCCGTCGGCTTCGTCGTCCATCTCAACTACAAGAACCCGTATCTCTCGCCCTTCGAGGAGTTCCAGCGGTTCAAGACGCATCCCTCTATCAGCGGCACGTTCGAGGGCGCCAAGCGGCTTTCCTACGGTGCGCGCGCCATCACCGAGGGCGGGTTCCAGTCCGTTCCGAAGCTTACCTTCCCAGGCGGCGCGCTGATCGGCTGCTCGGCCGGTCTGGTGAACGTGCCTCGCATCAAGGGCTCGCACAATGCGGTGCTGTCGGGCATGCTCGCGGCGGAGAATGTGGCTGAAGCGATCGGCGCGGGCCGTGCGCACGACGAGATTGCCGGCTACGAGGCCGCTTGGCGCGCGAGCGATATCGGCAGGGATCTGAAGAAGGTGCGCAACGTCAAGCCGCTGTGGTCGAGGTTCGGCCTGTGGCTCGGCGTGGGCCTCGGCGGACTGGACATGTGGCTCAACACGCTGTTCGGCTTCTCACCGTTCGGCACGATGAAGCACGGCAAGACCGACGCCGCCTCGCTGGAGCCGGCATCGCGACACAGCAGGATCGACTATCCGAAGCCAGACGGAGTACTGACCTTCGATCGGCTGTCCTCTGTGTTCCTGTCGAACACCAACCACGAGGAAGATCAACCTGTTCACCTCCAGGTCAGGGACATGGAGTTGCAGAAACGCTCCGAGCACGATGTCTTCGCAGGCCCGTCGTCGCGTTACTGCCCCGCCGGCGTCTACGAATGGGTGGATGCCGACGGCAATGCTGCGGCCGACAAGACGGGCGTCGACGTACGCTTCGTCATCAACGCCCAGAATTGCGTGCACTGCAAGACTTGCGACATCAAGGACCCGAACCAGAACATCAACTGGGTTCCGCCGCAGGGTGGCGAGGGGCCGGTCTATCCGAACATGTGAACGAAAGCGTGAGTGGCGAGTAGGGAGTAGCGAATAGGAGTCGCTGAGAACCTTCCAGCTTGTCCGTGCTATTCGCTACTCACCAAATGACGCCTGCAATACCGTTGCCGGCGTTTCCTGCGGCAGCAGCATGAAATCGACCACCACCGGTAGGTGATCCGAGCCGACCGCGGCGTGCGTGCGCGCCGAAAGCGCCACTACCCCGCCTTTGAGCATGACATTGTCGATCGGCAGACCGATCAGCGGCCGGAAAAATTCTGGCAGGCGGAAGGAGAGCCATGTCGGGCCGATGCCGCGCAGAATGCGCGCGCCGGCTGCAGCGGCGACGGCGCGTGCCGTTCGACTCCAAGGCACCGCGTTCAGGTCGCCGGCGATGATGGCGGTGTCGCGCAGACCGCCGAGCAGGTCCGTCACCCGCGCCACCTGCCATGCCTGTTCGAAAGGCCAGGGCCAGGCCAGATGCAGCGTCGCCACGTCGATCTCGCGACCACCAATATCGAGCCGCGCATGAGCGAACGAGCCTCGGTCGGCGCAGCTTGCTTCGACGGCCTCGGAGAATGGCCGACGCGACAATATCGCCACGCCGCCGACATGGCTGGGCTGCGGGCAGACGACCCTGTAGCGATACGTCGCCTCGGTCAGCTTCAGGGTCTCGACCCAGGATGCGGAAACATCGTTGAGCGTAATCACGTCGGGCTTCAACGTACCAATTAGCGACAGCACGGCGCCGGGACTGCGGTTGTCGTATCTGAGATTCAGATGCAGCAGGCGGTAACTGGGGCCGAGGGCTTCATCCTCACCGGCCGCCTCGGCGCTCGTCGCGCCCGAGCGGGGCATCGTCGGCAGGCCGGTGGTCTGCGCGATCACGGCTGCACCGAGGATGAGGGCGCCTGCCGATTCGATGCGGAACCGCAGGATCAGCAGCAGCGGAGACGCCAGCAACGCCATCGCGGCGAGATGGACACGAAAATGCGAAAAGGAATCGAGCGCAGGGTGAAGGTGGCCGAGATAACCGAAGCCGATCGCCGCCGCGATGCCGCACAGCGCCAGAAGCGCCGAGAGGCGCATCAGAACCCAACCCCGTTTCGACGCCGTTGCCATACGGGCTCAAATGCTGGCGAAACGCGGCGCAAGCATGGCGTGCACCTACTGGAACGCCGTTTCGGAGAAGCTGCGCAACTTGCGCGAATGCAGTCGCTCCGGCGGCATTTCTGCAAGCTTTTCCAACGCCTTGATGCCGATAGTCAGGTGCTGCGCCACTTGCCGCTTGTAGAACTCGGTCGCCATGCCTGGCAGCTTGAGTTCACCGTGCAATGGCTTGTCCGAAACGCAGAGCAGCGTGCCGTAGGGCACCCGGAAGCGGAAGCCATTGGCTGCGATCGTGGCCGATTCCATGTCGAGCGCGATGGCGCGGCTCTGCGACAGGCGCTGCACCGGGCCGCGCTGGTCGCGTAGTTCCCAGTTGCGGTTGTCGATCGTGGCCACCGTGCCGGTGCGCATGATGCGCTTCAGATCGTAGCCGGACAGTCCGGTCACTTCGGCCACCGCCTCCTGCAGCGCCACCTGTACCTCGGCAAGCGCCGGGATCGGGACCCAGACCGGCAGGTCGTCGTCGAGCACGTGGTCCTCGCGCACATAGGCGTGCGCCAGCACGTAGTCGCCAAGCGCCTGCGTGTTGCGCAGGCCGGCGCAGTGGCCGAGCATCAGCCAGGCGTGCGGCCGCAGAACGGCGATATGGTCGGTGATCGTCTTGGCGTTGGAGGGACCGACGCCGATATTGACCATGGTGATGCCGCTGTGGCCCGGCTTGACCAAATGATAGGCCGGCATCTGCGGCATGCGCACCAGCGTCGCGCCGTCATGCGGCATGGTCTCGCCGGCCTTGGTCGTCACGTTCCCCGGCTCGATGAAGGCCTCGTAGCCTCCGCCACCATTGGCCATCAGTTCCCGCGCGTAGACGCAGAATTCGTCGATATAGAACTGGTAGTTGGTGAACAGCACGAAGTTCTGGAAATGCGACGGACTGGTCGCGGTGTAGTGCGCCAGGCGGTGCAGCGAATAGTCGATCCGCTGGGCCGTGAAAGGAGCCAGTGGCATCGGGTCGCCCGGCAGTGGCTCGAACGTGCCGTTGGCTATGTGGTCGTCGGTGCCGTTCAGGTCTGGCACGTCGAACAGGTCGCGCAGTGGTCGCTGGATGCGGTCGGCGACGGACGCATCCACATGCGTGCCTTCGAGAAAGGCGAAATGGACGGGGATGGGCGTCTCCGATTCGCCGACCGTCACCGGCACGCCGTGGTTCTTGATCAGGAGCCGCAACTGTTCGAGCAGGTAGGTCTCGAAAAGGTCGGGACGCGTGATGGTGGTCGAGTAGTGGCCCGGCGCGGCCATGTGGCCGTATGCGTGGCGCGAATCGATCTGCGTGTACGACGACGTCGAGACGCCCACTTCCGGATAGTATGCGCGGTAGCGGTGGTTCTGGTCGACGCCCTTCGCCAGATCGTTGAATGAATGACGCAGGAAAGCGGTGTTGCGCTCGTAAAGCGCCTTCAACGCGCCGACTGCCTCGCGTGCATCGGTGAAGCTCTGCCTGGCGAACGGCTCGGGCGTGGATATTGATTCGATGGGTTCAGGGTAGATTCGCTTTTCCATGACCCATTATAGAGATTTGCCCGGCCCGTTTCGAGAGGGCGATGCCGATGCGCGGCTTGAAGCACTTTCGCCTGCGAGGCTATTTCACGCGCGTTGCAGGCTGATGACCAGCACCAGGCCGGCGCCGCTGGAGATGTTGCTGCGATCCTCGATGATGGCGCCGGGTCCGGCCATGACCGTTTGTGCCAGAGCCAGCGGCACGAACAGTGCGCCGACGAGTATCGCGGCTCGCGACAGTGCGCGCAGCGTTTCGGCGAAGTTGAACATCGGGCGGGTCATGGTCGCGGTCTTTCTCGTTTGTGGTCAGCGTCCGGGCAGAGGGCAGGCGGTGAAGGCGGAGACGTCGCATCCGATGAACGGGCCGGCCTGGGCCCTCGTCGGGCGGCTCTTCTCGGCCACGAGGATTGCCAGGCTCATGCCGAAGATCGTGATCAGCAGGCATACGATCGTGAAGCGGCGGGCCAGCATGCGGGTGTCTCCTTCGTTTCTGGAAAGGAGATTAGCGGGCGGTCGCTGAACCCGTTCTGAGAGCGGCATTCATGCGCGGTTCAGCTCCCTAAACGGTTGGTAAACAGCGCTTTCCGATCCCGTGTGGGGCGGGGAGGGCGATCTCAGCTTGCGGCCAAGATACGTTCCAGCCCGTCCAGGATCAGGGTCAGGCCGAATTCGAATTCGTTGACGCCGCTATGCGAGCCATCCGCAACTGATGCCGCCAGCGCGTGCAGATGCGGATACTGTTCCTGCGGCAGCGAAGGCAGGTACTGGGCCGCTGCAGCCGCATACTCGTCCGGCTCCAGCGGGAAGTTCCGCTCCAGAAGCGTGAAGCCGTAGATGTGGCTGTCGATGGCGTTCCAGGCGTGGTCGGCCATTGTATAGGAAAAGCCGGCGGCGCGCAGGCATCCAATGGTGGCATCGACGTATCGCAGCATTGCCCAACCGGGATTGACGCGCGATACGATCAGCGGCGGTGCCCATGGATGGCGCAGGAGGGCGGCGCGCGCTGATATGGCACGCCGGCGCATCTCGTCCTTCCAATGCCCCCCGGCGACGGGAAGCTCGATTTCTCCGACGACGTGGTCGACCATGCAGTCGAGAAGTTCGTCCTTGCCGGAGACGTGGTTGTAGAGCGACATTGCCTCGATCCCGAGGCTCCGTGCCAGCACTCGCATCGACACTTTGTCGATGCCGCCTTCGTCCGCAAGCGCCACCGCGGCGTTCATCACCCTGTCCCGGGTGACTGGCTCGCGCTTCCGCCCCTTTTTCTGGTCAACGCTCATTGCCGTCCCATGTCGCCACTTGACTTGCTTACGCCGTAAGGTATGAAGGCGCAATCTTACTTACAGTGTAAGCGGAGTTATAATGGCAACTTCGGTCGGCGATGTAGACGGGCGGCCGATGAAGGCATGGCTGTGCACGGCCTATGGGGGGCCGGAGGTGCTGAGACTGGGGCATCGCCCGCGTCCGGTGCCGCGCAGCGACGAGATGCTGGTCCGTGTGCGGGCAACCACTGTATCGGCTGGCGACATGCGCATCCGGGCGTCGAAGTTCCCGCGCGGATACGGCATTCTGGGACGTCTTGCATTCGGGATCGCGCGGCCGCGTCGGCCGGTTCTCGGCGCAGACTTCGCGGGTACGGTCGAGGCGGTCGGCAGCGCTGTGGCTGGCTATGTGCCAGGCGATCGCGTATTCGGCATGAACGGCATTGCCATGGGCTGCCACGCGGAATTTGTCGCCGTGAAGGCGAGCCGCGCGGTGGCCGCCATTCCTGCCGAACTGTCGTTCGAGGCGGCGGCCTCGCTATGCTTCGGCGGCACGACGGCGATGCACTTCCTGCGAAAAGCCGGACTGAAGCGAGGCGAGCGCATCGCCGTCATTGGCGCCTCCGGGGCCGTCGGCAGTGCCATGATGCAACTGGCCAAATCCATGGGTGCGGTGGTCGCCGGCGTCACCAGCACGAGCAATGTTGAGCTCGTGTCCAAGCTGGGAGCAGATGAGGTCATCGACTACACGCGCGCTGGTTTTGGCGCCCGTCTTGCCGGCCATGACGTGATTGCCGATACCGTTGGCGCGTGGACGTTCCGCCAATGCTATCCGTGGCTCGCGGAGCATGGACGTTTTCTTGCGGTGGCGGCCGATCTCAAAGGCCAGTTCACCCGGCCGGCGGGCACGAAAAGATCGATCGCTGGCGTCGCCGCGGAACGGGCCGAGGACGTTGCCGAACTGGCTCGTCTCGCCGCTGGAGGCGCCCTGATACCTGTCATCGACCGCATCTTCGAATTTGCACGATTGCCCGAGGCGCATGCGCTTGCGGAGAGCGGGCGCAAGCGTGGCAGCGTTGTGGTTTCCCTTGCCGGTGAATAGCCGGCCAGATGTCGCTTGAATCCCCTTTAGTCTCTTGAACAGCGTCTTCAGCCGGATTTGTTGGCGCGGCGCGTGAGCGTGTGCTTTGCTGCCACCACGCAGGAGACAGGCATGACGACACAGACCAAACCCATTGAACTCTACTACTGGCCGACCCCCAACGGCTGGAAGATCACCATCATGCTCGAGGAACTCGGCGTGCCTTATGAGGTTCACTACGTGAACATCGGCAAGGGCGAGCAGTTCGAGCCGTCCTTTCTCAGGATAGCGCCCAACAATCGCATGCCGGCGATCGTCGATCCCGAAGGTCCTGGCGGCGAGCCGATTTCGCTGTTCGAGTCAGGTGCCATCCTGCAATATCTCGGCACCAAGTTCGGCAGGTTCTATCCGGCCGACCCCCGCGCCCGCGCCGAGGTCGACCAATGGCTGTTCTGGCAGATGGGCGGGCTGGGGCCGATGGCCGGACAGGCGCACCATTTTCGTCAGTATGCGCCGGAGCAGGTGCCCTATGCGATCAAGCGCTATACCGACGAGTGCAACCGCCTCTATGGGGTGATGAACAGGCGGCTTGCCGATCGCGAGTTCCTGGCCGGCGAGTATTCGATCGCCGACATGGCCTGCATCGGCTGGGTCCGGCCTCACAAGAACCAGGGGCAGGATCTCGAAGAGTTCCCCAACCTCAAGCGCTGGTTCGAAACGCTGTCGGCACGCCCGGCCGTTGAGCGCGGCTGGACCGTCGGGCAGGAGCACCGGCGCAACCTCGCCGACGACAAGGACGCGCAGAAAGTGCTGTTTGGCCAGCGGGCGCGCTGAACGCCAGCCCGTGACGCTGGTGTCGGGACTGTAAGGGAGCAGGGGACCGGACCATCGAATGACGGGCGCTCTGCGCGGGTCTTCGGACCGTCCCGCTGCTACCGCGGTCTTACATCCTTGACCAATTCTCGTTGCGGCAGATCAGGCCGCCGAGGACGCAGCCGCCCATGCGCAGCGAGTTGCCCGCAAGCGTGGCTTTGCCGGTATAGGTCTTGTCGTTGGCAGGATCGGTGATCTTGCCGGCATATGCGCCGCCGCCGGAACCGTTGAACGTTCCGATGCGCTTGCCATTATGCTCGCCGCTCTTGAGCGTGATGCAGAAGGCCCCACCGCAGGACGTGATGGCGGCGGTGGCACCTTTTTCCGTCTTCCAGTTGCCGAGAATGGGATCGGCGAAAGCAGCGCCACCAAGCATAAGGCAGGCCGCGCCAGCAAGCATGAATGTGCGAAGCATGTATCTCCTCCCGTCCGGCCGATTGAATGGTGCGTAGCGGCACGGAGCAATTTCTTACGCGAACGTAAGCGTAATCCAACCGCGACCGGTTGTGAAGTGGGCACACGATCGCCTCGATAGGTCGTCCCGGCAGGTCGAATTATGCCGATCGGCGAATTGCTTCCGTGGATTGTGGTTAGCGAAGGCTTGTCGTCAACAGTCTCAATTTTCAAAGCATTTTCGGCGAAAGCCGCAGAATCCCGACACTCCCATACTTAATGAAATCCGAGGTTTACCGATCATTTGAACTTTGTTTTCCTCGCATTAAACACGCCATTTAACGACGGATTCAAGGCTCGCCGCCATTCTCCACCCATCGGATCACACAAGCGGGGCGCACCGGATAACGGGCCCCCGGAAACGAGACAGGGGACAGACAATGGCACGATTTGAGATGCTCGAAGCCGGTCTCGGCTCGACCGCGCAGGCGGAAATCCTGTTCGAACTGGGCATGATGTATGCGACCGGCCGCGACTGCGACGTCGATCTCGTCGCCGCGCACAAATGGTTCAACATCGCCGCGATAAAGGGTTCCGACCGCGCCGCTTCGTTGCGGACCGAGATGGCCGCGTCGATGACCAAGCCGGAGATTGCCCGCGCCCTGCGCGAGGCGCGCGAGTGGATGACGATCCACTGAGAATTCAGGTTCTCGGGAAGCCGGATACAGGGAAGCGGCTGTCGGGGTTCAAGGCAAGGGGCAAGGCAGGGTCGCGACCGGCGGGAACAGCCGGCGCGACCTTTGCTTTTTGAAGTCAGCCTGCTGCACGGGATGCGTCTTCTTCCCGAAACGCAACCAGCACCGTGCCTTCCGTGACCTGGCTGCCCTGGACGACGACATTCTCGACCACGCCATCATGCGGCGCGGCGATCGTGTGCTCCATCTTCATCGCCTCCAGCACCAGCAGCGGCTGGCCTCTCGTGACCGAATCGCCGCTCGCCACGCGTACGATCTTGACCAGCCCCGGCATCGGCGCTCGCAGCGTGTCGCCGCCACTCGCGGCCACCTCCGCTTTCGCAAACGGATCGGGCACTGAAAAGGTGTGGTTCGCGGTCCCGGAAAATACTGTGACGTGCCCTGGCCAGCGTGCGACGCGCCCACTGCCGATAACAGGCAGGATCGTGGTCGTGTCGCCGATGGTCACGGCGGCAGCTCTGGCGTCGCGAATGATGATCCGCGCGTCGATTGTCTCGGCGCCTGTTTCCATCCGCACGCTTTTGGCGACCGGATGGTGATGCGCATAACCCGCTAGAGACGACCACGGATCGGCTGGCTTCGCGTCGACTGTCGGATAGGCGGCGGCCAGCGCGGCAATCGCCACATCGCGAGCGGTTGGAGCGGGCACGGCGGTCAGCGCCTCCTGCCTACTGGCAATCAACCCCGTGTCGACGTCACCTGCGGCGAAGCCGATATCGGAAGCGAGCGCCGCCAGGAAGGCGGTGTTGACCACCGAGCCTGCGATCTCGGTTTTCTCCAGAGCGTCGACAAGCGTCGCAAGGGCGGTTGGGCGATCAGCCCCGTGCGCCACCAGCTTGGCAATCATCGGATCGTAGTAGGGCGAGATGGCGTCGCCTTGCCGTACGCCGGTCTCGACACGGATGCCCGCCCTCTGCGGGAAGCGCAAATGATGCAGTGTGCCGATTGCCGGCAGGAAGCCCTTTGCCGCGTCCTCGGCATAGAGCCTCGCCTCGAAGGCGTGGCCGGAAAGCGAAATCTCATCCTGGAGTTTCGGCAGCCGCTCGCCCGACGCGACTCGCAGCTGCCACTCCACGAGGTCGATGCCGGTCACCATCTCGGTAACGGGATGCTCGACCTGGAGGCGCGTGTTCATTTCCATGAACCAGAAGCGGTCGGGCAACAGCCCCTCCGACGCGTCGACGATGAACTCGATCGTGCCGGCGCCCTCGTAGGAAATCGCCTGAGCGGCCTTCACCGCCGCGTGCGTCATCGCCTCGCGCATCGCGACCGTCATGCCCGGCGCGGGCGCCTCCTCGATCACCTTCTGATGGCGTCGCTGCGCCGAACAGTCGCGTTCGTAGAGGTGGACGACGTTGCCGTGGCTGTCGCCGAACACCTGCACTTCGATGTGGCGCGGCTTTTCGACATATTTCTCGACGAGGACTCTGTCATCTCCGAAGGCAGCCTTCGCCTCGCGCCTGGCACCCGCCAGAGCTTCGGGAAAATCGTCCGGATGGTCGACCTTGCGCATGCCCTTGCCGCCACCTCCGGCGCGCGCCTTGATCAGCACGGGATAGCCGATCTCGCGCGCCTTGGTGGCCAGGATGACGATCTCCTGTCCGTCGCCGTGGTAGCCGGGCACGACCGGCACGCCGGCCTTCTCCATCAGCCGCTTGGCCGCGTCCTTCAGCCCCATGGCGCGTATCGATGCCGCCGAGGGGCCGATGAAGACCAGGCCGGCCGCTTCGACCGCCTCGACGAAGCCAGGATTCTCGGACAGGAATCCGTAGCCGGGATGGATCGCCTGCGCGCCCGTCGACATCGCAGCATCAATGATCCTTTCGGCAACGAGATAGCTCTCGCCCACCGGCGCCGGACCGATATGGACTGCTTCGTCGGCCATCTCGACATGCAACGCCCCGGCATCCGCATCGGAATAGACCGCGACGGTCTCGACGCCCATTCTTTGGGCGGTGCGGATGATGCGGCAGGCGATTTCACCGCGATTGGCGATCAGGATCTTCGAAAACAAGGCAACCCTCCTGCGATCAGGCAGTGAAAGCACGTTCTTGCCTGTTTGCAAAGACTTAGGCCGACGACGCAACGCGAGCATTGTGCGGTGCACCACGTCTTTTGATAATGGTTTGACATTATTGTAATTTTTCGGCGGCGACCCACGGAACGAATGCTGCGCATCGCGAGTTTTTCGATCTCCTCCCCGTCTTCATGCGAGGCCTCCCATGCTTATCCGCGTCGGATATCGGATTGCTATTCAGGTCGACCAACCGACCCCGCTCTACACGCTGATGGGCGTCCACCCTGACCGACAGGCGGACACGCGATGGTCGCGCGCCCGGATATGGCATCGTCCGAACAGCGTCACCTCTTTCGTCGATGTCTTTGGCAACGAATGCCAGCGTCTGGTTGCCCAGCAGGGCATCACGTTTCTGGAATACGATGCCGTCGTCGAGGATACGGGCGAGCCGGACGTTTGTGCGCCGGAGGCCGAGCAGATTTCGCCCGAAAAGCTGCCCGACGATTGCCTCGTCTATCTGCTTGGCAGCCGGTATTGCGAGACGGACAGGCTTTCGCAACTCGCCTGGAAGCTGTTTGGCGACGTGCCAGCCGGCTGGGCGCGCGTTCAAGCCGTCTGCGACTACGTTCATGCACGACTGACCTTTTCATACGGCTTTGCACGCGCGACGCGAACCGCCGTCGAGGCTCACGAAGAGCGCGTCGGCGTCTGTCGAGACTTCGCGCATCTGGCGGTGGCCTTCTGCCGTTCGCTGAATATCCCCGCCCGCTACGTCAATGGCTATCTGGGCGACATCGGTGTCGAGCCCGATCCGGCGCCGATGGACTTCAACGCCTGGTTCGAAGCCTATTTGGGCGGCCGCTGGTATACGTTCGACGCTCGGCACAACCAGCGCCGTATCGGCCGCATCGTGGTTGCGCGCGGTCGCGACGCCACGGACGTCCCGCTGCTTAACACCTTCGGTCCGCATGAACTGCAGCGCTTCGAGGTCTGGACCGACGAGTTCACCGGCGTATTGCCGATAGAAATCGGCCGCTTCCGCCGCCGCGAAGGCAGTAGCCGCTACGGTCCGCCCGGCCGCTCGCCACTCGATCTGGGTCAGGGCGAGGCTATCACCAGCCTGCTCTAGAGATTGGCCGCAAACTCGGCCAGCAGCGAATTGAACGCGGCCGGCCGTTGCAGGAAGGGCGCATGGGCTGCGCCTTCCATGCGCACAACCCCGTGTTTCCACAGCGTGGCATAGGTCAGCTTGTCGAAATATCCCGCACGGATGAAGACGTCGTCGTGACCATTTACGATGGCGAGCGGCACGGACATCGACGCTACGATCTCCCGCTCGTCGAGCGCGTTTCCGGCTGCCACCGAGCCGAACATGACCTCGCGCGCGCGGCCGTCGGTGCGAACGCACTTGTCCAGGAAACGAGCGTCGAGCCAACCGTCCACGCCTGAGGTGAGCGTCGTGTAGAGCAGCGCGTCCTCGTGGGTGAAATCGCGCTTGCCGGTCAGGTTCTCGGCATCCGGATTGATATTGAACCCGGCCATTAGGCTCGCCATCTCGGGCTTCACCGGCGGGGTGCCGGAGATCATCACCCCCTTGAGCGGCGCCAGCGCGCGCCCGGCCATCTCGAGCGCTATGTGTCCGCCGAGCGACCAGCCGACTACGACCGGGACACCCAGCTCCAGGCGCTCGATCACCTCTTCGGCCATCGCTGCATAGCCGGCAAAGGTATAGCTTGCCTCAGGGTCTTGCGCATTCTGCGAATCGCCATGCCCCGGCAGGTCGACCGCGACGACACGCCACGCGTCCAGTTCCGGCGCTGCCAGCTGATTCTCGAACACTTCCTTGGCGCTCGAATTGCTGTGAATCAGCAGGATCGCAGGCCCCTCCTCGCGCGATTGGGCATAGGCGATGGTTCCGTGGCTGGTTCCGACGGTGCCGGTCGTGGCGGTCATGCGCGATTCCCTGCTTCAAATCGGCGCGACACTAGGCGAGGTGGTTTGCGCCGTCCACCAGCCGGCGCTACGTCCCCGTCCGCCTTGCCGCCGCCGCATCCCGCCACTACGGTTCCGGCCGCGAACCAAACGGGCGGGAGACGATTTGATGCGGCAAACGATAGTGCTGGCTGCGATTGTCGTGGCGGTTGCATCGCCGGCACGGGCCGACTGGAAGCCCGTCGAGCGCGTCGAGCACTATGCGATCTCCGGAACGTCCGGCATCGAGCTCTATCGATCGATCGGCGAGAAGGGGCCGCAGGCCGGCATCGGCCGCGTCATCGCCTACACGGATTTCGACCTCAAATGGTCACGCGACTATCGTCCCCAGTCGGACGGTTCATGCACACTGGTCATGGCGCGGCCGCACCTGATCATCACCTATCGGCTGCCGAAGCCGTCCGGCCGCTTGAGCGAGCCCACGGCGAGCCTGTGGAAGACCTTCATCGACGGCGTGACCGTTCACGAGAGGTTGCACGGCGAATTCATCGTCGACCTGGTCAAAGCGATCGAGGCGGTTTCCGTAGGGCTGACCGCGCCGAACGATCCAGATTGCAAGAAGGTGCGCGCCGACCTGCAAAGCCGCCTCGGTACGCTTTCGGAGCAGCAGCGCGCGCGCAGTCGCGAGTTCGACCGCGTCGAGATGCGCGACGGCGGCAACGTGCACCGACTTATCCTGGCGCTGGTCAACGGCGGCTGAGCCGCCGGCGCCCTGTGTGTTCAGCCCGCCATCGCTACATCAGCCCGCCATTGACCCACATATGGGTCGCAATGCTCGCCACGTAACCGATGGCTATTGCCCAGCTCCAGCGCAGGTGGCTGATGAAGGTGTAGTGGCCGCGCGCCATGCCCATCAGGGCCACGCCCGCCGCCGTGCCGATTGAGACCAGGCTGCCACCCACCCCGGTACTGAGCGTGACCAGCATCCACTGTCCGTTCGACATCTCCGGGTTCATGGTCAGCACGGCGAACATCAGCGGGATGTTGTCGAATGCCGCACCCAGAACGCCGATGGTGATGTTGGCAACCGTCGGGCCGAGATCGAGGTAGAGGAAGTTCGATATCAGCGCGAGGTGGCCCGCGACGCCAAGACCGCCCACGGCGAAGATGATGCCGAAGAAGAACAGCAGCGTGTCCCACTCGACGCGCCCGATCTCCTTGAAGGAATCGAGCACCATGTCCTGGTCGTTGCGGCGGTGGCCGGTCTGCTGGAGGAAATAGCTGTAGATCTGCAGGTAACCCAGCCCAAGCATCATCCCCAGCGCTGGCGGCAGGTGGAAATAGCTCTTGAACGAAATCGCAGTCGCGATCGTGACGGCGAACAATCCCACCACTCCGAAGGCGCCCGGCTTGAGCCTGATGCCGTCGTCGGCGGCCTGTGGCGCGCCGTCCGGCACGCTTGAATGCATCAGCAGTGCCGGCACGAGGAAATTGACCAGGGCAGGCAGGAACAGGTTGAAGAACTCGAGAAACTCCAGCTTGCCCTTCTGCCACACCATCAGCGAGGTGATGTCGCCGAACGGCGAGAACACACCGCCTGCATTGGCCGCCACCACGGTGATGATGCAGCCCAGGACGATGAAGCGCGGATTGCCGGCGCCGACGGCCACCACCACGGCGCCCATGACGAGCGCGGTGGTCAGATTGTCGATCACCGGGCCGAATACGAAGGCCATGCCGCCGATCAGCCAGAAGAGCTGCTTGTAGGTGAGCCGCAGTCCGACGATCCTCGCACGAAGCACGTCGAACAGCCGCCGCTCTTCCATGGTGTTGACGTAGGTGACGGCAACGATGATGAACAGCATCAACTCGCCGTAGTCGAGGATGACATGCTTGGCCGCCGCCTCCAGAACTTCCGCTTCGCCACGCGCGGCGTAGACGAAGCCGAGCAGTGCCCAGATCAAACCGGCCGCCAGCATGACGGGCTTCGACTTGCGCATTTCGATGACCTCCTCGACCGCGACGAAGGCGTAGGCGGCGAGGAAGATGGCGACGGCGAGAAAGCCAACCGGATGCAATGTCAGGTCGATGAGACCGGAAGGTTCGGCGATTGAAGGTGAGGGGAACAGTACCAGCAAACCCGCAGCCAGCGCGGAAGCCGGCCACAGCCGGCGGAATACTCCCCTCATCGTCCCTCCCCGAAACGCTAGAATGGTAGACGTCATCATCGCTTAATCCGGCGATACCGCAAGCACCCAAATGCGCGAAATTGCATAAGAATTCCGCTCGAAAGCATTTTCGTGCCTGACGGGGGCGTTCGGGCGGCGGTCAGCCGGCAGATGCAGGGTCGGCCTGCGGCTATGTGGCCGCGAAAAGGACGGGAAAGCTGCTACTCGCGGCGCGCGGACTCACTGCGTCAGCGGCATGCTCGAAGACCGGCGAACGACAGCCGGACTTCGTCTCCGGCGCCTCCGCGTTCAGCCCGCCATCATGTCCATATCTCGTCGGGTCGTCTGGGCAGTTCGATCCCGTAGCGGCGCAGCGGCTCGATCAGCTTGTTCCGGTCAAAGTCCTTGATGCCGAAATGCTGGTAGAGCCAGCTCGCTGCTTCGGTGCCGACACCGACATAGCCCTTGCGCGGGTCTCTTGGCCGCCAGTCCACAACCAGCCGCCCGAGCACGGGTATCGCAATTTCCGGAGCCCAGGCCATGACTTGCCCGGCGGCCCGAACCTGTATTTCCGGCATTTCGTGCTGCATCAGCCCTTCCAGCGCATCGCGGCCGCGCGGGGTGCTGGCGAGCTGCTTGAGCGCAGCGTACAGTCTGTCGAAGTGACGGTTACCACCGCGAACATCTTCGCGCTCCATCGCAGCGATCTGGAGTTTCTGGAAATTGAAAAGCGTCGCCACGAGCTCTTCGATCGAAGCATCAGAACTGGCCGATGTCATAGCCCATCTCCATCAGGGTCTCGACGATAAGGTCCAAACCCATGTTATACTGCTCTCCGAAGGAGAAGCGCTCCATCCAATGCCGGTGCGTCAAGCTGCCAAAGCTTGGGTTCTTCTCGCTCATCCTCGCGCTGATGCGCCTGTGTACCTCCACTGGCAAGCTGATGATGTTATCCGTAGCGTGGATCATTTCCACCGGGAATCCGTCGCGACCCGCCAGCCGCTTCTCAACGATATGATGCCATTCCCGTCCGGGGCCGGCGGGGCCGAGAAAGTTGCGAAGCTCGTGGTCGGACCGGAAGCGGATGAAAGCATGACCGGGCCGGCGCAAGCTCGGTGGCGCGATCCTCTGCGTTTCGCGATCGAACTGGTCCTCCGCCGGAAAGGACTCGCCGTTCAGCCAGAGATTCGGCAGCCGCCGCAGATAGGGAACTATTCTTCTCGATTCCCTATGGAGGACCGGAGCAAGATAACGCTCGAGCACTTTGAGGATCGCGGAGGGTAGCCCCGAAACGAGTTCGCCGATCGTCCACTCGTCGCCAAGCGGGCCACTCTCCGTCCATTGCCCGCCGTCGGGATTGCCGGCCGGCACCCGCGGCTGGAGATGCCAGTAGGGGTTACGCTTGAGCGTGCGCTGTAGGCGTAGTGCCGCCTGCCAGAACCGCTCTGCCGCGAGCGCTGCCCTTAGTCTGGTCTGTGCTCTCTCGAATTGATGCATCGCTCCTTCCCGCATTGAACTCGCGGGAAAGAGTTTGAGGGCGTTTTACAAGGGGTGGATAAGTGCAGTCGGGTGCCGGCGCGCCAAGTCCCGAACACGCCTGAGCCAGCGCGCGCCACGGCCGGAGCCGTGTTCACTCGCTCCGCAGTATCCGATCGATCGCCTTGCCCTTAGCCAGTTCGTCGATGAGCTTGTCGAGATAGCGGATTTCCCGCATCGTCGGCTCCTCGATTTCCTCGACGCGCACGCCGCAGACCACACCCTTGATCAAGGCGCGCGACGGGTTGAGGCACGGCGCCTCGGCGAAGAACGTTTCGATGTCGGTCCGCGCATCCAGGACCTTCGCGAGGCGCCCGCTGTCATAGCCTGTCAGCCAGCGGATGATCTCGTCCACCTCGGCCTGTGTGCGCCCCTTTTTCTCGGCCTTGGCCACGTAGTGCGGATAGACGCTCGCGAAACTCATTGCGTAGATCCGATGCTTCGCCATGACTTCTCTCCGGTGTTCGGCCGCGGGCGATCCGTGCGATGCTACATCCTGAACACGCCGAATTTGGTGTCCTTCAATTCCGCGTTCAGCGCCGCGCTCAGGGAAAGCGCCAACACCTCGCGCGTCTTCGCCGGGTCGATGATGCCGTCGTCCCACAGCCGAGCGGATGAGTAGAGGGGGTGGCCTTCGCGCTCGTATTTCTCCAGGATCGGCGCGCGGAATTCGGCCTCCTCCTGTGCCGCCCACGAACCGCCCTTGCGCTCAATGCCCTCGCGGCGAACCATCGCCAGCACGGTTGCGGCCTGCTCGCCGCCCATCACCGAGATGCGTGCATTTGGCCACATCCACAGAAAGCGCGGCGAATACGCGCGTCCGCACATGCCGTAATTGCCGGCGCCGAACGAGCCGCCGATGATGACGGTGAGCTTCGGAACCTGCGCCGTCGCCACCGCGGTCACCAGCTTGGCGCCGTCCCTGGCGATGCCGCCGGCCTCGTACTTGCGGCCGACCATGAAGCCGGTGATGTTCTGCAGGAACACCAGCGGGATCTTGCGCTGGCAGCACAGCTCGATGAAGTGAGCGCCCTTGAGAGCGCTTTCGGAGAACAGCACGCCGTTGTTGCCGATGATGCCGACCGGCATGCCGTGGATATGCGCGAAGCCGGCGACCAACGTCGTCCCGTAGTTCTGCTTGAACTCGTCGAACTCGGAACCGTCGACGATGCGCGCGATGACCTCGCGCACGTCATAGGGCTGGCGCAGGTCGGCGGGCACAACCCCGTAGAGTTCATCCTGCGCGTAAAGCGGCTGGACCGGCTTGCGCAGCGTCAGGCGCAAGTCCTTCCGGCGATTCAGGTTTCGAACGATGCGCCGGACGATGGCGAGCGCGTGCGCGTCGTCCACGGCATAGTGATCGGCCACGCCGGATTCGCGCGTGTGCAGATCGGCGCCCCCCAGTTCCTCGGCAGTCACATCCTCGCCGGTCGCTGCCTTCACCAGCGGCGGGCCGCCGAGGAAGATGGTCGCCTGCTTGCGCACCATGATCGATTCGTCGGCCATGGCCGGTACATAGGCTCCGCCAGCCGTGCACGAGCCCATCACACAGGCGATCTGCGGGATGCCGGCTGCCGACATGTTGGCCTGGTTGAAGAAGATGCGCCCGAAATGCTCGCGGTCGGGGAACACCTCATCCTGATTGGGCAGGTTGGCGCCGCCCGAATCCACAAGATAGATGCACGGCAGGTTGTTCTGAAGCGCGATCTCTTGTGCGCGCAAGTGCTTCTTCACGGTCAGCGGATAGTAGGTGCCGCCCTTCACCGTCGCGTCGTTGACGACGATCATGACCTCCGTGCCTTCGACGCGGCCGACACCGGCGATCATGCCGGCCGAGGCGATATCGTCGCCGTAAAGGCCCCAGGCCGCGAACTGGCCGATCTCGAGAAAGGGCGAGCCCGTGTCGAGAAGCTGGGCAAGCCGGTCGCGCGGCAAAAGCTTGCCTCGCGATACATGGCGCTCGCGCGCTTCGTCCGGCCCGCCGCGTTCGACGGTCGCCGCCTTGTCCGAAATGTCGGCGACGAGCGCCTGCATGCGCTTGGCATTGGCTCTGAACGCGTCGGAAGCGGGAGAGATTTGAGACTGGATGGCTGGCATGCGTTTCCTCGGCTTTTCGGCCAATGTGGAGCGGAAGGATGGCGAGGGGAAGGGGCCTCAGGCCACTTCGGCCATCATCTCGCGGCCGATCAGCCAGCGGCGAATTTCGCTGGTACCCGCGCCGATCTCGTAGAGCTTGGCGTCACGTAGCAGGCGGCCGGTCGGATAGTCGTTGATGTAGCCGTTGCCGCCGAGAAGCTGGATCGCGTCCAGCGCGGTCTGGGTTGCCTTCTCGGCTGCATAGAGGATGCAGCCGGCGGCGTCCTTGCGTGAGGTCTCGCCGCGGTCGCTTGCCGACGCCACTGCATAGACATAGGCGCGGCAAGCGTTGAGCGTGGTGTACATGTCGGCCATCTTGCCCTGCACAAGCTGGAAGTCGCCGATCGCCTGGCCGAACTGGCGGCGCTCCTGAACATAGGGCACGGCGACGTCGAGCGCGGCCGCCATGATTCCGAGCGGCCCGCCGGCCAGCACTACGCGCTCGTAGTCGAGCCCAGACATCAGCACCTCGACGCCGCGGTTCTCCTCATGCAGTACATTTTCGTAGGGCACTTCGACCTCCTGGAACACGAGTTCGCCGGTGTTGGAGCCGCGCATGCCCAACTTGTCGAGCTTCTGCGCTACCGAGAAGCCCGACATGGATCGCTCGATCAGGAAGGCGGTGATTCCGCGCGAGCCCATGGTAGGCTCGGTCTTGGCGTAGACCACGAGCGTCTCGGCATCCGGCCCGTTGGTGATCCACATCTTTGAGCCGTTGAGCACGTAGCGGTCGTTCTTCTTGTCCGCGCGGAGCTTCATCGATACGACATCGGACCCCGAGCCGGTCTCGGACATGGCAAGCGCGCCCACGGCCTCGCCGGCGCACAGAGCCGGAAGATATTTCGCCTTCTGCTCTGGCGTTCCCCACCGGTTGATCTGGTTGACGCAGAGATTGGAATGGGCGCCATAGGAAAGGCCGACCGAGGCCGAGGCGCGGGAAAGCTCCTCCATCGCCACGACGTGGGCGAGGTAGGTCAGGCCGGTGCCGCCATGGTCCGGGTCGGCAGTCATGCCGAGCAGTCCGAGCGCGCCCATCTCGCCCCACAACTCCATCGGAAACGCGTTAGAACGGTCGATCTCCGCGGCCTGCGGAGCTATGCGCTCCGCCGCGAAGCGGCGCACCATGTCGCGCAGCGCGTCGACATCCTCACCCAGCCCGAAGCTCATTGAACGGTCGTACATGCGCAGCCTCCCGGTTGTCGCGCGCGCCCACCAGGCGCATCGTCATCGTGTGATAGCTAGCCGCCACTTCGGCGACGGAAAGTCTCTCGTCGGGCCTGAACCAGACGATCACGCCTGTGGTCATCTGGATGATGGCCATGGCGGTCAGCGTGATGTCGTCGATATCAAAGGCGCCTGCGTCCTGCCCGCCGCGCAGAATTTGACGCAGTTCCTTCTCGTAGGTCGCGCGCAGTCGCAGCATGACCGACAGCCGGTCGCGCGACAGCGAGCGCAGTTCCATGTTGCTGACATGGGTGGAATGCCGTCGCCCGACATGGAAGGCGATGTGGTTGGACACGAAGCGCTCCAGCCGCTCGACCGCGTCAGCGGTCGGCTGGTCGGCACGGCGCCAGCTTGCGATCAACCCCTCCATATGCGCCACCATCAGCGTATGCAGCAGGTCTTCCTTGGTTGGGAAGTATCGGTAGAGCGCGGCGGCCTGCACGCCCACCTCGGCGGCAAGCTGCCGCATGGAAACGGCCTCGTAACCCTGACGCGCGATCAGCGTGAGCGCCGCTTCGCGGATCGCCGCTTCCGTCTTCTCGCCGTCCGATCCTGCCGTGCGTGCCATCTCAAGCTCCTGATGAGTTAATAATAAAACGGCCGTTCATTTAATTCAAGACATGCATTGCGGCCCTTTGAGCAGGCGGAACCGCAGGCCCGTAGCGTCGTTCCGCAACATGCGGTTGCTCAGATCGTTATCCGCGCCGGGGAGGCGACGCCTGCTCTCGATCCTGCTCTCGGCTGCCGTCGTCGCCGGCGTAGCAGGTGTTTTCCTGTCGACTGTGCCGGAATGGATTCTGTTTCGTCAGCGGCTTTTGTTCAGCGTCCTCAATCTCGATGATGGGGCAACGTTGCTGCCGTTCGACCACGCCACCCATGACGGCTTGCGCCTACGCTCGTGGTATATCGCTCCGGCCGAGGGTCGGCCGGTGATCGTCTACTTTGCAGGGAGAGACGGTGACCTCATGCGCAAGCCGTCGCATCTGTTTGAGCTCGCGCGGGAAGGCTATGGGCTTCTCCTCGTCGGCTATCGGGGATTTGGCGGCAATCCGGGTCGCCCGCGCGAGTTCGACTTGCATCTCGACGCGACCTTCATGCTGACGCAGTTCCGGCAGACCGGGCTCGCCGACCACGGATACGTACTCTACGGCTACTCCATGGGCAGTGCGATCGCCGCCAACGCCGCCGTCCACGTCGAATCTCGGGCCGTGGTTCTCGAGGCTCCCATCTCCAGCTTCCTTCAGGCCGTCAGGCAGCAGGCAGGGAGTATTCCGGCGTGGCTGGTACGCACTAGGTTCGACAACCTGTCGCGCATGGCGGAAATCGCCTCACCCGTGCTGTTGCTCGCCGGCGGCAAGGACCCGGTCACGCCGGCGCTGTTCGCGCTGTCGCTTGCAGCGGCAAACCCCGCTGTCGCAAGGGTTCGCGTATTCGAGGATGCCAACCATTTCAGCATCATCCGTCTTGGCGGCCGGCAGGCCGTGCGCGAATTCCTGACCGAGCTTGACGATAGTACGGTTGCCGAGCTGTCGACTGCTTACCTCGGGATACCATGGCTTTGGCGGGTGGGCGATCCGCTTTCAAGCCAAGCCTGGCCATGAAGATAGTTGACATAGTCAATTAATTCGACTGATCCTGTCGCAAGTGACAGGGTGCTATCGATGACCGAATTGCAGGAAAGCGTGCGTCAGGTGCGCGAGTTCAACCGCTTCTACACGCGCACAGTCGGGCTTCTCAACGAGACGCTGACCGAAAGCGAATTCAGCCTGGCGGAGGCGCGCGTACTATTCGAGCTTGGCCACCGTGCAGCGCCGGTGGCGAGCGAGATTGCGACCGACCTGCTGCTCGATCCCGCCTATCTGGCCCGCATCCTGCGTCGTTTTCGGGAAACGGAGTTGATTGAAGCGCTCCCGGATGGACGCGACCGCAGGCGTCGCCTCCTCACGTTGACCGAAAAGGGAAGGGAGGCGCTAGGCGGTCTCCAGTCCCGTTCGGAGGCGCAGGTCTCGTCGCTGGTGGCCGGCCTTGCGCCACCCGACCGGCGTGGCCTTGTCGACGCAATGGCGTTCATACGTGACACGCTCGGCCAGCGTCCGGTTCTGGCGCCGGTGGTGTTGCGCGAGCATCGGCCCGGCGATATCGGCTGGGTCATCAGCCGTCAGGCCAGCCTCTACTCCGGCGAGTTTGGCTGGACCGTCGAGTTCGAGGCGCTGGTGGCCGGAATCTGTGCCGATTTCCTTCGGAGTTTCCAGCCGGGCAAGGAATTCTGCTGGATCGCCGAACGCGGCGGTGAACGTCTCGGCGCTGTGTTCCTTGTCATGAAGGACGAGGAAGAGGCCAAGCTGAGGATGTTGCATGTCGAACGGGCGGCGCGGGGCGCGGGCGTCGGAACCATGCTGGTGGCGCGTTGCATCGAACAGGCGCGCGAAAGCGGATACCGACGCCTGACGCTGTGGACGAACTCGGTCCTTGCCGAAGCCCGCCGACTGTATGAGCGCGCTGGCTTCCAGCTCGAAAAGGAGGAGCCGCACTTCAGCTTTGGCCATCAGCTTGTCGGCCAATACTGGCGTCTTGACCTCTGACGGTGTGTCACCCCCGCGCTTCGCCGAGTGCTTCGGGAAGCGCCTGCTCGAACAGGTCGATCTCGGCGGCAGGCCCGACACTGACGCGGATGCACCGGTCGAGCACCGGCGCCATCGGCTTGCGAACGAAGACATCGCGGGCCAGCAGCGCCTGCATGACCTTGTGCGCGAAAGCACCGTCGCCGCCGCAATCGAAGGTGACGAAGTTCGTGGCCGAGGGCAGGGCGGCCAGTCCGTTGGCAGACGCGATTGCCGCGATACGCTGCCGGCACGCGTCGACCTGCTCGATGACGCCACGCAGATAATCCTGGTCTGCGAGCGCGGCGAGGGCGGCAGTCTGCGCCATGCGGTTGACGCCGAAATGATTGCGCACCTTGTCGAAGGAGCGGATCGTTTCTTGTTCGCCGACGGCATATCCGCAGCGCAGCCCCGCAAGTCCGTAAGCCTTGGAGAATGTCCGGAGCCTCAGCACGTTCGGTCGCCCGACATCCAGCGGCGGCAACGCCGAGGCGGGGGCCGTTTCGCCATAGGCCTCGTCGAGGATCAGCATCGTCGTCGCCGGCAGGCTCTTTATCAGCCGGTCGACATCGTCCGCCTCCCACCAGGTGCCCATCGGATTGTCCGGGTTTGAGAAGTAGACGAGCGGGGCGTTCTCCCGCCGCGCCGCCTCGATCAACCCGTCGATGGGCTCGCGGTCCTGATCGTAGGGTACGGTTACGAGCCGGCCGCCGAAGCCGGCGACGTGATAGTTGAAGGTGGGATAGGCGCCGAGCGAAGTGACCACGGGTCGGCCCGGCTCGACGAACAGCCTGACGATCAGGCCAAGAAGGCCGTCGATACCTTCTCCGACCGCGACATTGCCCAGCGCGACACCGAGATGGCTGGCAAGCGCGGATTTCAGGTCGTGGCTTTCGGGGTCGCAATATTTCCACATGTCCGCGGCCGCCGCCGCGATAGCGGCCTGCACCGATGGCGATGGGCCGAAGCCGCTCTCGTTGGCGCCTATACGTGCCCGAAACGGCTTTCCGCGCGTCCGTTCCTGTGCCTCGGGGCCGACGAAGGGAACGGTCGCCGGCAGGCCTTGAGCGAGCACGGTGAGCAAGGGGTGTTCAGTCATGGCAGCGCGTGCTCCGGTGGTGTCTCGCGATCCAATAATGCCAAATTCAATACCGCAAAAGGCTGGCGCGTCCCTGTTTGAGCGGATTGCGCTATCGCTACTCCAGCGCGCGGGCGAGTTGCCCCAGCATCAGGATCTCGAGCCCTGTGGCCGCGTCGTCGCTGGCGTCCGGCCTGCTGGCGGTCTTGGCAATGACGACGCGGCTCGTCGGGTCTGCCCAAAGCCATTGGCCATGGATACCGACGGCGGCAAAGCTGCCTCGTCTGTCGCCGACATCGTACCAGCAAGACCGGTAGCGGCCATTGGTGAACATGTCGGCGAAGTTGCCGTCCAGCCAGGCCTGACGGTTGCCTTTCGAGCGCAGGTCGTCGATCCATGCGCCCGGCACCACTGACGTTCCCTCCGGCGAACGGCCGCCGTCCATCACCAGTTGGCCCATGCGGGCGAGGTCGCGTGTGGTGATGCAGATGCCGCCCGCAGCCCTCGCCGCGCCGACGCGATCGACGGTGACATAGGCCGCGCCTCGCGCACCCATGGGCTTCCACAGCTTCTCTGCTAGGTAGCGATGGTAGCGGACGCCCGTCGCCCGCTCGATGACGAGGCCAAGCAGATCGGTGTCGGGCGACGCATAGTAGAACTGCCGCCCGTGGCCGTGGCCGCGCGCGCCGAGCGTGGATAGAAACGCCTCCATCGTTTCCGGCGTGGTGCCGGCGCGTTCGGGGTTCCACAGCATGGCGCGTCGATAGCGGTCGAAGGCGCCACCGTCGTCAAGGTACTCCTCGTCGAAGTCGAGATCGACCGTCATGTCCAGCAGGTCGCGCACGCGCGCAGTCTCGTAGGTGGAGCCTTGAATGGATGGCAGGTAGGTCGCGACGAGTGCCTCGGGGTCGAGGAGGCCTTCGCCGGCAGCGATGCCCGCGAGCAGTCCCGTAACCGATTTCGAAATCGAGAAGATGACGTGCGGCCGGTCGGGGTCGGCATGTTCCGCTGTCCACTCGGCGAAAAGTGCCCCGTCACGCATCACAACCAGATGATCCGTGTGTGACCGGCGCATGTGTTCGAGAGGGGAAATTGCCTTGCCGTCGCCGTCGGTGAGACTGATCGAAGCGAGCGAAGACGCGCCGGGTGACGGCTGTTCGCCGCCGCGTGCCGGGACGATCTCGGCAACCGGCACGAACTCGGCGACGTGCTGGAAGCTGTAACGGCTGAAGGGATGCAGGCGCCAGTTGGCGAGCGTGATGTCGGCGCGGGTGAAGCCTTCGGCCATGCTGTGCCTTTCCGTCATGCTGTGGTCGACGGATGGATGGCCCTTGGGCTGCCGCCAAGTCAACAAAAACCCGGCGCCGAAGCGCCGGGTTTCGTCTGTCGATCCTGTGTGGGATCAGAAGCTGCGGGTGAAGCGGAGCGAGCCTTCCCAGATGTTGTCCGCACCGGCGACGCCACGCGTGTAGCGAATCTCGGGGCGGATCTGGAGGTCGGCAACCGGCTCGATTGCCAGGCCGCCCATCGCGCGCCAGGTGCTCGGGGTGAGGCCGCCGGTCACGGTGCGGTCAAACCACTGGAAATGGCCGTTGATCGCGACCTTTTCCGTTGCCTGGACGCTACCGTGAGCAAGCACCGACCAGCGCGAAGTGGCACCGCTGATCGGGTGCGCAGCGCCGTATACGCCAGCTTCACTGTTGCTGTAGAGGACGTGTACGCCGAGCGAGACAGGATCAAACGCGACGCGGGCAACGCCCTTGACGCCCCAGGCATTGTTCGGGTTGTCGTAGCCGACGATCGCGCCGACAGAACCCCAATCCTGCGAGAACTTGGCGGCGGCCTCGACATTCGGCTGGAACAGGCCGGTCTGCGGCTCCACGAGGGCGATGATGCCCGAGAAGCCGTTGCCCGGATCGAAGGTGAAGGACACTTCGCCGCTGTTGTAGATTTGGCCGCCGTATTCGGCCTCAAGCGCGCCGGCGTCGTCGCCGTAGTCGAAGAAGCGCGCATACGGATTGTCGGTCTTGCCCACAAGCAACGTGCCGGAAGCCGTCTGCAGCTCGATAAAGGCCGAGTAGAGGTTGGTCGACTGGGCAGCGCCCTGATCGGCGATCGGATCGTCGAAGCCGGCGAACGAGTTCCAGTCGAACTCGATCTCGGCGAAGGCGCGCAGGGTGCCCCACTCGGTCTCCGAACGGACGTCGAAGGTCGGAGCGAAACGGGCCAGCTTCGCGAAGCGATAGGTCTGCGGGCCGGCCGCACTCGTCCAGTCGCTGTCGCTGTAGTCCATCTGGTAACGAACGTAGCCGCCGATTTTCAGGCAGTTCTGGGTGCCGGGGATGTAGAAGAAGCCGGCGCCGTAGACGTCGCAGATGCGGACGTATTCCATGGGCTCCGGCTCGGCAATGACAATGGCATCCGCCGCGCGAGCACCGGTGGCGGCAACTGTGAGCGCAGCAGCGCTGAGAAGAAGTCCCCTGATCTTCATGAATGTCTCCAAAAATCTCTTCGTTCCAGCTCTGGCAATAGCAACTCGGACCGGCATGGGAGGATCACGGCAAACGAGAGCATCAAACCTGAAAAAATGTTTCTGGGATTTCGGCAGCCGATTCAACGCAAATGTGGCGAGCCGGCCCCATTGTTCCAATCAAGCGTTGCAAGTGTGACGGAATTGCCACGGCTATGTGACCAAGGCTTGGGCAAACGCCTGCCAAGCCGGCAAAGCGTATGATCAGCTGGCTTCAGGCGGAAGGCTGCGCATTCGCACCGGCGCGAATCGCTCGCCGGTTTCGCCCTCTTTTTCGCGGATGCTCGACGCGATCACGATCGTCGTGAAGATGAAGAACGAATCCATGATGTCGTGGTTGAACATGATCTGCGTCATGCCGCAGAACGCGTAGCCGAGACTGAGGAACAGTGCGAGAAAGAGCCGCTTCCGGTAGCGTTCGTCCGCGGGGGCTCTCAAGGCGATGACGACCGGCGCGGCGAGCAGCGCCAGCACGGCCGCAACGCCGATTGCACCGCCATCCAGGGCCGTCGTCAGCAATCCGTTGTGCGGGTGGGTGAACATTCGCACCGGAAGCCCGTCGTCCACCAGTATCTGCGCGATTGCCTGCATCCTGTTCTGTATGCCGTGCCCCCATAGCGGCGAATTCGCGATGGCCTCTATGCTGGCGGTCCAGAGCCGGAGGCGCTCGCCTACGTTCTTGCTGTGCTCTCCCGTAAGCACGAGCGTCAGTTCTTCTATGGTCTGGTCGAAGCGGCCTGACAGCAATTTCGCCCCGAAGAAGAACGCCAGGCACAGAATGGCGATGACCGCGCCGGCGACGATCCAGCGCCGGCGCATCCAGGCGCGCGGGGCGTAGAGGAATGCGAGAACGAGGAGCGGCAGCGCCGCCAGCGCGACGCCTCGGGTCAGCGATAGGAGGGTAGCGCCTGCGCCGAGAAATGTGGCGATCGCTGCCAGGCGGGCGAAGCGCTTGTCGGGATGGTCAATATTGAGCCCGGCGATCAGCGCCAGCTGGAGCGCCATCATTGCGAATACCGCGGCGTTTCCGGAGGCGGCTTCCGGACGTGCTCCGGTTATCGCCATCTGCATCACCGCTGCAATGAAGGCGGCTATGGCGCCAAACGCCGCGCCCGTTACGTAGGCGTTGAGGCCGTCGACCTCCGGTGATGCCCTGAGGCGCGGGATGATGACCCAAAGCGACAGGAAGGGCACCAGCCAGTAGGTTGCGCCGGGAATGAGTTCGCGGTTGGCGCCGAGCAGGGCGGTCGCAGCGATCGCAAAGACGAATAGCGTGAACACAGTGGCGGCGAACCGGTCAGATCGTGTCAGCCGCCAGGGAAACCGCCCGAGGACAAGCGACACGATGGCCCAGACGAAGAAGACTGCGACGAGCACCGATACCGCACTGCCGATAATTGCGGGCAGAGCGGCCATCAAGGCGAGCGCCAGGGCGTTGTTGCGTCCGATGCCGGTTTCGGCGCGTAGCCATCCCGGCAGATTGTCGAATCGGCTTGGCGCGTCTGCCGCTTTCATGCTGGGTGCGTCCAGGCGAGAGTAAGGGTCGCCCGCCGTTCCGTGCTGTTCCATACATTCCAGTTCATGGTTGCGCGGCGTCGACTTTGCCTGAGACGTCGCCCGTGGGATGCTTCGGGCCAATTGACCGCGAAACCGGTGAATACGCAACCGCAAGGGCTCACCGGCCTGCGTGTGAGGTGCAGCAGCCCAGGCAGGCAGGGCTTGCCCGGCGTCGATCGATCACGATAGACGGTCGTCCTTGGCCGAGGCGTGCGCGTCTCCGGCGCGACGAAGGTTACGAAGACAAGGCAGGGCATCATGGGTCTCTTGAAGGGCGTAATCGCCGCCGCAGCTACGCCGCTGCACGATGACGGTACCATCGATCACGAGCGCTTGATCTCGCATTGCGGCTATCTTTTGTCGCAGGAAGGTGGCTGCAACGGCATCAATCTGCTGGGCACGACCGGCGAAGCAACTTCCTTCTCGGTAGCGCAGCGTCTTGCGGCGATGCGCGCCATCGCGACGTCCGGCCTGCCGCTGGCTCGGTTCATGGTCGGCACCGGTGCTGCGGCACTCGACGACGCGGTGTCGTTGACGGCAGGCGCAAAGGAACTTGGCTTCGCAGGTGCGCTGCTTCTGCCACCGTTCTACTACAAGGGAATCGCTGCCGATGCGGTTGTCGATTACGTCTCGACGGTCGTCGGCAAAGTCGGCGCCGAGGGGCTGCCGCTCTATCTCTACCATTTTCCGGCCAATTCCGGCGTGCCGTACCTGCCCGAGACCGTGCAGCGCCTGCGGGACGCCTTCCCGAATACTGTGCTAGGCCTCAAGGATTCGTCCGGCGATCTCGACTATGCGGCGGGTCTTGCCCGCGACCTGCCCGGCTTCGACGTCTTTCCCAGCGCCGAGGCGGCGATCGGGCGCGTTGCCGAACTGGGGTTTGCCGGCTGCATATCCGCCACCGCCAACGTCACCGGGGCGTTCGCGCAGGCGGGCCTGTCGGGTGCCACGGAGAAGGCGCGCCAGGCCGGGCTCGATGCGGCGGTGTCGATTCGCGCCAAGATCGCGGCGTTTCCGCTTGTCGCGGCCGTGAAGGAGACGCTGGCGATCCTGTCCGGCGACAGCGCCTGGCGCAGGCTGCTGCCGCCGCTATCGTCGCTGTCGGCCGAGCAGGCGAGGGCGCTGGCTTCCGCGCTCGAAGCGACGCCGCTTTCGGGTAGGGCGTCGCTATCGAGTGCGGCGATGCCTATGCCGGCTGATTGAAGGGCGCGTTGACAGCCGTGCCCTCGATCGCCGCGCGCTGAGCGGCCATACCCATGGCGACGGCCTTCCATCCGTCGTCGATCGTCACCTCCACAGGACCGCGCCCGCGCACCGCGTCGACGAACTTGCGGTGCTGGTGGAATGTAGAGCCGTTGTGATCGCCGGCGGCCAGCAGCGCGGTATCGACCGGCACCTCGACCAGTCGGGGGCCGGGAACCCGGCGCGGGCTGACGATCACCTGCGCTGTCGGCGGTTCGCCGAGCGCCTCCGGCCAGAAGCGAGCGGGACCAGGCACGAGGCATTCGATCTTGCCCTCGGCGCCGACCGCCGCGATTTCTTCCTGATATCGGCTTCCGTCCGCGAACATGCACAGTTCCAGCATGGCGCGCGCGCCATTGTCGAAATCGACGATGGCGTAGCCATGGTCCCAGATGTCCGGTGTCTCGCCGTCATAGCGCTCGCCGACATGGTTGACTGCCTGCCCGGCCGAGGCCTGGATACGCACCGGCTCGGCCTTGAGGATGAGGCGCATGAGGTCGAAGAAATGGCAGCATTTCTCCACGAAGGTGCCGCCGGTGTTGCGGTTGAAGCGGTTCCAGTTGCCTACCTTGTCCAGGAACGGATAGCGGTGCTCGCGGATCGTGAGCATTCGGATGCCGCCCGTCGCCGCCTGTGCCTCCGTGATGAAGCGGGCGACAGGCGGCATGTATCGGTATTCCATCGCAACCCACACAGGAGCCGGGTAGGTCTCGGCCAGTGACCTGACCGCAGCGGCGTCGACCGGGTCGGTGAACAGCGGCTTTTCGACCAGCAGCGGCAGGGGCCGGATGGCCGCGATCTCGCGCATCTGACCGACATGCAGATGGTTCGGGCTGGCGACCAGCAGGCAGTCGACGTCCTGGTCGGCCAGCACATCGGCAACCGAGTCCACCATCTTTGCCTCCGGTGCTAGGTTGGAAGCGATGGCGCGCATGCCGGCGTCGGGCTCGAAGATCGACGCGACCCTCGCATCGCCGAGCAGGGCGATGTTGCGCAGATGCTCCTGGCCCATCATGCCGCAGCCTATGACGCCGTAGGAAACCGTCTTGACCATTCCAACTCCTAGCGAAGCCGCGACACGTAGCGCGCCACCGTGTGATCGAACCATGTGCGGGAATATTCGACGCTGGTGCCGTCCTGCGCCCATCCGATCCGTTCGATTAATCCCGCCGCCGTTCCGGCCGCGAGGCCGAAATCCGCCGGCGCCCAGTCGGGCACGGTGGCGACGCCTATCCGATCCTCGGCGCGGGCGATCCAGAGCCCGAGCGCCTGCCGGTAGAAATGGTAGAGCGAATCCGAGAGGTCGGCGATGCCGATGCGCTCAGCCTTGGCCCCGTCGAGCCAGATTTCTTCGACCGCCGCCGGCCTGCCACCGAGACTGCGCAGGCGCCGGATGCGGTGGCCGTCAGCAGCGGCGCCGAAGGCCGGCATGTCGGGCGTTTTGGGCAATCGATCGACGGACAGTACCCGCGCCGTAGGCAGGCCGCCACCTTCGGCAAGCTCCAGTCTGAACAGGGAATAGACGCTTTCGACTTCCGGCTTGGTGCGCACGTAGTTGCCCGAGCCCTGGATACGTTCGAGCAGCCCCTTGCCTTCGAGATCGGCCAGCGCCTTGCGCAGCGTTCCCACAGCGATGCCCAGCTTTGCCGCCATGTCGCGCTCGGGCGGCAGTTTCTCGCCTTCGATCAGGCGCCCGGCCGCCACTTCGCGGATCAGCATCTCGCTGATCTGCTGGTGGAGGGGGAGGGCGTAGCGGCTGGGCGCGGACATGGTCGAAAGCAGGATGAGGAAAATTGATACACTATTGCTCTACACCAATGCGGCTGTTATGCAAATGAAATGCGCGGCTCCCCTCTGAGGCCGCAATCCCGAGGACAGCGCCAGAAATGACCGTCGTTCCGATCACGTCTCCGGACCTCGAAGCCTGCGAAGTGGCGTGGTTCTCGGCGTTGTGTTCGGACGACTATCGCTATCTCGGCGTGCCTGATGGCGCGTTGCGCTCAAGCTGGGAGCATTGCGCCGACATCGTGAAGGCGGCCGAGGCGAATGGCTTCCGCAACATCCTGTGCCCTTCGTCCTATCAAGTGGGCCAGGACACGCTCTCCTTTGTTGCCGGTTGCGCGCCTATCACGTCGTCGATCAATCTGCTGGCAGCGGTGCGCTGCGGCGAGATGCAGCCGATCATGCTGGCGCGTACCCTCGCAACGCTTGACCACATGCTGAAGGGACGGCTGACGGTGAACATCATCTCGTCGGACTTTCCGGGCGAGACGGCCGACAGCGCCTTCCGCTACCGCCGCTCGCATGAGGTGGTGCAGATCCTGCGACAGGCCTGGACGCGCGACGAGATCGACCATCAGGGCGAGGTCTACCGGTTCAGCAAGGTTTCGGCCGAGCCGGCGAAGCCGTACCAGCAGAATGGCGGGCCGCTGCTCTATTTCGGCGGCTATTCGCCCGACGCGCTGGAGCTCTGCGGTGCCCAGTGCGACGTCTACCTGATGTGGCCGGAGACGAAGGAAGAGCTCGCCGGCCGCATGAAGGCCGCAAACGAGCGCGCTGCCGCGCATGGGCGCACGCTCGACTATGGACTGCGCGTGCACATGATCGTTCGCGACACCGAGGCCGAAGCGCGCGAATACGCGCGCGAGCTGGTGTCGAAGCTCGACGACGAGAAGGGCAGGGAGATTCGCCAGCGAGCGCTCGACGCCACCTCGCTCGGCGTGTCGCATCAGGCGAAGAACCGCGAGCTGGCGGACGATGAGGGCTATGTCGAGCGCCATCTTTGGACCGGTGTCGGTCGCGCGCGTTCGGGCTGCGGGGCGGCGATCGTCGGCTCGGCCGACCAGGTGCTTTCCGAGATCGAGGCCTATCGCAGGATGGGCATCCGCGCCTTCATCTTCTCGGGTTACCCGCACATCGAGGAATGCGAGCATTTCGGCCGGCTGGTGATGCCACATCTCAACACGTGCTCGCTTCCGCATGCCTATGGCCGGGTGCCGGCAGAAACGCCGGCGACGCCGCTGGGCACTGGGGAGAGACGTTGATGGAGAGGGTTTCCCTGGAAGAGGGTTTGACGCTGTCGCGCATCGCCTATGGTATGTGGCGCATCGGTGACGACGACACCTCGCCGGCGCGCGTGCAGGCCAAGATCGAGGCCTGCCTCACGCAGGGCATCACCACCATCGATCAGGCTGACATCTATGGCGGCTACACGGCCGAGGCCGTGCTGGGTGCCTGCCTTCGCGCGGCACCGCATCTGCGCGACAAGGTCGAAATCGTCACCAAATGCGGCATCGTCGCGCCGGCGGGGCGCTACGCCAGCCGTGGCGGCAAGCACTACGATACATCTGCCGCGCATATCGCGGCATCAATCGATCATTCTCTCAGGGACATGGCGATCGATCGTATCGACCTGCTCCTAGTCCATCGCCCCGATCCGTTCATGGATCACCATGAGACCGGCGGGACGCTCGATGCGGCGGTCCGCTCTGGCAAGGTGCGCGCGGTCGGCGTTTCCAATTTCCGCCCTTGGGACTTTTCCCTGCTGCAGTCGGCGATGGAGACGCCGCTTGTCACCAACCAAATCGAACTGTCGCTGGTGGCGAATGAGTCGTTCGTCAACGGCGATGTCGCCTTTCTGCAGGAACACGACCTGTTGCCGATGGCGTGGTCTCCGCTCGGTGGTGGCCGATTGCTGAAGAATGCGCCGGAGGCAGTCGGTGCAGTACTCGACGCTGTGGCGGCCGCGAACGGTGTCGACCGGTCGGCGGTGGCCGTCGCCTGGCTGCTCGCACATCCGGCCGGGATCATTCCGGTGATGGGCTCGAACGATCTTTCCCGCATTGCCCGCTTCGCCGATGCCGCGATGCTGGCAATGGACCGCCAGACCTGGTTCCGGCTCTATTCGGCCGCGCTCGGCCGGGAGGTCGCCTGATGTATCACTTCACCGATCGCGAGCCCGCCATGCCGTTGCGCAGCTTCGTTCCCGGCCCCGACCGCCAGCGCGATCTGCGCGACGCGCTCGGCCGTTTCGCCACGGGCGTGACCGTGGTGACGACGTCGACGCCCGAGGGTCCGGTTGGTATCACCGCCAACAGCTTCGCGTCCGTGTCGCTTGATCCGCCGATCGTGCTCTGGTCCATCGGCCGGAATTCCAGGCGTTTTGCTGCCTTCGCCGAGTGCCGCCACTTCGCCGTTCACGTACTGGGTGCCGAGCAGCTGGATCTCGGGCGCCGCTTTGCCCGCTCTGGTCCGGCGTTCGAGGGTCTGGACCACACGTTGAACGATGCGGGCGTGCCGGTCCTTCCGGGCTGCCTGTCGCGCTTCGAATGCGCCCGCATGGCCGGCCATGAAGGCGGCGATCACCTGATCATGGTCGGTCGCGTGATGGCGGCGGCACTGCGCGACGGTGAGCCGCTCCTGTTTGCAGGAGGCGATTACGGTCGGTTCGATGGCTTCAGGACGAGCGCGTGACCCTATTCGGCCGCCTTCGTCGCAATGGTCCGCGCCACCGACGTCGATTGGCGCTCGACGATGTGGCAGGCGAATTCCACTCTGCGAGGCGGCAGGTGCGCGGCGCCGAGATCGTCGAGCAGCAGGTCGAGCGCGGCAGCGCCGATCTCGCGCATGGGGATGTGCATCGTGGTCAGCGGCGGATTGTGGAACGCGGCCTGCGGCAAGTCGTCCATGCCCATCACCGAAATGTCGGCGGGCACCTTCAGTCCGGCCTGTTCAAGCCCCATCATCGCCCCGACCGCGAGGCTGTCGCCGGCCGTCAGTATGGCCGTGAAATCGGCGCCGCACTCGGCAACGCGCTTCGCAATCGCTTCGGCAGCGAGGTCAGGCAGCCAATCGGGCACCTCGACAACGAGCTCGGGCGAGACCGGGAGGCCGCGTCCGCGCAGCGCGTCCTGCCAGCCCTCGAAGCGTCGTTCGATGGTACGCCGGCCGCGGCGCATCAGGAACAGGATGCGCTCGTGGCCGAGGTCGATGAGATGCTCGGCGGCGAGGCGCGCTGCCGAACGGTTGCAGGGCGTAACGCTGGACCTGCGCATGGCCGGGTCGTCGCCATTGACCAGCACGATCGGCTTCGCGAAGCCGCCCGCCAGTGCCAGGAACGGTTCATCGTCCAGCGTGAGAAACAGGCAGCCAACGACTGCATCGTCGCCCGCCGCTTCGGCCAGCAGCGCAAGCTCGTCTTCCGGGCTGGCAACAGAGCGCGAGATGAGTTCCACGTCGAGCGCCTTGGCGCGCTGGTTGAGCCCCTCGAGAACGTAGAAGGTGAACTGGTTGCGCACATAGTCGACCATCGCCGCGCTGGAGGCAGCAAGGATCACCCTGCGCCCCGCGATCGATGCCGGCATCGTGTAGTTGAGCGCCTTGGCGGCCGCGATTATTGCGGCGCGCAGATCCTCCCGCACGCCTTTGCCGCCCGCGAGCGCTCGCGAGGCCGTGCTGACCGAGACGCCGCAGCGCGCCGCAATGTCATCGAGCCGCACGCGCCGGCTCGGCCGTCCACGCTTTCCCGTCGTCCGCTCCGCGCTCATAAATCCTCGGCCTTTTTTCGGGCGCAAGCTGCAAGAAATTTTCAGATTGCGCAAGAAAATCTCGTGTGGAACCTTTCTCTCCGGCATTGCAAGGTTCTGGGAGGAAGCGTGAAGCCATCGGCATCGCATACACGGTCGCTGCTGCAGCGGTTGGTGGACGGCATGACCGGCTTGCGCCACGACGGCCGCTTCGACGAGCCGAACCTGGACGGCACGGCGGGCGATTACATCAGCTTCGATTCATGGGAGTGGCCGCAGGGCGTCGGCCTCTACGGCCTGATGCGGCTCTACCAGCACGAACGCGATCCCGCCGTGCTGCAGACGGTCGAGGATTGGTATGCGCGCCGCATCGCAGCGGGCCTGCCCCATATGAACATCAACACCACCGCGCCCCTTCTGGCGCTGTCGCTGCTGTGGCGTGAGACGCGCGATGCACGCTGGGAGCCGGTGCTTGCCGAATGGGCGGAACGTCTGGTGCGCGATATGCCGCGCACCCCCGAAGGCGGCTTCCAGCACGACGTATCCGACAAGATCAACGACGATGAACTGTGGGACGACACGCTGTTCATGTCGGCGCTTTTCCTGTCGTCCTATGGCAATGCCGCGGGCCGCCAGGACTATGTCGACGAGGCGGTCCGCCAGTTCCTCGTCCATGCGCGCTATCTCGCCGACCCCCACACCGGCCTCTGGTTTCACGGCTGGACCTTCGCCGGCCGGCATAATTTCGCCCGCGCGCTGTGGGCCCGTGGCAATGCCTGGATCACTGTCGGCATCCTGGACCTGATCGAGTTCGGCGGCGTGCCGGCGCCGGTGCGCCTCTACCTGCTGGGTGTTCTGGGGGCGCAGATCGAGACGCTGCTAAGGCTTCAGGCGCCGTCGGGCGCGTGGCGGACTCTGCTCGACGATCCGACTTCATATGAAGAACTCTCGGCCACCGCCGGCTTCGGTTACGGGCTGATGAAGGCAGCAAGGCTGGGGATCGGGCCGGCGGAATGCGCTTCCGCCGGCAAGCGGGCTCTGGAAGCCGTCATAGCCAATATCGACGAGGCCGGCGTGCTCGGTAAGGTCTCATACGGCACCCGTATGGGACATGACCTGCAGTTCTACCGCGACATCCCGATCCAGCCGACCGGCTACGGCCAGGCGCTGGCCATCCTTTGCCTGACCGAAGGCATGATCCACCAGCGGGCTCAGGAGCAGGCGGCATGACGATGCGGATAGTCTACGGCGCTTCGCCGGCCGACATCGACAACATGGGCACCGAACGCTTGCGCGCGGAATTCCTGATCGAGCAGCTCTTTGTGCCGGGCACGATGGAATTCGCCTACACCCATGTCGACAGGATGATCGTTGGCGGCGCGGTGCCGACAGGTGAGCCGCTGGCATTCGGCGGCGGCGCTGACGTCGGGACGCCGCATTTCTTCGACGCACGCGAGATGGGTATCGCCAATCTGGGCGGTGCCGGCTCGGTCACGGTCGACGGGACGCGCTTTGCGCTTGCCGGTCGCGACGTGCTCTATGTCGGGCGCGGGGCCAAAGTCGTCACGCTTGAAAGCAACGACGCGGACAAGCCGGCGCGCTTCTACATGAATTCGGTGCCGGCAGGGGCCGACATTCCGCACCGGCTGATCACGAGGGCCGAGTCGAAGGCGCTCGACCTTGGCGAGGAGCGCCGCGCGAACCGGCGTACGCTCCGCATGTACATCCATCCCGAGGTGACGCCGTCCTGCCTGCTCTTGATGGGCATCACCGACCTTGCGCCCGGCAGCGTCTGGAACACGATGCCGCCGCATCTGCACGAGCGGCGCATGGAGGCCTATCTCTATTTCGACCTCGCCGAGGACGATCGGGTCATCCATTTGATGGGCAGGCCCGACAACACGCGCCACCTGATCGTCGCCGACAGCGATTGCGTGATTTCGCCGGCATGGTCGATCCACATGGGATCGGGCACCGGCCCCTATGCCTTCGTGTGGGGCATGACCGGCGAGAACCAGGCCTATAACGACGTCTCCCCCGTGCCGGTGAGGACGCTGCGATGAGCGCGGTGGCCCGCATGGAAGCCGACACGGCGCTGCGGCGGCCGCTCGCCGCCGGCGAGCCTGTCGTCTACTGGCTGCTGGGTGCGACGGCCGAAGCCCGCTACGACGTTGCCGACCAGCCGATGCACGGCGAGATGGACCCGTTCTTCTTTCTCACCAAGCACAAGAACTTCATCCCGCACGAATATCCCTGCCGCACCCAGTTTGCCGCCGAGCGGCGCGGTAAGCGGCCAAGGGTCGAGGGCAGCTTTGCCGCCGTCCGTACCTGGCTGCCTTTCGCCTCGCCGCGAGTCGATCTGTCGGGGTTCTGGTTCCGCCCGACGGTGCTCACCACCTGGGCGAAAACGGAGATCGCGGCCGCCGTTGCCGGCACGGCCAAGCTGCGGCTGCGCACCTGCGGCGGCGCGGTACTGTGGGTCAACGGCGCCGAGGCGGGCTGGATGACGCCCTACACCCGCAATCTGGAGGCGGCGCAGGAATTCGAGGTCGCGCTGAAGGCCGGCGGCAACGAGATCGCGATATTCTTCGACGACCTCGCCGAGCGCGACGCGCGCTATTTCGTCCAGCTCGACTATGTTGAAGGGCCATCGGTCGAGCATGCCTTGCCGGCCGGCATCGACGGCGCGGTGGCCGCAGCGATGGAGGACGCGCTCGACGCCATGCGCTTCGAGTCTCATGCCTATGCGGCGGGTGAGGTAGCGCTGGTGACCGACGCGCCGCTGCCCGTGGCTGTCGATGTGTCGATTGCCATCGAAGGTGATTTCATGTCGATCGAAAAGCCGACGACGTTCGCGATGCGTCTCGGAGCGGGTCAGCGCCGCATCCCCGTGGCCGACACGGCGGTTCTTCCAGCCGACTTCCGCCATTTCAAGGTGACGCTCGGCCATGACGGCTTCGCCGCCTCGCGTGTCTACGGTGTTGAGATTTGCCATGCCGACCGACAGGGCGAGCCGCTCGCAACGCTTGTGGAGCGTGTAGCCGAAGCGCTGGACGAGGTCTCGCTCCATGCCGAAAGTGATACGGTGCGGGCGCTGGCGCGGCTGGCCACGAGCCGAGGCGGGACCGAAACGGATTCAATGATCGTCGGCACGCTACCGGCGATCGAGGACTGTCACGACTGCGCCGATTTCATCCTCGTGCCGCTGCTGTGGTGCCGGCAAGCCTATGCCACGTCCATCGCTCCGGAGGTACGAACGCGCATCGACGCAGCCATTCTCGGCTATCGCTACTGGATGGACGAGCCCGGCAACGACGTGCAGTGGTATTTCTCCGAGAACCACGCGCTGCTGTTCCATACCGCCGCCTATCTCGCCGGCCATCTGCTGCCGGAAGCGACGTTCGTCCGCTCCGGCAGGAAGGGCGCGGAGCAGGCTGCCATCGGACTGGCGCGGGTGCGCGCCTGGCTCGATCATTTCGAGCAGTGGGAGATGGCCGAGTTCAACTCGGCCCCATATTTTCCGATCGACCTGAAGGGACTGACCAGCCTCTACGCGCTCGCACCGGACGCCGACGTGCGTGAGCGCGCGGGCCGCGCCATCGTCCGCCTGCTGGAGATCGTCGCCCGTTCTGCCCACCACGGCACCTTGACCGGCGCGCAGGGACGTTCCTACGAGCACACGCTGCGCGCCGCCCGATCGCTGGAACTGTCCGGCATCGCCCGCATGCTGTGGGGCAGGGGCAATTACGGCATGCGCTTTCATGCCCTGCCGCAGTTGGCGCTCTGCCTGCGCGATCACGGGCTCAAGGTGCCGGAGGCTTTGCAGGGCATCGCCAGCTTCGATGGCGACGGCGGGCAGGAATGGGCTTTCGCCCAGGGACAGGAGCGCATTGCCAAGCTCTATCACTACAAGACCCGCGAATTCGCGCTAGGCACCGCCGCGCATTACCGTTGGAACGAGTGGGGCTATCAGGAAACGGTGCTGCACTTGCGGCTGGGCGACCACCCGGACGCGCAGGCGTGGATCAACCATCCGGGTGAGACGATCCATTCCGGCTACGGCCGTCCGTCCTATTGGGGCGGGTCGGGCACACTGCCGCGCGTCCACCAGTATCGCGGCCTGGCAGTTGCCGTGTTCGACTGCGCCGAGGAGCAGCCCGATTTCACGCACGCATGGTTTCCGCGCGCAGCCTTCGACGAGGTGCGGATCGAGGGCAGGCATGCGTTCGCTCGGCACGGTGCGGGCGTGGCCATGCTTTGCGCCGACAAGCCGTTCGAGATGGTGCCGCGCGGGCCGACCGCCGGCAATGAGTTGCGCGTGCCGGGCCGGAAGGCGACCTGGATCGTGCGGCTTGGTAGCGGGGCGCTCGATCCGTTCGCGGAGTCGTTTTCCAATCTTGCCGCCAGATACGAAACTGACGGCCTCATCGTTGTGGAGGACCCCGGCTACGGTGAGGTGCAGTTCCATCCTGACGGACGCGTCGAGGCGGAGGGCCGTGCGATCGATCCCGCCGAGTGGACGGTGGCGGGCAGGGCGACCGTGCTGCCCGACGCACCAGCGGCAGGGAGGTAGGCGCCGGCAGTCTCCGGCGGAAATTGCATCACAAATCAAGCGGACTGGGAGCCGCGCAAACGGAGGAGCGTACGATGAAGTGCAAAACAGCTTTGGTGGCCCTGACGGCCGCACTGATGGCCTCGACGGCGGCTTCGGCCGGCGACGTGCGGGTGATGTGGTACTCGGATGGCGTCGAGGGCGAGGTCATCCAGGACCTGCTCAACCGCTTCATGCAGGAAAACCCCGGCATCAACGTCATTCTCGACAATGTCGCCTACCAAGTGATCCAGGAGCAGTTGCCGATCGAGCTTGAGGCAGGTCGGGGCCCGGACATCGCCCGGGTCACCAACATCAAGGCGCTGGCCGACCACTGGCTCGATCTGACGCCGCACGTCGCCGATCCGGAATACTGGCGCGCCAATCTCGGCGAACAGTTCGACTGGATGCGGCCGGACGGCTCCGACATCATCCCCGGCTTCATGACCCAGCTGACATTGACCGGCGGCTTCGCCAACGCGACGCTGTTCGAACAGGCGGGCGTGGAGCTTCCGGGCGAAGGTGCGACCTGGGACGATTGGGTCGAGGCCGCGGGCAAGGTGCAGGAGAGCCAGCAACTCAACGCAGCGTTCGCCATCGACCGTTCGGGTCACCGCATCTCCGCGCCGAACGTATCCTACGGCGCCAACTATATCGGACCGGACCGGTTGCCCGCGCCCGTTGATGAAGGCACCAAGGCCTTCTCGCAGCGGTTGATTGACTGGGCCGCCAGCGGTCGCATGAACAAGGAGACGTGGGTCTCCGCGGCGGGCACAACCTACCGCGCCGGCGCCGACGATTTCATCAACGCGCAGATCGCCTTCTATTACTCGGGCAGCTGGCAGATCGCCAATTTGTCGACCAAGATCGGCGACGCCTTCGACTGGGTCGCGACCGGCTCGCCCTGCGGAACTGTGGCCTGCTCGGGTCTTCCGGGCGGCGCGGCGCTGGTGGGCATCAAATACACCCAGAACGCGGCTGAAGTCGGCAAGGTTATGGACTTCCTCTCCAGCGAGGACATCGTGCGCGAGTTCACCGAGCGCACCCTGTTCCTGCCCGCCCACAAGGGCGTGATCGCCGGCGAAATCGACTTCAAGAGCGACGACCCCAACGTCAAGGCTGCGCTCTCGGAGTTCGTCAAGGCAACTGGCGAAGTGCACCCCAACGCCAATGCGTTGCCGGCATGGAAGTGGGGCACCGCCTATTATGGCGCTTTGGTGACCCGGCTCAGCCAGGTAATGGCTGGTGAACTGTCCATTGACGAGGCCTACACGCGCATCGACGAGGACATCAAGGCACAGGTCGACGCGGCCAAGTAGGCGCGAGGACGACGATGGCGGAGACGACGCCAAGCCTCGCCAGAAAGGCCGGCGCCATTCTCATGGCGCCGGTCGGCCTGCTTGCGCGCGTTCTCGATCCGCCCTTGCGCGCTCTGCAAAAGGTCGGCGGCACCAACGCCATGGCGGCCTTCTTCCTCGTGCCGAACATGGCGATCTTCGGCATCTTCATCCTGCTGCCGCTGGTCATCAACATCGTCTATTCGATGACCGGCGGCACCGCACTGTTCCTCGCCAACCGGGAATTCGTCGGGCTGGCGCAGTATGACCGCCTGTTCAATTGCGCAAACTATCTCGATCCGAG
>Ga0307505_10000228_pt1 | contig 68398 bp, 55 predicted proteins | sample 23_S_MG_FD_202183 | JGI IMG/M metagenome (GOLD analysis project Ga0307505, IMG submission 202183) | Soil microbial communities from Populus trichocarpa stands in riparian zone in the Pacific Northwest, United States - 23_S | ecosystem: Environmental > Terrestrial > Soil > Riparian zone > Trees... | reverse complement strand
GAGGCGGCGCTCGTACCACTGGCTCACCTCCACCGCTTGTGGACGCGCCCGTGGCGGCGGCTGGGGGGTGTCCACCGGCACGGCGGACGCGAGCTGGGCAGCGAGGCCGAGGACGGCGAGCATTGGCGGGCGTGAAGGGTGAGATTAGTTGAACTGCATGAGAACAACGCCGCAAGCCACCCCCGAGGTCACTCCCGCCGCCCTGCGGGAGTGGACGCACCACGTCGAGAGCGTGCTGCGGGGGCTGGCGCATGCCCTGAACAACCGCGCGGCAGCACTCTCCGCGGTGATCGAGCTCTCGCGCGACCCGGATGACGATCCCGCCGCGACGCGCGAAATCCTCCAGGGCGAGATGGACCGGGTGGCGGAGCTCGTGCGCGTCGTGCGCGGCATCGGGGTGCCGCGCGCCGAGGTGGAGGCGTTCTCTCCCGGAGACCTCGCCGACGACCTGCGCAGCCTGCTGTCACTGCACGCCGACCTCCGGGATCTCTCGGTGCGCGTGGATGCGGCGGACGCGCCGCCGGTGCGTGTCGAGCGCTGGATGCTGCTGCGCGCGCTGCTGGCGCTGGCGGCCACGAGCACCCCGCCGCCCGGTGAGCGCACGGTGAGCCTGACCGTCAGCGGTGAAGGCGACTGGGTCGTGGCGCGCGCGCACGGGCCGCAATCCGGCTACATGGGCGAGCTCGCGCGCGCGATGGGGGGCGAGCTCCTTCCCGACCGCGCCGGCTTCCGCGTGCCGACCCTCGAGAGCCTCAGGCGGCTCGAAGGTCGTTGAGCGCGACGCGGAGCTTCTGGAGCGCCGCCGTGCGGATCTGCGAGATCCGGCACACCGACAGGCGCAGCACCTCCGCGATCTCCTGGAGCTTCAGCTCCTCGAAATAGCTCAGGGCGAGCACCGTCCGCTCCTGCTCCTTGAGCGTCAGGATCGCGCGCTTCAGCGCCGCGACCTCCACTTCACGGGTGAGGAGCTCGTCGATGCCCTCGGCGCGGTCATCGGCGACGAGGTCGCCAACGACCGTGTCTGCCTCGGCCCGCGCCGGCTGCTGGAACGACACGACGTGCGTGCTGTGGGCGTCGAGCTCCCAGCGGTGCAGCTCGCCCGCATCAATGGACAACTGGCGCGCGACCTCGGTGTTGGATGGCGCCCGGTGCAGCGAGGCGGAGAGCGCGTCGCGCGCCCGGCTCACGTCCCGCGTGCGACGACGGACGTTGCGCGGCATCGGATCGATGCGGCGCAGCTCGTCGAGCATGGCGCCGCGGATGCGCGGTACCGCGAAGGTGCTGAAGGAGAGCCCCCGGGCCGACTCGAACGATTCGGCCGCCTGCATCAACCCCACCGAGCCCGCGCTCACCAGCTCGTCCAGGTCGGCCTCGGTGGAGAGGCGCGCCGCGAGCTGCCGCGCCACATGGTGCACGAGCCCGACATGGTCCGCGACCAGCGTGCTGCGACTGTCCGCGGCGCGGGCCTTCGGTGTGGCGGCGCGGCGGGTGGTCTGGGTGCGGCTCTTCTGGACCTGCATGGCGGGCTCCTCTCCGTCTTCGGATTGGCAGTGGGGCGCCTGATGGCGCGGTGAGATGGCCCCCACAAAGGCACGACGCGGTCCAGAATGTCAACGCGCGCAAATCGTTAACCATCAATGACTTGCGCGCGTTCATCGCTGCTGCTCGACCCGGAAAATCGTTCCGGTCGGAAAGTTTTTCCTACAATTTCAGCTGCTGCTTCCGCGCTGCCGGGACAGCTTGTTCCTGAGCGTCCGGTCCGTGACCCCGAGGAGTGCGGCCGCCCGTGTCTTGTTGCCGTTCGTGCTCTTGAGCGCCTGCTCGATCAGCGCGGCCTCTGCCGCGTCCAGGTCGCAGGAGGTCAGGACCACAGCGCCCTCGGGAAGGGCGCCGAGTGACGAGACGCCGGTCATGGGGGTACGTCGCACGCCGAGCGCGGTGCGGATCGTGTCGAAGCTCGAGGCCTGGAGCACGGCGCCTGGGGTGAGGATCACCGCGCGCTCCATCGCGTGCTGGAGCTCGCGCACATTCCCCGGCCAGTCGTACCGCTGGAGCAGCGCGAGTGCGTCCGGCGCGATGGCCGTGATGTCGCGCTTGAGATCCGCCGCCGCGCGCTGCGCGAAGTGGTGCGCGAGCACGGGGATGTCGTCCAGGCGCTCCCGCAGCGCGGGAATCCGGATGGGGAGCACGCTGAGCCGGTAGAACAGGTCCTGACGGAACTCGCCCCGCTCCACGCACTTCTCGAGCTCGCGATTGGTGGTCGCGATGATGCGCACATCCACCTTGAGCGTCGCGGTTCCGCCAACCCGCTCGAACTCCTGCTCCTGGAGCACGCGAAGGAGCTTCGCCTGGAGGTCCAGACGCATCTCGCTGATCTCGTCGAGGAGCAGGGTGCCGCGGTGTGCGCGCTCGAACGCGCCCTCCACGCGCTTGATGGCCCCGGTGAACGCCCCCTTCTCGTGGCCGAACAGCGCGCTTTCCACGAGCCCCTCCGGCATGGCGGCGCAGTTCAGCTTCACGAACGGCTGGTGGCTGCGGTCGCTCTGGTCGTGCAGGGCGCGCGCGAACAGCTCCTTGCCGGTGCCGGACTCGCCCTGGAGCAGCACCGTTGCGCGCGTCGGCGCGGCGGTGGCCACGGTCTGTAAGGCCTGATGCATCGCCGCGCTCTTGCCGACAATGGCGCGCTCCATCCGGATGGCCATCACCTCCAGGCGGAGGGTGTCGTTCTCGCGCTTGAGACGCGCGAGCTCGAGCGCCTGCGCCACCGCGTGCTCCAGCTGGTCGGGCTGAAGCGGCTTGGTGATGTAATCCGAGGCGCCGGCCTTGATGGCCGCGACGGCGTGCTCGATGGTGGCGTAGCCAGTGAGGATAATGACCGGCACCTGCATCCCCTGCTCGCGGAGCAGCTCCAGGAACTCGATCCCCGAAAGCCCCGGCATCCGGAAATCGGAGATCACCAGATCGATGTCACCCTGCTGGAGGGCGCCAAGCGCCTCGGGAACGCTGGCAGCGCCAATGGGCGTATGCCCGAACCGCTCGAGCGTGTCCTGCAGCACGAGCCGGATAGCGGGTTCATCGTCCACGTACAGCACTTTCGCCATACCGGAAAGACTTTCCGGGTGCCCTCCTGGCAACGCTAAACCTTTGCAGGGGCAGGCCGATACCTGTGCACGTGAGGAACCGAACCCGCGCCCGCAGGCCGCTGCGCGCACCGAACCCCGGGACCCGTTCGATGAACCAGGAATTGCTGCACCTGTTGCGAGAGCGTGTCGCGAGCCGCTTCTACGACCGTCCGGAAGTCGTTGATGCGCTGGCCCGAATGCTCGTTTCCCACGGACATTCGCCGGCCTGATCCCAGGCGCCAGTTGCAGAGCCGCGTTGATGCATATTGCGGCGCGTGACAACCTTCCTCGTCAGCGGCGCGTCGGGCTTCATTGGGGGGGCGCTCGTGCCTGCGATCGCGGCGGATGGCCATCGGGTGCTTCGTCTCGGCCGTGGTGCTGACGCCGACGTCCGCTGGGACCCGGAGCGCGGGGAGGTCGACGCCGCGGCGCTCGCGCGAGTCGCGCCCGACGCCGTGATCAATCTGGCGGGAGAACCCATCGCACAGCGGTGGACATCAGGCCGCAAGCGACGCATCCGCGACACCCGCGTGCTTGGCACGCGCGCCCTGGCCGCGGCGCTGGCGCAACTGCCGAACCGTCCCCGCGCGCTGGTCAGTGGCTCGGCGATCGGCTACTACGGCGCGGACCGCGGCGACGAGCTGCTCGCGGAATCGAGCGCTCCGGGGGACGACTTCCTCGCGCGCGTGTCGAAGGACTGGGAGGACGCCGCCGCGCCGGCGGCCGACGCCGGCATTCGCGTCGCCACGCTGCGCACGGGCATCGTCTGCGGCCGCGGTGGCGGCGCGCTCGCGAAGATGATCCCGCCGTTTCAGGCAGGGGTGGGAGGACCGCTGGGGAGCGGCCGGCAGTGGATGAGCTGGATCTCCCTCACCGATACCGTGCGCGCGATCCGGTTCATCGCGGACGACGCCGGCGCCAGCGGCCCGTTCAACCTCGTGGCACCCGAGGCTGTGCGGAACGCCGACTTCGCGCGCGCGCTGGGCGCCGCGCTGCACCGGCCCGCGATCGTTCCGGCCCCCGCCTTCGCACTCGTCGCGCTCTACGGCGAGATGGCGCGCGCCACGATCCTGGCGAACCAGCGCGTGTTCCCGAAAAAAATCGCGGGCGCCGGATTCGAATTCCGGCACCCGCGACTGGACGACGCGCTGCGCGCGGAGCTCAGGCGATCAGGCGATCGAGCCGCTCGCTGAACACGCGGCTCGCCATGAGGCGCACGCCGTCCTGGAGGATCACGACGTACTCGCCGTGGAACCACGGCTGGAGCTCGCGGATGCGATCCACGTTCACGATCGCGGAGCGGTGGATGCGCACGAACTGCTCGCCGTCGAGACGGACCTCCATGTTCTTCATGCTCTCGCGGTAGAGATGCGCGTCCGCGCCGACGTGCAGCTTCACGTAGTTGCCCGCGGCCTCCACCCAGTCGATCTCGTCGGGGCGCAGGAACACGACGCGCCCGGCGGTCTTCACGGCCAGGCGCGTCGTGCGGCGGCGTTGCGCGCGCAGCTCGGTGACCAGCTCCTCGATGAGCGGGCGCAGCGCGGGCGTCTCATCGGCCGCCGTATCCGGCGGGTCGGTCTCCACGAGCCGCAGCGCATGTTCGGCGGTCGTGAGGAGTTCTTCACCAATGACCTCGCGCAGGTCCGGGACGGTATGACGGGGAAGAGGCATCGCGGTATCCAGTCCGGAAGGAGTGTCGGCCCTACGAAGGATTTGGACACAAAGTTCCGCGATTTGGTTTGCTCCTTCTCAGTGTGTCCGTTTCCGGGATATGTCCCACAATCGGACACCCGAATCGGCGGTCCAAAGCACCCCCATGCGAATCACGCGCAACAACGCGAGTGGCTTCACCGGAACTGGATTGCCTCCCTGCCCCGCTCCTAGAAAGCCGGCGGACGTCTCCGGTGCCAGTCTGTCGCCTCCTGGTACGCGTGCGCCAGCGCCAGCGGCTTCTCTTCCTCGAACAGCGGGCCGAGGAAGGTGATGGAGATCGGCGTCTGCGGCCGCGCCGTCGTGGCCGCCTGGGTCCGCCGCCCGGTGTCGGCCGGCGCCGCCGGGGGTGACGCGGCGGGCAGGGGCGGCGCCTCGCGAAAGCCGTGCGGAACGATCACGGCAGGGTTCCCGGTGAGGTTCGTCGCCGAGAGCTGGTTCGATCCCCCGGTGGGCGTCACGATGACGTCGATGTTCCGGAACAGCTCCCACCAGCGCTGCATGAGCAGCAGCCGCGCGCGGTTCGCATTGATGTAGTCCACCGCCGGCACGAAGTGCGCGGCGCGGAAGGTGTTGGGCCACGCGCCGGCGTGCTGTTGCACCATCTCCTTCACCTTGCCGGAGAGGGTGAGCTCCTCGAAGGCGGCGCCGGCCTCCGGGGTGAGGATGAGGCTCGTTCCGTTGAGCGGCATCTCGGGAACCTCGAGCGGGATCAGCGTTGCGCCGAGCCGCTCCAGCGTGTCGAGCACTGCCCGGTCATCCGCCTTCGTCGGATACACGACACGGTTCTGCTCATCGCGCTCGGCGCGGTCGAACACGCTCCTGAAGAACCCGACGCGCAGCTGTGCCGGCGACACGCGCGCGTTCCAGTTGAACGGCCGCTCCTTCACGGCGAGGTCGAATCCGTCGGGGCCATGGATCGCGTCGAGGACCAGGGCGCAGTCCTCGGCGGAACGGCACATCGGTCCGATCTTGTCCATGCTCCATGACAGCGCCATGGCGCCGGTGCGCGGCACGCGGCCGAAGGTGGGGCGCAGGCCGGTGACGCCGTTGCGTGTGGCGGGCGACGAGATCGAGCCGAGCGTCTCGGTGCCGATCGAGAAGCCGACGAGCCCCGCCGCGGTCGCGCTCCCCGGGCCGGCGGATGATCCGCTCGAACCCTGCTCGGGCCACCATGGATTGCGCGTGGTGCCGCCGAACCAGACGTCGCCCATGGCCAGCTCGCCAAGGGTGAGCTTGGCGATGAGGATGGCGCCTGCGTCATCCAGCCGCTTCACGACGGCAGCATCGGAATCCACGACCTGCTCCCTGTACGGTCCAGCGCCCCAGGTGGTGAGGTAGCCGCGTGTCGCGAGCAGGTCCTTCGCTCCCCAGGGAATGCCGTGCAGCGGCCCGCGATACCTGCCCTGCGAGATCTCGCTGTCTGCCGCGCGCGCCTGCGCCCGCGCCCGCTCCTCGGTGAGCGTCACGACGCAGTGCAGCTGCGGATCGAAGCGCTTCAGGCGATCCAGGTACATGGACGTCAGCTCGCTCGGCGTCACCCGACGCGCGCGCACGAGCTCCGAGAGCGCGCTGACGGGAAGGAACGCGAGCTCGTCGAGCGACGTCGGCCTGGCCATGATCGGCAGGCGCTCCCGAACCATCGCCGCCTTCCGTTTCGGTGCAAGGGCGACGCCCGGCGGGACCGGATCGAACACCAGCACCGGGGCGACGCTGTTGTCGAGCTTCACCCGGTGCAGCGCGTCGATCGCGGTCTTCTGGCTGGTGAGGTTGCGGACCATCATGGCCCGCTCGTCCTCCGTGAAGGCGACGCCGGCGATCTCTTCCGCGGCCGCGATCGTCTCCTTCGTGATCTCCGCGCCCGCGGCAACCTTGCTCCAGAGCACGCCTGGAAGGAGCGACGCACCGAGTCCGAGGGACGAGAAGTACTCGAGGAACTGCCGGCGGTCGGGCGAGGCGAGGGTCGTCATCGGCTGGGAGAAGTTGGGGGCCGTATATCCGTACGACCCACGGCCGCGATCGGCAAGATCAGGGAGCACAACGGGTTGGAACATCGCTTGCTTTTCAGTGGGGCAACGCCCACCACAAGAGAGCAGATGATGTTGTCGTTCCGAAAGAGCTGGATGTACATGGCCATCGTGCCGGTGCTCGCTGCGGCCGTGCCCGGCGCAGCGTGGCTCAACGGCGAGCGCGGCCGTGATGAGACGGTGGACGCGCCGCCGCTGCGCCTCGTTGCGGATCTCACGGCGAAACGGCTCAAGATGTACGAAGCGGACACGCTCGTCTGGCAATACGAGATCTCCGACGGCACGGGCAACTATCCGACGCCGACCGGCAAGTTCATGATCCGGCGCATGGTCTGGAACCCGCGCTGGACGCCGCCGCCCAACTCGGCGTGGGCGAAGAAGTACACGGCCAAGCGGCCCGGTGAGCCCGGCAACCCCATGAAGGTCGTGAAGATCTTCTTCAAGGAGCCGGACTACTACATCCATGGCACCGGGGAAACGGGGCGACTTGGCAGCGCCGCATCGCACGGGTGCATCCGCATGGATCCCGAGCACATTGCCGAGGTAGCCCGCTATGTGATGGAGCACGGCGGCCAGCCGCGCGCGGACAACTGGTTCATGCGCGTCCTGCGCTTCCGGAGCGAGGAGAAGCCCATCTACCTCAAGAACCCGATTCCGCTGACCATCGAGCGGTAGGGCAGGGCGCAGGGGTTGGGGATCAGGGGCCAGGGATTAACATCTCTGGCCCCTGATCGCTTTTGCCCTATTCTCTCCTGGTGACCGAACCCCTCGCGTCGGCGCTCCTGTTCACGACGTTCGCAGCCCTGGTGCTGACGAGCGTGGTGTTCTCGCGCCTGCTCGAGCGAACCGGGATTCCGGTGGGGCTGATCTTCCTGGTGATCGGGATGATCGCCGGGAGCGAGGGCGTGTTCGGCATCGAGTTCGACGACTATGCCTTCGCGTTCCGAATCGGCACGGCTGCGCTGGTGCTGATCCTGTTCGACGGCGGCCTCAACACGCCGATCGCGTCGGTGCGGCGAGTGTGGGCGCCCGCCGGGATCCTCGCAACGGTGGGCGTCGTCGGGGTGGCGGGGATCACGGCGGTGGGCGCGCACCTGCTCGGCATGGACTGGAAGCCGGCGATGCTGCTGGGCGCGATCGTGTCGTCCACCGACGCCGCGGCAGTCTTCCTCGCGTTGCGCAACAGCGGCATCAGCCTCAAGCGCCGCGTCGGGTCCACCCTGGAGATCGAGTCCGGTCTCAACGACCCGATGGCAGTGCTCCTCACCATAACGCTCACCAGCGTCATGACGATCGGCGAGTCGCCCCACATCGGGCGGCTTGTGTTCACCGTGGTGTGGCAGCTGGCCAGCGGCGCGGTGCTCGGCTGGGTCATTGGCATCGGTGCCCGCCGCCTCATGCGGCAGCTCCGGCTCCGGTCGCTCGGTCTCTATCCCGTGGTGACGCTGGGCGTGGCGCTCATCGCCTTCGGGATCCCGACGTGGCTGGACAGCAGCGGATTCCTCGCGGTGTACATCGCGGGCGTCGTGCTTGGAAACGGCGCGCTGCCCTATCGCGTGGGAGTGGTGCGCACCCACGACGCCATGGCGTGGCTCAGCCAGATCGTGATGTTCCTCGTGTTCGGGCTGCTGGTGTTCCCGGGTCAGCTGCCCGGCGTGGCGGCCATGGGCCTCGCGATCGCGCTCATCCTGGTCTTCCTCGCGCGGCCGCTCATGACGGCCGTCATCCTCGCGCCCTTCGGTTACTCAGCGCGGGAGATCGGGTACATCGGCTGGGTGGGGCTGCGCGGCGCGGTACCCATCGTGCTCGCCATCTATCCGGTGCTGTTCGGCGCCCCAGGCGCGCAGACGATCTTCAACGTCGTCTTCTTCATCGTCGTCGTGAACGCGTTCCTCCCGGGCGCGGCCGTCGCGCGCGCCGCCACCGCGCTTGGCATGGACGTGGATGAGCCGCCGCGGCCGCACGCCGTGGTGGAGATCGAATCCATGGAACCGCTCCGCGGCGAGATGCTCACGTTCTACGTGGACGAGGCGCTGGCGGTCACGGGCGTGCCCCTCGCCGAGCTGCCGTTCCCGGACGGGGCGTCCGCGTCGCTGATCATTCGCGGCCAGGACATGATCCCGCCCCGCGGCACCACGACGCTCGAGCACGGTGACTACGTCTACGTGGTGGCGCGGCCCCAGGATCGCGAGCTCATCTTCCTGATGTTCGGACGTCCGGAGGAGTAGGCGCCGCTATCTTCCGCGCATGCCCCGAGTGAGCTTCGCCGACCTGCCGGACAGCGCGCGCGTCTGGGTGTTTGCCAGCGATCGACGCCTTTCCGCCGACGAATCGGCCGACCTGCTGAAGGACGTGGACGATTTCCTCGACCAGTGGAAGGCGCACGGCGCCCCCCTGCGCAACGCCCGCGAGTGGCGCGAGAGCCAGTTCCTCGTGATCGGCGTCGATCCCACGGTCGAGCAGGCGTCGGGCTGTTCCATTGACGGCCTGTTCCGCTCGCTCCAGCAGCTCGGCACGCGACTCGGCACCAGCCTCGTGGCGGGGGGCCGGGTGTTCTATCGCGACACGGACGGCGCGCCCCGGCTCGCGCCACGGCCTCAGGTGAAGACGCTGATTCGCGCGGAGACGCCGGTGTTCGACACGAGTCTCACCACCGTTGGTGATTTCAGGAGCAGGTTCGAGCTTCCGGCGCGGCAGACCTGGGTTTCCGGGCTGATCGCGCAGGGTACTCCCTGAACACCATCAGGTACCGCAAGCACAGGGAACTGCTGTGACGCGGAAACCAACGGATCAACAGAAACGCGCGGATGAAAAGAATGAGAACGAACCATGGTTCATCAGTTCCTTTCCGCTGATCCGTTCGTTTCCGCGTCTGAGCAGTTCGCTCTTTCCCTGAATCAGCGCATCCACTCATCGAGGTTGGCGCGCACGAACTCGTCGTCCGTGAGGAACGGGTAGTCGCGGCACACGCGATCGATCTCCGCCGACTGCCCCGGCGACAGTGACTCGCTCGGGTCGAGGCACCAGGTGCCGGCGAGCAACCCCTGGCGTCGCATCACCTCGTGGATGCCGGCGATGCATCCGGCGAAGCCGTTCGCCGAGTCGAAGATGGCGGCGTTCGCGTCCGTGAGCGCGGCGCCCTCGCGAAGCAGCCCGGGTTCGATCGCGCCGGCGGCGCGTGCCGCCTTCGCGCGGCCGAGCAGCTTCACGGCGCGGCTGGTCCAGACGGCCCATTGTCCGAGCAATCCGCCGTCCATCCAGCGCGTGACCTCGCCGCCGCCGGCCCGCGCCGGATACGGCGTGACCAGGTCGCCGACGATGTGGTCGTCGTTCCCGGTGTAGAGCGCGATGTCGTTCCGCGCGGCTTCCGCGACCGCGCGCATGACGTCCATCGTCCGGTAGCGATCGAAGGGCGCGATCTTGATGGCCCAGACGTTCGGGATCTCCGCGAACTCGCGCCAGAACGCGTAGTCCAGCACGCGTCCTCCCACCGCGGGCTGCAGGTAGAACCCGAACAACGGCATGACGCCGGCGACGGCCCGGCAGTGGGCGAGCAGCTCCTCGAGCGTCGCATCGCGCAGCGCGCCGAGGCTGAGCAATCCGCAATCGTATCCGCAGGCCAGCGCGGTTTCGGCTTCGTTCACTGCCTGCGCGGTGAGGCCGGCCAGCCCGGCGACGAGCACGAACGGGCGCGGCTGCCGCTCCAGCCGCGCGCGCGCCGTTTCCGCCGCCAGCTCGAGCACCGGCCGGTACAATCCGTGATGCGTCTCGCGGATGGCGAACTGCGTGGTGTGGACGCCCACGGCCAGGCCGCCGGCGCCCGCATCCACGTAGTAGCGGGTAAGGGCGCGCTGGCGCCGCTCGTCGAGCCGGCGATCGGCGGTGAGGGCCAGCGGGTGCGCGGGAATCGCCACTCCGCTGCGCAGGTGCGCGCGCGCCGAGGTGGCGGCGGGATCGATCATCAGAAGGCGCCGTCGCGCGTCTCGAAGTGGGTGGGCTTGTTGAGCAGCGGCCGGTCTCGTTCCACCCAGTCCGCCACGAGATCCAGCATCGTGTCGAGCGATGTCGCGGGCTCGCCGAACGTGGAGCGGAAGCGCGTCGTGTCGCTGAGCAGCGCGTCGCGCGCCTCGGTGCCCTCGAACACGGGAAGCCTGCCGAGTCGGTTGCCGAGCTCCGTGGCCAGGGTGCGCACCGAGAGGGTTTCCCCGCCCGTCACGTTGAGCACGAACGGCGTCGTGTCGCAATGCGGGAGCAGCTCGAGCGCCGCGCGGTTCGCGTCCCCCTGCCAGATGACGTTGACATATCCCATGGCGAGCGGCACCGGCGCACCCGCGCGCACGCGCACGGCGAGATCCGCGAGCACGCCGTAGCGGAGATCTATGGCGTAGTTGAGGCGCATGATGGCAACGCGCGCGCCTGCAGTGGCTGCGTGCTCGAACACCCGCTCGCGCCCCAGGCAGGATGCGGCGTACTCGCCCACCGGCGCGGGCGCCGTGTCTTCCCCTGCACCGCCGGCGAGCACCGGGGTGAGCGGGTACACGTTGCCGGTGGAGAAGGCCACGATGCGACTGCGCGCGTAGCGCGCCGCGCACAGCGCGGGAACGACGACGTTCATCATCCAGGTGCGCGACGGCGCATCGCTCGTGCCGAACTTCTGCCCGGCCATGAAGATGACGTTCGGTGCGTCTGGGAGCCGCTGCACGGCGGCCGTGTCGAGCAGGTCCGCGGGAACGACCTCTACGCCAGCGCGCTCGAGTGTCGCACGCGCGGCGCTCGAGGAAAACCGTGACACCGCAATGATGCGACGGTGGCCGCTCCCGGCCTCGGTGGCGGCGCGCGCGGCCATGCGCGCCAGCGTCGGTCCCATCTTGCCACCGGCGCCGAGAATCACGAGGTCGCCGGGGCAGCGGCGCAGCGCTTCGACGGTCTCCGCGCGTGGAATCGAGAGGAGCTCGTCGAGAGCCTCCTCCGACTCTGGCGCGCTGACCCGCTCGCTCATCCGTCCTGGCGGGGCGGCGGCGTCTCGGCGGCGACCGCGGCCTCGGCTGCCCGGAAGCCAATACGGCTGTGCGTGCCGTCGCAGAACGGCTTCTTCACCGAAGCGCCGCAACGGCACAGTGTCACCGCCGTCTTCCCCGGCTTGAGCGGCGGGATGGGGATGGGGTTGTCGTTGTGGTCCACGAGCACGAAGTCGCCGGTGGTGACGTCGATGGCAAACGGTCCGTTCTCGCGGACCTTGATGACGAGAGGCATAGAACGCGCAGGGGTCAGGGGTTCAGGGGTCAGGGCTCAAACGTGCCCGACCGGATTGTATCAACTTTCAGTCCCCGCGCCCTGACCCCTCATCCCCTGACCCCTCGACAGAATGCCAACACGAAAAGCATCAGCCATCTGGAACGGCGGCCTCAAAGGCGGCAATGGCACCTTCACCGGTGAGTCGGGCCTCACGGGCGCGTACAACTTCGGCTCGCGCTTCGAAAACGCCGGCGGCTCCAACCCGGAAGAGCTGCTGGCGGCCGCGGAGGCGGCATGCTTCAGCATGGCGCTGAGCGGAGCGCTCGAGAAGAACGGCACGCCAGCCACGAAGGTGGAAACCAGCGCCGGCTGCACCGTGGAAAAGGTGGAGCAGGGATTCGGCATCACCCGCATTGCGCTGGAGGTGCGCGCGACCGTGCCGAACATCGACGATGCGACGTTCCAGCGGATCGCGGCTGAAACGAAAGAGGGGTGCCCCGTCTCCAAGGCGCTGAAGGCCGTGGAGATCCAGCTGCAGGCGTCGCTCGTCGCCCGCTAGCGGTAGTACTCCCGGATGCTGAGCGTGATGAGCCGCTGCAGCAGCGCGTGCTGGTCCTCCGAGCTGCCCGCGCGTCCCACGGTCGGCAACCCGAACCAGACGTCCTTCAGCAGGACGAGGATCTGTTCCGCGTGCACCCTGCGCGCGCGCGCGTCCTCGGCGACGCGCCGCAGCGCGGGCAGGATGCCGCCGATGTCGGATTGGTTCGCGGCATAGCGCTCGAGTGCCACGGTGAGCTCCGAGACCACCTCGGCGCTGAGCTCGGGGCGCGCAGCAGAAGAATCGTGCGCCATCATCATGAGGATCCGTGGTGGAGAGGCAGTCGGCGCGGTGGCGGGGGAAAAAACCGCACCGTGCGTTCGCGGCGGCGCGAAGCGTGAACGAATGTTTCGGCGGTCACACGTCTCGTCAAGTCGCAATGGTCGGGGCCGCTGGCGCTCATCGTCTTGCGATGCTGACAGGTGGGGCGTAGTCTGCCCGGCCAGTGAACCGCTCCGCGTACAGCAGGCGCGCCACGACGGCGCTGATCGTATCCACCGATGCCCTTGGTGCGGCACTCGTAGGGGTGGCGACGGAGCTGTCCGGTTTTCGCGTGGCGTATCCGGAGGACGACGAGTCGGTTCAGGACGCGATCAGGCGCGCCAAGCCGGTGGTCGTGCTCGTGGACGCGACCCATCCGATCGTGAGCGATCCGGCGTCGCTCGGCCCGGCGCTCATGACCGGCGCGAGCGTCGTGTTCTACGGGCGCGCGGAGCGGCTGCGCGACCTTCGCCCTGCCGCGTCCATCGCGAGCGCATCCACCATCGCGTTTCCGGACGAGATCGACCGCCTGCCCGAGCTGCTCACCGCGGCCGCCGCGCGCCAGGCGCGGGGCCCGCGCGGCACGCGGTCAGAGTAGGGCGCGGATCCACCCGCCGTCCACCGCGACGGACTGCGCGGTGATGTAGCTCGCGCGATCGCTGACGAGGAACGTGGCGAGTGCGGCGAACTCGCGCGGGTCCCCGAGGCGTCGCATCGGGATCTGCTGCTCGCTGCGACGGCGCACCTCGTCCGCGGAGATCCCCTCGCGCGCGGCGGTGGCGGCGTTGAGCTGCTCGACCCGGTCGGTGGCGGTGTAGCCAGGGAGGATGTTGTTCACGGTCACGCCGTCGCGGGCCACTTCGTTGGCCAGCGTGCGCGACCAGCCGGTCACGGCCGCGCGGATGCTGTTGCTGAGCATCAGGCCGTCCACTGGCTGCTTCACCGCGATCGAGGTGATGTTGAGGATGCGCCCCCATTTTCGCTCGCGCATCCCGGGCAGCACGAGGCGGGTGAGCTCCACCGCGCTGCGCAGCGTGAGGTGCACGGCGTCCTCCCAGCGGGGCCAGTCGTGGGCCTCGAACGGACCGGAGGGCGGGCCGCCGGCGTTGTTCACGAGGATGTCCACGGTGCCGTACACGCGCTCCGACGCAGCGGCGACGCGCTCGATCCCCTCCATCGTGGAGACGTCGGCCTCGACAGCGTGCACCTCGGCGCCGGTGTCGGCCACGATCCGGTCCCGTGTGGCACCGAGGATGTCGGCGTTGCGCGCGCAGATGACGAGGCGCGCGCCCTCCGCGGCGAGCTCCGCGGCCGTCGCGCGTCCCAGCCCCTTGCTCGCCGCCGTCACGATCGCGACGCGTCCGCGCAACCCCAGGTCCATGTCAGCGGCGCAGGTAGGCGTCCGTCCTGTCCAGCCAGTCCTGGCGGGGCGGGCTGAACACGTCCACGTCCAGCGTGTCTTCCAGCGCCTCGGCCTTGTGCCACACCATGGACGGGATGTGCAGCACTTCGCCCGCGCGCACGGTGACCGTTTCCCGCTCGTCCTCGCCGATCCAGAACTGCAGGGCGCCCTCGAGGATGTACGTGAGCTGCTCGTTCTCGTGCTGGTGTCGCGGCACGATGCAGCCCCGCTTGAGGTAGACGTGGGCGAGCATCATGCGCTCGCCGGTGATGAGGCGGCGGTCGAGCATCGGCGAGACCTGCTCGCGCGGCATCTCGTCCCAGCGATACCAGGTAACGCGCGGTGTCATGTCGGCTGAGCGGGTGGGGAGGCGCCGAGGCTGCCGGATGCGTCGCCGGGCTGCACGTACACCCTGCGCGAGGGCAAGGCGAACCGGATGCCCTCGGCGGCGAAGCGGCGCAGCAGCTCCACGTTGATGGCATGCTGGCGGTCGGCGTACTTCCCGAAATCCGGCTCGAGCACCCAGTAGACGGTCTCGAAGCGCAACGACGATTCCATCCAGGTGAGGAAGTGCGAGCGGTCGAAGCGCACCTTTTCCTGCGACTCGATCACGGCGCGGATGATCGTCGGGATCCGGTCCACGAGGTCCGGAGGCGTGCCGTAGATGACGTCAATATGGAAGACGATCCGGCGCTCCTGCATCCGCTTGAAGTTGCGGATGCGGCTGCGCAGCAGGTCCGCGTTCGACAGGATCACCTGCTCTCCGCTCAGGCTGCGCAGGCGCGTGGTCTTCAACCCGATGTGCTCCACCGTGCCCATCACGTTGTCCACGATGATGAACTCGCCGACCACGAACGGCTTGTCCACCACGATGGCCAGCGCGGCGAACAGGTCGCCGAGGATGTTCTGCACCGCCAGCGCTACCGCGATGCCGCTGATTCCGAGGCCGGTGATGAGGCCCGTGATCTCGATGCCGAAGTTGTCGAGCGCCGTGACGAGCAGCAGCGCCCACAGGACGAAGCGCCCCGCGTAGCCCACCGCGCGGATCGTCGCGCGCGCTCCGATGTCGGCATCGGCGCGCCCGGTGGCGTAGGTCTCCGCGACGACGCCGATCAGGCCGTTGCCCCACACGCCCACCTGAATGAGCACGATCAGCAGGGTGAGCCCGTGCAGCACCACGCCGGCCTTCGCGTCGGGCGTGATGACGCGCATCGACGCCTGGAGCGCCAGCGCCAGGAGGAAGTAGCCGCGCGTGCGCCGCACGATCTCGAGCACGTAATCGTCCACGCGCGTCGTGGTGCGGGCGGCAATGATCGCGAGTCGCGACTCGACCACGCGCCGCACCAGCGTCAGGATCAGGAACACCGCCGAAAAAACCCCGGCGGCGACCAGCCACTGCTGCGTGGTGGCGCCGAAGACGCTGCGGTCCAGGAGGTGGAGTTCGGGCACGAAGGGGGGGTTAGAGGCTGGAGATTAGGGACTTGGGAATCAGTCCTCTAGCCCCCTGTCCGCCCTCCCTGCCTCGCTCCGGGCGGTCGCGAACTTCTAGGAGGCTCTCCGCGTCGGCACCGGCTGGCTGCACATGTCGCAATTGCCGCACTGCCACTCGTCGTCCACCGGCTCGCCGAAGTACTGCAGGATGTAGCGCGAGCGGCACTGCGCCGACTGGCAGTACGCGACAATGGCGCGGAGCTTCGCGCGGTCCTGCAGTCGTCGCTGCTCGTAGTCGGTGAGGTCCGCGCTGAGATCCAGGTCGGTGAGCCGCTGCTCGCTGACGCGCTCCCACCTGCCGCCGCGGTATTCGCGCACGAGCCCATGCCGCTTCAGGAGGACCATGACGATCTTCGCCTTCCGGCGCGGCACTCCCGATTGCTCCGCCAGGTCGTCGAGGAGGATGCGCTGTCCGATCGGCACTTTCTCGAGCGCGATGGCCACCCGCGCGGCCTCCTCGACATCCGGATACTTGCCGCCAAGGAAGTAGGACTGCACGCGGCTGTCCTCGACGCGGTAGAGGACGGTGCAGGTGGCGGGAAGCCCGTCGCGTCCCGCGCGGCCGGCTTCCTGGTAGTACGACTCCACCGAGCCGGGGAAGTGGTAGTGCGCCACGAATCGCAGGTCGGGCTTGTCGATGCCGAGGCCGAAGGCGTTGGTCGCGATCATCGCGCGAAACTCGTCGGCCATGAAGCGATCCTGCATCTCCTTGCGCTCCGCCGCGGGCATCTTTCCGTGATAGATCCCGACGGGGAACTTGTCCGAGAGCCGCTCGTACAGCGATTCCGCCTCGCGCACGGTGGCGCAGTACACCACGCCGGCGCCGGTGGTTTCCTCGAGGATCCGGACGAGCTCCGCGTCCTTCATGCGGTCGTTCACCGTCCGGCGCACCTCGAAGCGCAGGTTGGGACGCGCGAACCCCGTGACCGTGACGTGCGGGTCGCGCATCCCGAGCTGGCGCAGGATGTCCTGCCGCACTTCGCCGGTGGCGGTGGCCGTGAGCGCCAGCACGACCGGCCGGCCGAGGCGCTCCACCACGGAGCCGAGGGTGAGGTAGTCGGGGCGGAAGTCGTGTCCCCACTGGCTCACGCAGTGCGCCTCGTCCACCACGAACATCGAGACGGTGCGCGTGAGCAGCCGCTCGAAGAACTCGCGATCCTTGAAACGCTCCGGAGTGAGGTAGAGGATGTCGCCCTCGCCCGCCTCCACCTGCCGCGCGGTCTCGCGCGTCTCGGCGGCATTCAGGTGCGAGTGCATCGCGAGCGCGTCAACGCCCACCGACGCCATCTTGTCCTGCTGGTCCTTCATGAGCGCGATGAGGGGGCTCACGACGATCGTGAGCCCCGGCATCATCAGCGCGGGCAACTGGTAGATGAGCGACTTGCCGCTTCCGGTCGGCATGACGACGAGCGCGTCCTCACCGCTGAGGACGGCACGGATCGGCTCCCATTGGCCGGACTGGAACTCCTCATGGCCGAAGCGACGCGTGAGCACGTCACGCGCCTTCGCTTTCGAGACGGCAGCGGGCATGCCCCCGGAAGGGCAACAAATGTTCCGATCAAAACGGTGGTTGGCTCTCGGCTACTGGCTCTCGGCGCTATCCAGCTCGCAAGCCGAGAGCCGAGAGCCGAGAGCTCAGTTCTCGATCTGCTTCGCGTCCACCCCGCGGATCGCGATCTTCTTCGCGCGCGCGGCCTGCGCCTTCGGCACGGTCAGGAAGAGCACACCGTGGCGATGGTCGGCCACGATGTTCTCGCTGTCCACGAACTCCGGCAGCCGCACCGCCCGCTCGAAGTTCCCGCTCACGCGCTCGGCGGCGTGCACGCGCACCTCGGACTTCCCGTCCAGCTCGAATCCGAGCGGCTTGGCGCCGCGCACCGTGAGCACGTTCTGCTCGAAGCCGATGTCGAGGCTCGACGGATCGATGCCGGGCACCTCGAAGGCAAGGAGGTAGGCGTCACGCGTCTCGATGACGTCCACGGCGGGCACCCAGACCCGGTTCGTGGTGGAGCCGCCATTGCGGGCCCCCGACAGCGCCTCGTCGAGCACGTGGTTCAGGGTGAGCATGCGATCGATGGTGGAGTTCAGGGAACGGCTGGTGATCATGGTGTCATCCTCATGCTGAATGGGTCGGACCCCGGGGATGGCAACCGGCATGCACGCGGAATCGGTCATTCTGGCGGACCCGGAATGTGCTGGAGTTCATGGCGTGACAGGCGCCCCGGTCAGGATGGCACACAGCCGTTCGTCCGGTCATTTCCGCGTTCAGGCAGTGTCGCGCGTATGTTCGATAGGAGCCCTTTCCGGAAGCCCACATGATCATCAAGCGCGCGGACGACGTCCCGTCCTCCGAGATCACCCCGGAGCGCGATTACCTGAACCGCCGCGACTTCCTGCGCAGGGCGGGAACCGGAGGCGTGGCGTTCAGCGTTGCCGCGCCGCAGCTGCTGGCTGCCTGCGACCGCGCGGCGGTGGACGAGGCGGGCGGTGAAGTCGCGGGGCAGGAGACGCCGAACAGCTGGGAAGAGATCACCAGCTACAACAACTTCTACGAGTTCGGCGTGGACAAGGAGGATCCGAAGGCGAACTCCGCACACTTCAAGCCGGCGCCGTGGACGGTGCGCGTGGACGGGTTGTGCGGCAAGCCTGGCGACTACGGCTACGAGGAGCTCGTGAAGCCGCACAAGCTCGAGGATCGCGTCTATCGGCTGCGCTGCGTCGAGGGCTGGAGCATGGTGATCCCGTGGCAGGGCATCCCCCTGGGCGACATGCTGAAGCGCTTCGAGCCCGCGCCGTCAGCGAGGTACGTCGCGTTCACCACCGTGCTGCGACCGAAGGAAATGCCGGGACAGCTCCGCCGCGTGCTCGACTGGCCCTACGTCGAGGGGCTGCGGCTCGACGAAGCAACGCATCCGCTCACCCTCATGGTCACCGGGCTCTATGGCAGGCCGCTGCCGAACCAGAACGGCGCGCCGCTGCGGCTCATGTCGCCATGGAAGTACGGCTTCAAGGGGATCAAGTCCATGGTGCGGATCTCGTTCACCGAGAGGCAGCCGCCAACGAGCTGGAACCTCTCGGCGCCGGAGGAATACGGATTCTACGCGAACGTGAATCCCGAGGTGGACCATCCGCGGTGGAGCCAGGGCACCGAGCGACGGATCGGCGAGTTCCGGCGGCGGCGCACGCTGATGTTCAACGGCTATGCGGACCAGGTGGCGTCCATGTACTCGGGAATGGATCTGAAGAAGTGGTATTGACCGCCGGCGCTTCGCGCCGGAGAACCGCGCCGCCTGCGGCGCCGACAACCGCCGCGCTGCGCGCGGACAACTGGACGTACTTCGGGTTTACAGTTGCCCGGCCGCAGGCCGGCGGTTCTCCGAGACGAAGTCGCGGCGTTTAGCCGCATGCCCCTCCTGCTGCGTATCAAGCCCCTGGTTTTCCTGCTGTGTTGCGTTCCTGCGGCCCTGATCGGATGGAACGTCTACCGCATCGTGGGCGGCACGGCGGAGCTGACCAGTCTCGGCGCCAACCCGATCACCGAGATCGAGATCCAGACCGGGCTGTGGACGATGCGGTTTCTCGCCATCACGCTCGCGGTCACGCCCATTCGCCAGACGTTCAATCTCGGCGTGCTCGGCAAGTACCGCCGGATGTTCGGGCTGTTCACGTTCTTCTACGCGTGCCTCCACGTCTCGACCTGGGTTGGCGTGGACTGGTTCTTCGACTGGGGCGCGATGGGGCAGGAGATCGTGAAGCACAAGTACATCCTCGTGGGCATGGCGACGTTCCTGACGCTCCTGCCGCTGGCGCTGACCTCGACGAAGGGATGGATCCGCCGGCTCGGGGGAGCGCGCTGGAACACGCTGCACCGGCTGGTCTACCTCGCCGCCGTCGGCGCCACCGTCCACTACCTTTGGGCCGTCAAGAAGGACACGTTCTTCCCGCTGGTGTACCTCACGCTTTTCACGATCCTGCTTGGCTATCGAGTCCTACACGTGCTTCGCGGTCGCCGCGCCAGGGCTCGAGCCGCTGGTGGCACGGGAGCTCTCGCAGCTCGGCGAACAGCCGGCGATTGAGCCAGGCGGCGTCACCTGGGAGGGCGACGCCCGCTCGCTGTTGCGCGCGAACCTCTGGCTTCGCACCGCCAGCCGCGTGATCGTGCGCGTGACGCGCTTCCGGGCGACGGCATTCCACGAGCTGGAGCGCGCGGCGAAGAGGATCCACTGGGAGCAGTTCGTCACGGATCCTGCGGCGGTCGAGTTCAACGTCACCGCGCGCAAGTCCAAGCTGTATCACACCGGCGGGATCGAGCAGCGGCTGCGAGACGCCGTGCGCTCTCGCCTCTCGGCGCTGGGAGGTTCCGTCCAGCGAAAACCTCACCAGCCCGGGCCCGAAAGCTCAAAGCCGGGAGCCCGGAGCCCGGAGCCGGAAACGGCGACACCATCGCAGCTCTTCATCGTGCGCGTGGTGCGGGACGAGTTCGAGATTTCCGCGGACGCGTCGGGCGAGCTCCTGCACCTGCGCGGATACCGGCAGGCCGTGGCCAAGGCGCCGATCCGCGAGACGCTCGCCGCCGCGCTGCTCCTGGCGGCCGGTTATGACGGCGGCGCGCCATTGCTCGACCCGTTCTGCGGATCGGGGACGATCCCGATCGAGGGTGCGCTGATCGCGCGCAACATCGCGCCCGGCATCCAGCGGACGTTCGGGGTGGAGGACTGGCCGTCGTTCTACCCGCCGATCTCGAAGGCCATCCGCGACGAGGCGTTCGGCCGGCAGCGCGCCGCGGCATCGGCGATCACCGGATCCGATCGTGACACCGGCGCGATCGCGGCGGCGACGGCGAACGCCGAGCGCGCGGGGATCGCCGGATCCATCGCCTGGTTCGAGCGTCCGATTTCGTCCATGGAACACCTTCCAGCCGGCGGCCTCATCGCGACGAATCCGCCGTACGGCGTGCGCGTTGGAAAGGGCGGCGACGTGCGCGACCTGTTCGCCCAATTGGGGCATGTCACTCGACAGCAGGCGAGCGGCTCGCGGGTGGCCATGTACTTGCCCGACACCAACTTGGGCAAGCAGACGCGACTGGACTTCGAGACGCTCTACAAAACCTCGAACGGCGGGCTTCCGGTCACCGCCGTACTCGCCTCCGTGAGTTGACGAGGCCGGCACTCTTCGTGCACTGACGGGCTCCCGGAAAAACTGAACGCAGATCCCGTTCGCCGCGGACCACCCTCACAGAGGTTCGCGGCGCCGATTCGTCATCCCCGTCTCCCAATTCGAGGATTCCCCCGTGGGCGTCAGCGATAGTCCGGAACTTCCGACCACCACTGCGAAGAGCCGAGGCAACGGTGCCCGGCGCAGTGGTCCCCGCAAGCGCACCCCTGCCGAAGCCGGCGCGGCCACCGACGTCGAGCGCGACGTGCTCGTGGATCATGAGGTGGCCCCGCCGACCCGCAAGCGCGGCGGGCACCGCGGCGGCGAGCGCGATCATCGCAACCGCACGCTGCGTCAGCTGCTGGAAGGGCTGCAGGCGCTCGACGACGGCGATTTCAGCACGAGGCTCACGCCGAACGGTGATCCCCTCATGGCCGAAGTCGTCCACGTCTTCAACAGCGTGGCGTCCAAGCACGAGCTGCTCTCGGCGGAGCTGCGCCGCGTCAGCTTCTCGGTGGGACGCGAAGGCAACATGCGCGAGCGCGTCGCGTTCTCCGGGCCGGGCACGTGGAGCGCCTCTGCCGAGGCGGTGAACAACATGATCAGCGACCTCGTGGCGCCCACCTCCGAGGTCTCGCGGGTGATCAAGGCCGTCGCCGAGGGTGACCTGTCGCAGAAGGTGGAGCTCGAGATCGACGGCAAGACGGTGCAGGGAGAGTTCTTCCGCATCGGCTCCACGGTGAACCGGATGGTGGACCAGCTGCGCGCCTTCTCGAACGAAGTGACGCGCGTGGCGCGCGAGGTGGGCACGGACGGGGTGCTGGGCGGCCAGGCCAACGTGCCCGGCGTGGCCGGCACCTGGAAGGACCTCACCGAGAGTGTGAACGGGCTGGCGAACAACCTCACCAACCAGGTGCGCAACATCGCGCTGGTGACGACGGCGGTGGCGAACGGCGACCTGTCGCAGAAGATCACGGTGGAAGCGAAGGGCGAGGTGCTCGAGCTGAAGGACACGATCAACGGGATGGTGGACCAGCTCTCGACGTTCGCCGCGGAAGTGACGCGCGTGGCGCGCGAAGTGGGCACCGAAGGCGTGCTGGGCGGCCAGGCCGACGTGCCCGACGTCGCCGGCACGTGGAAGGACCTGACGGACAACGTGAACTTCATGGCTGCCAACCTCACCAACCAGGTGCGCAACATCGCGCTGGTGACGACGGCGGTGGCGAACGGCGACCTGTCGCAGAAGATCACGGTCGAGGCCAAGGGCGAGATCCTCGACCTCAAGAGCACGATCAACGACATGGTGGAGCGCCTGCGCGTGTTCGGCGACGAAGTGACGCGCGTGGCGAAGGAAGTGGGCACCGACGGCGTGCTGGGCGGCCAGGCGAACGTGCCGGGCGTCGCCGGCACGTGGAAGGCGCTGACCGACAACGTGAACGGGCTGGCGAACAACCTGACCAACCAGGTGCGCAACATCGCCGACGTCACCACGGCGGTGGCGAAGGGCGACCTGTCCCGCAAGATCACCGTGGAGGCGCGCGGCGAGGTGCTCGCGCTGAAGGACACCGTCAACACGATGGTGGACCAGCTCAACGCGTTCGCGAGCGAAGTGAGCCGCGTGGCGCGCGAGGTGGGAACGGAGGGGAAGCTCGGCGGCCAGGCGCGCGTCGAAGGCGTCCTCGGCACGTGGCGCGACCTCACCGAGAACGTGAACGGCATGGCGGCCAACCTCACCGTGCAGCTGCGCGACGTGAGCGCGGTGTCCACCGCCATCGCCAACGGCGACCTCACGCGCAAGATCACCGTCGAGGCGCAGGGCGAGATCCTCCAGGTGAAGGAGGTCATCAACAAGATGGTGGACCAGCTCAGCGCCTTCGCCGGCGAGGTCATTCGCGTGGCGCGCGAGGTGGGCACCGAGGGCGTGCTGGGCGGCCAGGCCAACGTGCAGGGGGTGAGCGGCACGTGGAAGAGCCTGACCGACAACGTGAACCTGATGGCGAACAACCTGACCGGCCAGGTGCGCAACATCGCCGACGTCACCACCGCGGTGGCGAAGGGCGACCTCACGAAGAAGATCACCGTGGAGGCGAAGGGCGAGGTGCTCGCGCTCAAGAACACCATCAACACGATGGTGGACCAGCTCTCGGCGTTCGCCGCGGAAGTGACGCGCGTGTCGCGCGAGGTGGGCACGGAGGGCATGCTCGGCGGCCAGGCGAGCGTGGAAGGCGTGAGCGGCACGTGGAAGGACCTGACCGACAACGTGAACTTCATGGCCGCCAACCTCACGAACCAGGTGCGCAACATCGCCCTCGTGACGACGGCGGTGGCCAACGGCGACCTCTCGCAGAAGATCACGGTGGACGTGCGCGGCGAGATGCTCGAGCTGAAGGAGACCATCAACTCGATGGTGGAAAAGCTCCGGACCTTCGCCGACGAAGTGACGCGCGTGGCGCGCGAGGTGGGCACGGAGGGCCGCCTCGGCGGCCAGGCCAACGTGCCGGGCGTCGGCGGCACGTGGAAGGACCTGACCGACAACGTGAACTACATGGCGTCGAACCTCACGACGCAGGTGCGCAACATCGCCGACGTGTCCACGGCGGTGGCCAAGGGCGACCTCTCGCGCAAGATCACCGCCGAGGTGCGCGGCGAGCTGCTCGAGCTCAAGAACACCTTCAACACCATGGTGGACCAGCTCAACGCGTTCGCGAGTGAGGTGACCCGCGTGGCGCGCGAGGTGGGCACCGAGGGACGACTGGGCGGGCAGGCCAAGGTCAGCGGGGCCGGCGGCGTGTGGCGCGACCTCACCGACAACGTGAACGGCCTGGCCTCCAACCTCACGACGCAGGTGCGCAACATCGCCTACGTCATGAAGGCAGTCGCCAACGGCGACCTGTCGCAGAAGATCACGGTGGACGTGCAGGGCGAGGTGCTGGAGCTCAAGAACACCATCAACGACATGGTGGACCGCCTGCGCATCTTCGCCGACGAAGTGACGCGGGTGGCGCGCGAGGTGGGCACGGAAGGAAAGCTCGGCGGCCAGGCCGACGTGCCCGGCGTGGCCGGCACCTGGAAGGGCCTCACCGACAGCGTGAACGCCATGGCGAACTCGCTCACCGTGCAGGTGCGCAACATCGCCGACGTGGCGACCAGCGTGACCAAGGGCGACCTCACCCGGCAGATCACCGTGGAGGCGCAGGGCGAGCTGGACGAGCTGAAGACGAACATCAACCAGATGATCGCGAACCTGCGCGAGACCACCGAGCGCAACCAGGAGCAGGACTGGCTGAAGACGAACCTCGCGAAGTTCAGCCGCATGATGCAGGGGCAGAAGGACCTCGAGTCCGTTTCGCGCCTCATCATGAGCGAGCTCACCCCGCTGGTGTCCGCACATCACGGCGCGTTCTTCATCAGCGATGCCGAGACGCAGTCGCCGACGCTGCGGCTCATTGCCAGCTATGCGTACCGCGCGCGGAAGCACGTCGGCAACCGCTTCACGCTCGGCGAGGGGCTCGTGGGCCAGGCCGCGCTCGAGAAGCAGCCGATCCTGCTCCAGAACGTGCCCGACGACTACATCCAGATCACGTCGGGGCTCGGCGAGGCGGCGCCGCGCAACATCATCGTGCTCCCGATCCTGTTCGAGGGCGAGGTCAAGGCGGTGATCGAGCTCGCCAGCTTCCTGCCGTTCAGCAGCATCCACCAGACGTTCCTCGACCAGCTCGCGGAGTCCATCGGTGTCGTGCTGAACATGATCCAGGCGAACATGCGCACCGAGGAGCTGCTGGAGCAGTCGCAGAACCTCACCCAGGAGCTGCAGAGCCAGTCCGAGGAGCTGCGTCGCCAGCAGGACGAGCTCAAGAAGTCGAACTCGGAGCTCGAGCAGCAGGCGCGGTCGCTGCGGCAGTCCGAGGAGCTCCTGAAGGAGCAGCAGGAGGAGCTGCAGCAGGTCAACGAGGAGCTGGAGGAGAAGGCCTCGCTGCTCGCCGAGCAGAACGCGAAGGTCGAGCAGAAGAATCGCGAGGTCGAGTCGGCCCGCCAGGCGCTGGAGGAGAAGGCGCAGCAGCTGGCGCTCAGCTCGAAGTACAAGAGCGAGTTCCTCGCGAACATGTCGCACGAGCTGCGCACCCCGCTCAACTCGCTGCTCATCCTCGCGAAGCTGCTCGCCGACAACAAGGAGCGCTCTCTTTCCAGCAAGCAGGTCGAGTACGCGCGCACGATCCACGCGTCGGGCACGGACCTGCTCAACCTCATCAACGACATCCTCGACCTCTCGAAGGTGGAGGCCGGGAAGATGGAGGTCGTCGTCGCGTCGACGCCGGTGGCCGAAGTCACGTCGTTCGTGGAGCGCACCTTCCAGGTGGTGGCCGAGCAGAAGAACCTGACGCTCAGGGTGGACGTCCGCCCGGACGCGCCGGCGGCGCTCTACACCGACGGGCAGCGGCTCCAGCAGGTGCTCAAGAACCTGCTGTCCAACGCCTTCAAGTTCACGGAGACCGGCGGCGTCACCCTCACCGTCCGGAAGGCGGAGAAGGACCGCCGCTACGCGAGCCGCAGCCTCGACACGGCGTCCGAGGTCATCGCCTTCGACGTCACCGACACCGGCATCGGCGTCTCGAAGGACAAGCAGCAGCTCATCTTCGAGGCGTTCCAGCAGGCCGACGGCACGACGAACCGGAAGTTCGGCGGCACCGGGCTGGGGCTCACCATCAGCCGCAACATCGCGCAGCTGCTCGGCGGCGAGATCCGCGTCGAGAGCGCGCCGGGCAAGGGCAGCACCTTCACGCTGCTCCTCCCGGTGCAGTACCGCGAGCCCGAGGACTTCACGCGCGGCGAGCCGACGAAGGGGGCGTCGCGTGGACGCGGCCCGCGCCCGAACTTCTCGCTGACGGGCACGCCCCGGCGCGAGGGGCCGGCGGCGTCGCAGGTGTTCGACAGCGTCGCCCCAATGGACACGGGTGGCTGGTCCGAGAGCGACGACGGCGGTGGCATCGCGACGATGCCCGACACGTCGGACCTGCCGCGCGCGGAAGGGCTGGATGACGACCGGGACAGCCTCGATCCCGCGGACCGCGTGGTGCTCGTGATCGAGAACGACGTCCCCTTCGCGAAGATCCTGCTCGACATGGGGCGTGAGAAGGGCTTCAAGGGGCTGGTGGCGGTCGACGGCGAGGCCGGCCTCCGGATCGCGCACGCGTACAAGCCGGATGCCATCACTCTCGACATCGACCTGCCGGGAATGGATGGATGGGAAGTGCTCGACCGCCTCAAGCACCATCCGGACACGCGCCACATCCCGGTGCACATCATCAGCGGGGTGAAGGATCGCCAGGCGGGACTGAAGGCCGGTGCCATCGCCTACCTCGAGAAGCCGGTCACCGGCCAGGCGCTCGAGGAATCGTTCTCGAAGATCTCGTCGTTCATCGACCAGCAGGTGAAGCGCCTGCTCGTGGTGGAGGACGACGAGAACCAGCGGCAGTCCATGGTGGAGCTCATCGAGCACGAGGACGTCGAGATCACCGCGGTGTCGTCGGCCGACGAGGCGCTCCGCGAGCTCGCCAACGCGCACTACGACTGCATGGTGCTCGACCTCGGCCTGCGCGGGCCAACGGACGGATTCACTCTCCTCGAGACGGTGAAGTCGGACCCGGCGAAGCGCGACCTGCCGATCATCATCTACACCGGCCGCGAGCTCTCGGCGGCGGAGGAGACGCAGCTCCGCAAGCTGGCGGAGACCATCATCGTGAAGGACGTGAAGAGCCCCGAGCGCCTGCTCGACGAAACGGCGCTGTTCCTCCACCGGGTGGAAAAGAAGCTGCCGGAGCCCAAGCGGCGCATGCTCGAGCGGCTGCACAACGCCGACGCGGTGTTCGCCGGGAAGAAGGTGCTCATCGTGGACGACGACGTGCGCAACGTCTTCTCGCTCACGAGCGTGCTCGAGGACCACGGGATGCTCGTGGACTTCGTCGAGAACGGGCGCGACGCGATCTCGAAGCTCGACCAGAAGACGGACTACGACCTCGTGCTCATGGACATCATGATGCCGGAGATGGACGGCTTCGAGACCACCTCCGCGATCCGTCGCGACGAGCGGTTCCGCACCCTGCCCATCATCGCGCTCACCGCCAAGGCCATGAAGGGCGACCGTGAGCGCTGCATTGCCGCGGGCGCGTCGGATTACATCACGAAGCCCGTGGACACGGAGCAGCTGCTGAGCCTGATGCGCGTATGGCTGTATCGGTAGCGCACGAATTTCCCTCGGAGAACTCCAGCGTCGGGATGCCCGGGCCACCTCCGGGCTACGACCCCGATCTGGAGCGCACCGAGGTGGAGCTCCTGCTCGAGGGAGTGTTCCGCACGTACGGGTTCGATTTCCGTTCGTACGCGTACGCCTCCATCCGGCGGCGGCTCTGGAAGCGCGTGGCCGCCGAAGGACTGCAGACGCTCTCGGACCTGCAGGGGCGGGTGCTGCACGACAAGGATACGATGGAGCGACTGCTCCTCGACCTGTCGGTGAACGTCACCTCGATGTTCCGCGACCCGAATTTCTACGGGACCTTTCGCGAGGTGGTCATCCCCCTGCTGCGCACCTATCCGTTCGTGCGCATCTGGCACGCGGGGTGTTCGACCGGCGAAGAAGTGTACTCCACCGCCATCCTCCTGGAGGAGGCCGGGATCTACGATCGCACCCGCATCTACGCGACGGACATCAACGACATGGTGCTGCAGCAGGCGCGCCGGGGCATCTTCCCGCTGGACCGGATGCAGGAGTACACCGAGAACTACATCCGCGCCGGCGGCACCCGCTCGTTCTCGGAGTACTACACGGCGATGTACGACGGGGCGCTGTTCGATCACCGGCTCGCGCGGAACGTCGTGTTCGCGCAGCACAACCTCGTCACGGACCGCTCGTTCTCCGAGTTCCACGTGATCTTCTGCCGGAACGTCCTCATCTATTTCGACAAGGACCTGCAGAACCGCGTGCATTCGCTCTTCTACGACAGCCTGGTCCGGCTGGGCGTGCTCTGCCTTGGGAGCAAGGAAACGCTGAAGTTCTCGAAGTACGAGCCATGCTATGACAGACTGGACGCGAATGAGAAGCTCTACCGGAAGGTCCGGTGATCCGGACACCAGCGCTCCGAGCTACCAGCTCATCCTCATCGGCACCTCGTGGGGAGGGCTTGGCGCGCTCCGCACGCTCGTCACGGCGCTCCCGGACGACTTCCCGATCCCGCTGGCCATCGTGCAGCACCGGCACCGCGACTCGGACGCAATGCTTGCGCGCTTCCTGCAGGGGCTCACGGGATTGTGCGTCTGCGAGGTGGAGGACAAGCAGCCGGTCGAGGCCGGCACGATCTACATCGCGCCCGCGAACTATCACCTGTTCGTGGAGCGGGGCTGGTTCGCGCTCTCGCTCGACGCCCCCGTGCGGTACAGCCGTCCGTCCATTGACGTCGCGATGATGAGCGCGGCAGATGCCTACGGCCACCGGACGGTGGGGATCGTGCTCACCGGCGCCAACGCCGACGGCTCGGCGGGGCTGCGGCGCATGGCCGACGCGGGCGGGCTCGCCGTCGTCGAGGATCCCGCGTCGGCGGAGATGCCCGTGATGCCGAAGGCCGCCCTCGAGGCGGTGCCCACGGCGCGCGTCTTCACCATCGAGCGGATGGCGGAGTTCCTGCGCCAGCTGCCGTCGGTGACGTCGCCCATGCCGGGCTCCGCATGACGACGCCCGCCGCGCAAACCACGCCGCGCTCCGTGCTGGCGCTCCGGAACCAGGTCGAGATCCTCATGGTGGACGACCGGCCGGAAAACCTGCTCGCGCTCGAGGCCATCCTCGAGCCGCTGGGCCAGCGGCTGGTGCGGGCGCACTCCGGCGAGGAAGCGCTGCGCAAGCTGCTCACGCACGACGTTGCCGTCATCCTGCTCGACGTGCAGATGCCGGGCATGAACGGCTTCGACACGGCGCAGCTCATCAAGGCGCGGGAGCGCACGCGCTACATCCCGATCATCTTCCTCACCGCCATCAGCAAGGAGGAGGAGTACGTGTTCCGCGGCTACCAGGTGGGCGCCGTGGATTACATCTCCAAGCCCTTCCAGCCCGACGTGCTGCGCGCGAAGGTGGCGGTGTTCGTGGACCTGCACCTGAAGCAGAAGCGCCTCGGGGAGCAGGAAGCGCTCCTCCGCGAGAGCGAGCGCCGCATGACCGAGATGCGCCACGCGCGCGAGATGGTGCACTCGGAGGCGCGCTTCAAGGACATCGTGTCCACCGCCATGGACGCCATCGTGATCTTCGACGAGGCGGAAAAGATCACGCTCTTCAACGGCGCCGCGGGGCGGATGTTCGGGATATCCAGCGACGACGCGGTGGGCCGGGGGCTCGAGGACCTCTTCCCGCAGCAGGACAGCACGCGCACGCTGCGCTCGATGTGCGACCGCGTGCTGCGGCGGAACGCGGACAACGCCGCCGCGGGCGACGAAGGGGAAGCCCCGCCGGTGGTGTCCCTCCAGGGGCGCCGTCTCAACGGGGAGTCGTTCCCCGCCGAGGCGTCACTCTCGTGCTTCGAGGGAAAGGAAGGCAAGCAGTACACGCTCATCGTGCGCGACATCTCCGAGCGCACGCGGCAGGAGGAGCAGCTGCAGCAGGCCATGGCCGCCCGCTCGCGCTTCTATGCGTCCATGAGTCACGAGCTGCGCACCCCGATCAACGCCGTCCTCGGCTACAGCACGCTGCTGCTCGAGAGCATCTACGGGCCGCTCAACGAGAAGCAGGCGGAGGGCATCCAGCGCACGCAGCGCGCGGCCCGCCACCTGCTCGAGCTCGTGAACGACGTGCTCGACCTCTCGAAGATCGAGGCGGGCAAGATCGACCTGCGCCTCCAGCCGGTGTCGTTCCCGTCCATCGTGGAGGAGCTGTTCGTCACCGTGCGCCCGCTGGCCGACAAGCACCAGACGTCGCTGGGCCTCGAGCACACCGCGCCGGCCATCACCATCGTGTCCGACCCGCGGCGTCTCCGGCAGATCCTTCTCAACCTGTTGTCGAACGCCATCAAGTTCGGCGCGGGCAAGCCGATCTGCGTGCGCATCCTCGGGTCGAACGAGCAGGGCGTCACGATCGAGGTGATCGACCAGGGCGACGGGATCCCGGCCGCGGACCAGGACCGGATCTTCCAGGAATTCGTCCAGCTCAACAAGGCGCAGTTGCAGGAAGGCACCGGATTGGGCCTTCCGATTTCCCGTCGGCTCGCGGAGCTGCTGGGCGGAACGCTCACCCTCGAGTCAGAGCCCGGGAGCGGAAGCACCTTCCGCCTGGTGCTGCCGCCTTCGGCGGAGCCGCGGCCGAAGGGAGCGGACCGGGAACTGGCGGCTCAGCCGGTGGACGAGCGCCGCCCCGTGAAGAATGCTGCGGCACGGGCAGAGAAGGAGCGCAGTACCGCATCACGCTGACGTCGGGCGCTGCGGCTCATCTACTGGATCTCTACCGTGCCGTTCATGCCTCCATGGAGCGTGCAGCGGTAGGTGTACTCCCCAGCGACGCCGAAGCTCTTCTGGAAGGTGGCCCCGGCAGGGAGGTCAGGCGAGTTCCCAACCGCGTTGTTGTCGAACGTGACGTTGTGGCTCGCGCCGCCGTTGTTCGTCCACGTCACCGTGGTGCCGATCGCCAGGCGGGTGCAGGCGGGGTTGAATGAATTGTCAACGACGGACACCGCGTTCGTGGTGCCGGAACAGGAGCCTCCTCCTCCTCCACCGCCGCCGCCCCCACCGCCGCCCTGCGTTGGGGGATCCCCGCCACCACACGCCACCACGATCACGCCTGCAAGGACAACACGGAGCACCCGCATGCCGACCTCCACTGACCGAACGGATTCCGGGACGAGATATTTCAGCGCTGAAATAACCCCTTTCTAGAACCCCCATCCCAGTGCCAGCGTCACATGGTCGTTGGTGTAGCGGCCGGTGGGGTAGCCGGTGCGGATCCGACGCAGCTCGGCGCCGACGAGCAGCCCCGTGAGCGGCGCGATGGAGGCGTGCACGGCGCATGCGTCATTGCGCCGGCGCACCCCCGCGTTGCGCGGGTGGTCCGCCCCACACCCCGCGCCGAGTCGCAGACGGTCGTCCCGCGCGTAGTTCAGCTGGCCCCAGCCGCCCGTCGTGCGCAGCGGGTTCCCAAGGAGGTCGAAGTTCTGGCCGATACCGCCGCCCCCCAATCCGCGCAGCGCCTGCCCGGAGAACGCTTCGCCACGGAGCTCGAGCGCCCCGGTCAGGTCGAGGAACACGTCGCACGCCACCGCGAACGACGACTCCAGTTCGGAGACTGGACGCAGCCAGCCCTGGTGGATGCCGCAGCCGACGTCACGCCTCGCGTCCGCCGAAGGATCCGCGGTGCTGACGGACACGCGCGCCTGGAGGAACGGACGCATCGTGCGCTCGGCCAGGTCGTTGTCGGTATCGAACGCCGCCGCCGGGTCTCCACTCGTGGGCGCGAGCACGGCGGCGTCGAAGCGCAGCCGCACATCGCCTCCCGAATGCACGCCGGCGCGCACCTGCGGAAGCCAGAGCCAGAGGTTGCCCGCGGTGGCGAAGGCGGGAGTGCCGATCGCGGCCGGCGTCTCGGGATTCAGCGCGCTGATGAGCGGTGGTGCCTGCCCGATCATCACGTCCGCGCCACTCCAGCGCAAAACGGCGGTGGCGGTGCGCAACCGGAGGAGCGGAAAGGTGCGTCCGCCGGACGACGACACCTGCCCGCCGTAGAAATCCACGTCCACCTCGCCGGAGATGTCCGGCCCGAATCCGGACGGGAGCCCGCGGTAGAGCATGCGGAGCCGGGACTGCCGCATGGACATGCCCGCGCCGCGAGGCGCCGTGACGCCGGCCGGATCCGGCAGCACGAACTGCGGGTTGTCCACGTTGTTCACGCGACGCACGTTCGCGAAGCTGTTCATGAGGATACGGCCGGCGAAGGTGACCGACGCTCCGGACAGCATCTTCACCCGGGGCTCGGACTGCTCGGCCACCTGCTGCTCCAGCACCCGCACCGTGGCCTCGAGACGACGCAGGCGCGCGGCGAGGGAGTCTGGTGATTCCTGGGCGCGTGAAGACGCCGGTAACCCGGCGCACATCGCGGCAACCACGGCGAACAGCAGTTTTCTTGACGTCGGCGTGTGGCAGGAGCGAGAGTTCAGTCGTCGGTGTATCATCGGCATATCTAAGGAAGGGGCGTCCGGGATGGTCCGCGGTATTCGCATTCAAGTATGGGGCGCCCTGGCGCTCGTCGCGCTGTCGTCGGTCACTCTCCTGGCCCAGGGGAGCGTGAGCGGCCAGGTGGTCATCCAGGAGCGTCCCGGCGACGTCACCGAGGACCTGGCCAACGTCGTCGTCTTCCTCGAGCCGGTGGCGCCCAATCCGCGCACCACGGTGAAGGGGTCCACGAAGGCGACGATGGCGCTGGACAAGCGTCAGTTCTCGCCCCGGATCACCGTGGTCATGGCGGGGAGCACCATCGAGTTTCCCAACCGGGACCCGTTCAGCCACAACGTGTTCTCGAAGGCGAACGGCGGCTTCGACACGGGAGTCTATGGCCGGAACCGGACGAAAGACCAGACGTTCGAGGAGCCCGGCGTCTATCCCCTCTACTGCAACGTCCATCCGCGAATGACCGCGTTCGTCATCACGCTGAAGACGCCCTGGTACGCGCAGGCGGGCGCGGACGGCCGCTTCGAGCTCGCGAGCGTGCCGGCGGGCGAGTACCTGATGACGGTGTGGCATGACCGCGCCACCGCGGAGACGCGGGAGCTGTCCGTGCCCGCGGCCGGCGTCCGCGACCTCCGGATGCGACTCGATGCGCGAGGCTACAAGTTCGCGCAGCACAAGAACAAGTTCGGCAAGGACTACACGAGCGCCACCGGGGACCGGTACTAGTGGCGTTCCGCCCCGCGCTCTCGACGCGGATCTTCGTCGCCTGCGCCGTCATCGTCACCCTCGTGCTCGCGGTGACGCTCCTCGTCACCTCGCGCAGCGCGGAGCGGGCGGCGCAGGCGTCGGTGGCCGCGCGGCTCGACATCGCTCAGAAGCGGGTGGACGAGCTGGTGAAGCGGGAGGGGGCCGAGCTCGTGAACCGTTTGCGCGGCTACGCGGAGAGTCCCGACTTCCGCTCCGGGGTGGAGGCGGCCGCGGATCCTGGCGACTACCTGGACCGCGCGCAGACTGCCGCCGAAGTGATTGGCGCGCAGTGGGTGCAGCTCGTGGGACGGGACGGCGTTCGTCTGGCGAAGAGTGACGACCCGTCGGCGCCCGCCGACACGATGCTCGGCTCGCCGCTCATCACGCAGGCCCTGGACGGCAAGCAGCAGCAGGCGTTCGGCGTGGCTGGAGACACCGCGCTGACGCACGTCGTCTCCGTGCCCGTGGTCGGCAGCAACAACCGGATCATCGGCGCGCTGATGGCCGCCCGGTACGTGAGCGACTCGATCGCGCGGGCGGTGGGAAGCGACACGCGCAGCGACATCTTCTTCTACGTCATCACGGGCAGCGACGAGATCCGCGTCACGGCCACCACCGACGGGCTGCGCCAGGTGGGAGACCCGCAGCTCGTGGAGGTGGCGCAGCGCATCCAGGCCGCGGGCGGCGCATCGGGAGTGGCGCAGGCGGGTGTCGCGCGCGACTCCGTGGCGCAGGTGGAGTTCGGCGGCGAACACTACGTGGGGCGCGCGGGCCCGCTCAACACGGCGCGCGGCGGGATGGCGGGCGGATTCGTGGCGCTGCGCTCCCTGGAGCGCGAGATGCGCGAGACCGGCTTCACCGACCTGAGGAACACGCTGCTCTTTGCCGGCGCCGGCGGGCTGCTCGCCACGATTTTGTTCGCGGGGCTCACGTCGCGCCAGATCGTGCGTCCGGTGCGGCTGCTCGCCGACGCGACGCGCCGGGCCGCGGAGGGCGATTACCACGCCGAGATCCCGGAGGGCGGCCGCGACGAGATCGGCACGCTCTCGTCGGCGTTCCGGCGGCTGCTCAGCGATCTGCGGGACAAGCAGGCGCTCGTGGAGCTGCTCAGCAGCGCGGCGTCGCCCGCGGCCACCGTGTCCATGAGCCCCAACGCGGCGACCATGCAGCTCGCGATGGCAGGCACGCAGGTGATCACCCCGGGTTCCACCATCGGCAACCGCTACGAGGTCACCGGCGTGCTCGGCACCGGCGGGATGGGCGTGGTGTATCGGGCGCACGATCGCGAGCTCGGCGAGGCGGTGGCCATCAAGACGCTCAAGCCCGAGATGATGGCGATGGACGCGAGCGCGCTCGAGCGGTTCAAGAGCGAGATCAGGCTGGCGCGGCGCATCTCCCACCGCAACGTCGTGCGGACGCACGACCTCGGCGAGATGAACGGGCTGTACTACATCACCATGGAGTTCGTCGAGGGCACGTCGCTCAAGGACCTCATCCGGTCGCGCGGCCGGCTGCCGGCCAGCGCGGTGCTCCCGATCGCGAAGCAGCTCTGCCGCGCGCTGGAGGTGGCGCACGAGGAGGGCGTCATCCACCGCGACATCAAGCCGCAGAACATGGTGGTGCAGGGCGACGGCGTGCTGAAGGTCATGGACTTCGGCATCGCGCGGCTGGCGTCGCGCGCGCCGGACAGCGGGCACACGCAGGCGGGGATGGTCGTGGGCACGCCCGAGTACATGTCGCCGGAGCAGCTCGTGGGCGACGAGCTGGATGGGCGCGCGGATCTCTACGCCACCGGCTGCGTGATGTACGAGTGCCTCACCGGCGACGTGCCGATCACCGCCGACACGCCCATCACGCTGATCGCCAGGGTGCTCGACGAGATGCCGGTGCCGCCGGCGCTGAAGCACGCGGACATTCCGGCGGAGCTGTCGGACCTCGTGATGTGGACGCTCGCGAAGTCGCGCGACCAGCGTCCCGCGAGCGCCGCCGAGCTGTATCGCCGCCTGGACGCAATCACACTCACATAGTCTTTGTTGTTGGATGCCAGCGGCGGTCGTGCGGGGCGGGTGCTCCTCTCGCAGGACACGCTCCGGCTCCTCGCCACTCGCTCATGTCGCTGCGCTCATGTCACTCGCGGCTGCGGTGCTCGCTGGCTTCAGCGTTCGGCGCTTTCAGCGCCTCGCGCTTCAGGCGTCCTGCTATGAGGAGCTCCCGCCCCGCACGACCGGTCACAGACAACTCAGCGAGCGGGGCAGCGCGCCGATGGAGATGATCTCCGGCGTGGTCGCGGGCTACCCGGCTGCGCTCCCCCGGTCAGAGCGACTGACCATCGGACGCTGAGGCGAGGGCCGGCGGCTGCTGTCCGCTGGGGTCTCTGAGCGAGCCGGGCACCCGCGTAGCGGGTGGCGAGCGAGGGAAGCGCGAGGCGCAATGCGCCGGAGCGCGTCCCCGAGGACAGCAGTCACCGGCCCTGGACCAGTTGCGTCCTGGCGGACGCAACTGAGCGCGGCAACAGCGGCGGTATATTCCGCGCATGCGCACGCCGGAGGCGATCGAGGCCGTCGAATTGCGCTCCGGCCTCACGGGCGACGCGGAGTTCAATGCCCGCGCGGCCATGGACGCCCTCGGCGACGGCATCCTCGTGGTCTCGCCCGACTGGCGCGTGGCCTTCGTGAATGTGCCCTGGGAGCGCATCCTCGGCGTGCGGCGCGAGCAGGCCGTGGGCCGCGACTTCTGGAGCACCTACCCGGGCCTGGGGGTCGAGCCGGGAGCAGCCATGATCCGCGCCACCGCCAGCGACGGGTCCACCCGCCGCTTCGACGTCGAGTACTGGGACGCCGGCGAGCTCCGGTCCTACGGCATCCGCGTGGCTCGCGACGCCAACCGCCACCTCCTCATCACGCTGTCGCGCTCCTTCCAGACGCTGCGCAACGCGCGCGACCGCACCCTGGAGGAGCGCAACGAGGAGAACGCCGCGCTGCGCGCCCTCGCGCGCCAGACCGCCGGCGTCTCCGACACTGACGCGCTCATGACGATCCTCTGCGCCGCCGCCAGCGCGCAGTGCGCGGGGCACGGCGCCGCGATCATCTCGGTGGAGGGGAAGGAAGGCGAGATCGTCAGCGGCGTCGGCGGGCTCACGGCAGCGATCGGCGCGCGCTTCCCGCTCACCGGCAGCCTCGCGCAGGAAGTCCTCGGCGACCGCCGGGTGGCGATGGTCGAGGACTTCAGCTCCACCGACCGTCCGCTCGCGCGTCGGATGGCCGAGCCGGCGATCGGGCCGCTCATCGTCGCGCCGCTGCTGGCGCACGAGCAGGTGCTCGGCGTGCTCGCCGTGTCGCGCGACCGGCGCTCCGTTCCGTTCTCCACGCGCGACGCCCAGCGCCTCACCGTCGTGGCCGATCATGCCGCGCTCGCCTTCTGGAAGTCGCGCCTGCTGGAACAGGCGCAGGAGGCCGACCGCGCCAAGGGCCGGTTCCTCGCGACGATGTCGCACGAGTTGCGCACGCCGCTCACCGCGCTCGCCGGCTACGAGGAGCTGCTCGTGGACGACGTCCTCGGCCCACTCTCGGAGCCGCAGCGCGAGGTGATGCAGCGCATGCACACGGTGACGCAGCACCTCGCCTCCATGATCGAGGACGTGCTCTCCTACACCAACCTCGAGACCGGCGGCGAGAAGGTGCGGCCCACCGACTTCCTCGCGGGCGACCTCGTGGCCGCGGTGGCCGCGGTCGTGCAGCCCATCGCCGACGAGAAGGGGATCACCCTCGCGGTGGAGAACGATGCGTCCCCGATCCGCCTGACCACCGACGCCGACAAGGCGCGCCAGATCCTCGTGAACCTCGCCGGCAACGCCATCAAGTTCTCGGATCGCGGCGAGGTGCGCCTGTCCGTCGGCGCCACCGATGAGGCGATCTGCTTCGCCGTGCGGGACAGCGGGCCCGGCATCGCGCAGGGGGATCTCCAGATCCTCTTCCGGCCGTTCACGCAGCTGGATTCCGGTCTCACGCGCCGGCACGGGGGCACGGGGCTGGGGCTGTACATCTCGGACCGCCTGGCGCGTCTGCTCGGTGGACGGATCGAGGTGGAATCGACGGTGGGACGCGGCTCCACCTTCAGCCTCGTGCTGCCGCGCGACTAGGGCGCACCGCGCACCCGGGGCCCAGGGCCGGCCCCCTATATTTCCCGCCATGTCCGGCCTTCCCGTAACGAGCGTCTTCAACGACGGCTACATCGCCGAGCGCTACGAGCAGTTCCAGCGCGATCCGGCTTCGGTGGACGAGAGCTGGCGGCAGTACTTCCGGTTCGCCGAGCGACTCGGCGGTGCGCCCGGCGCCGCGGCACCCGCCAGCCCGGAGATCCTGCGCAAGGTGGCGGGCGCCGCGGGGCTGGCGAGCGCGATTCCGCGCTATGGGCATCTCGCGGTGCAGATCGATCCGCTCGGCTCCGTGCCGCCTGGCGCGGCGGAGCTGACCCCGGAGTTCCATGGCATTCGCGAGTCGGACCTGCGCGACGTGCCCGCCGAAGCGCTCGGGGTGGACGGGGGCGGCACAGCGGCTGACGTCATCACCCGGCTGCGCAAGACGTACTGCCGGCACCTGGGCTTCGAGTTCGACCACCTCGGCGACGAGAAGGAGCGCGAGTGGTTCCGGCAGGCGGTGGAATCGCGCCAGCTCACCGCGCCCCTCTCGCCAGACGAGAAGAAGGCGCTCCTGCAGAGCCTCACACGGGTGGATGGACTCGAGCGCTTCCTGGGGCTGGCGTTCGTGAACGTCAAGCGGTTCTCGATCGAGGGCGTGGACGCCCTCGTCCCGATGATCGACGAAGCCATCGCGCAGTCGGCGCAGACCGGAACCACGTACGCCGTGATCGGGATGGCGCACCGCGGGCGGCTCAACGTGCTCACGAACGTCATGGGCAAGTCGTACGAGCGGCTGTTCCAGGAGTTCATGGGCAAGCACCACAAGACGAACTCCGCGAGTGGCACTGGCGACGTGAAGTATCACCTCGGCTACACCAACGAGCGCATGCTCGGCGGGAAGGCGGTGGAGCTCGAGCTCGTTCCGAATCCGAGCCACCTCGAGTTCGTGAACCCGGTGCTCCAGGGCGTGGCGCGCGCGCGCCAGCGCACGGCGGGCGGGGAGCGCGACGAGTCGCGCGTGCTTCCGATCGTGGTGCACGGCGACGCGTCGTTCCCCGGCGAGGGGGTCGTCGCCGAGACGTTCAACCTGGCGCTGCTGCGCGGCTATCGCGTGGGCGGGACGCTGCACATCATCGCGAACAACCAGGTGGGCTTCACCACGGATCCCGTGGACGGCCGCAGCACGCATTACGCGAGCGACCTGGCCAAGGGGTTCGAGGTGCCGGTCATCCACGTGAGCGCGGACAACGCCGAAGCGTGCATCCACGCCGTGCGTATCGCGATCGCCTATCGGGACCGGTTCCGCACGGACGTGCTCATCGATCTCGTGGGCTACCGTCGGCACGGGCACAACGAGGCCGACCAGCCCGCGTTCACCCAGCCGAAGCTCTACGGGATCATCAAGGGCCATCCCACGCCGCGCGAGGTGTTCGGCGCGCGGCTCGCGAACGAGGGTGTCATGTCCGCGGAGGAGGTGGCGGCGATGGACAAGGCGTTCGCCGACCAGCTCGGGGAGATCTTCACGCAAGTGAAGGAAGCGGACACACAGGCGCACCCCACCGGCGACACGCAGGGCGCGCCCAGCCCCGACGTCGAAACCGCGGTGCGCGCGGAATCGCTGGTGGCGCTCAACGAGCAGCTGCTCCAGTGGCCGTCGAGCTTCAGCATCCACCCCACGCTCCAGCGCACGTTGCCACGGCGTCGCGAGGCGATCAGCAACCGCGCCATCGACTGGGGGCACGCCGAGGCGCTTGCCTTCGCGTCGCTGCTCGTCGAGGGCGTCGGCGTCCGGCTCACGGGTCAGGACGCCGAGCGCGGCACCTTCTCGCACCGGCAGGCGGTGCTCCACGACGTCGCCACGGGCGAGACCTACGCGCCGCTCGCGAAGCTCCCGAACGCGAAGGCGCCCTTCGAGATCTACAACAGCGCGTTGTCGGAAACCGCGGTCATGGGGTTCGAGTACGGCTTCAGCACCGCTGCACCGCGTGACCTGGTGCTGTGGGAGGCGCAGTTCGGGGACTTCGTGAATACCGCGCAGCCGATCATCGACCAGTTCCTCGTGGCGGACCGCGCCAAGTGGGGGCAGGACTCGGGGCTCGTGCTGCTGCTGCCGCACGGGTACGAGGGGCAGGGCCCGGAGCACTCCAGCGCGCGGCTCGAGCGGTTCCTGCAGATGTGCGCCGAGGGGAACATGGTGGTGGCGTATCCCAGCACCCCCGCGCAGTACTTCCACATCCTCCGGCGGCAGGCTCGGTCGCAGCGGAAACGCCCGATGGTGCTCATGCAGCCGAAGTCGCTGCTGCGGCTTCCCGAGGCATCGTCGTCGCTGGAGGACCTCAGCACGGGTGCGTTCCAGCCAGCCATCGATGACGCAAGTGCGAGCGCGAAGGAGGCCGTGCGCCGCCTGGTGTTCTGCACCGGCAAGCTCTTCTACGATCTGGCGGCGGCGCGCGCGGAGCGGGAGAAGTCCGGCACCTGGGGGAACGGCGTGGCCATCGCGCGCGTCGAGGAGCTGTACCCGTGGCCGCAGGAGCGCGTGTCGGCCATCGTGGACCGGTATCCGAACCTCGAGGAAGTGATCTGGGCGCAGGAGGAGCCGAAGAACATGGGCGCGTGGACGTTCGTGTCGCCGCGGCTCCGGGCCTCCACGGGCACCCAGCTCACCATCCGCTATATCGGCCGACCCGAGCGGGCGAGCCCCGCGGAGGGTTACTTCGCGGCGCACCAGGAGGAGCAGGCGCGTATCGTGAACGAAGCGCTGACGATCCGGGAGCAGAGCAAGCGCAAGGCAAAGGTCTAGGCACCAACGGAACGGCCACGCGGACACCGCGGTCACTGCCGGAGACCGCGGACCAGGTCCACCACCCTCAGTGACTCCCTCATTCGGGAAGTGATGGCGACTCGTTCGAGATGGTTGTCCGCGGGGTCCGGGTCGGTCCGTGTTGTCCGCGTGGCCGTGCTGCTCGGCCTCGGATGGTTCCCGGGCGCGACGATGGCCGCGGGACAGGAGCGTGGCGCGTCCGCCCTGGGCGAGGCGGTGCTCGGTCTTGGCGTCAGCAGCCGCGTGCTCATGATCGGCGCGCACCCGGACGACGAGGACACGAACCTCATCGCCTGGCTCTCGCGGGGGCGCCGCGTGGAAACCGCGTACCTCTCGCTCACGCGCGGCGACGGCGGCCAGAACGTCATCGGCAACGAGCTCGGCGAGGAGCTCGGCGTGATTCGCACCCAGGAGCTCCTCGCGGCGCGTCGCATGGACGGCGCGCGGCAATTCTTCACGCGGGCCTACGACTTCGGGTTCTCGAAGGACACCGCGGACACGTACGCGCACTGGCAGAAGGACTCGATCCTCGGCGACGTGGTCCGCGTGGTGCGCGCGTTCCGGCCGCACATCATCGTCGCGGTGTTCTCGGGGACGGCGCGCGACGGGCACGGACAGCACCAGGTGGCGGGGCTGCTGGCCCGCGAGGCGTACGACCTGGCGATGGACACCCTCCGCTTCCCCGCGGCGCAGTTCGACGCGCCCTGGGCGCCGTTCAAGTTCTACCGCGCCCAGCGCGGCAACGCGGAGGGCGCGACCCTGTCGCTCGACGCCGGCGAGTACGTTCCGGTCCTCGGACGCTCGCTCGGGGAGATCGCGGGCGAGAGCCGCTCGCAGCACCGCTCGCAGGCGTTCGGGGCGCTGCAGCGCAAGGGGCCCATCCCGAACTACCTGCGGCGCGAGGCCACGCGCGTGAACGAGGCGACGCCCGCGACGAACGAGCTGTCGCTGTTCGACGGCATGGACACGACCTGGGCGCGCTTCCGCCGCTCGATTGCCAACCCCGCGGCGCTGGCCGCGCTGGATTCGTTCCCGGGCGCGCTCAACGACGTGCGTCGCCTGTTCGACGCGCTCAACCCGCCGCGGGTGATCCCCCCGCTCGCGCGAGCGCGCCGGCTGCTCGAGACGCTGTGCGCGGGGAGCTCCAACGCCTGCCAGCGGGTGGAGCGCCGCGACGGGGTGCTGGCCCGCGTCCTCCTCGATTCCGACCTCGCGTGGAGCGTGGACGAGCAGCGCCGCCGCTTCGACCACGCGCTGCGGCTCGCAAGCGGGGTGGCCGTGGAGGCCACGGCCAGCCGAGAGCTGTGGCCGCTCGGCGCCGATGTGCCGGTGCAGGTGGCCATCCACAATCGCAGCAGCGACACCATCGCCGTGTCCGCCGGCATCATCGACTGGCGCGAGCCGGCCAACGACGTCCCCAGCCTCCGGCTCATCCCGCCGGGAAGCGTGTTCCGGGATACCATCCGCGCGCGAATGGACTCGATCGCGCAGCCGTGGTGGCTGCGTCGCGGCCGCAGCGGCGCGATGTTCAACCTTCCGTCGAGCACCCGCCCGGAGGACGCCCACGATTTCGCGCCCGCGGTCGGCGTGACCGTGGACATGGGCGGCCGGCGCCAGGGGGCGGCGTTCCCCATCATCGAGCGCGTGGTGTTCCGGTCGGTGGACGACGTGCGCGGCGAGATCCGCCAGCCAATCGCGGGCGTCCCCGCCATCGCGGTGACGCTGCCCCCGGGCGCGCAGTATGCGCGCGCGAACGTGCCCATGGATCGGACGGTGGACGTCACCGTCCGCTCCGCCGCCGAGGGAGCGAACGACATCGCCGTGTCGCTGGTGCTCCCGAGCGGCCTCACCGCCGACACGGCGCGGCGCGTGGTGCGGCTCGAGCGCGGCGCGGAACGCGTGGTGCGGTTCCGCGTTCGCGGGCGCCTGGCGCCGGGCGCGCACCGGATCGGGGCGCAGGCGCAGAGCGAGATCCGCCGGTACGATGCGGGCTACGCGCTCATCGCGCACGAGCACATGCCACCGCAGCGCGTGTACCGCGAGGCGAGCACCCTGCTCCGCGCGATCGACACCCGGGTACCCGTGCGGCTGCGCGTGGCGTACATCCGCGGCGTGAGCGACAACGTCGCGCCCGCGCTCGCGCAGCTCGGCATCCCGGTGACGATGCTCGCGCCCGATGACATTGCGCGCACCGATTTCTCGCGATTCAGCACGGTCGTCGTGGGTCCGCGCGCGTACGAGGCGCACCCCGCGCTGCTGGCGGCCAACCCGCGCCTGCTCGACTTCGTCCGCCGCGGCGGCACGATGGTGGTGCAGTACGGCCAGTACGAGATGATGCAGCCGGGGGTGATGCCGTATCCAGTCACCATCGCGCGTCCGCACGACCGGGTCACGCAGGAAGAGGCGCCGGTCACCCTGCTCGACCCCAGGTCCCGCTGGTTGACCACGCCGAATGTCATCACCGCCCGGGACTTCGATGGCTGGGTGCAGGAGCGCAGCCTCTACATGCCGCGCACCTTCGCCTCCCAGTACGCGCCGCTGCTCGGCATGAGCGATCCCGGCGAGCCGGCCCGCAACGGCGCGGTGCTCGTGGCACGCGTGGGACAGGGGTACTACGTGTACACGACGCTGGCGTTCTTCCGGCAGCTTCCTGCCGGCGTTCCTGGCGCGGCGCGGCTGTTCGTCAACCTGTTGAGCGTCGCGCCACCGCCCCCCGCGGCGCCCGCTGGTACCCGCCGTGAGTGAGTCCCGCGCCGAGGACAAGCGCCGGTTCCGGGTCACCCTGATCAGGGTGATGGCCGTGCAGGTGGTGGCGCTGGCTGTTCTCGGGCTCCTCCAGATGATCTTCACGCCGTGAGCAACCGCAGCTGACCGTTCCACAGGGGACTGCATGCACTGGCTGAACTGGCTGATCGTCGTCGCGTACATCGTGTGGGTCACGGGAGACGGCGTGCGGCGCTCGCGGAATACCAGCGAGATCGAGGGTTACTTCCTCGCCAATCGCAGCCTGCCCTGGTGGGCGGTGGGGCTGTCGGTCATGGCGACGCAGCTCTCCGCCATCACGATGATCGGTACCACGGGGCAGGGCGCCACCGACGGGATGCGGTTCATCCAGTTCTACTTCGGGTTGCCGATCGCGATGGTGATTCTCGGCGTGACACTCGTGCCCTTCCTGCACGGCGCGAAGGTGTTCACGGCGTACGAGTTCCTGGAGCGACGCTTCGACGCGAAGACGCGGTCGCTCACCGCGTTCCTCTTCCTGCTGTCGCGGGGCATGTCCTGCGGCGCGATCATCTCGGCGCCGGCCATCGTGTTTTCCGCGGTGTTCGGCTGGAGCATGCCGGTGTGCGTGGCCCTCATCGGCGTGCCCACGGTGCTGTACACGATGATCGGCGGCGTACAGGCGGTGACGTGGGTGGACGTCAAGCAGATGTTCATCATCGTCGGCGCGATCCTCGCGATCGTCGTGGTCCTGCTCATCCGCATCCCGGTGGGGCCGGCGGAGGCCATGACCATCGCGGGCGCGGCCGGGCGCCTCCAGGCGTTCGACTTCTCGTTCTCGCTCGAGAATACCTACACGTTCTGGTCGGGGATCATCGGCGGCACGTTCCTGATGCTCTCGTACTTCGGCACCGACCAGAGCCAGGTGCAGCGCTACCTCACCGCGCGGTCGGTGAACGAGGCGCGCAGCTCGCTGCTCATGAGCGCGTACTGGAAGATTCCCCTCCAGGCGCTGATCCTCATGGTCGGCATCCTCGTGTTCGTGTTCTACCTGTTCCAGCGGCCGCCGCTGCTCTGGAACCCGGCGCACGAGGCGAAGGTGCGCGCCGAAGCTCCCGCGGAGTACGCGCAGCTCGAGAGCCGGTTCGTGAACGAGTTCACCGCGCGGCAGATGGCGGCGAACAACCTGGTTGCGTCGTCCGACTCCGCAGCGGCGAGCGTGTTCCGGGCGCACGAGCGCCAGATCGGGGCGATCCGGACGGAAGCGCTGGCGCTCGCGAACCGCGTCACCGGGCAGCCGAGCCGCGACGTGAACTACATCATGCCCCGCTTCGTGCTCGACTACCTCCCCATCGGGCTCGTGGGACTGTTCATCGCGGCAATCCTGGCCGCCGCGATGTCGAGCATCGCCGCCGAGCTGAACTCGCTCGCCACCGCGTCCGTGATCGACTTCTACCGCCGCTGGGTGCGCGCCGAGGCGCCGGATGCGCACTTCCTCGCGGTGGGGAAGCTCGCGACGCTCTTCTGGGGGCTGTTCGCATGCAGCGTGGCCCTCTACGCGGCGAGCCTCGGATCGCTCATCGAGGTCGTGAACCGATTCGGGTCCTTCTTCTATGGAAGCATCCTCGGCGTGTTCCTGCTGGCCATGATCCCGGGCACACGCGGCTGGGGCGCCTTCGTCGGCCTGCTGGCCGGGATGGGCGCCGTGGCGGCGGTGGCGTTCGGCGCGCCGAGCATCAGCTTCCTCTGGCACAACGTGGTCGGCGCCGTGACGGTCCTCATTGTCGGAATGCTCTTCGGGCGGAACCGTGCCGCCGCGGCCTGACCGGCCGCGGGTCGTCATCATCGGCGGCGGGTTCGGCGGACTCTATGCCGCGCGGGTGTTCCGGCGTCACGCCGTGGACGTCACCCTGATCGATCGCACCAACCACCACCTGTTCCAGCCCCTGCTGTACCAGGTGGCGACCGCGACCCTCGCGCCCACCGACATCACCGCGCCGATCCGCTACCTGCTGCGGAAGCATGACAACACCACCGTGCTGCTCGCCGAAGTCACGGGGATCGACGTCGAGCGGCGCATCGTGGCCTGCGACGCCGGCGCGCTGGAGGTGCCCTACGACTACCTCATCGTCGCGAGCGGCGCACGGCACTCGTACTTCGGAAAGGACGAGTGGGAGAAGACCGCGCCCGGGCTGAAGAGCATCGACGATGCGGTGGTGATCCGGCACCGGTTCCTCCTGGCGCTCGAGCGCGCCGAGAAGACGCAGTCCGAGGAGGAGCGCCGCCGGCTGCTGACCTTCGTCGTCATCGGCGGCGGCCCTACGGGGGTGGAGCTCGCCGGGATGATCCCGATCATCACGCGCCACGCCCTTCCCACGGAGTTCCGCCGCGCCAACCTGCTCCAGGCGCGCGTGGTCCTGCTCGAGGGCGGGCCGCGGGTGCTCCCCTCCTTCCACGAGCAGCTCGGGGAGGTGGCGCGTCGCGACCTCGTGGCGCTCGGCGTGGAAGTGCGCACGGGGAGCGTCGTCACGCACATCGAGCGCGGCGCCGTGTTCGTTGGCGACGAGACGATCGAGACCGATACGATCTTCTGGGCCGCGGGGAACCAGGCCTCTCCGCTGGGAGGGATGCTCGGCGCGCCGCTGGATCGGGCGGGACGGGTGGAGGTGCTGCCCGACCTCAGCATCCCCAAGCATCCCGAGGTGTTCGTGGTGGGTGACCTGGCGAAGATGGGAGTCGAGGGCGCGTGGGTTCCCGGCGTTGCCCAGGGAGCCATCCAGAGCGGGAGGCGCGCCGCGAAGAACGTGCTCCGGCTCATCGCCAGCCGCAGCACCGAGCCCTTTCGCTATCACAACAAGGGCGACCTTGCGACCATCGGCCGGCACAAGGCGGTGGCCCAGTTCCCGGGGTTCCGCATGTGGGGACACCTCGCCTGGTGGTTCTGGCTCTTCCTCCATGTCATGTACCTGGCCGGGTTCCGCAACCGCGTGAGCGTGCTGTTCGAATGGGCCTACTCGTACTTCACCTACCAGCGTGGCGCGCGGCTCATCACGGACCGCCTGGGTCGCTGACCCATCCATCAGGGCCCCGGGCCTGAACGCGCGGTCGTCCGCCAGGAAAGGTCCGATCCGTTCGGACGGGACGTGCGGACCCACCGGCTCGGGCGATCGAAGGTCCTGAACCCCCGATCCTGATCGCGAGAGCCGACCGATCACCGGTCGCTCGACCAACCAGGACACAGGGGGACCACATGATCAACACAATCCGGACGAGCACCAGGAACCTGCCGATCGCGCTTCGCCGCGTCATCCGGCACTCGATCACCATCGCATCGGCGCTCGCCATGCTGCCGCATGCGGCATTCGGGCAGGCATATCACGGGGGTGGCCAAAACGCGGGCGGGAGCCCGGCCGGTGGACACCCACCGCTGCATGTGAACCCGAGATGGCGGGAGTGCTCGTTCCAGCTCGACGCGGCCCTCACGCAGCAGGCGTGGCGGCAGTTCACGGGCGAGGTTGGCGTGGTGACGTACTTCCGGCCGCTGGTGGATGCCGAGCCGATGGGCCGGGGCCGGTTCGAGATTGCCATGGTCCAGGGGAAGATCGGCATCGATGACACCGACGCCGCCTGGAACGACACCTTCGTGCACCCGGATTCCACGCACTACCTCTTCCAGGGTGAAGCCCTGGCGTTTCCCAGCCTGACCGCGCGCGTCGGCATCGCGGACCGCACCGATGCGGGGGTCTACTTCACGAAGAGCCCCGGGGGGAACTACGGCCTGTACGGCGGGCAGGTGCAGCAGAACCTCGCTCGGGGGGGCGGCTGGTCCGCGGCCGCGCGGGGAAGTTTCGTCACCCTCTTCGGCCCCGAAGACCTGGACTTCACCGTGTACGGAGTGGACCTGCTCGCGAGCCGCCGCTTCACGCTGCTCTCCGGACGCGCCGCGCTCGCTCCATACGCCATGGCATCCACCACGCTCTCCCGGTCGCATGAGAAGAGCGCGGTGGTTGCGCTGGAGGACGAGAACGTGTTCGGCGCGGAGGGAACCCTTGGCGCCGTCGCCGAGTTCTCTTTGGCCCGGGTCGCGATCGAGTACTCCGTGGCCCGTGTTCCGAGCATGTCCATCAAGATCGGGATCGGGGCCGGCCGGCGGTAAGGAACTCCGCGGGGCACGGCGGCGGCGCCCCCATCCGGGCGCCGCCGCTGTTTGCGTGGGCCGGGCGCGGACGCCAACTTGTCGGCGCCCCTCCCACCCGACTCCTGCGATGACCGGGGTCCCGCTACTCGACTGGATCGTCCTCGTCACCCTGCTCGGCGCTGTGCAGGGAATCTTCCTGGCCGGCGCGCTGGCGTCGAAGCGCCGGAACCGGCTCGCGAACCGCGTGCTCGCCGCGATGATGGTTGCCTTCTCCATCGGACTGGCGACGCAGGTGTATCACGCACTCGGCCTCGAGCGGCAGTACCCACACTTCTTCGGCGTCGGATACCCGATGCCCTTTCTCTTCGGGCCGCTCGTCTACCTGTACGCCGTCTTCGCCGCGGACCGCCAGCGTCGCTTCACCCAGCTCGACGCGGTGCACCTGGCTCCGTTCGTGATCGTCGTGGCGGCGAGCCTGCCGGTGTACTTCCTGACCGGCCCGGAGAAGCTGGCGTTCTACGTCCGGCTGCGAGAGGGCAGCGTACCCACGTGGATCGTCGTCACCGACTGGCTCAAGTTCGTCTCGGGAACGGCCTACACCGTCGCCACGATCGTCGTTCTGCTGCGGCACCGCCGGCGGGTGCAGGACAGTTATTCATCGATCGAGCGGGTGAACCTCCAGTGGCTGCTGTGGCTGGGCATCGCCGCCGCCGGCGTCTGGGCCCTCGCGCTGGGCTTTCAGGTGGCGCAGGCCAGCGGGATGGGTGTGGATGTTTCGGCCGACCGCTACGTCTCGCTGGCAGTGAGCGTTCTCGTCTACGCGATCGGTTATCGGGCCCTCCGCCAGCCAGAGATCTTCCGGTACGACACGGCCGAGATGCCAATCCCGCGGCAGGAACCGCCCGCGACGCCGAGCCCGGCGGCACCGCACACGGACACGGAGCGGCCGCGTTACGAGCGCTCGGGGCTGGGAGAGCGGCAGGCCGAGCGCCTCAAGGCGTCGCTGATCGCGGTGATGGAGCAGGAGGAGCCGTGGCGCAACAGCGACCTGACGCTCGCGACCCTTGCCGAGCGTCTCGCGACGACGCCTCACAAGCTGTCGGAAGTCCTGAACACGGAGATCGGGCAGACCTTCTATGATTTCGTGAACGGCTACCGCGTGCGGGACGTCCAGCGCCGCATCGAGGCGGGGGACGCGGGCCGGCAGAAGATGCTGGCACTGGCCATGGACGCGGGGTTCGCGTCGAAGTCCACCTTCAACCTCGCGTTCAAGAAGCATACGAGCCAGACTCCTTCCGACTATCGCGTTCGCGCCGTGCTTCCCTGACCCGTGCCGCCAATGACCTTCGTGATGCAACCCCGATTTCTCATCGTGTCAGCCGCCCTCGTCGCTTCAGTGGGCTGTCATCAGCGGCCTGTCCAGAGCGCGCCGGCGCCGCGCGACGCCTTCTGGTCGCGCATCGAGGCCCTGTGCGGCCGCGCGTTCACGGGGCGACTGACGGAAGGCTCGGCGTCGGATTCCGCATTCCGGCGCGCCACCCTCACGATGCACGTGCGCAGCTGCACGCCGACGGAGATCCGCATCCCCTTCCACGCGGACGCCGATCGCTCGCGCACCTGGGTGCTGACGCGCACGGCTGACGGCCTTCGCCTCAAGCACGATCACCGGCACGCCGATGGCTCCGAGGACGCCATCACCCAGTACGGCGGCGACACCAGCGACTCGGGCTCGACCAGCCGCCAGGAATTTCACGCCGACGCGCATACCGCGTCGCTGATTCCCGCGGCGCGCACGAACATCTGGACCATGGAGATCATTCCCGGCGACCGGTTCGCGTACGCGCTCCGGCGCGTCGGCACCGACCGGCGCTTCCGCGTGGAGTTCGACCTCACCCGGCCGGTGCCACCGCCACCCGCGCCCTGGGGCGCCAATCCGTAAGCAGGCCAGATTGACCTTGGAGGTCCACTCATGAATCGCCCGACGCTTCTTGTCATCGCCACGGCGCTCATCGCCGGTGCTGCACATGCACAGCCGATGGTGCGGCAGGACTCGATCCGCGTGCTTCCCGCTCCGGCGCTCCTCGCCACCGCCGGGATGTTTCAGGAGCGCTATGCAAAAGTGGGCGACGACCTGTTCATCGCCGGCCAGCCCACCGAGCGGGCTTTGCGCGAGATGAAGGCGCTTGGGGTGACCACGGTGATCAACCTGCGCAGTCCTGAAGAGATGGGGCGCATCGGCTTCGACGAGCCCGCGCTGATCGCCGAGCTGGGAATGAAGTACGTGTACATCCCCATGCGCGGCACCGAGGCGCTGCCGTATTCCCCCGCCGGTCTCCGGGCGTTCGCCGAGGCCATGAAGGCGGCGAATGGCAAGGTGCTGCTCCACTGCACGATCGCGTGGCGCGCGAGCCACCTGTGGGGGGCATACCTGATCGAGCAGGGCGTGCCGGTGGCGCAGGTCCTCGAGCACACGCGCGCCATCAACCTCATGGATGGCCACCGCATGAGCTCCAGCGGCAAGCAGCCGATCGAGGAGTTCCTGGGCCGCCCCGTCGCGGGGCTGGCCCGTCACTGAGCCAGGGCGTCAGCGTCCCTGCCAGGAAGCCTGCGCCGCATTCCACTCGCGCGCGTAGGCAGGAACGTCGCCGGGTGGGGAGGGATTTCCGAGCGCCGCGATGAGGTCGCTCATCGGAACCGTGCCGGTGGCGGAAAGAAACCGTCCGCGCACCAGCGCGGTGGCGATGACCCCTCCGTCGGGACGGATGAATTCCTGCGAAAGCAGGATGGCCTTGTCATCCCACGCCAGCACCCGCGTCTCGATCTCGAATCGGTCGAGCAGCTTCAGGGAGCGCCGGTACTGGATCGTCTGCGCCACGACCACCGGACTCCACCCGCGCGCCCGGATGGTGCGAAACATCCCGGAGCGCAGCAGCAGGTCCACGCGTCCGAGGTCCATGAGCGACAGGTAGACGCCGTTGTTCACGTGCATCAGCACGTCGAGATCGGTGGGCCAGACCCGGAACGCCGTGCGCCCCGGTCCGGCCACGGAAATGCGCGGCCGGAATCGGGAGGTCAGGAGCAGCCAGGCGAGCCGGAAGATGTGGTTCATGCGTGTCCCAAGTTACGGACCCCCCGGACGTCCCTAAAGCGGCGCAAATCATTGACATACCGTTGGTCGGGGTAGCACGTTGCGAGCGTGACCAACCCGGTTGTTCCGGCCAGCGAGAGCTACGCCGATCGTGGTGAAGGCGCGCAGATTGCGCGCCTTCATGCGCTGTTCGAGGCCATCTCGCTCGCGATCGCGATCTTCGACCAGGATCAGCGGCTGGTGTCGGCCAACGCGCGCTTCCGCGAGCTCACCGGGATGGATCACCGGCAGGCGCTGGGTCGCTCCATCTACGATGCGTTCCCCAACGCCCTCGCCGACCTCACCGAGCAGATCGACAACGCCCTCGAGGGGCGGCCCGTGGTGGCGTACTCGGTGGCCTTCCAGCACCGCACCGGCACGCGGGTGGTGGAGGCGACGTTCGCTCCGCTGCTGGAGCCGGGCTCGCGCAGCGGCGCGCGCGGGATCGTCTTCGCCGGCAACGACATCACCGAGCGGGAAGAGCTGCGTGAATCCCTCGCCCGCTCCGTGTCGCAGCTCGAGACCATCTTCGACGTCATCCCGGACTCCGTCCGCGTCGTGGACGGCGAGGGGCGCACCCTGCGCTCGAATACGCAGGCGCAGAAGGACCACGCGCCGCACACGCCCGCCACGCTGCGCGAGCTCTGGCAGCTCGACCGCCCGCGCACCCTGGACGGCACCTCGCTGTTCATGCACGAGCATCCCACCTCCCGCGCCCTCCGCGGCGAGAGCGTGCGTGGCGAGACGCTGCTGGTGCGCCGCGGCCCCGAGAACCAGCTCATCATCGACGTCAACGCCAACCCGCTGTACGACGAGCGTGGGCGCATCCGGGGCGCCGTCACGGTGGAACGCGACGTCACCTTCCGCGTCCAGCTCACCAAGAAGCTCGAGGAAGAGGCCCGTCGCACCGCGGAGCTGTACGAGCGGGTCTCGACGGAAGCCGAGCGCCTCGAGCGCATGGTGCAGGAGCGCACCGAGGAAGTGCTGTCGCTCCAGGAAGCTCGCTCGCGCGAGCGCCGCCTGGCCGCCGTGGGGCAGCTCGCTGCCGGCGTCATGCACGACGTGAACAACGCCCTCAACCCGATCATGGCCGCCGCCTATCTCCTCGAGGCGAACGCCGAGAATCCCGCCGCGGTGCGCGACTACGCCACCCGCATCGCCAAGGCCGCCGAGACCGGTGCCGCGACGGCTGCGCGGGTGGGCCGCTTCATCCGGCAGGAGCCCCTCCAGGGGTTCCGCGAGGAGGTGGTGGACCTCTCCCTGGTGTGCGACGAGGTCGTGGCCATCACCCGCCCGCTGTGGGCGGAACGGGCGCGCGGCGGGCACATCCAGCTGCGTCGGGACATCGCCAGCGGAGCCCTGGTGCGCGGGATCCCGGGCGAGCTGCGTGAGGCACTGCTCAACCTCGTCCAGAACGCACTCGACGCCATGCAGTCGGGGGGCACGCTTGGCATCCGGACGGCGGTGGAGGGAAGCACCGTCCAGCTCGAGGTGAGCGACTCCGGCATCGGCATGAGCGCCGAGGTCCGCGAGCGCGCGTTCGAGCCGTTCTTCACCACCAAGGGGCAGATGGGGACCGGTCTCGGTCTCGCCGAGGTGTACGGCATCGTCAAGCGTCACCGCGGCCAGGTCGAGATCGAGTCCCTGCAGGGGCAGGGAACGCGGGTGATCATCAAACTGCCGCTCGCGCCGCCGGCGCCGAAGGAGCTGACGGAGCCAGTGAAGCGGCCTCGGGTCATCCGGCGTGTGCTCCTGGTGGAGGACCACGTGGACAGCCGTGAGTTCATGACGGCCCTGCTGGAGACCGAGGGCCACATCGTGACTTCGGCCGGCACCGTTCGGGAGGCGATCGAGAAGCTGGACAGCAGCCTCGAGTTCGACATCATGGTCACCGACATCGGGCTTCCGGACGCGACCGGCTGGGAGCTCATCCCCCAGGCCCGGGAAAAGCGGCCGGGACTGCGGATCGGGGTGGTCACGGGGTGGGAGGGTCACAATGCGCCCTCCGATGGTGCAGATTTCCTGTTGCGCAAGCCATTGCGCACTTCGGACTTTCTATTGAAAGTGGCAGAGGACGCGTGACGCGGCGCGTTCGGCCTGGAGGAGCGGTTGGAGCAGTGCTTCGCGGAGTGACCGATGGGAACAACCACAATGCCTGAAACGTCCACTCATACGATCCGGGTCCTGCTCGCCGAGGACGATGACAACGCGAGGGCCCTCCTCGTGGATCTCCTCAACACGCTCGGGCACGTCGTGGTCGCCGAGGTGGCCACCGGGCGCGAAGCCTTCGAGCGGGCGCAGGAGCTCGTTCCCGACGTGGTGCTGCTCGACGTGCACATGCCGGACGGCTCGGGGATCGAGGCCGCCGAGAAGATCACGGGAAGCACGCCCGGAGTGGCGGTCGTGCTCTTCAGCGGCGACCAGTCCATCCAGCTGAGCGACAAGGAAGTGGAATCCACCTCCGCGATCGCGTTCCTGCCCAAGCCCGCTCCGCCACGCGTGCTCGACTCCACCATCCGGCTGGCCGCGCGTCGCGCCAAGGAGCTCACGTCGGCCCGCAAGGACGCCGAGAGCTCGAAGCAACAGCTCGAGAACCGCAAGATCATCGAGCGGGCGAAGGGCATCCTCATGCGCCGCACCGGCTCGAGCGAGCAGGAGGCCTACCGCATCCTCCAGCGCACGAGCCAGGACCGGTCGGTGCCAATGGTGGAGATCGCAAAGGCGGTGCTGGCGTCGGAGCCGGGGGCGGCAGAGGAGAAGTAGGCCCACACCACGTACGTAGTGGGTCGGAGGACGTCGTCAGTCACGAGTCGCCAGTAACTGAAAACGCGAAACTGATGACGTCGTTTCCACTCACGACGTACCAGGGTCAGTCCTTTGTAATGCTCTCCAGCCCGATCCCGAGCGTGATCGTGCCGGCCACGAGCACTGCCGCGAGGTAGAACGGCAATCCGACGCTGCGGTCGAAGAGCCATCCGTACAGGATCGGGAATACCACCCGGCTTGCGCCGCCAAAGGTCTGCTGCACTCCCATGTACAACCCACGCTCGGTGCTCGACACGATCCGCGACAGCAGCGCGGTCACGCACGGAAAGGTGAAGGCGGTGCCGAGCGGGATGAGCGCCACCGCGAGCGCGAGCGGCACGTAGGTGAAGGCCGGATTGTCCGCCGGATGGAGGAACGGCAGCACGCCGAGGCCCACCGCCAGGAGGGCGAGCCCGCCGCGCGAGAGCCTGGCTTCGCCGAACCGATCCACCATGGGGCCCAGCAGCAGCGCGCGCGTCAGCACCGACAGCACGCCGATGTAGGCAAAGAAGAACCCGATCGTCTTCGCCGTGACGCCGAACCGGGCTGCAAGGAACAGCGCGAGGATCGCGGTGGACCCCTGAAAGGCGCCGATGGCCACCGCGTAGATCCAGATCAGCCGCGAGGCAGGCTCCCTGGGGTGGCTCATGACGCGCGCCACTGCCTCGCGGGAGCGGCCGGGCGCCTTGTGCCTGTTCGCCGCGGCCTCGGTCATGTCGCGCGACTCGACCAGGAACTTCCACGCGAAGGCGATGTTGATGACGGTCAGCGCGCTCGCCAGGAGCCCCGGGCCCGGCCGGCCCCACATGAGCGCCGCGGTTCCGATCAGTGGTCCGATCGCGACGCCCGCGTTGGTTGCCGCCGAGAGCCAGCCGAGCGCCTTCGCGCGCTCCTTCGGCTGCACGGCATCCGCGACGTACGCCTGGATGACCGTCACCGTGCCGCCCCCCGCGCCCTGCACGATCCGCGAAAGGAACAGCATCCAGATGCTGTCGGCCATCGCGAAGACGATGTAGGCGATCGCCGACGCGGTCATGCCGATCATCAGCGCCGGCCGCCGGCCGTAGTGGTCGGAGAAGCGCCCCCACACCGGCGCCATCGCGAGCTGCGCGATCGAGAACGACGACACGAGGAGTCCCACGATCAGTCCGCCCTGCCCCATGTCCGTGGCGTAGAACGGCAGGAGCGGGATGACGATCAGGACGCCGACCATGTCCATGAACGCCGTGGCCATGAGCACGGCCAGCTTCGCCGCGGAGGACTTCGGGGGCGTCGAGTCTGTCATGCCGGGCGTCAGCGAGAGTCTGGCCGCAAGGTGCGTATCCCTCGCTTGCGCTCGGGATGGACGCGTCGCGTCAGAGGAGCATGGACGCCACGGTGGCCGTCAGGAAGCACGCGATGCTCCCGCCGATCAGCGCCTTGACGCCGAGGCGCGCGAGCGCGGACCGCTGGTTGGGCGCCAGCGCGCCGATGCCGCCAATCTGGATGCCGATCGAGGCGATATTCGAGAAGCCGCACAGGGCGTAGGTGAGGATGATCTGCGTCCGCACGTCGCTCAGCGCCCCTGAGTCCTTCAGCTTCGCCAGGGTGCCATAGGCATAGAACTCGTTGAGGATCGTCTTCTCGCCGATGATCTGTCCGGACAGCATGAGCTGTCCGTAGTCGATGCCCATGAGCCAGGCGAGCGGCGCGAACACCATCCCGGTAACCGACTGCATGGTGAGCTCGGTGTACTGTCCGCCGGTCAGGTTCGCGATCAGGCCATTGAGGCCCGTCCACCCGCCGATCCACGCCGAGAGGATCCAGTTCACGAAGGCGATCATCGCGGTGAACACGAGCAGCATCGCGCCCACGTTGATGGCCAGGCGCAGTCCGTCGGTCGTGCCGTTCGAGATCGCCTCGAGCGCGTTCGCGCCGATCTTCTCGCGCGACACGTGAATCTGCGTGTTCACTTCCTCGGTCTGCGGCTCGAGCATCTTGGCGCAGAGCAGTCCCGCGGGCGCCGACAGGACGGATGCCGTGAGGAGGTGCTTCGCGAAGAGCAGCTGCCCCTCGGGCGTGGGGCCGCCGAGCATGCCGATGTACGCCACCATCACGGCACCGGCGATCGTCGCCATCCCGCCCACCATCACCGCCATGAGCTCCGACTTCGTCATCGTCGGCAGGTAGTGGCGGATGAGCAGCGGCGCCTCGGTCTGCCCGAGGAAGATGTTGGCCGACGCGCTGAGGCTCTCGGCGCCGGACAGGCGCATGGTCTTCGACATGGCCCAGGCGAACGCATACACCAGGCGCTGCAGGATGCCGAGGTAGAAGAGCAGCGACGTCAGCGCCGAGAAGAAGATGATCGTCGGCAGGACGTTGAAGGCGAACAGGAAGCCGAACGTCTGCGTGTTGGTCACCAGCCCGCCGAACAGGAACTCAGCGCCGGCGCGATTGAAGTCGAGGATCTTCACGAAAAAGGTCCCGACCGCGTCCACGATGCCGCGCACGATGTCCACGCGTAGCACGAGGACGCCGAACACCAGCTGCAGCACCATCGCCGTTCCGACGAGCCTCCAGTCGATCCGCCGCCGGTTCCCGCTGAACGCGTACAGGATCCCGATGAAGACCGCGATGCCGAAGAAGGCGCGCAGGATGTGCATGGGGGAGGAGGAGTGGCTAGCGACCAGTGATTGGTGGCTAGTGAAAAACGCTCACTAACCACTAGCCACGAGCCACGAGCGGCCCGCGCGCCCATAAGCTCGTATCGCCGCCGACCGGCGGCAAGCGGGGCTATAGCTTCCGGGCATGGCAGAACGGCTCCGGACCGGGGTCCTCGTCGTCGGCAGCGGCGTCGCGGGGCTGCACACCGCGTGGCGCGCGTCCGGGAAGGGCGACGTGCTGCTGCTCACCAAGAAGTCCCTCTTCGACAGCGCCACGTCGTACGCCCAGGGCGGAATCGCGGCGGCCCTCGGCGCGGGAGATTCGCCCGAGCTCCACCGCCGCGACACGCTTGCCGCGGGCGCGGCCCTCTGCGACGCCGACGCGGTGAAGGTGCTGGTGGAAGAGGGGCCGGCGCGCGTCCAGGAGCTGCACGCCGCGGGCGCGGCCTTCGACCTCGATCCGCGCGGGGATTTCAGCCTCGGCCGCGAGGCGGCCCATTCCCGCAAGCGTATCGTCCACGCCCATGGCGACCAGACGGGCGCCGAGATCGCGCGCACGCTCGTGGCGCGCGTCCGCCGCAGCCGGCGCATCCGCGTGATCGAGAAGGCGCGCGTGCTCGACCTCATCGTGCATCGCGGCGTGTGCGTCGGCGTGCGCGCGAGCGTCGCGGGCGAGGCCACCGACATCATCGCCGACGCCACCGTGCTCGCCGCCGGCGGGTGCGGGCAGGTGTACCGGTACACGACCAACCCGGTGGTGGCCACCGGCGACGGCTACGCCATCGCGCACCGTGCCGACGTCACCCTCGCCGACATGGAGTTCGTGCAGTTCCACCCCACCGCGCTCGACACCCCCGAGAACCCCCTGGCGCTGATCTCCGAGGCGGTGCGCGGAGAGGGCGCGGTGCTCGTCAACGAGCGCGGCGTGCGGTTCATGAAGAAGGCGCACCGGCTGGCCGACCTGGCGCCCCGCGACATCGTCTCCCGCGCCATCGCGCGGCAGCAGCGGGGCGGCCATCGTGTGTACCTGGACGCGCGGAAGCTGCGGAAGGAGTTCGCCAGGCGCTTTCCCGGCATCCTCGCGCTCTGCGTCGCGCGCGGAATCGATCCGCGAACCGACCTCATCCCGGTGACGCCCGCGGCGCACTACATGATGGGCGGGATCGTCACGGACCTGTGCGGCCGATCCAGCCTCGACCGGCTCTACGCGGTGGGCGAGGTGTCGCGCACGGGCGTGCATGGCGCGAACCGGCTCGCATCCAACTCGCTGCTGGAAGGGCTCGTGTTCGCCGAGCGCGTCGCCCGCGACGTGCTTCAGGTGGCGGCCCTCACGACCCTCCCGCCCAAATCGCGCTGGAAGGTGCCCGTGCTGCTTGACCGCGGCGCCGCGCAGGTGAGCGCGGATCTCGTGCGCGAGATCATGTGGCAGGACGCTGGCGTGGTGCGCACGGCAGTCGGATTGGCGTCGGCCCGCAAGCGGCTCGCGGAGCTCGAGCGGCGCCTGCCCGAGGGCGCCACGGAGGAGGAGAACCTGGTGCAGACGGCGCAGCTCATCGTGGAAGGCGCGATGCGTCGGCGCGAATCACGGGGCGGGCACTACCGCTCGGACTTCCCGAGGCCAAAGGGCAGCTGGCGCGGACGCCACGTCGAGCTCTGACCTGAGCGCCTTGCAGTTCCAACGCACGCAATCTCAACGGGTTAGAATAGGGAATGGCTGTCAGCACCGATTCGCGCGAGCTCGTGATCGAGGAGCTCCAGCGCGAGATCAAGGCCCTCGCGAAGACCCGGAACGCCGTGGTCCTCGCCCACAACTATGAGCGGCCGGAAGTCCAGGACGTCGCGGACTTCGTCGGCGACTCACTCGGGCTCTCGCGCGAGGCGGCGAACACCGACGCCGACGTCATCGTGTTCTGCGGCGTGCATTTCATGGCCGAAACGGCCGCGATCCTCTCCCCGCAGAAGACGGTCCTGCTGCCCGACCTCGCGGCGGGCTGCTCCCTCGCGTCCACGATCGATGCCGACCAGCTGCGGGCGTGGAAGGCCGAGCATCCGGGCGCCGTGGTGGTGGCGTACGTGAACACCACCGCCGAGGTGAAGGCGGAAAGCGACTATTGCTGTACTTCCGGGAATGCGGTCGAGGTCATCGAGGCGATTCCGGAGGAGAAGGACATCCTCTTCCTCCCGGACATGTTCCTTGGCGCGCACGTGCGCCGCATGTCGGGGCGCGACAACATCCATGTGTGGATGGGCGAATGCCACGTGCATGCCGGCATCGATCCCGAGAACATTCGCCTGCAGCGGCAGCTGCATCCCGAGGCGGAGTTCCTGATCCACCCCGAGTGCGGCTGCTCCACGAGTGTCATCGAGGCGGTGTCGGCCGGCGACATCGATCCCGAAGGTGTGCAGGTGCTTTCCACCGAGGGAATCGTGAAGCGCGCCGCCGAGTCGAAGGCCAGGACGTTCATCGTCGCGACGGAGGTGGGGATCCTGCACCGCTTGCGACGCGCCAACCCCGACAAGCAGTTCTTCGCCGCGAACGAGCGCGCGTCCTGCGCCTACATGAAGGTGACGACGCTGCCGAAGGTGAAGGCGTCTCTCGAGCTCATGCAGTACCCGATCACGGTGCCGAAGCCGGTGGCCGATCGCGCCCGCGGCGCGATCGAGCGCATGATCGCGATCGGCGGCCGCAGCGGTCCGGCGCTCTCGCCGGTCTCCGCGACGATCGATCCTGGAGAGTGAGGTAGCAATCATGGAGCAGCAAGGCAGGGAACGTCCGGGCGAACGCCGCAGCATCCCGCGCACCATCACGCCGCTCTCGATGCCGGCCGCGGAAGCCGACACGCTGCTCCGCTTTCCCCTCACGCAGGACGACCTCCAGAAGCTCGTCCGCACCGCGCTCGACGAAGACCAGGCGTTCAACGACATCACGACGATCGCGACCATCGTCTCCGACCGCCGCGCGCGCGCCACGCTCGTGGCCCGCGGGACGGGAACCGTGTGCGGCGTGCCCCTGGCGCTCGAGGCGTTCCGCCAGCTCGACCCCAAGGCCACGATTCGCGTCGAGACCGAGGACGGCGTTCGCGTGAAGAAGGGAGACCCCGTCCTCTTCGTGACCGGGCACGCCCGCGGGCTGCTCGGCGCCGAGCGCGTCGCGCTGAACTTCATGCAGCGGCTGTCGGGAATCGCGACCCTCACCGCGAAGTTCGTGGATGCGGTGCAGGGCACCAGGGCCCGCATCCTCGACACGCGCAAGACGACGCCGGGATGGCGCGTGCTCGAGAAGTACGCCGTGCGCGCCGGTGGCGGCGTGAATCATCGCATGGACCTCGCGACCGCGGTGCTCATCAAGGACAACCACCTCGCCGCGTGCGAGAACGACGTCACCCTCGCGGTGCGCCGCGCCCAGGACATGGTGCCGAAGGGGACCAACATCGAGGTGGAATGCGAGACGCCGGAGCAGGTGCGCCAGGCCATCGATGCCGGCGCGCACATCGTCCTGCTCGACAACATGTCGCTCGACGCGCTGTGCGAATCCGTGAAGGTCGCGAATGGCCGCGTGAAGACCGAGGCGTCTGGGGGCGTTCGGCTCGACACCGTGCGCGCGATCGCGGACACCGGCGTGGACTGGATCTCGGTGGGAGCGCTCACCCATTCCCCGCCGGCGCTCGACCTCGCCCTCGACTTTGACTAGCGCCGGCGCGGCGGGGAAGGCCGCGGCGGCCACCGAGCGGAAGGCCGAACGCGAGCCGTGCGACTACTGCGGCGCGCTCGCCCTCGAGTGGCGCAAGTGCAAGCTGATCTGCGCGAGCTGCAATCAGATCAACAAGAGCTGCGCAGATCTCTGACGTTCTCTGCGTCGCCGCGCCTCTTCAGTGAATCAGTTCAGCGCGCCGGGAGCAACAGCCTTGCCGCGTTCGGCTCGACGTGCACGGCGAGCGGCGTCTCGCCCAGCAGCTCGCCGTCCGCCTGCGCCCGACGCACCGGAACCGTCTCCAGCAGAAACTCCCGCCCGGGAATGCACAGCACGCATCGGTCCGTGTGCGCCGTGCCGCGCGACATCCGGTAGAAGATCCGGAAGGCATCGCGCAGGTTGCGCGGGGAGTAGACGCACGCCTGGAGCAGGCCATCGTCGTGCAGGATCCCGTCGCCAAAGTGCAGCAGCCCGCCGAGCACGTCGCCGAGGTTCGCGATCATCACCGAAGCGGCCTCGCGCTCGTACACCTTCCCGTCCACCGTGAGGCGCACCGAGAACTTCTGCATCCGCAGCAGCGCCACCGTGGCGGACCACACGTAGGCAATCACCCCGGCGCGCCGCTTCATCGCCTTGCTCGCCCCCGCGATCATCTTCTCGTCGAGCCCCACCCCCACGCCGATGGCGAAGTGGCGTCCATCATCCAGCCGCCCGAGGTCGATCAGCGCTTCCCGCCCGCGCAGCAGCGCCGGAACCGCGCGCTCGATGCGCAGCGGAATCCCGAACGAGCGCGCGAGGACGTTGCCCGTCCCACCCGGCAGGATGCCCACCGGCGGCCCCGAACGCGCCATCGCCGTCATCACCTCCATGGCGGTGCCGTCACCGCCCAGGGTGAACACGGCGTCGAAATCCGACGCTCTCGTTCGCGCGATCTCCGTGGCGTGCCCCGGCGCGCTGGTGCGGATGACCTCGCATGCAACGCCGGCTCTGCCAAACGCATCCGTGGCACGACTTTGGCCCGCACTGGCCCGACGCGCCCCCGGATTCACGATCAGGAGGGCCCGCAAGATCTCTCTGCCGGATGCCGGGGGGCCGGAGCTCGTCACGGCCGGAACCTACGGCCCACCGGCATGCCACAGCAAACGCGATCCACCATGACACGACTCGTCCTGCTTCTCGCCCTCCTGGGCACCGCGGCCTGCAGCCGCTCGGCGTCCGTCGGCGGTGCCGCGGCCCCGGCCGGCATCCGGATCGACCGCATCACCAGCGCCGACCAGCTGCTCAATGCCATGCATGCGGCGTACGCCGGCCGCTGGTACCGGACCCTGACGTTCGTGCAGAAGACGACCTACATGCGACCGGACGGGACGCCGTCGCGCGTGGAGACGTGGTACGAAGCCGGCGCATTGCCCGGGCGGCTCCGCATCGACCTCGGCGACATCGCCAAGGGGAACGGCGTGCTCTACCGCAACGACTCCACCTACCAGTTGCAGAACGGTCGCGTCACGCAGAAGCTCCGCGGGCGTAACATCCTCATGACGCTCGGCTTCGACGTCTACGCGCAGCCGGTGGCAGCCACCATCGCCCAGCTGGCCGGCGAAAAGATCGATCTCGGGGTCATGCACCGGGACTCCCTCGACGGCCGGCCGGTGTTCGTCATCGGCGCGGGTCCTCGCGACACGACGACGAACCAGTTCTGGGTGGACGCCGAGCGGCTGGTGTTCGTGAGGCTCATCCAGACCGACCCGCAGCGGCGCCGCACCCAGGACATCCGCTTCGAGAATTACGTGAAGCACGGCGACGGCTGGGTCGCCGAGCGGGTGCGCTTCCTCGGCGACGGACGGCTCATCCTGCTCGAGGAGTATTCGAGCGTGCGCACCAACGTGGAGCTCGATCCGGACCTCTTCGTGCCGGAGAAGTGGGCGACGGCCCGGCACTGGTTCGTTGCGCCGAGATAGCCGTCAGCCTCGCGACACCAGCTCCAGCTGGTCCCACAGCTCGTCCGGGCGGGTGACGGGCCGCTCGCACACGTAGCCGCGGCAGACGTAGGCCGTGGGGCCGCCGCTGATCTCGTGGCGGTTCGCCATGAGCGGGAGATCGGGGAGCGTGCCGGGCGCTCCTGCCACGAGCACCCGCGACGGGACGAATCGCTGCCCCACGACCGCGCCCAGCGCCCGGAGTGCCGCCGAACGCGGATCTCCGACGAGCGCGACCTCCACCGCGCCGTGCACGGCCATGTCCGCGGCGCAGAGCGCATGGCCGAACGCCAGGGGGTGCCGCGCCATTGGCTCGGACAGCGTCTCGAGCGTGAACGTCGCGCGTCGCGCGAGCTCGGCGTCTCCGAAGAGGTTCCCGATGCGCAGGAGCAGCTCGGCGGCCAGGGACGTCCCGGATGGCGTCGCATTGTCCGAGAGGGAGCGGGGCCGCGTGATCAGCTCGCCGTGATCGCTCGCGGTGTCGAAGAACGCGTTGGTCGCGTCGTCCCAGAACCACTCGACCGTGGCATGCGCCAGCGCGCGCGCGCGATCGAGCCACACACGATCGAAGGTGCGCTCGTACACCGCCAGGAAGGCGAGGCCGAGCGCCGCATGGTCCTCGAGAAACCCGGGAATCCGCGCCTCGCCGTCCTTGTATGAGCGGAGCACGCGGCCGTCGCGGATCATTGCCGAGTGCAGGAACTCCGCGTTGCGCACCGCCATCTCTCCGGCCGCCGCGGACGCGCTGTACTCCGCGAGCGCGCGCAGCATGAAGCCGTTCCACGAGGCGAGGATCTTGTCGTCGCGTCCGGGCCGGACCCGTTCCCCGCGCGCCCGCAGCAGCGTCACGCGCGCGCGATCGAGGACGTCCGGGGGCGGGGGCCGGCGCGGATCGGGGACGTGCAGGATGTTGGCGCCCTCGAAGTTGCCGGTATCGGAGGCGCCCCAGTACGTCATCAGGCGCGGGGCATCGTCCCCGAGCAGCGCGCGCAGCTCGTCGGCGCTCCACACGTAGAACTTTCCCTCGTGCCCCTCACTGTCGGCGTCGAGCGCCGAGTGGAATCCGCCCTCGGTCGACGTCATCTCCTCCGCGAGCCAGCGCACGATCCCGTCGCAGGCGGCGCGCACCTCGCTGGCGGCCGGGTGCGCGTCGTCCGCCTGGAGCAGGTGCGTCCCGAGCCGCAGGAGCAGCGCGTTGTCGTACAGCATCTTCTCGAAGTGTGGCACGAGCCACTGCGCATCCACGCTGTAGCGCGCGAACCCGCCGCCGATCTGGTCATGGATCCCGCCGCGCGCCATCGCGAGGAAGGAGTGACGCACCGCCTCGAGCGCCGCCTCGTTCCCGGTGCGCGCCCAGCGTTGCAGCAGGAACTCCATCGCCATCGGCTGCGGAAACTTCGGCGCCCCGCCGAAGCCGCCGTCGGCCGCATCGTGCTGCGCCAGCAGCGCGCGGGTGGCGCGGTCCAGCGCGTCAGCGGTGAGCGCGCCGGTGCGGCGCGCCTTCTCCTGCGACAGCGCGTACATCTCGCGCATGGACGCCGCCACGCGCTGGATGTCCTCGGGCCGGTTCCGGTAGGCGTCTGCGACGGCATGCAGCACCCGGCGGAACGAGGGCATGCCGTGCCGGTCGTCCGGCGGGAAGTACGTGCCGCCCCAGAACGGGACGAGCTCCGGCGTGAGGAAGGTCGTCATCGGCCACCCGCCGTGGCCGGTCATGGCCTGCACCGCCTGCATGTAGATGGCGTCCACGTCCGGCCGCTCCTCGCGATCCACCTTCACGTTCACGAAGAGCTCGTTCATGAGCCGCGCGGTTTCGGCGTCCTCGAAGGACTCCCGCTCCATCACGTGGCACCAGTGACACGCGGAGTAGCCGATCGAGAGCAGGATGGGGCGGTTCTCGTCGCGCGCGCGCTGGAACGCCTCGCGCCCCCACGGATACCAGTCCACGGGGTTGTGCGCGTGCTGGAGCAGGTACGGACTTGTTTCGTGGGCGAGGCGGTTGGCCATAGCTTTATGCGACACTTACCCCTGCAACTTACCGACCCGTGGCCAAGCCTCTCGCCGAGCGTCGTCCCCTGCCGCCACCCGATGCGCCGCGTCCCTGGTACCGCCGCATCCCCTGGATCGCGATCGCAATCACGCTCGCGGTCGTCATCAGCTCGGGGTACGCGGTGCAACCCATTCGGGACGTCGTGACCGGCGGCGACGTGGCCGGTGCGTACCTCTCGCGCTCCCTCGGCTACGTGCTCCTCGCGCCGCTCACCAACGTGTTCGATACGGTGGTGCTCCTCTCGCTGCGACAGCACCTCGCCTTCCTCGGCGGTGCCTTCGTGGTCTTCGCCGGCTGGCGCGTCGTGCGCTCCGTGCTCACCCCGGTGACATGGCGCGGCCACGCGTTCGCGCTGGCGGCATTCGTCGTGGGCCTCATCGCCACGTATGCGGGGGCGGTGCTCCTGCCGCGACCGGCGGCGTCGCTCGAGACCGACAACACCAACATCCTTCGCGTGGACTTCCACTCGCACACCGACGCCTCGCACGACGGGCGGATGAGCGTGGAGGACAACCGCGCATGGCATCGGCAGCAGGGATTCGACGCCGCGTACGTCACCGATCACGGAACGGTCGCGGGGGCGGAGCGGGGCGTCGCCGCCAATCCGCGCACGGCGGGCGAGGGCACCGTGCTGCTCCAGTCCATCGAGGTGAGCTGGACGGGCGAGCACGTCTCGATCCCGAACGCGCAGCGCGTGTACAGCGGCCTGCTCACGTCGAACATGCGGGATATGGATCCCGATGCGCTGCGCCTTGGCAGCGTCATCCCGACGCGTGAGCCGGTCGTCATCTGGCATCATCCGCGGGACCTGTCGCGGCTGGAGGCCGCCGAGGGGCCCGGGACGCCCGGTATCCGCGCCATCGAGATCGTGAACGGTTCCCCGGCCAACATGGAGAAGGTGCACCCGAAGCGGGAGCAGATCATCGCGCTCGCGCGGGAGAAGAACATCGCGCTCGTGACCGGGAGCGACAACCATGGCTGGGGCCGTACCGCGCCGGGATGGACGCTGCTGCGCGTGTACAACTGGCGCTCGATGACGCCCGACGCGGTGGCTGTGCAGATCGAGGCCATGATCCGTGCGGGAGGCTTCGCGTCCACCCGGGTCGTGGAGCGTCGCGTCGCGTCGTCCACGAGCCGCCTGTGGGCCAGCGTGTTCACCGTGCCGGCGCGGATGCTCACCACCCTGTCCACCGACGAGCGGGTGGCGTGGATCGCGTGGACGTGGCTCGTGACGAGCGGGATGTGGCTCTGGCGTCGGCGCCGCGCGACCGCCTGAGCGACCCCTGGGTCCGCGCGCTCGCCGTGACGGTCGCGGCAGGCGTGCTGCGCCTCGTGGTCGCGGCGTTCACGCCACTGTTCCCGGACGAGACGTACTACTGGGAGTACTCGCGTCACCTGGCCGCGGGCTACTTCGACCATCCGCCCCTGGTGGCGCTCACGGTGAAGTCCGGCACGGCGCTCTTCGGCGCCACGGCGCTGGGAGTGCGCTTCGGGGCGGTGGTGCTGGGCACGCTGGGTGCGCTGTTCCTCGCCATGACCGCGCGGCGCCTGGCCGGCGACACCGCTGCCCTGTGGCTGGCCGCGGCGTTCGCGGCAATGCCGCTCGCGTCGGGACTCGTCCTGGCCACCCCTGACGCCCCGCTCCTCGCGGCGTCGGCGGCAGCGTTGTATTGCGTCGTGCGCGCGCTCCAGTCCGCCGCCGGCAGCGGCGCGGCGCTGGGCTGGTGGTGCGCGGGAGGGGTAGCGCTGGGGCTCGCGGTGGCGTCGAAATACACCGCCGTCCTCCTTCCGCTGGGCCTGTTCGCGGGGCTGCTGGCCAGTCCCCTGCGCGCGCGTCTCGCGGGGCCCGGACCGTACATCGCCACCGGGATCTCGATCGTGGTGTTCTCCCCGGTGATCTTCTGGAACGCGGCGAACGACTGGATCTCCTTTGCCTTCCAGCTCGGTCATGGGCTCGGCCGCGTGGGCGGCTCGCCACTCCAGCGCGAGCTGGAGCTCCTGGGCGGGCAGATGGGGCTCCTGTCGCCGGTGCTGTTCGTGTTGTGCGCGGTGGCCGCGGCGCGAGGCATCGGCCGGCCGGCGTCGCCACTGCACCGCGTGCTTGCGGTGGCTGCGGTGCTGGTGTTCGCCTTCTTCGTCTACTCGGCCACGAAGCGCCGGGTGGAGGCCAACTGGCCCGCGCTCGCGTACCTGCCGGCGCTGGCGCTGGCGGCGGCGCACATCGCCGAGCCGCGCTGGGGCCGCTGGTTCCGCGGCGGGGTGTGGCTGGCCGCGGGGCTCAGCGCCATCGTGTACGTGAACGCCTTCGTGCCGGTGCTCCCGGTGCCGGCCCGACGCGATCCCGCCGCGCGCTCGGCGGGATGGTCCGAGCTCGCAACCGCGGTGCACCGGGTGCACGGACCACGGCTTCCGATTTCCTCATACCGCACGTGGGTGGCGGCGGACCGATACCAGGACGCCTCGGAGCTCGCCTTCCACCTCCCGGGCCAGCCGGAGGTGTTTTCGCTGAACCTCGCGGGGCGCCCGAACACCTACGACCTCTGGCCCACGTTTCCCGAGCGCGCGTATCCGCGCGACGCACTGATCCTCGTGATTGACGAGACGGCGGAGAAACATCCCGCGCTGGCGGCGCTCGAGCCCCATTTCGAGCAGGTGACCCGCGGCGAGATGGTGACGCTTGCGCGCAACGGGGATCCCGTGAAATACCTGCGGATCTGGATGCTCGATCGGTGGCGTGGCAGCTGGCCACGGTAGCGGCTACGTTCCCGAAATGAGCGCATCCCACACGAAGGTCGCGAGCGACCTGGACGGCTATTTCACCAGGGAAGATCGCCGCATTCGCGCGGAGCTCGACGAGTTCCTGCGCATCCCGAGCGTCAGCGCGCGCTCGGAGCACAACGCCGACACCGCGCGATGCGCCGACTGGCTGGCCACGCAGCTGCGGAAAGCGGGAATGGAGGCATCGGTCCATCCAACTGCCGGCCACCCCATCGTCCTCGGGGAGTGGCGCAAGGCCGGCAAGGATGCGCCGACCGTGCTCGTATACGGCCATTACGACGTCCAGCCGGTGGAGCCGCTCGAGCTGTGGACGTCGCCTCCCTTCGAGCCCACCGTGCGCGACGGCAGGCTCTACGCGCGCGGCTCCGTGGACGACAAGGGGCAGCTCTACATCCACGTGAAGGCAGCCGAGGCGCTGCTGCGCGAGCGCGGCGCGCTGCCCGTGAACCTCGTCATCCTCGCGGAAGGGGAGGAAGAAGTGGGCTCCGAGCACCTCTCGGAGTTCGTGGAGCGGCACGCAAAGCAGCTCGCCTGCGACGCCGTGGTGATCTCGGACTCGGCGATGTTCGCGCCCGGACAGCCGTCGCTGCTCTCGTCGCTGCGCGGCATCGCGTACTTCCAGGTGGACGTGCAGGGACCCTCAGGAGACCTGCACTCGGGAAGCTACGGCGGCGCGGTCGTGAATCCGGCCATGGCGCTGGCGCGGATGCTCTCCACCATGCACGACGCCGATGGCCGCGTGGCAATCGCCGGATTCTACGACGGCGTGCGTGACTGGGGGCAGAAAGCGCGCGATGAGATTCGGGCGCTGCCGTTCAAGGATGAGACCTTCCGTGGAGAGGCCGGCTCGCCCGCGCTCGGCGGCGAAAAGGGATTCTCGACGCTCGAGCGGATCTGGATGCGCCCCACCTGCGAAGTGAACGGGTTGCTGAGCGGCTACACCGGCGAGGGGGCGAAGACCGTGCTGCCCGCGCGCGCCATGGCGAAAGTCAGCTGCCGCCTCGTGCCCGACCAGGAGCCGGCGGCGATCGCCAGGCTGTTCGAGGCCCACCTCGAGAAAGTGAAACCCGCGGGTGTCTCCGTGAAGGTGACGTACATCCATGGCGGGAAGCCGTGGAAGGCGGAGCTCGACGGCCCCCTCTACGACGCCGCGCGCAAGGCCCTGAACGCGGCGTTCGGGCGCGAGCCGGTGATCGTCGGCGAAGGAGGCTCGATCCCGGTGGTCGGCGATTTCGCGCGGATCCTCGGCGCCCCCGTGCTGCTGCTCGGCTTCGGGCTCCCCGGCGAGAACGCCCATGCGCCGGACGAGTGGATCTCTCTCGAGAACATCTCGAAGGGACTCAGGAGCGTCGCGACGCTGTACGAGCTGCTGGGCCGAGAGGAATGAAGGACGATTGAGGATTGGGGATCGAAGATCGACGATCGATGGCGCGACGCCATCCCTCCTCGATCTTCACTCCTCATTCCTCAATCTTCGATCCCTCCCCGTCCGCTCCCCATACTAGAATCTCCACTCACGGATGATGAAGGCCCCGAAGCTCGTCACCGCGGGCACCGGCTGGACCGTGAGCGAGGGCGGCCGCGGGAGGTAGCGCGGCTCCACGGCGGCTTCGTAGCGCCACCCCTTCGGCGTCCGGTACTGGGCGCGCAGCCCCGGGTAGCGCTGTGCCTGGAGCGCGACCTGGACGAAGAAGTATGGGCTGAGGTACTTGCCCGCCTCGACCCTGGTGTCCTCGAAGAAGGTCAACAGGTTCGCCGCGCTGGGATCGGGGAGATCTCCCGGCGTGATGTTGAACACGTCCGCGCCGAGGCCGCGCGTCGCGTCACCCTCGATCTCGTCCACCAGGACACCCAGGGCAACCGATCCCATGCGCTTCATGGCGAGCGATGCGCCGACGCCAATCAGGTTGCCGGTCACGGTCGCACCGGTCAGTCCCGAGCCCTCCAGCTGCAGCAGCGACGACGTGCTCTGGCCGAACGCGAGGTAGCTCAGCAGGTCCGACTGCGGAATCGGCGGCTGCGCGTCGCTCTCGAGGGTGAGCTTCGGGAGCCGCAGCGTCCCGCCGATGAGCACGCGCACGTTGAAGCCCGGGCGCCCGGCGAGGTTCACTTCGTACTCGCCCGATGCCTGGATGGTGGGATTCAGCTCCGGCCCGCCCACGAACGTCGCCGAGCCGCGCTTGATCTCGAATCGCTTGCTGAGGAAGCTGTATTCGCCGCGATCGGTCGAGATCACGCCGGTGAGCGAGAGCGCGTCGGCCTCGCGCCGCACCCGCACGGGCTCTTCGGTGAAGATCTCGACGTTCGCGTCGCGCGAGCGCAGCCACGTGTTGCGGTTGACGGAGACGTCCATCTCCACCCTGAGCTTCTCGAGCAGGGGATTGCTCGTCGGAAACAGCTCGCGGTCGTACGCGACGCTCGTGTCCATGACGGCGAACACCGCGGGATCTCCCGCGCTGATCACCTGCTTGTCGCTCGGCTCGGGAACGTATCCCACGCCCTGGCGCACGTGCACGGCGCCGGCGAGGTAGGCGTTGTCGAAGGGACCCGTGAGGCTCAGCCCCAGGTTGGCATCCA
>Ga0307505_10000227_pt1 | contig 68489 bp, 66 predicted proteins | sample 23_S_MG_FD_202183 | JGI IMG/M metagenome (GOLD analysis project Ga0307505, IMG submission 202183) | Soil microbial communities from Populus trichocarpa stands in riparian zone in the Pacific Northwest, United States - 23_S | ecosystem: Environmental > Terrestrial > Soil > Riparian zone > Trees... | reverse complement strand
CGAAACGAAGCGGTGAGAGTTGCGGCCAAAGTTTGGCCGCAACTCTCACATGAGCTTCGGGGAACTACGCGGCGGCCGGGGCGGGCGTCTCGGCGCGGCGGGGCAGCAGGACCTCACGGGCGATGACCAGGCGCTGGATCTGCGAGGTGCCCTCGTAGAGCTGCATGATCTTCGCGTCGCGCATCAGCTTCTCGACCGGGTACTCCTTGATGAAGCCGTAGCCGCCGTAGACCTGCACCGCGTCGGTGGTGACCTCCATCGCGGAGTCCGCGGCGAACCGCTTGGCGTGCGAGCTGACGAGCGTGTTGCGCTCGCCGCTGTCGAGCAGCGTCGCCGACTTCCAGGTCAGCAGACGGCCGGCCTCGACCTTGGTCGCCATGTCGGCGATCATGAACTGGATCGCCTGGTGCATCGCGATCGGCACGCCGAACTGGACGCGCTCCTTCGAGTACTCGGTCGCGAACTCGAACGCCGCGCGGGCGATCCCGACGGCCATCGCGGCGACACCCGGCCGGGTGCGGTCGAGGGTCATCATCGCGAGCTTGAAGCCCTTGTTCTCCTCGCCGATCATGTTCTCGGCGGGCACCTCGACGTCGTTGAAGGAGATCGTCGCGGTGTTCGAGGCGCGCTGGCCGAGCTTGTCCTCCTTCTTGTCGACGGTCACCCCGTCCCACTCGCGCTCGACGATGAACGCCGACATGCCACGGTGGCCGGCCTCCGGGTCGGTCTTGGCGTAGACGGTGTAGTAGTCGGCGTAGGTGCCGTTGGTGATGAAGCACTTCGAGCCGTTGATGACGTACTTGTCACCCTGCTTGACGGCGCGCGTCTTCATCCCGGAGACGTCGGAGCCGGCATCGGGCTCAGTGAGGCAGAAGGAGGCCAGCTTCGGCGCCTCGGTGAGCATCCCGAGGTACTTCTTCTTGGTCTCCTCCGAGCCGCCGAGGACGATCGGCGCGGTCGCCAGGCCGTTGCACATCAGCGAGGTGCCGATGCCGGAGCAGCCCCAGCCGATCTCCTCCTCGATCAGGCAGCCGGTGAAGAAGTCGAGGCCCGGGCCACCGTACTCCGCCGGGATGTGGGTGTTCATCAACCCCACCTCCCACGCCTTCTCGATGACGTCCTGCGGCCAGGCGCCGTCCTTGTCGTACTCCCACGCGACCGTGCGGATCTCCTTCTCCGCGAAGTCGTGGGCCATCGACTGGATGTCCTTCTGCTCGTCGGTGAGCGTGAAATCGACCACTGTCGCTCCTTGAAGTTCTCGGGGTTCCCTGAGGCCGACCGCAAGGCGGAGCCGCGAGCCTGCTCGCCGGCCCGATTGATTCGTCAGTCAACCGCTTCCACAAGGGTACCGGACCGGTCGGGCGGTGGCCACCAGCCACCGTCGAGCGCAGGCTCGCGCCCGTCGGCGCGACAACCGCACCGCCTTCGGGTATACGTAGGCCATGGCTGAAGGGCGGCGTTACGAGATAGACGAGTTGCTGGTGCGTCCGGGGACGTACTTCAACCCCCAGACCGAGGTGCTGATCGTCGTCGACGACTCCTCGTCGATGGACAACGAGATTTTCGCCCTCGAGGAGTTCGAGGGTGCCGACTGGATCCTCGTCAGCGACGATCTGCCCGTCGACGAGCCGCTCCGCGACGAGCTGCTGGAGACCTTCCAGGCCACCTACCACGGCGGCGACGGTCGCCAGCCGCGCGTGCTCGAAGACCCAGAGGCCGACGACGAGGGCGACGCGCCCGGCAGCGAGGACCCCGAGCGGCACGGGTCCACCATCGAGCGCCTCGACGACGGGGACTGACCCCTCCGGACGGGCCGCCGCCGATGCGCCCCGTCCACGCGCTCGGCGTCTTCGTACCGGTCGCGGTCGCGCTCGAGCTGGCGCACGCATCGGCGGTGCTGGTCTTCGCGGCCGCCGCGATCGCGGTGATCCCCGCCGCCGCGGTGCTCGGCGAGGCGACCGAGCAGATCGCCGCCCGCACCGGTCCGGGAATCGGCGGACTGCTGAACGTGACCTTCGGCAACGCGCCGGAGCTGATCATCGCGCTGTTCGCGCTCGAGGAGGGCCTGCAGGAGGTCGTCAAGGCGTCGATCGTCGGCTCGATCGTCGGCAACGTGCTGCTGGTGCTGGGCGCGGCGATGCTCGTCGGCGGGCTGCGGCGCGAGAAGCAGACCTTCAACCGAACCGCGGCCTCGGCCCAGGCCGGCATGCTGCTGCTCGCGGTGACCGCGCTGATGATGCCGGCGCTCTTCCAGCTCGTCCACGGCGGCAGCCTGCCCGCCGTCGGCGACGAGCTCGTCCACTTCGGCTCGGACCTCCAGACGCTCTCGCTCGGGGTCGCCGTCGTGCTGATCCTCAGCTACGGCGCCGGGATGGTCTTCTCGCTGCGCACCCACCGCCAGCTCTTCAACCCATACGGCGACGGCGACGAGGCCGAGCGGGAGGGCGGCTGGTCGATGCGCGCGGCGGTGCTGGCGCTCGCCGGCGCGGCGGTCGTGATCGGGCTGGTGTCGGAGATCCTCGTCGGCTCGATCACCGCCGCCTCGGCCGAGATCGGCCTGTCGGAGTTCTTCGTCGGGGTCTTCGTCGTGGCGATCGTCGGCAACGCGGCCGAGCACTGGGTCGCCGTGCTCGCGGCCGCCAAGGACAAGATGGACCTCTCGGTCGGGATCGCGATCGGATCCAGCGCCCAGGTCGCGCTGTTCGTCGCTCCGGCGCTGGTGCTCGCCTCGTTCGTGCTCGGTCCCGATCCGATGGCGCTGGTGTTCAACGGATACGAGCTGGGCGCGCTGATCTTCGCCGTGCTGATCGCCAACTTCGTGATCCAGGACGGCGAGTCGAACTGGTTCGAGGGCTTCCAGCTACTGGCGCTCTACGCGATCCTGGGGATCGTCTTCCTGCTCGCCTAGCCGCTCGTCGACGACGTCCTCGCCGACCGCCCGCTCGGTGCGGTGGGCGCGCTCCTCGCGCTTGGCCGCGGCGTCGGGATCGCGCCGGTCGGCGATCAGCGAGGCGATGATCCCGATCGCGAACAGGCCCGCGATGATCGCGAGGCTCACCAGCGGCCCGATGTGGACGAGATCCTCGATCAGCAGCTTGACGCCGACCACGCCCAGCACGACGGCGATCGTCTGGTCGAGGTAGCGGAAGCGGCGGATCAGGCCCTCGACGAGCACGAACAGGGCGCGCAGGCCCAGCAGCGCGAAGACGTTGCCCATCCAGATCAGGAACGGGTCGCGGGTGATCGCGAACGCCGCGGGGATCGAGTCGATCGCAAAGGCGATGTCGGCGAACACGATCGCCGCGAGGCAGAGGAACAGCGGCGTGGCGTAGTTGCGGCCCTCCTTGCGGACGAACCAGTGCTTACCGGCGAACTCGGATGTGACCGGGTAGACCCGCCGCACGGCCCGCACCAGCAGGTTGCGGTCGGGATCGACGCCCTCGTCGACACCGCGGAAGATCCGGTAGGCGAGCACGATCAACGCCGCGCCGAGCAGGTAGATCACGAAGTGGAACTGCTCGATCAGCGCTATCCCGACGAGGATGAACAGACCGCGCAGGACCAGAGCCGCGACGATGCCCCAGAACAGCAGCCGGCCCCGCTGCTCGTAGGGGATGCCGAAGTAGGCGAACAGCAGCAGGAAGACGAACAGGTTGTCCAGCGACAGCGACCGCTCGATCAGGTAGACGGTCGTGTAGAGGATCGCGTCCTCTGGGCCCTCGAGCGCCCAGACCACCAGCGCCGCCGCGAGGCTGAGCACGAGCCAGCCGATCGACCACCAGACGGCCTCGCGGAAGTTCGGCTCGCGTCCGCGCGCGAAGAAGTGCAGATCCAGCCAGAGGAAGAACAGCAGGGCGAGCGCGAGGCCCGCCCAGGGAGCTAGGTCAGCGATGGCCACGGGGGCGCTAGAAGGTACAGGGCGCTACGGCAGCAGTGCTCGGCAGCTGTCGATCGCCTCGGACTCCTCCGGGCCGGCGGCGTCGAGGCAGGCGGCGTAGCTCTCGAACGCGTCGAGCGTCGTGTCGCCGTCCGAACCGGTCTCGCCGGCACTCGGCGCCTGGCCGGTGAGGCCGCCGAGGCCGCCGATCTGGGTCGTCAGATCCGACAGCGGCCGCGACCGCCGCGGCGCGACGACCTCCTGGTCGCCGCCGACGTCGTCGAACTGCGCCGAGAGCCGGATCGAGGCCCGCTCGAGGCCCTCGAGGTCGGCCCGCTGCTCCTCGGGAACGTCGACGTCGATGCGCAGCGAGACGCGCCGCACGATCCCGTCCTCCTTGCCGACGTAGACGTCGAAGGTCGGCTCCCGCACCGCCCGCGCGAGGCGGGCGATCTCCGCCGGGCGCAGCGGCCGCGCCTGCTGGCCGGCGGCGTCGAGCGAGCCGGCGGAGCGACGGACGAGGCCGTTGATGTCGCGCAGCGCCGCGGCGACGTCGAGCGTCCCCGTCACGTGATCGGTCGCGACGCCGTCGATCTCCTCCTCCCCCTCGAGCTCGGCGTCGAGCACCCAGCCGCTCGCGTCGAGGCCGAGGTCGGCGAACGAGCCGCTCTGCCCACGGTCGCCGCGCGCGAGCTGGCGGTTGGTCGCGGCGACCTCCTCGCGCGGCTGCTCGTAGAAGGTCCCGCCGAACTGCAGGAAGGTCCGGTCGCCGGTCGAGAGCACCCCGGTCTGGATCGCCTGGCCGGCGCCCTGGGCCTCGATCGCGACGTCGAGGTCGAGCTGTGGCAGCCTCCGCTCGGCGCGCAGGTAAGGCCCCGTCGCCCGGATCCGCAGCGGCTCCTCGAGGCCGGCGATGCCGGCGATGTCGAGCTGGGCGTCGAGGTCGACGTCGGCGCTCGGGATCGGCTCGGCGAAGGCGCGGTCGAGCAGCGCCTCGGCGTCGCGCTCGCCGCCGCCGCTGTCGTCGGCCCCGCCGCCGCAGGCAGCGAGCCCGACCGCCAGCGCCACGGCTACCGCGAGCAGGACGGAGTACCCGGGCTGTCGAAAGGCTTTGCGGATGGCGAGGAGGGCGATCGGAAGACCAGGGGCGGAGCCTAGCGGGAGATCCGCTGCGACACGCAACTTCGCGCGTCCGTCACGGTTGGGGGGATGATGGCCCGCACCTACCGCAGCAGGGCGACCGCGCTCGCCGCGGGCGCCGCGCTCGCCCTTGCCGGCGCCCCCGCCGCCGCCCAGGCGGGCGAGATGCTCGTCGTCGGCGGCGGGGAGGCGCCCGAACGGGTCGAGAACCCGTTCCTGCCCGACCGGGCCGCCACCGACCTCGGCCCCGCCCCGCGTGTGGCCGCTGCGGGGGCACGAGCTGCCGGCGTCGGCGGCGCGGCCACTCCGACCCGCGCGCGGGCGGCACGGCGGCCAGCGACCAGCGCCCGAGTAGCCAGGCGCGCCCGGGCCCGCGCCGCCCGGACGGCCAAGCGAGCGCGCCAGGCGACTTCGCGCGCGCTGCGCCTGGCCCGCCAGCGCAAGGCGATCACCCCCGCGGCCTTCAAGCGCTACCGCCGGATCGTGATGCGTTCCCGGTCGACCGAGCGCAGGCTGCGTGGCGCCCGCAGGGCCGAGCTGGGCAACGCGATAGCGCTCGTCGACGGCCTCGCGCTGCGGCGGCGGCTGACCGCGTCGCGGCTGCCGGCGACGATGCTGATCCTGCGGCGCAACGCCCAGTACTGGCCCAAGCAGCCGTTCCCGCCCGACCGCGCCCACGTCAGCTTCCGCGGCAGTCGGCTGATCTTCGAGTACTACTCCGGCAACGGCCTCCAGCTCCAGCCGCTGGTCAACTTCAAGCAGGCGAACCTGATGCACGGCGCCTGCGTGAAGGAGAGCGACGTGCCGTGCGACCGGGCCGGCCTCGCCACGTTGCTGGCGGAGCTGAGCGCGACCGCCGCCACCCGCGGCGGCTTCAAGACCTGGGAGTACTACTTCGAGTTCGGCGGCGGTATCCCACCGTGGATCAGCGGGATGGCCCAGGCGACCGCGATCCAGGCGTTCGCGCGCGCCTGGGAGCTGCTCGGCGACGACGCATACCTGAAGGAGTCGCGCGCGGCGCTCGGCGCCTTTCGGCGTCCGGCGCCGGTCGGGGTGCGGACGAAGGGGCCGTTCGGCGGCGTCCACTACCTCCAGTACTCCTACGCCTCCGGCCTCTACATCATCAACGCCTTCATGCAGGCGCTGATCGGGCTCTACGACTACTCCGAGATCACCGGCAACAGGGCCGCGCGGCGGCTGTTTCACCGCGCCGAGCCGGAGGTGATCAAGGAGCTGGCGGCCAACGACCTCGGCGACTGGACGACCTACTCCTACAGGGGCAGCGAGTCGACCCGCGAGTACCACGAGCTGGTGCGCGAGTTCGCGGCGAGCATGTGCAGCCGGCTGCGGCGGGCGGTCTACTGCGATGCCTCGCGCTCCTTCCTCTCCTACATGACAGACCCGGCCGAGCTGGAGCTGCTCGGGCCCGCCATGGTCGTCAAGGGGCAGCCCACGAGCGTCCGCTTCTCGCTGTCGAAGCTCGCGGCGGTCCAGCTGACGATCACCCACAACGGCAAGACCGTCTTCGACCAGACCGCCACCTTCCGCCACGGCCAGGGCTCGTTCGCCTGGACCCCGCGGGCGCCCGGCGTCCACCGCCTCCGCCTCGCCGCCAAGGAGCTGCGTACCGGCGGCGAGCTGCGCAGCTACGCCAACGGCGTCGTCGAGTCCGCTCCGCGCTGACGGCCTGCTCCGGCCAGCCAGGCGCCGCGGGGGTCCGGGGTCCTGAGCCCCCGGTTCTCCTAACATGCCGCTGTGGCGGCGCGAATCATCCTCTACACCGGCAAGGGCGGCGTCGGCAAGACGAGCGTGGCGGCGGCGAGCGCCCGCCGCTGCGCGGCCGCCGGACTGCGGACGGTGGTGATGTCGACCGACCCGGCGCACAGCCTCGCCGACGCCCTCGACGTGGCGCTCGGAGCGGAGCCGACCGAGGTCGCGCCGCTGCTGCATGGCCAGGAGGTCCAGGCCCAGCAGGAGATGGAGCGCCACTGGGAAGCGGTCTCCGACTGGCTCGGGGAGCTGCTCGCCCAGCGCGGCGTCGACCAGATCTCCGCCCACGAGCTGACCGTGCCGCCGGGCATGGACGAGCTGTTCTCGCTGCTGCAGATCAAGCGCCACGACGCCTCGGGCGCCTACGACGTGATCGTCGTCGACTGCGCGCCGACCGGCGAGACGCTGCGGCTGCTGTCGTTTCCCGACATCTGCACCTGGTGGCTGGAGAAGGTCTTTCCGGTCCGCGGCCGCCTGGTCGCCGCCGCCCGCCCGCTCGCCCGCACGATGCTCGACGTCAACCTGCCCGGCGAGGCGGTGTTCGCCGAGGTCGAGCGGCTGGCCAGCAACCTCGTCGACATGAACGCGATCCTGCGCGACCGCGAGCGGACCTCGATCCGGCTGGTGACCACGCCCGACCGGATGGTCGTCAAGGAGGCGATGCGGACCTTCACCTACCTCAACCTCTACGGCTATCTGACCGACGCGGTGGTCGTCAACCGGGTGCTGCCCGACGCGACCGCCGACGGCTACTTCGCCGACTGGCACGCGACCCAGCGCGAGCAGCTCGAGACGGTGCGGGAGGGCTTCGCGCCGGTTCCGGTGCTCACCGCGCCGCACCTCCCGCGCGAGACGATCGGCGCCGCGATGCTCGACGAGCTGGGCGACGCCGTCTTCGACGGTCGCGACGCGCACGCGCTCCTGCACCACGACCTCTCGCGCGAGCTGACCCAGGACGGCGACGGCCGCGCGACGCTGCGCCTGGCCCTCCCGTTCGCCCAGCCCGGCGACATCGACCTCAAGAAGGTGGGGCTCGAGGTGATCGTGCGCGTCGGCGGCCAGAAGCGCACGATCATGCTCCCGGCCGCGCTGGCAGGGTACGAGACGGCGGGGGCGCGCTTCGCCGACGGCGCGCTCGAGGTCGAGTTCGAAAGGGCCGGTGATGGACGGACCGCAGACGCACGCTGACAGCGACCCGGCCCCCGACGGGGCCGAGCCCGACCGCGCGGTCCCGCCCCCGCCCCCGGACCCCGCTGCCCTGTTCATCCTGCTCGACGCGCTCCGGCTCGCCGCCCCGCCCGAGCTGCAGGACCGCCTCACCGCCCTGCTGCGCGAGGCGCTGCTCACCCTCCGCGCGCTGATCGATCACTACCTCGAGCGACTCGACGAGCCTCACGTCGACCGCCGGGTGGAGGACATCCCGATTGAGTGAGTCGGGCCGGTGAACGCCGAGAGAGTGGCCCGGCGGGCGGTCGCCGAGGTTCGCGACACCTGGCGGGTGCTCCACGTCGAGCAGCGGGTCGCCGCGGTCGCCGCGACGCTGGTGATCGTCAGCACGCTCGGGCCCTTCTCGTTCGTCGAGGCCGCCGAGGTCCTGACCGCCGGCGCGGTGCTGGTGCTGGTGCGGATGCGCGCCCAACGGCGCGAGTTCCACCTGCCATTCGGGGACGGGACGGCGATCGCCGCCGCCGGTGCCTGGTGTGCGGTGCTGATCGTCACGCGGATGTTCGACCGCCCGCCCGGCCAGACCGCGCTCGCCCTGCTGTGCGCCCTGCTGCTGGCCGGCGCCGGGATCCGCGAGCGGACGCGGCGGGCCGCCGACGACCTGCCCGACGAGCCGCCGGAAGCGCCCGGCGGGGTCGTCGCCCGGCCCGCCAACGCCCCTCCACCGGCCGCCGGCGCCGCTCCCCCACCCGCTCCCGGCGGGCCCGGCGGTCAGAGCTCCGAGACCGGCCGCGGGCCCGGACCGACGTAGGCGGCGGTCGGACGGATCAGCCGGCCCTCGCGCTTCTGCTCGAGGATGTGCGCCGACCAGCCGGCGACCCGGGCGCAGGAGAACAGCGGCGTGAACAGCTCAGGCGGCACTTCGGCGAAGTCGAGCACCACGGCCGACCAGAACTCGACGTTGGTGGCAAGCACGCGGTCGGGCTTGCGCGCCTGCAGCTCGGCCAGCGCGGCCTGCTCGAGCGCCTCGGCGACCTCCAGCCGCGGCGCGCCGATCTCCCGCGCGGTGCGACGCAGAACGCGGGCGCGCGGATCCTCGGCGCGGTAGACGCGGTGACCGAAGCCCATCAGGCGGTCGCCGCGGTCGAGCGCGCCCTTGACCCAGGCGTCGGCGTCGCCGCTGGCCTCGACCTCGTCGAGCATCGTCAGCACGCGCGAGGGGGCGCCGCCGTGCAGCGGCCCCGACAGCGCGCCGACCGCGCCCGAGAGCGCGGCCGAGACGTCGGCGCCGGTCGAGGCGATCACCCGCGCGGTGAAGGTCGAGGCGTTCATGCCGTGCTCGGCGGCGGAGATCCAGTAGGCGTCGATCGCGGCGACGTGGCGCGGGTCGGCCTCGCCGCGCCAGCGGACGAGGAAGCGCGCCGGGATCGAGTCGGCCTGGTCGATCTCGGCCTGGGGCACCGGCGGGCGGCCGGCGCCGCGGGCGGACTGGGCGACGAACGACAGCGCCATCACCGACACCCGCGCCAGCTCCTCGCGCGCCTGCTCGTCGGAGATGTCGATCAGCGGCTCGAGCCCCCACTCCGGCGCGAGCATCGCGACGGCGGCCTGGAGGTCGGCACGCGGGTTGCCGGTGCGGACGGCGAGCGGGTGCGGGACGGCGGGCGGCAGGCCGGGTTCGAACGAGCCGTCGACGAGCAGGCCCCAGACCTTCTCGAACGGCACCGCGCCGACGAGGTCCTCGATGTCGACGCCGCGGTAGCGGAGCGAGCCGCCCTCCCTGTCGGGCTCGGCGATCTCGGTCGCGAAGGCGACGACGCCCTCGAGCCCCGACTGCACCTGCGCGACGTCCGCCATGCGGCCTCCTACTGTCGACTGAACTGGAACGGCGCCCGAGGTTAGCCGAGTGCCGGCGGCGGCCACCGCCCGCCGGTCAGGCCGCCAGGGCGATCAGCACAGGCGCCGCGACGGCCGCGAACACGAGCGCGATGCCCAGCGCGACCAGTGGCCGCCAGCGCACCACGTGGCCGGCGATCGCGACCAGGAAGCCGCCGACCAGCAGCGCCGCGAACGCCCGCGGCGAGCCGGTGAAACGACCGGCGTCGTCGTCCACGGGAAGTGCCTGCGCGAGCAGGGTCAGCAGCGCCGCCACGTACGGAAGTATCCTTGGCCGGGTGCCCGCGCAGCTCCAGTCGATCGACGCGACCCGCGACCGGCTCGCCGAGGTCGGCTACCTCGCCGACGAGGCGACCGCGCTGGTCTCCTTCCTCGCGGGCCGGCTCGGCAAGCCGGTGCTGGTCGAGGGCCCGGCCGGGGTCGGCAAGACCGAGCTGGCCAAGGCGCTGGCCCGCGCGACCGACCGCAAGCTGATCCGCCTCCAGTGCTATGAGGGTCTCGACGAGGCCAAGGCGCTGTACGAGTGGAACTACCGCAAGCAGCTGCTGCGGATCCAGGTCGAGGCCTCCGACGCCGGCTGGGAGGAGGTCCGCGACGACATCTTCGGCCAGGAGTTCCTCCTCCCCCGCCCGCTGCTGAGCGCGATCTCCGAGCCTGAGCCGGTCGTCCTGCTGATCGACGAGATCGACAAGACCGACCAGGAGTTCGAGGCGATGCTGCTCGAGGTCCTGTCCGACTTCCAGGTCTCGATCCCCGAGCTGGGGGTCGTCGAGGCAGCCACCCACCCGCTCGTGCTGCTCACCTCCAACGACTCGCGCGAGCTGACCGAGGCGCTCAAGCGGCGCTGCCTCTACCTCTGGATCGGGTATCCGACCGTCGAACGCGAGCTGGAGATCGTCCGCCTGCACGCCCCCGAGCTGGACGAGCAGGTCGCGCGCAAGCTGGTCGAGGTGATCCACATGGTCCGCGATCTCGACCTCAAGAAGCCGCCGTCGATCGCCGAGTCGATCGACTGGGCGCGGGCGCTGCTGCTGCTCGGCGCCGAGGACGTCGACGACGCCGTCCTGAAGCAGACGATGAGCGTGATCGTCAAGCATCGCACCGACCTCGACCTGGTCGCCGAGCGGGTCGGCGTCAAGCTCGGCGATGGCCTCGTCGGATCGCGCCCGGCCGGGTAGCCCCGGCCTCTACGGGGGCATCGAGCCGACCGCCGGGCCGGACGGGCTGGCCCCGCGCCTGATCGAGTTCGCCGACGAGCTGCGGCGCGAGGAGATGTCGGTCGGCACCTCGGAGCTGCTCGACGCGTTCGAGGCGCTCGGCCACGTCAGCTGGACCGACCGCGACGGCTTCTTCGAGGCGCTCGCCACCACGCTCGCCAAGTCGCAGGAGGACCGCAGGGTGCTGGAGCTGGTCTTCGACCGCTTCTTCTTCCGCGCCGCCGAGCGCGAGGCCGTCCAGCGCGGCGTGCGCGAGGGCGCCGGACGGGAGGGCGGCGACGGTCCGGAGCCCGAGCTGGACTTCGAGTCGCTGCGCGAGCGCATCCGCGCCGCGCTGCAGGACCAGGCGACGCCAGAGGGCCAGCTGCGCGACCTCGCCCGCCTGGCGATCGCGGCATTCGGCCGTCAGGGCGAGGGGTCGGGGGTCGTCGGCGTCGACGTCCAGCGGATCCGCCGCTCGCTGGAGCTGCGCGGCCAGCAGGCGGCCAGCGCCGAGCCGGACCCCGAGGCGGTGCCGCGCGAGCGCCTGCGCGAGTTCGAGGGCCACGTCCGGCGCGAGCTGGAGCGGGCGCTGATCGAGCGGACAGAGGCCCTGCCGCCGAGCAGGCCGCTGCGCGAGCTCGACCGTGCGCTGCCGACCGGCGCCGCCCAGGACCTCGCCCAGGTCCACCGCGTCGTCGCTCAGCTGCGCCGGCGGCTGGCGACCCAGGGGCGGGAGACACGCGGGCGTCGCTCGGGCGCGGCGATCGACTTCCGCCGCACCGTCCGTCGTTCGCTGCAGACCGGCGGCGTGCCGCTCGAGCTGACCTACCGTCCCCGCCGCCCACGCCGGCCCGAGCTGTTCGTGCTCTGCGATGTCTCGACCAGCGTCACCAGCGCCAGCGTCTTCTTCCTGTCGGTGCTGCACGCGCTGCACGACTCCTTCCGCAAGCTGCGCTCGTTCGTGTTCGTCGAGCGGATCTCGGAGGTCACCGAGGTCTTCGAGCGCGAGCGGTCCTTCGAGGCGGTGTCGCGGGCGATCTCCAGCGACTCCGGCGTGGCCGACATCTCCGGCTACACCGACTACGGCCGCGTCTGGATCGAGTTCTACGAGCGCGTCGTCGACGATCTCGACCCGCGCTCGACGGTGATCGTGCTCGGCGACGCCCGCACCAACGGCCGCGAGCCGCACGCCGCCGCCTTCGGCGCGATCGCCGAGCGGGCCGGACGCACCTTCTGGATGAACCCCGAGCCGAAGCTCTACTGGAACTACGGCGACTCGGTGATGCAGGTCTACGAGCCCTACTGCACCGGCGTCTTCGAGTGCTGGACGACCAAGCAGCTCGAGGGGTTCGTCGACGCCATCTCCGATCTCCGACCCCCGGCCCCGCGGCGTCCCTAGCCCAGTCCCGCGGGCAACCAAGCCCCGGGGCCCCTCTAGCGCTTGGCCTTCTTGCCCTTCTTCTTGGCCTTCTTGCGCTCGCGCTTGACCGCCTCGGCCTTCAGGCGCACCGGGCAGCGCCGGCAGCGGGGCTTGGAGACGCAGCACTTCTTCTTCGGCTCGAGCTTCTTGGCGGTCTTGGACACGACGTTAGGGCAACCTAACAGACGTGGTACGGGGGCGTCCGGCCGGCGGCTCAGGCGGGGGTGAGGCGGCCGTCGCGGAGCGTGCTCACGCGGGTCGCGTAGGCGGCCGCGTCGGGGTCGTGGGTGACCAGCAGCATCGCGCAGCCGCGCTCACGGCAAACCTCGGTCAGCAGCCTGAGCACGTCGCGGCTGCGGCGGGCGTCGAGACTGCCGGTCGGCTCGTCGGCGAGCACGAGGTCGGGCTCGGTCGAGAGGGCGCGCGCGATCAGGACGCGTTGGCGCTCGCCGGCCGAGAGCTGCTCGGGTCGGTGGCGGAGCCGGTCGCCGAGGCCGAGCCGGTCGAGCAGCGGCGCGACCTGGCGGTGGGCTTCGCGGACGCCGACGCGGGCGCCGTAGAGCTTGAGCGCCGCCTGGTCGATCGCCGCCACCCCGGCCAAGAGGTCCGGCGTCTGGGCGACGTAGCCGACCTGGCGCATCCGGTAGCGGGCCGCGCCCCGCCGCGAGAGCCGTCCGACGTCGGTGCCGCCGACGACGACCCGGCCGGCGTCCGGGGCGAGCAGCGCCGCGGCGATCGTGAGCAGCGTCGTCTTGCCCGAGCCGCTCGGCCCATAGAGCGCGACCAGCTCGCCAGGGTGGACCGCGAGCGAGACGCCGTCGAGCGCGCGGACGGTCTCCTCGCCCGAGCGGTAGTGCTTGACCAGCCGCTCGATCGCGATCATCTGGGGCCGACGGCGCCGCCGCGCTCGATCCGGTCCTCGATCAGCCGGCAGACCTCGTCGAGCCAGTCGACGAGCACCTCCAGCCAGCGGGCCTTGAAGTCGTCGATCATCGCTCCGGCGACCGCGGGCCATGGCAGCTCGCCGGAGTCGGTGGTCGTCAGCGCGGGCCGCTGGATCGAGGCGAGGTCGGCGAGACACTCGCGCGCCTGCGCCTCGGCGGAGGCCAACAGCTGGGGCAGGTCGGTCGGATCGGAGAGCGCGAGCTTGGCGTGCAACTCGTCGCGGACGGTCGCGCGATCGCTCGGCTCGGCCATCCACGTGCGGAACTGGGCGACGCCCTCAGGAGTCGCCCGGTAGAGCACGCGTGGCGCCCCGCGGCGGGTGCGGCCAACCTGCTTCTCGCCCACCTCCTCGACCCAGCCGTCGGCCTCGAGCCGCTCGATCGTCTTGTAGATCGCGCTCTCGGCCAGACCGAGGAAGCCGAGCCGGTCGGATACCTGCTGCTGGAGCCCGTAGCCGTAGCTGGGCCGCTCGATCATCAGGCCGAGCACCACGTGCTTGGTCGACAGATTCGCCATCGGAACTTCCCCTCAGCCTCCCCCGGACCGGCCTCCAATACGAACATGAACGTACACCATATCGGCCGTTTCTTCCACCCTCCGTCCGACCCGAACGGCTAGCCTTCGGCCACTTAGACGACGGGGGAGCTCGCGGGAAGCGGGCTGAGAGAGCGCATCCGGACCACGGTCCGCCCGGCGCTGACCCTTGGAACCTGTGGGGTAATGCCCTCGAAGGGAGCTGTGTTCGTTTGAAGGTCCATGCACCGCCGAGCGGTCCGGGCGCGCAGCCGGCGACGGGCGTGTCGCTGTCAGGGGTCGGCCGCCGCTACCGCGGCCGCCGCGGCGCCGAGACCCCCGCGCTCGACGGACTCGACCTGCGCGTGGCGCCCGGCGCCGTGGTCGGCGTCGTCGGGCCGTCGGGCTGCGGCAAGTCGACCCTGCTGGAGCTGGTTGCCGGCCTCCAGGAGCCCGACGGGGGCGCGGTCGCCCTCGGCTCCGACGAGCCCGCCACCCCCGCCCCGCAGCGACGCGCCGCCTGCGCGCTGATGCCCCAGCGCGACCTGTTGCTGCCCTGGCGCGACGCGCTCGGCAACGCGGCGCTCGCGCTCGAGGCCCAGGGCGTGGGACGGCGCGAGGCCCGCGAGCGGGCGCGGCCGCTGTTCGAGCGGTTCGGGCTCGCGGAGTTCGAGCGCGCCCGGCCGTCCGAGCTCTCAGGCGGGATGCGCCAGCGGGTCGCGTTCGTCCGGACGCTGATGCCCGGACGCCCGGTGCTGCTGCTCGACGAGCCGTTCGCGGCCCTCGACGCGATCACTCGCGCCGAGATGCAGCAGTGGCTCGCCGACGCGCTCGTCGAGGAGCCGCGCACGGTGGTGCTGGTGACCCACGACGTCGAGGAGGCCGTCTTCCTCTCCGATCGCGTCGCCGTGCTCTCGCCGCGCCCCGGCCGGGTGGTGGACGAGCTCGACGTCGCGCTTCCCCGTCCGCGCGACCGCCGCGCGGCGGTCCTCGACCCCGAGTTGGCGCAGCTGCGCGCCCGCGCCCTGGAGGCCCTGGGATGAGGCGCGTTGCGCTGACCGGGCTGCTGCTCGCCCTCTGCGTGGGCGCCTGGGCCTGGCTGGCGTCGCTGGATGCCGTCGACGACCTCACGCTCGCCTCGCCGAGCGAGGTCGTCCAGGCCTTCCGCGACGACTGGTCGCTGCTCTGGGACAACGCCTGGGTGACCCTCCAGGAGGTTCTCGCCGGGCTGGCGATCGCGGTCGTCGCCGGGACGCTGTTCGCGGTCGGCATGCACCTCAGCAGGGCACTGCGCGACGCCGCCTACCCGCTGCTGATCGGCTCCCAGGCGATCCCCGTCGTCGTGCTGGCACCGATCTTCGTGCTCGCCTTCGACTATGGGATCGGGCCGAAGCTGGCGATCGTCGCACTCATCTGCTTCTTCCCGATCACCGTCAACGTGCTCGACGGCCTGCGCGCCGTCGACGCCGAGCAGCTGCGGATGATGCGATCCTTCGGCGCCAGCCGGATGCGCACGCTGCGCGCGATCGAGCTGCCCTCAGCGCTGCCGAGCTTCTTCTCCGGACTGCGCGTCGCCTCGACGGTGTCGGTGATCGGCGCCGTCTTCGGCGAGTGGGCCGGGGCAGACGCGGGCCTTGGACGGCTCGTGCTGCTCGGCAACAACCAGCTCCAGACGCCGCGCGTCTACGCCGGGATCGTGATCCTGACCGTGATGGCGGTCGCCCTCTTCGCCCTCGCCACCTTGGCCGAGCGGCTCGCCTGCCCCTGGAACCGAAAGGAACCCATTCGATGAGAACGACCCGCACCGTGACCGCCCTCGTGGCGTCGCTCGCGCTCGCCGCCGTCACCGCCGGCTGCGGCGAGAAGGAGGATGTACTCGAGCCGGGCCAGCCGCGTGCGGTGTCGCTGATGCTCGACTACTTCCCCAACGCCGACCACGCCGGCTTCTACTCCGCCGAGGCCAACGGCGACTTCGCCGAGGCCGGGCTCGACGTGACGATCCGCCAGCCACCCGACCCGGCCGCGCCGATCAAGCAGGTCGCCGCCGGCCGCGTCGACCTCGCGATCTCCTACGAGCCCGAGGTGCTGCGCGCCCGCGACCAGGGGCTGGCGGTGGTGGCCGTCGGCGCGGTGGTGCGCAAGCCGCTGACCTCGATCATGTCGTTGCCGAAGGCCGGCGTGCGTGAGCCCGCCGACCTCGCCGGCAAGACCGTCGGCACCGCCGGCATCGACTACCAGTCGGCGTTCCTGCGGACGATCCTGATCGACGCCGGCGTCGATCCGGAGACGGTGACCGAGCGCAACGTCGGCTTCAACTTCACGCCCGCGATGCTCACCGGCCGCGTCGACGCGACCCTGGGCGCGTTCTGGAACTACGAGGGCACCCAGCTGCGCCTCGACGACCGCAAGCCACAGATCATCCGGCTCGAGGACGCCGGCGTGCCCAACTACGACGAGCTGGTGCTGGTGGCCAACGAGGAGTCCGTCGAGAACGACGGTGGCACGATCCGGGCGTTCGTGGCCGCCCTCGCACGGGGAACCCGGGCGCTCGAGCGCGACCCGGCGCGGGGCGTCGACGCCCTGCTGGAGGCCAATCCCGACCTCGACCCGCGCCTCCAGCGGGAGGTCGTGAAGGTCACCCTGCCGCTGTTCCTGCCTCCCGAGGGCCGGCCGTTCGGGTGGCAGGATCCGACCGAGTGGCAGGAGTTCGCCGCCTGGATGCGCGAGAACGAGATCCTCACCGAGATCCCTGACGCGGGGGGCGCCTTCACCAACGAGTTCCTGCCAGGTCAAGGGCTATAGCGACCAGGCAGCTCGACCGACGCGCGGGAGGAACTGCGACACGAGTGTTTCGAAACCCCTATAAAGCGGCGTGATGCGTGCGCGCCGCCCCCTCCGTTGGCTGCTCGCGACGGCGCTCGGCGCCGGCGCGATCGCGCTCGGAGCGTGCGGAGGCGACGACGGCGGCGGTGGCGATCCGCAGACCCTGCTCGGAGAGGCGGCCGCCAAGCCGATCCCCAACGCCGAGGTCGACCTCCGTCTCGACGCCGACCTGCCCGGCTTCCCGGTACTCGGCAGCCAGCTGGCGATCACCGCCGACGGCCCCTGGACCGCCAGCGGACCCGGCGGAGCGCCCGCCTTCGACTGGCGCGCCGCGCTGCGCGCCGGCGGCCAGACCTTCCCCGCCCGGGTCAGCTCGGTCGGCGGCGAGCTCTACGTCGACTTCATGGGCCGCTTCTACGAGGCCGGCGAGGACCTCGGCTCCCGCTTCCCGCTCGCCGATGCCAAGCCCGGAAAGGACGGCGCGAGCCTCGAGCAGCTCGGGCTCGACCCCGAGCGGTGGCTGACCGATGTCGAGGTCAGCGAGGGCGACGACATCGGCGGCGACTCGACGCAGGTGATCACGGGCACGGTCGTCAAGCAGGCGGTGATCGAGGACCTGCTCGGCCTCGTCGAGGGCGAGCAGATCGACGGCGTCGAGGGCCTGCCCGAGCCCAGCGACGAGAACATCGACCGCGCGGCCGCCGCCGTCCGCTCGGCCCGCGTCGAGGTCAACGTCGACGACGACGGCTACCCGCGCCGGGTCTTCGCCGACCTGCGCTTCGTCGTCCCCGAGGATCTCGACGACGTCGCGATCGAGCGCGGCGAGATCACCTTCGAGCTGGAGCTCGACGCGATCGGCGAGACCACGGTGCGGATCGAGCCTCCGTTCGACCCCGACCCGCTGTCCGATCTGCTCGACTTCGCCGGGGTGATCTTCGGCATCGAGGAGATCGCCGACCTCTGGCGCCCGGTCGAGTGACCGGACGCCGGAGCGCGGCTCAGGATTCGGGCTCGCGCTCGTCGAGGTCGAGCGCCAGCGAGTTGATGCAGTAGCGCTCTCCGGTCGGCCCGGGGCCGTCCGGGAAGACATGGCCGAGATGCGATCCGCAGCGCGCGCAGAGCACCTCGGTGCGGCGCATCATCAGGCTCTTGTCCTCGCGCAGCTCGATCGCCTCGGCGATCGCCGGCTCGGTGAAGCTGGGCCAGCCGCTGCCGGAGTCGTACTTGGTCTGGGAGCTGAACAGGTCGGCTCCGCAGGCTCCGCAGCGGTACATGCCGTCGGCCTTCGAGTGCGTGTACGCGCCGGTGAACGGCGGCTCGGTGCCCGCCTCGCGCAACACGTGGAAGCGCTCCGGGTCGAGGTTCTCGCGCCACTCCTCCTCGGTCTTGGCGACCTTGTCCATCCGCGCTCCTTGTCTAGAGGGTCGCACCCAATGTTAGGCGGGCCGGCGTGGGCCGCCGGGCGCGGTGCGGACGGTCGTGGGCGACATGGAGCGCATAGATGCCGGCGAGTGCCTGGTACGGCGCGTACACCGCGAAGAACTCGCGCACCTCGGCCTCGGTCGCCCGGCGGCCGAGGCCGGCGAGCGCGCCGACCAGCTTGACGTAGGCGAGATCGCCGGCCGGGATCTGGTCGTCGCGGCCCTGGCCGGCGAAGGCGAGGTACTCCAGCGTCCAGGCGCCGATGTTCGGGATCGCCCACAGGCGGCGCCAGCTGTGCTCGTGGGCGGACAGGTCGGCGCGGCCGCTGGCGACCTCGCGCGCGGCGCGGATCAGCGCGATCGACCGCTTCGGCGCCAGCCCGCACCCGTCGAGCTGGGCGGGAGCGAGGCCCGCGACGGCGGCCGCCGAGGGGACGTCGCGTAGGCCGCCGGGGCCGCTCGGTCCGTGGCGAAAGACGATCCGGCGTTGGATCGCGAACGCCCGCTCGACGTCGATGAGCTGCTCGGTGACCGCCCAGGCGAGCGCCTCGAACGGCTCCGGACGCCGTCGCGGGCGCAGCCACGGCCGGCGGCGGATGACCGGCCCGAGCAGCGGATCGCGGTGGAAGGCGCGCTGGAATGGCCGTAGGTCGTGGTCGACGCCGAGCGCGAAGCGCATCCGCCCGACCGCCGCCCCGGCGGCCTCGCGCGTCGGCGCCTCGGCCCGCAGCCGGACCGCCCCGCCCACCACCCAGGCGCGGACCACTGCGGGCTCGCCGCCGGGGTGCAGCAATCGCTCGAGCACGCCGTCGCGGCCACGCAGCACGCCGTCACGGCCGCCGCCCGGCAGCCGGTAGGGGCCGGTCGGCACCACCGTCTCCTCGACCACCGCCGCGGCCGGCCCACGGGGCGGCTGGGCGACAGGTGCGGCGCGCGACCTCAGCGCTTGAGCAGGTGGACGTCGACGAGGAACGACCGCGAGCCGACGATGTCGGCGTCACGCCGCTTGGCGGCAAGCCGCTTGCGCCGCCGGGCGACCGAGCGGGCGGCGGACGGCCGGCGCAGCACGCGCAGCAGCATGAAGGCGGCGACGCCGAGCATCAGGCCACCCGCGCCGGCCGCGACGGTCGCGGGGACCGACGCGCGGCGGGCGACCACCGGAGCGGTCCCGGTTCGGTCGGCGACCGCCGGCAGGACACGCGCCTCGACGACCTGCTCGCCCTCGGCGGGCACCAGCTCGCCGTCGACCTCGACCTCGTCCGCCTGGCTGTCGCCCAACTCGGACACCGTGCCCGAGTGTAACCGCCGCCCGGACGGCAGCCGCCGAACCTCGATCGATCGACGTCAGAGCGTGCGCTCGTAGAGGCGGTAGCGCTTGGCGACCCGACCGCCCATGCCCTCCATGCCGCGGTTCATCGCGTCGTTGGTCTCGAGGATCCAGCCCATCTCGCCCCACTTCTGCGGGGTGACCTCGGCCATGTCGAAGTGCTCGATGTAGAGGCCGGCCGCGACGCCGGTGTGCTGGTACTCGGGCTTGACGCCGAGGAAGCCGACGCGGACGCGGTCGACGATCTTGCGACGGCGCAGGAAGTGCCACCAGCCCAGCGGCAGCAGCCGCCCCTTCATCCGCTGGAGCACCTGATTGACGTCGGGCACGGTGATCGCGATCCCGACGGTCTCCCCCGTGTCGACCTTCTCGGCGACCATGAACCAGTTCGGGTCGAAGACCAGCTGGAGCTCCTGGGCGTAGGTGTCGAGGTCGCGGTCGGTGTAGGGCGTGAAGCCCCAGTTGTCCTTCCAGGCCTCGTTGTAGGTCTCGGCGAAGAGGTCGAGGTCGCGCCGCAGCCGCCGTCGGGTCATGTGGCGGATGCGGATGCCGTGTTCGGGCTCGAGCTTGGCGGCCATCTCGACGATCCCTGGCACGATCTTGTCGCGGCCGTCGATGTGCAGCTCCCACATCCAGAGGTCGATCGCCTTGGCAAGCCCCTGCTGCTCGCAGAGCCGCTGGTAGTAGGGCGGATGCCAGGGCTGCTTGATGAACGGCTCGCGGTCGAAGCCCTCGATCAGCACGCCGACCTCGTCGTTCATCGTGAAGTCCATCGGCCCGACCATCCGCCCGCGGCCACGGGCGCGCAGCCAGGCGGCGGCCGCGTCGAGCAGCGCGCGCAGCGCCTCGGGATCCTCCTCGAACTCGAGGAAGCCGAACAGCCCCCAGTCGTTGCCCTGGTAGTCGTTGAGGTTGCGATCGACATGCGCGCTGATCCGTCCGACGGTCCGGCCGTCGCGGCGCGCGAGGAAGAGCTCGGCCTCGCCGTGCTCGAACCAGTTGTTGAAGCGGGGCGTCAGGAACAGCTGGCGCTCCAGCTTCAGCGGAGGAATCCACCGTTCGGCGTTAGCATGCAGGCGAAACGGGAGGTCGACGAACTCCCGCCGGTCCCGCCAGCCGCGTACCGGGATCACCTCGAGGCCCACGGCCGCCACCCTATTCAATGCCGATCGAAACCGACCTCTTCGCCAAGGCGCGCAGCCACGACCGGCTCGAGCAGCTGAGCGCCGCCCGCGAGCACGATCTGCTGCCTTACTTCCGCGTCGTGGAGGCCGAGCCGGGCCCCGTCGCGCTGATGGAGGGCCGCGAGCGGATCACGCTCGGCTCGAACAACTACCTCGGCCTGACCGGCGACGAGCGCGTCAAGCGAGCCGCGGCGGACGCCCTAGAGGCTTACGGGACCGGACTGACCGGCTCGCGCTTCATGAACGGCACGACGCCGCTGCACCTCGACCTCGAGCGCGAGCTCGCCGACTGGATGGGCACCGAGGACGCGCTCGTGTTCACCGCCGGCTATCTCGCCAACGTCGGCGCGATCGCGACGCTGCTCGGCCCCGAGGACACGGTGATCTGCGACTCCGGCGACCACGCCTCGATCCTCGACGCGGTGTCGATGTCGCGGGCGCGCATCCGGCCGTTCCGCCACAACCGCCTCGACAAGCTGGAGAAGATGCTGACCCGCGCCGCAGACGACGGCGGTGGCGTGCTGGTGGTCGTCGACGGGGTCTTCTCGATGGAGGGCGACCTCGCGCCGCTGCCCGAGATCGTCGCGCTCTGCGAGGCGCACGGGGCGCGGCTGATGGTCGACGAGGCCCACGGCGTCGGCGTGCTCGGGCAGCGCGGGACAGGCGCCTGCGAGCTGCTCGGCGTCGCCGACCAGGTCGATCTGCGGATGGGCACCTTCTCGAAGTCGCTCGCCTCCTGCGGCGGCTTCATCGCCGGCACGAGCGAGGTGATCGACTTCCTGCGCGTCCAGTCGCGGGCGTTCATGTTCACCGCCGCGGCCGTGCCCGCGGCCGTCGGCGCGGCGCTCGGCGCGCTGCGGACGATCCGCTCGCCGGAGGGCCGCGAGCTGATGGACCGCCTGCTCGACAACGCGAGCTACCTGCACGCCGGCCTGGCCGCGCGCGGCTTCGACGTCGTCGAGCCGGCGACGCTGCCGGACGGGTCGCGCCTGGTGACTCCGATCGTGCCGGTCACGATCGGCGACGACTGGCGTGCCGTGCTCTTCTGGAAGGGCCTCTGGGAGGCTGGCGTCTACGCCAACGTCGCGCTCTATCCAGCGGTACCGCCGGGTGGCGCCCTGCTGCGCACCAGCGTCATGGCGACCCACCGCCGCGATCACCTCGACCGCGCGCTGGAGATCTTCGAGCAGACCCGCGACGACCTGCCCGACGTGACACCGCCCGTCGCCGCCCCCGCCGACTAGGCCGAACGACGAAAAGCCCGCTCTTAGCGGGCGAGGCGGACGTAACCATGTTGACGCTCGCCGCGCGCTTCGATTTATTCGGTGGCGGCTTCGATCTCTCCAGGAGTGGCCGGCGTTGCGGAAGACCGGTCGGCGGGATGGCCCGAAGCCAAGGGGAACTGCATCCGCATTCGAATAAGTACGCACTCTGTGCGGGGAGGACGTATGGGCGAAATCGCTATGGACGACGCTGTTGGACAGGCTCAGCACCTGCAGGCGTTGGCGCACGCGAACCGAGTCAGGCTGGCACGGGCTGAGATGAAGCGGCGGATCGCCGCCGGCGATCTCAGCGCCGACGACGTGATCCTCCGCTGCCCGTGGGAGGCCGAGAGCATGTCGGTCAGCGATGTGCTGATGAGCCAGAAGCGCTGGGGCCGCGCACGCTGCCGGCGGCTGCTCGACACGGTCGCGATCCCGGAGAACAAGCGTGTCGGCACGCTGACCCAGCGGCAGCGGTCGCTGCTGGCCACGCGACTGGCCGGAGCCCGTTCGGGCGAGCGCCCCCTCGCCGTCGTCTGACGGCGAGCGGGAGCTCGCCCTAGCGGAACGCGACGCCGCCCGTCCGGCGCCGAAAGAGCGCCCGGAGGGCGGCGAACGCCGCCGCGAAGGCCACCGCCGCGGCGATCAGCAGCCAGCCGAGCACGTCGATGCCGGCCCCGAGCCCGAGCGCGAGGATCGTCAGGATCGCGGCGACCCCGGCCAGCAGCGTGGTGTGCGATCGGAAGCCCGTGACGTGCTCGCGGACCGCCAGCTCGAGCCCGGCGAGCGAGGCCACGGCGAGCCCGGCGGCGAGCTTGGCGTTGGCGCCGCCTCCACCACCCTCTACGAACCCCCAGACCATCAGCACGAGGCCCGCGAGCACGAGCAGCTCGGTGAGCGGGAACGACCCCCACAGCGGCGGCGGGCGCTCGGCGAGCGTCGGCCGCCCGGAGCGCCGCGCGGCGGCCGGCTCGGGCAGGCCCTTGCGGATCCGCTCGGCGCGCTCCCGCCGTGCCGCGTCGCGCTCGGCGCGCGTGGTCGCCGTCGCTGACGGCGCGGCGGCTCCGTCGCCCGCCCGCTTGCGGCTTCGCTTGCCCACGACGCGAATCCTGTCAGGTGTCAGGTGGCTAAGGGGCAGCCGGAGGAGAGCTTCACGCGCCACCAGTCACCGAGCAGCCCGACCGGCCCCCAGCGCGGCACCACGCGCCACTCACGGCAGCCTGGGCGGCCGACCTCGGCGTGGGTGACCCGCCGCCAGCGGTGGCGCTCGGGCGCGGCGAACATGTCGGCGACCAGCGCGAGCCGCCCCGCCTCGGCCGCGCGGCGGTCGCGCAGCTCCGCACGGGCGACGGCGACACGATCGGCGAGCCGGTCGCGGATCGCCTCCAGCTCGCCGAGGTCGCGCAGCCGCGGACGGCCGCCGGGACGGCCGTGGCCGGCCGTCAGGCCGTCGCGCTGCCAGCCGTCGGCGACCGTCTGGGCGAGGTCGCGCTCGAGCCGGGCGATCTGGGCGTGCAGAGCGAGCCTGGCGGGCCGCTCCCCGGCGTCCGCGGATCGGGCGGGCAGGGCCCGCGGTGCGGCGGCTGCTGCGTTCACTGCGTCCTCCCCTGGTCGCTGCCGTCCAGGCTACCACCGTCCCCGACCGCCGCCACGGCGGTCCAGAGCGCCTCCTCGACCTCGAGCAGCGACACCGCGGGCGCGGCGAGCGCGGCGAACGCGAACCGCACGGTGGCCTCGGCGGGCGCGACCGCGGCGGCGGGGGTCCCGTCGAGGCGGGCGATCGGCCGCGCGGCGTCGGCGTAGACCAGCTCGCCCGCACGCAGCGGCTCGGCGTCCTCGCCGACGCTCTCGCCGACCGCCGCCGGGCGCAACCCGGGCGGCCCGTCGAGGCGGTCGGCGTCCCAGGCGGCGACCGGGAGGCCGGTCTCCAGGATCGCGATCGTGGCCGCGTCGGCAGGCAGCCCGTGGGACTTCAGTCCGCCACGCTCGAGCCGCTCGGCGAGCAGCGCCTCGAACGGCGGCCGGTCGCTGTCGGGGTCGACTCCGAGCCGTCGCCAGAGCACCCTGTAGGCCCACGGGATCGAGTCCTGGCGCGACTGGATCGCCCGCGCGCCGGTGATCCGGTCGGCGAGCGCCGCGAGCCGGCGGCGGACCGCCCGCGGCGAGCGGCCGCAGCGTCCGGCGACGGTCAGCCAGTAGACGTCGAGGCCGGGCAGCTCGGCGGCGACCTCGGGCGCGACCCAGCCGGCCTGGAGCCCGCCCACCGTCACTCCGCGGAGCGGCGCACCAGCCGCCGGACGTCGGCGCGCAGCTGATCTTCGGTCAGGTTGCCGAGCCGCAGCAGCTCGACGCGGCCGCCGGGCGACGAGAAGATCGTCGTCGGGCAGACGGCGATGCCGTAGAGGGTCACCACCGCGCCGTCGGGATCGACGCCGACCGGGATCGTCCAGCCGCGGCGGCGGACGATCTGCTCGACCTCGACGCGGTCGTTGCCGCTGACCAGCGCGGCGAACTCGACCTCGGGGAACTCCTCGCGCATCCGCTCGACGCGGTCGACCTGGGGCTCGCAGTCGGCGCCACGGGTGACCACGAACGTCAGCACCAGCGGCCGGCGGCGCAGCTCGCAGACGTTGACGACCACGTCGCTGACCAGCTCGCAGGCCGGCACCTTGCCGGCGGAGTCGCTGCCGCCGCGCCGCTGGCGGACGTTGGCATCGAAGTCCTCGGTGTTGCCGGTCGCCTCCGGGGCGGCGAAGTCGGGCAGCGTCGTGCCGACCGGCGGGCCACCGAGACCGTCGCGCCCCTCGGGCAGCGATGTGGTCACCACGACGATCCCGATCAGCATGATCGCCACGAAGCCGACCGTCCAGGCCCACCGGCCCGACCGCCGTGGCGGCTCCGGTGGCCGCCGACGGGGGTCGTCGGGCTCGGGATTGATCCGGTCCTGCTCCTCGAGCCGCTCGGCCGCCGAGCGGCGATCGGGGCCGCCGAGGTCGCCGAAGCGGTCCTCAGGCATCGCCCCTCCCCAGCCGCGGGATCCGCAGCGCGGGCAGGCGGCGCCCCGGCTGCGCGGCCGCCGCCGAGTCGTCGCCCGCGGCGGCGCCGGCACGGCGGCGCCGTTCCGCCCAGACCAGGGCGGCGGGCAGCACGAGCATCACGCCGATCAGCGACACGCCGAGGTCCACGACGGTGAGGATCCCGAAATCGCGCAGCATGCGGATGTCCGAGGCGATCAGCGCCGCGAAGCCGGCGATCGCGGTGATGCCCGACGCGAGCACCGCGCGACCGGTCGAGGCGTAGGTCCGCTCGAGCGCCTCGCCGGGCGCCGCTCCACGCTCGCGCTCCTCGCGGTAGCGGGCCGAGAGCAGGACGCTGAACTCGGTCGAGATCGCGATCACCAGCGCTCCCAGCGTGACCGAGAGCGGGTTGAGGTCGACCGCCAGCGGGCCGGGCAGCAGGCCGAGCAGGAACATCAGTCCGCCGGCCCAGCCGGTCGCCAGGGCGATCGGCACCAGCGGCACCGCAGCCGCGCGCAGATTGCGCCGCACCGCCAGCAGGACCACGAAGACCGCGGCGAGCGCGGCGAGCAGGGTCAGGATCCGGCGCAGCGGCGAGGACAGCTCGGCGTTCGACGCGGCCGCGAGCACCGGCAGCCCGACGACGTGGGCCTCGACGCCCTCCGGCGGATCGAGCCGCTCCTCGATCCGCTCGACGACGGCTTGCTGGTCCTCGAGCGACTGGAGGCGGATACCGAAGGCGAGGTTCGCCATCTCGCGGTCCTCGGAGATCACCGCCTGGGTGAGGTAGGGCGGCAGCGCCTCGATCAGCCGGCCGACCTGGCCGGACCCGCCCTCACCGGCCGCCGCGACCAGATCCGACAGCGACAGCGCCGGGCACAGCTCGGGCGGGTCCTCGCGCTGGGTGCAGCGGGCGCCGGCCTCGTAGCCGGCGTCGTCGAGCACGTCGCGCTGGAAGGCGGCCATCCACTCGACGACCTCCGGGTCGGTGACGTCGTCGGCGCGTACCGTCACGTCGATCTCCCCGGAGACGCCGGTCTCGTCCTGGAGCGTCTCGATGTCGCGCAGCGCCTGGAGGTTTGCGGGCACCAGCTCGCGCACGTCGGAGACCACGGTCGACTGGGTGTCGGCGACCCACCCGGCGACCGCGAGCGCGAACGCGACCGCCAGCACCCGGCCGGGTCGCGCGATCGACAGCGCCAACGCGCGCTGGGCCCGCGCGAGCGTCCACCGCTTCGCCGCCCGCCAGGCCCCTGCGATAGCCAGCGCCGGCGGCGATCCCGCCGCCCGGCCCGCGACGGCCCGTGCGCGCGGCAGCGGCGGGGGCACGTCGGCCGGCCGTGGGCGCGGCTCGCCGAAGCGCGCCAGTGCCGCGAAGCCGGCCAGCAGCGCGCAGGCGAGCGCGACGAAGATCCCGACCACCAGCAGCGCGCCGAAGTCGCGCACCATCGGCACCGGCGAGGTGAGCAGGACGAGGAAGCCGATCGCCGTGGCGACCCCGGCGGTGACGATCGTCGGACCGCCGGCCCGTGCCGCCACCGGCGCCGCCTCGGCGGGCGGCGCGCCGGTCCGTCGCCGCACCTCGTCGTAGCGGGCCTGGAACTGGATCGCATAGTCGACGGCGAGCCCGATCAGCACCGGCAGCACGGCGATCGACGCCATCGTCAGGCGGCCGCCGACGAGCGCCAGGATGCCGAACGTGATCCCCGTCGCGGCGAGCGCGAGCGCGAGCGGCAACAGCCGCAGCCGGCTGTGGAAGACCAGCGCCAGCGTCGCCGCCATCAGCAGGATCGCCGCGCCCAGCAGCCAGGGGATCGCGCCGCTGACCGCGTCGGCGAGCCCGTCGACGACGACCGGCACCCCGGTCACCACGTAGCGTGCGCCCTGCTGGGGCTGGAGGTCGGGCGCCGCGGTCGCGGCGCGGATCGCCTCGATCGCCCGGCGGCGCTCGCCGTCGCTGAGGTCGGGCCGCAGCCGCACCTGGATCAGCGCCGCGTCACGGCTGGGGAACAGGAACGAGAACTGCGCCTTCGGCGTCCGGCCGTCCCGGTCGAAGGCGAGCGCCGAGACGAACCCGGCGCTGTCGACAGCCGGGATGTCGGTGATCCCGTAGCGCAGCGCGAGCCCGAGCAGCTGACGCTGGAAGGCCTGCAGCGACCGCTCGCTGGCGGCACTGCCCGCCGCCGCCTGCTCGTCCTCGCCGAGTCCCTGAGCGGCGGCCGCCCGGCGGGCGCGGCGGTCGGCCCGCTGCGCCCGCTGCTGAGCGGCGGCCAGGCGGGTGGTCAGCTCGCCGCCGACCCGTTCGACGACGGTGTTGACGAACGTTCCCGGACCGAGCACCGACTGCGCCGGGTCGAGCTCGGCGATCTCCCGGCAGGCCGCCGGCAACGTCTCCAACGCCTCCTCGGGCACGTTGCCCGAGAGGCAGCCCTCGAGCCGGATCAGCGTCTGCAGGTCGTCGGTCAGCAGCGTCCGCTGGAGGTCGCCCTGGACCATCACGACGACCGCGTCGTCGCCGAACTGACGCTTGAACCGCTCGGTCTCGGCGTAAGCCTCCGAGTCCGAGGAGACGAGCGAGTCGGTGCCGGTGCTCGGCTCCAGGCGTAGCGCGAACAGCGCCCCGGCGACCGCCACCAGCGCGACCGCGATCAGCGGCGCCAGCGGCCGCCGCGCGACCGCGCGGACCACCCGCTCGAAGAACTCCCCCGACCGCACGGGCTCAGCTTAGGCTAGGGGGCCGGCAGAGGCTGCAGGTCGGGGTAGCGGCCGGTCTGACCGATCACGCGGCCGAGCGGGGGCTGCTCGCGGCAGGCCGGAGCGGGCACCGCGGCGCCGCTCGGCACGCCCGCGAAGGCGAACTGCTCGAGCAGGGCGCGCAGCTCGGGCGTCAGCAGCCCGCCGGCGGGCGCGAGGAAGCTCGCCGGGCCGGCCTCCTCGCAGAGGTAGCGGCCGAATACCGGCAGCCCCGTGGCGAGCTGGTCGAAGGCGCCGGGCTCGGTGTAGGGGTTGGAGCGGTTGCTCGGCAGCCGCCGCGGGTAGCCGGCGAGGTTCTCGGGGTTGAGCGGGTTGGTGGTCCGCAGATAGTGCAGCGGGCCGGTGGCGCCGGGCGGGATGTCGGTCGCCTGGGTGGCCGCGGCGTCGAGCGCGAAGAAGGAGGCGATCTCGCGCCGATAGAGGCCGAGATAGCCGAGTACCGGCTGGAGGTTGCGCAGGTACGGCTCGATCCGGGCGAGCAGCGGCTTGGTGTTGTCGAGCGTGCGCTCGAGCGCCGGCAGCCCCTGCTCGGAGACGTCGACGAGCGGGTCGAGGTCGGCCAGCAGGCCGCGCAGGTCGGGCGCCAGCCCCTCGAGCGAGATCAGTGTCGGCGACAGCTCGCGCGCGGCCGGCCGCAGCTGGGTGACCAGCGGGTCGGTCACGCGCGCGAACTCGGTCACCCGCCGGGTGGTCTGGCGGGTCTCGCGCAGGAAGGTCGGCAGCGCGACGAAGGTCTCGGCGAGCTCGCGGTCGCGCGCGGCGGTGGTCTCGAAGACGCGGTTGGCGTTGGAGATCAGGCCGCGCAGCTGGCCGCGGCGCTCGCTCAGCGCGTCGAAGACGACGCCGGTGTCGCGCACCAGGGTGCGGGTCGCGCCGCTCTGGCGACGCAGGATCCGGAAGACGTCCCCGCTGTCCTGGGCGAACGGCGTCAGGTTCGCGAGCGCGGCGTTGAGCGCCCTACCGCGCTGGCCGACGGCCCGGCCCTGGCTCTCCATCCAGGTCCGGAACGCGGCGCGGGTCTCGGGGTCGAAGGCGCGGAAGATCTCGTCCAGCTCGACGGTCGGCGAGACGGCGCCGGCCGGCAGCGTGCCGCCGTCGGCCAGTTCGGGGCCGCCCGGGGGTCCGGGCGTCAGCGCGACGTAGGTCTCCCCCAGCAGCGTCTTCTGGCGCAGCATCGCCTCGGTGTCGACGGGGATCGGCGCGTAGGCGCTCTGCAGCTCGATCGTCACGTCGGTGACGCCGGTGCGCGGGTTGGCGACCTTGCGCTTGACGCGGCCGACGTTGACCCCGGCCATCCGCACGTCGGCCTCCTGGGTGAGCTGGCCGGCCTCCGCGAAGGTGACGTGGAAGCGGTAGCTCTCGGCGCGCAGCGGGACCGCGCCGCCGAAGGTCAGCCAGAGGTAGAGCAGCAGCCCGACGCAGACGGCCGTGAAGCCGACGGCGGCGACGATGCTCAGCGGTGCGATCCGGCGCTTCATCAGGGCACCGCCTCGGGGCAGACGTCGCTCTGGCGCGGCGCGTTGAGCAGCTGGATGAGGACGTTCAGCGACGGCGTGGTGGCCGCGATCTGGTCGAGCACCCCGAGGCTGCTGCACGAGGTGATCAGCAGCCCGCGGCGGACCGGTCCGTGGGCGTCCTGGGTGCCGAACAGGGTCGCCCCGGCGTGGTTGGCCCAGGCGCCCCAGAACAGGAAGCCCTCCTCGCGCCCCGGCGGGTTGAACGCGACGGTGTTCAGCAGCGAGTTGACCACTCGCACCGCCTTGGTCAGGCGCGGCGTCGCCACGGCGAGGTCCTGGGCCGCCGAGCGCAGGTCGCGGACGGTCGGCTGGACGTCGCGCGCGAACGGGCGCAACTGGTCGCGGATCACCGGAGTGGTGGTGCGCAGGAACGGCCGGGTCGCGCGCAGCGACGGCCCGAGGGCGCGGGCGCCGGGCCGCAGCTCCTCCAGCGCCGGCCCGAGGTCGGTGGCCAGCGCATCGACGCTCGCCAGCGTAGTGGCGGTCTGGTCGAGCGTGCCCGGCAGCAGGCTGAGCGCGTCACGCAGGCTGGCGTCCTGGCTGGCGATCGCGGCGAAGTTGGCGTTCGCGGAGTCGACGAACTCCGCGAGCCGGGTGTCCTCGTCACCGAGCGCGGTGGCCAGCCGCTGGAAGTTGTGGACGACGTTGGCGATGTTGCGCCGCCGCTTGATCAGCCCGGCGGTGATCCGCTCGGTGTCGCGCGCGGTCGGCGCGAACCGCTTCAGCGTCTGGCGCAGCGCGGCCGGCGAGTCGCCCTCGAGCGCCTGAGCGCCCGAGCTCAGCAGGATCCGCAGGTAGTCGCGCGTGTCGCCGTCGAGCGAGGCGAGGAACTCGTCGGGGTTGACGTCGGGCAGGGTGTTCTGGACGGGGATCCGGCCCCCCTCGTCGATGTCGCCGGCGGCCTCGGTGCCGCGGTCGAGGCTGAGGTACATGTCCTTGAGCGCTGTCCGCGAGCGCAGCAGGATCGACGCGTCGCCGTGGATCGGGGCGTAGTCGCGCTGGATCTTCAGCTCGACGACCGCGCGGCCGTCCTCCAACTGCACCGAGCCGATCTCGCCGACCTTCACGCCGGCGATCGTCACGCTCTGCCCCTGGCCGGGCGCGACCGCCTGCGCGGTCTGCAGCTCGGCCTCGACGGTGTAGAAGTCGGTGCCGATCGCCGGCACCCAGGCGGGCAGGTAGAAGCGCTGGTTGGAGAGGATGTAGCCGCCGATCGCCACGCCGATCACCAGCAGTCCGGCGAGCGCGGCGAGCGCGCGGACGTTCTCGCGGAGAGCTCGGTTCACGGCCCCGCCCCGGTGCGCGCGGCGTTGAGGTTGGGCGGCTGCTGGCGGTGGCAGGCGGCGTCGCGGTTGTACGGCGGCTTGCGCGACGGGCGGGCCGGACGGGTCCCGATCGGCGGCGCGACCGCGTTGCCGTAGAGCGGGCCGATCCCCGGCAGCGCGCCGGTCGAGACGGTGTAGGCGCCGCCCCCGGGCTGGAAGCGGGTGTAGGGGCCGTTGCCGTCGAAGTTCTGCGACTCGCCGGCGAGGCCGACCATCGTCTGGAAGAACTCCTTGTAGTTGGGCACGCCAGTGGTCAGCGGCGGGTCCTGGATGACGACGTCGCCGGTCGGCAGGATCACGTCGAGCAGGCAGCGGTCGACACCGTCGATCTGGGGCAGCAGGCTGACGGTCCCGTTGACCGACTGGGCGAGATCCGCGGTCGCCGGCTGGAGCACCCCGACGAGGCCTTGGAGCTCCGCCGGCGAGACCAGCGGGCGCATCTGGCGAACCCACGGGAACGCGGCGTCGATCGTCGCCGCGGTCTGGTCGACGCCGGGCAGCACCTCGCGCGCGAAGGCGCGGGTCGGCGGGAACGAGGCGTTGAGCGCGTCGAGTGCCGGGTTGGCGGTCTCCAGCAGCCGCGGCAGCGCGCGGACGGTGGCGCTCAGGTCGGACTGGCGCGCGGCGAACGCCGCCATCGTCGTGTCGAAGTTGACGATCAGGTCCTGGAGCTGGCGCTCGCTGCGGACGAGCTGGCGCGAGACGTCGGCGCTGCCGCGGATCAGCCGCGCGAGGTCGCCGGGCTCGGTGCCCAGCAGCGACTGGTTGAGCACCGCCAGGCCGCGCAGCGCGCCGGGCGCGTAGCGGAGCGCCTGGTTGCCCGCCTGCGCCGCCGTCAGGCCGCGCACCGACGGATCCTGGCTGGCGTCCTCGGCGGCGGTCGGCGCGCCGGAGATCGCCTCGCCGTAGCCCTGGATCAGCGTCTGGAGGTCCTCGCGGGCGTCGGTCTGGAAGACGCCGAGGACCTGGTCGATCTGGACCGGCGCCGCGGTCTGGGTGATCGGGATCGTGTCGCCGGAGTCCAGCTCGCGTCCCTGCGGGGTGCCCGGCTCGAGGTCGACGAAGAAGTTGCCCTCGAGGAAGATCCGCGGCCGGACCTTCAGCTGCGCGTCGTCGCGGATCGGTAGCGCCGAGTCGTCGAGCTCCATCGTCACCACCGACGCGGTCGAGTCGTCGGAGACCGCCTCGACCCCGGTCACCTCGCCGACCTCCACCCCGGCGATCCGCACCGGCGATCGCAGCCCGACGTTGGCGGTGTCGGCGAAGACGGCGTTGAGCTCGTACCCGCCGCGCAACGGCACTCCGCCGAACGCCAGCGCGAGCGCCCCGACCACGAGCGCGATCGCCAGCAGACCGGCCGCGAACGTCGAGATGCCGGACTTGTTCCAGGGGTCGCTCACGGCGCCACCTCCCCGCTGGTGGCGGTCGTCGCGGCGTTCTGGCCGCTGGTCACCGTGCCCTGGTTGCCGGGGATGTTGCCGATCCGCGTCTGGCCTGCGACGTAGCCCTGGTTGCCGGCCTCGCACTCGCGCGGCTGGCCGGGCGCGGCGGTGTTCGGGTACGGATTGGAGTGCAGGTGGTTGTCGATTCCGGGGCCGTTGGCCGGAGCGCTCGACGGGGTGCCCTCGGAGTTGGGCCCGACGGGCGTGGCGACGATGATGAACCGCTGCCAGGTGCCGTTGGAGTCGCCCTCGCTGAGCAGGCTCGCGACGTTGCGAAACCACAGCGTCGCGTAGTTGCAGACCGTCTGGGCGGGCGTCAAGAAGGCGACGGTGGGCTTGAGCACGCGCGCGGTGTCGGCGAGCCGGGTCACGCCGAGCGGCACGACCGGGTCGTCGGCGAACTCGGCGAGCGACTCGAACACGCTCGCCAGCTGGCGGTTGAACGGCGGTGTGCGCGGCAGCGTGCGAATGCCGGTCTCGAAGGCGTCGGCGAGCACCGGCGCGGTCGCCGGCAGCGCCCGGAAGCCTGGGCGCAGGTCGGCCATCAGGGCTGCCGAGTTGCGCAGGAAGGGACGCTGGCGGGGGAACTGGTCGGTTCCGACGCGGAAGGTCTCCGGCGACTCGGCGATCGTCTGCTGGATGTAGGGCCGGGCGACGGCGGCGAGCGCGGCGAAGGTCGTGTCGAGGTTCGCGAACAGCGCCGCCTGGGTCTCGGCGACCGGCGCGACCTCGGCGGCGACCGCGGCGAGCGCCGGGAACAGCCGCACCAGCTGGGTGTCGGGCGAGGCCAGGTTCGCCATCACCGGCTCGACGTCGGTGACCAGCGGGACGAGGCTGGCGATCGCCTCGTTGAGGCTCATCCCGCGGCCGGCGAAGCCGTTGCCGAAGCCCTGGATCGAGAGCTGGACGCCGCGCCTGGTCGGGGTGTCGAACATGTTGAAGAACTCGTCGATCTCGACCGGGACCGGCCGCGCGGCGGTCAGCGGCACGGTCGCCCCCTCGGCGAAGCCGGCGCGAGAGTCCCCGGGCGTGACCGCGACGTACTTCAGCCCGAGCGCCGAGACGGGCCGCACGACGAAGGTCGAGTCGATCGGCAGCGGATCGACGTTGGCGTCGAGCTTCAGCGTCAGCTCGGCGACGCTGCGCCCGCCATCGCTGCGGACGGGCACGATCTCGGTGACGATGCCGACCCGGGCGCCGCCGATCCGGACCTCGTTGCCCGGCACCAGGTTGGCCGCGTTGGCAACGCGGGCCTGCAGGTCGTAGGTCGGGACGAACGGCAGGCCGGAGTTGGCGTTGTAGGAGAGGAAGATCGCGACCAGCACGACGACGACGGTCACCGCTCCGACGAGCACCGGGTTGGCCGCCAGGCCGTTGCGCCGGCGCGGGCTCACGGGCCGGCTCCCAGCAGGTAGTCGAGCAGCGGGTCGGCGACCTCGTCGAGGGCCGGCGAGCCGCCGGCGGCGCCGCGGCGGATCCGCTCGATGTTGGCCTCGCCCTCCGAGGTCAGCTCGGCGTCGGCGGCCGGCGCCGCCGCCCCACCTGTCTCGGCGGCGGCCGCCGCGGCTGCAGCGGCGGCGGTCGGGGTCGCGGCGAGTCGCGGCGTGAGGTCGGCGGTCGCCGAGCTGGCGCCGCCGCTGGTGAAGTTGGCGCTGCAGCCGGTGGCCGGCACGGTCGCGTACAGCGCGCAGAGGTTCACCGTCAGCCCGGCGCGCAGGTAGTGGCCGATGCCGTCGAATCCGTTGATCGCGAGCGTCTGGTAGTAGAGGTAGTCGGCGAACCGCTCGATGCCGCCGGTGCGGTCGAAGGACGCGGTGAGCTTGTCGAGGTCGGTGGAGAGCGGCCGGGCCTGGCTGGCGAACGAGCCGAGGTCCTGGATCAGCGGCCGGGTGTCGATCAGCGCCGGCCGGCCGATCTCGAGTGCCTGGCCGAGGCTGACCAGCGACGGCGTGGCGGCGGTCGAGAACGGGCCGAGCGCCTCGATCAACCGCGAGAGGCCGGGCGCGGCGGCGCGCAGGTCGCGCGCGACCGGGGCGCCCTCGTCGGCGAAGTCGCCCAGGTCGGCCATCAGGGGGCGCAGCTGGCGCAGGAAGTCGGGCAGCTCGCGGATGCCAGCCGCGAGCTCGGTGCTGCGCTCGGCGGTCGCCTGCCCGGTGGCGGTCGCGTTGCGGACGAAGCCGACGACCCGGTCGGTCTCGCGGGCAATCGGCGCGAGCGCGCGGTCGGAGTCGACGGCCAGCTGGGAGAGGACGCGGTTCTGGCGGGCGAGGATCGCGAGCACGCGGTCGGTCTCGCGCAGCGCCGGGTTGGCGCGGTGGATCAGCTCGTTGAGGTCCTCACCGCGACCGGCGAAGCCGGCGCCGAGCTCGTCGAGCAGGATCGTCAGCCGCTCGCGGTAGGGCAGCCGCCAGATGTCGTTGATCAGGTCGAGGTCGACCGGCGAGCTGGTGTGCGACAGCGGCAGCAGGTACTCGCCCTCCCCCTCCCCGGACTCGATCTCGGCCAGCTCGGGGCTGCCGTCCGAGCCCGGGTCGCACTCGACGTAGCGCTCGCCGATCAGGCTCTGGGGCCGGATCGTGCAGCGGGCGTCTGTGTGGAACGGCGTGAAGCCCCCGTCGTCGATCGCCAGCACGAGCGCGGCCCGGTTCTCGGGCGTGACATCCATCGAGTCGACGACTCCGACGGCTGCGCCGGCGATCCGCACCTCCGAGCCGGGCGCGGCCGAGGAAGCGCTGTCGAAGATCGCCCGCACGCGGTAGTCGCCGTCGTCGTCGCCGCTGGCGGCGACCGCGACGGCCGCCAGCACCACGGCCAGCAGGGCGACGGCGGCTGTGGTCGCGAGCCGGTGCATCAACCTCCGGGCGGGACGGTCGCGGGGTCGCAGCCGGGCACGGCGAGCGGCGCCGACCCGTCGGGGGGCGGCTGCATCGATCCGCCGGGGCAGCGGCGGAACTGGTTCTTCTCGAAGCCGTCGAGGCGGTCGGCGGGCGCGACCGGGGTCAGCTCGCCGGTCACGCCGTTGACGCTGTACGGGCTGAAGATCGGCTGAATGCGCGCGTAGTGGCCGTTGGCGTCGTAGGCGGCGGCCGCCTGGCCGAACTTGGTGAACCAGGCGGCGAGGTCGGGGGTGTACTGGCGCAGGGTGTCGACGACGTCGCCCGAGCGGTCCATCGTCCGGATCGCACGCGGGAAGACGGTCGCGGTGAGCTGCTCGAGCCGCGGCATCTTCGCGGTGAGGTCGATCAGGTCGTTGTCGGGGCCGGGCTGGGAGATCAGCACCCGCAGGTCACGCACGGTCGGCTCGGAGTCGGCGACCAGCGGCCGCAGCTGGCGCAGGAACGGCGCGAGCTCGACGGTGGCGGGCTTGCTCGCGGCCACCAGCGGGTCGAGGTCGTCGAGCGTCGCACGGAGGTTGACGAAGGTCGTGTTGGCCTTGCGGACCGTGCTCGGCAGCACGTCGAGCGCGCGACCGAGCGCGACGTTCTCGTCGCCGATCGCCGCCGCCGTGGTGTTGGCGTTGGAGACGAGGTCGGCGAGGTCGGCGCGGCGGCTGGCGATCGCCCGCACGGCGCGCGCGCCGTCGGTGAGGAACCGCTCGAGCACGGCATCGTCGCGGGCGAGCTGGCGGGTCAGCCGCGAGGTCGAGGAGAGCGTCGGACTGAGGTAGCGCAGCGCCTCGCTGGCCTGCTCGGTGCGCCCGGCGTAGTAGGTGGCCTGCCCGTCGATGATCTGCTGGAGGCCGCGGCGGGTCTTGGGGTCGAAGGCGTTGAACAGCTCGTCGAGGTCGACCGGCGCGGTCGTCTCTTCGGCCCCGATCCGCCCGCCGTCGGCGATCTCGGGCGCGTCGTTGGGTCCTGGCGCCAGCGCGACGAAGCGGTTGGCGATCCCCGAGAGCGAGGTGGCGCGGATCGTCGCGGTGGTGCCCTGGTGCAGCGGCGTCAGCTCGCCGTCGTCGATCGTCATGTCGATCACCGCCTGCGAGCGGCCGTCGAGGCGGATCGCGTCGATGCTGCCGACGGCGCGTCCGCCGACGCGAACCTGGTTGCCGACGACGAGCTGGCCGGCGTCGTCGAAGACCGCGGTGACCTTGTAGCCGCCGCCGGTGCCGAACATCGCGAAGACGACGAGAACGGCGACGGCGACCAGGGCGGCGATTGCGACGAAGCGCGCTGCACCCCCTCCGCGATCTGCGGGCTCTCGCGCTGCGCTGAGCTTCGCTCCCTCAGTCAAATAACGGCCCCAGGATCGGCACCGCCCGCGTGGGCAGTATGACCCCTTCCTTACCCGTATGCGCCGGTTACTAGGTCTCTAACCGATGAACGCCACCCGGCGCAAATCATCCGGGCCGACTGACATCCCTCCTCCAACGCCCCCAGCGGCGCGAGAGGCGAGCAGTCCAAGGACGCAGGGGGCCGTGACGGGCGCCAGCCCGTGAGGCTCCCGAGGACGCCGGAATGCGACGCCTATCGCGCCGCTGGGCTACTCCATTCCCAAGGGTCCGCGTGCCTCGCCGGAGAGGAACTGGCGGACGAACTGGTTGGGCGAGTTGAACAGCTCGCTGGCGGGGCCGGACTCGACGATGCGCCCCTTCCAGAGCACTGCGAGGTAGTCGGCGACCCGCCGGGCGCTCATGATGTCGTGGGTGATCACGACGTAGGCGCCGCCGTTCTCCTGGTGGACCTCCATGATCAGCTCGCAGAGCAGCGCGGTGCGGACCGGGTCGAGGCCGGAGTCGGGCTCGTCGAAGAGGACGATCTGGGGGTCGAGGACGAGTGCCCTGGCGAAGCCGGCGCGCTTGCGCATGCCGCCGGAGAGCTCGTTGGGCATCTTGTCGAGCGCGCCGGAGAGTCCGACCTCGCGCAGCCGGCGGCTGACGATCTCCTCGATCTCCTCCTCGGGCTTGTCGGTGTGCTGACGGAGGGGGAAGGCGGTGTTGTCGTAGACGTTCATCGAGCCGAACAGCGCACCGTCCTGGAAGAGGACACCGAACTTCTTGCGCATCTCGAAGAGGTCGTCGTCGCTCATCGCCGGGACCGACAGGCCGTGGACGAGCACGTCGCCCTCGTCGGGGTAGAGCAGGCCGACCATGTGCTTGATGCAGACCGACTTGCCGGTGCCGGACGGCCCGATGATCATCGAGATCTGGCCCTCGGGAATGCCGAAGTTGAGGCCGTTGAGGACGGTGTTGCGGCCGAAGGACTTCTTGACGTCGATGAACTCGACGGCGTCGGTCGAGCCGTGCTCGCGGTTGACGCCCTCGTGCCACTGGTAGGGGTGCTCGCCCTCACGCGTCTGGGCGTGGATGTTGGCGGGGATCGAGTCCCGCGGCTCCTCGGTCATCGCCGTGCGCGGCGGGTTCGGGTCGAACTCGACGGCGGCGGGCGCCTCTTGGGGGACGGGCTCGTAGTCGGCGTCGGCCGGCGCGTCGTAGCCGCCCTCGGCGGGCTCCTCGTCGTAGCGCTCGTCGCGCTCGTTGTCGTCGGACACGGGTCCTCCTCGTAGCCTCAGCCGCCGATTGGCGCCCGTGGATTGGTACCCCAGAATACTTGCGTCCCGAGCATGCCGATGATGTGCACGAGCACGGTGTTGAGCACCATCGACTTGGCGGTCGCGGTGCCCACCCCGACAGGTCCGCCGCTGGCCGTGTATCCGTAGTAGCAGCCGACGAGCACGATCGCGGTGGCCATGCCCATCCCCTTGAGCGTGCTGTACAGCAGGTCAGGTGGATTCTGGAACATCCAGAAGATCAGGAAGTATCCGCCCGAGGACACCTCTCCGATCTGTTGGACGACCGCCAGGTAGGTGGCGAAGAATCCGACGCCGATCGCCGCGACGTACATGAACGGCAGCACCATCCAGGCGGCGAGCAGGCGCGTCGCGCAGAGGAAGCTGAGCGAGCTGATGCCCATCACCTCGAGCGCGTCGATCTCGTCGGAGATCCGCATCGCGCCGATCTCGGCGACGAGGCCGGTGCCGACCTTCGCGGCCATCATGTAGCCGAAGGCGTAGGGCAGCACCTCGCGCAGGTCGCACCAGGCGCCGAACCAGCCGGCGTAGGCTGGCGCGCCGATCGCCCGGTTGAAGTAGGCGGCCTCGATGCCGCAGGTGAGCCCGAGGATGAACGCCAGGCCCCAGATGACCACCGCCGAGCCGAGGATCAGGATGCCGGCCTGGCGCAGCGTCTCGCCGAAGAAGCGCAGGGCGCGCCCCTCGAAGACCTCGCGAACGACGCGCCAGCAGAACTTGGCGATGTCACCGAAGGAGGCGATCCAGTCGCGCGGGACGTCGAGCCAGGAGCCGCCCATCACTTGATCACCGATATCTCGGGATGTGTGGCGAGCAGGACCTGCGTGAAGACGTAGTTGAACGCGAAGATCCCGAGGAACTCGATCACCACGCCTTGGTTGACGGCTCTGCCGACTCCCTCGGCGCCGCCGGAGGCGGTCATCCCCTTGTAACAGGAGACGATCGCGATGATCGCCCCGAATAGTGTCGTTTTCAACACAGATCCCCACAGATCCGTGGTGGTGGCGTTACTCAGGAGGGTGGCGAAGAACGGCCCGAGCGGCGCGTCGAAGGTGAGCGTCGCGAGCACGCCGCCAAAGATCCCGAAGATGATCGCGAAGACGTTGAACAGCCCCGTGATGGTCATCAGCGCCAGGAACCGTGGGACGACGAGGTTCTTGATCGGGTCGACGCCGAGGACCTGCAGGGCGTCGAGCTCCTCGCGGATCTTGCGCGCGCCGAGGTCGGCTGTGATCGCCGTGCCGCCGACGCCGGCGACGACGATCGCCGTCACGTTCGGCGCGAACTCGCGGATCGAGGCGAGTACGAAGAACCCCCCGAGACGGTCGACCGCACCGAAGATCACCAGTGCGTTGCCGGCCTGCAAGCCCGGCGCGCCGTAGCCGAGCGCGACGGTCGAGATCAGCAGCGGAAGCCAGCAGAGCTTCAGCATGAACAGGAACTGCTGCACGAACTCGGTGCCGTAGGGAAACGGCGGGCGGATCGCCGACAAGAGCGTCTTGCCGGTGAGGATCATCATGTCGCCGACCTGCTCCAGCAGGTTCTTGGTGGGCAGGAATGCCCGGTCGGCTGCAGCTCGGACCACTGATGCTCCTCCGGTTTCGGAATTCCCCCGGCCCCGGTGCCTTGGAAACCCCTGTGGCGCCGAACACTACGCCATCCCGAGAAGGCTGCCAACAGGGAACCTTCGTGCCAGCGGGCACAGCCGAGAACTGCGCCGAGCGGCCTCGTGCCCGTGCTATGTTCACCACGCTTTGACGCGGAGGAGAGCCCATGCGGTGCTTGCCGGAGCGTGTGCCCTACTGGTGGCCATCGCCGCCGGTTGCGGCGGTGGCGAGCGCCAAGACGCCAACGAGCCGGAGGGTTCCTTCGAGGTCGAGGTCGTCGACGCGAGCTTCCCCGAGCGCCAGCGTTTGGCGCAGACCTCGGATCTGGCGATCACCGTCCGCAACGATGCCGACGAGACGATCCCCGACGTCGCGGTCACGCTGCGCGGCCTGACCGAGCGCAGCGAGAACGCGAACCTCTCCGATCCCAACCGGCCGGTGTTCGTGATCAACGGCCGTCCGGCGGAGATCGGCGGCTACCAGGAGGTCAAGCTCGACGCGCCCGACGGAGGGCCGACGGCGCTGGTCGACACCTGGACGCTCGGCGAGCTCGAGCCCGGCGACGAGAAGACCTTCCGCTGGCGGGTGACGCCGGTCCGTCCCGGCCCGTACGAGGTCACCTACGCGGTCGCCGCCGGCCTCGACGGCAACGCGAAGGCGGTCACCGTCGGCGGCGGCCCCCCGCGCGGCGCCTTCCAGGGCACCGTCACCGCCGCGGCGCCCCAGACCCGTGTCGCCGACGACGGCCGCGGCGTCGTCACCCCTGCGCCCTAGCCGGGCCCACCCCTCGCCGGACCCCTTCCCCGCTCGATGAGTAATCGTGCAGTCTAGGGCCGAAGAACTCCTCATCGAGCAGGAAAGGGGGGCACGTCGCGGCGCGGTCGTCCCCTTCAAAGGCATGGCACCATCGGCCGGGCAGGGAGAGACGGGCGCGCTATGGACGCTCGTGCGGCGCCAGCACGGAGCGGTCACGCGCGCGCAGCTGCTCGAGCTGGGCTTCGCCCGCGGCGCGATCGCCCACCGGCTGGAGAGCGGCCGCCTACACCGCGTCCACAACGGCGTCTATTCCGTCGGCCGACCGGACCTCTCACGCGCGGGGCGCTGGATGGCGGGCGTGCTGGGCTGCGGCCCGGGCGCGCTGCTCTCGCACCGCAGCGCAGCCGCGCTCTACGGACTGCTCGACGACCGCGAAGGCCCGATCGAGGTGACCGTCTCCCCCACGACGGTGCGCAGGAGGCCAGGACTCGAGATCTATCGCCGCGCGGTCGCCCCCTTCGAGCGCGCCGTGGTGGACGGCATCGCGGTCACCGCGGTGACGCGCACCCTCCTCGATGTCGCGCCACTCGTGGGCCCGCGCCGGCTCGAGGCGGCCATCAACGCGGCGGACAAGCACGGCCTCACGGACCCCGAGCGGCTGAGAACGGACCTCGCGGCCCATGCCGGTCGGCGCGGGGTGGTGCCGCTACGCCGCGTGCTGGACCGCCACACCTTCACCCTCACGGCCTCCGAGCTCGAGCGTCGCTTCCTGCCGATCGCGCGACGCGTGGGACTCGAGCGCCCCGAGACCGGCGTCCACCTCAACGGCTTCGAGGTCGACTTCCTCTGGCGCGACATTGGGCTCGTCGTCGAGACCGACGGCCTGCGCTACCACCGCACACCGGCCACCCAGACGCGCGACCGCCTGCGTGACCAGGTCCATACCGCCGCCGGCCTGACCCCGCTGCGCTTCACCCACGCCCAGGTCCGCTACGACCCCCGCCACGTCCAGCAGACCCTGGCGACCGTCGCCCGCCGCCTCGCCCGTAGGCTCGATGAGTAATCGTGCAGTCTAGGGCCGAGGAATTCCTCATCGAGCGTTCGGGGCGTGGCCTTCGCGCGGCTCGTAGCCGGGGCACTCGACGACCGGGATCCGCGGGTACTTCGGGAACCGCTCGTCGGTCTTCGACCGGTCGCAGAGGCTGAACACGCTCCCCCGCGTGTTGCGCACCACCCGCTGGTGGCGGCAGGAGTCGCACAGCCCGATCCGCACTCCCCCAGTATCCCGCCCTCCCCAACGACGAGAGCCCCGCCGAAGCGGGGCTCTCGAGGACGCCGGAATGCGACCCACCATCCACGCCCCAGCGGCGCGAGAGGCGAGCAGTCCAAGGACGCAGGGGGCCGTGGCGGGCGCCAGCCCGCGAGGCCCCCGAGGACGCCGGAATGCGACGCCTATCGCGCCGCTGGTTACTTGATGAAGAGCATCTCCTCGTACTTGGGGAGCGGCCAGATGTCGTCGGCGACGACCTTCTCCAGCTTGTCGGCGGCGGCGCGGACTCGGTCCATCGCGGCGAGCTGGTTGTCGCGGGCGTAGATGGCGAGGTCGATGCCCTCCATCCCGTCCGGGTAGGCGTTGGCCTCGGCGAGCTCGCCGATCGCCGCGACGAGCTCTTCGGCGAGCGTGCGGACCTCGCCCTCGAGGATGTCGAAGTCGGCGTCGTCGAGCAGCGCGAGGTGGCGCAGCGCGGCCGGCAGGATCATCGTCCGGGCCATCGACTCGGTGGTCTCGGCCTCGATGTTCGCGCGGGTGGAGTACTGCTCGGTCCACACCTCGAAGCGCGACTCCAGCTCCCGCTTGGAGAGCACGTCGTAGCGCTCGAAGGCGGTGATCGTGTCCGGCGCGAGCACCTCGGGCAGCGCGTCGGGCGTCGTGCGGAGGTTCTTGAGCCCTCGCTCCTCGGCCTCGGCGTGCCACTCGTCGGAGTAGTTGTCGCCGCCGAAGCAGACCTGCCTGTTGGCGCTGTAGGCGTCCTTGACGACCGCGGTGACCGCCTCGGCGAGATCTCCGCCGCCGGACAGCTTGCCCTCGAGCGCCTCGGACAGCTCGTCGATCGCCTCGGCGGCGATCGTGTTGAGCACCGTGTTCGGGAACGCCAGCGACATGCTCGATCCCAGCGCGCGGAACTCGAACTTGTTGCCGGTGAAGGCGAACGGCGAGGTCCGGTTGCGGTCGCCGCCGTCCTTGGGCAGCGCCGGCAGGACAGGCGTCCCGAGGCCGAGGAACGAGCCCGGGGTGTGCGGGTCCCCCTCGCCCGAGGCGATCGCCTCGAAGACCTTCTCCAGCTCCGCGCCGAGGAAGACCGAGATGATCGCCGGCGGCGCCTCGTTGGCGCCGAGACGGTGGTCCTGGCCGATGTTGGCCACCGATGCCCGCAGCAGGCCCTGGTGCTTGTTGACGGCCTGGATGACGGCCGCGCAGAAGAACAGGAAGTTCAGGTTGTCCGCCGGCGTGTCGCCCGGGTCGAGCAGGTTGACGCCGGTGTCGGTGCCCATCGACCAGTTGTTGTGCTTGCCCGAGCCGTTGACGCCCGCGAAGGGCTTCTCGTGCAGCAGGCAGATCAGGCCGTACTTGCGCGCGATCTTCGGCAGCACCTGCATCGTCAGCTGCTGGTGGTCGGAGCCGACGTTCGAGTTCTCGAACATCGGGGCGATCTCGTACTGGCCGGGGGCGACCTCGTTGTGGCGGGTCTTGATCGGCACGCCGAGCCTGGCCAGCTCGCGCTCGGAGTCCATCATGAACGCGAGCACGCGCTCGGGGATCGAGCCGAAGTAGTGGTCGTCGAGCTCGTGGCCCTTCGGCGGCTTGGCGCCGAACAGAGTGCGGCCGGTGTTGATCAGGTCGGGCCGCTCGAAGAAGTACTGCTCGTCGACGAGGAAGTACTCCTGCTCGGGGCCGACGGTCGTGAAGACCCGCTCGGAGGACTCCTCGCCGAGCAGCTTCAGCGCCCGCACCGCCGAGCGCGACAGCGCGTCCATCGAGCGCAGCAGCGGGATCTTGGCGTCGAGCGCCTCGCCGGTCCAGGACGCGAACGCGGTCGGGATGCAGAGCAGCGTCCCGTTCGGGTTCTCGAGGATGAAGGCTGGGCTGGTCGGGTCCCAGGCGGTGTAGCCGCGCGCCTCGAAGGTGGCGCGCACGCCACCGGTCGGGAACGACGACGCGTCGGGCTCGCCCTGGATCAGCTCCTTGCCGGAGAACTCGGCGAGCGCGGTTCCCTCACCGGCCGGGTTGAAGAACGAGTCGTGCTTCTCAGCCGTCAGCCCGGTCAGCGGCTGGAACATGTGGGTGTAGTGGGTGGCGCCCTTCTCGAGCGCCCAGTCCTTCATCGCCGCGGCGACCGCGTCGGCGAGCGACGAGTCGAGCGCCTCGCCCTTCTCGAGCGTGCGCTGGAGGCGCTTGAAGACGTCCTTGGGCAGACGCTGGCGCTGTACTGGGACGGAGAAGACGTTCTCGCCGAACGGGTTGTTGGCGGGATGCGACATGTCGACCGTTCCGAGCGCGCCTCCGTTGGGGCTCCACTGGGCGGCGGTGACGTTCTGCGAGCGAATCCTGGGCATGGTGAGTTCGGGGCCTCCTACGGGGGATGGTCGTGCGGACTGTAGCCCTCGCTCCCCTCAGGGCGTTTGTCCATGTGTACAAAGGGGATGGGCCGGAGCTTCGCCCGGCGGGCGCACCCCCGTGCGCGCCCGCCGGGTCTTGGCGAAGCTCCCGGCGTGGATGGGAGAGGGAGCTATGTCCCCGCCGGGATCTCCTCCGAGCCGTGGGCCTGCAGGACCAGATCTCCGTCCTCACCGGTGCGGATGCGGATCGCATCCTCCACCGGCAGGATGAAGATCTTGCCGTCCCCGACCTGGCCCGTGCGGGCGTGCTTGAGGATGACCTCAGTGATCACGCCCACGTCTTGGGTCTCGACCACGATCTCCAACTTGAGCTTCGGTCGCAGGTGGATGGTCATCTCCGAGCCGCGGTAGTGCTCGGTGATGCCCTTCTGCCTGCCCGAGCCCTTGTACTCCGCGATGGAGAGGCTCGGAAAGCCCTTGTCGAGCAGCTCGGACCTGATCGGCTCGAACGCCTCGTGGCGGATGAACGCCTCGATCTTTTTCATCTGTCTGCCAGTCCTTTCTCAGTCGGAAGCCGTCATGGAGCTGGCAGTGGCCGGCACCGGTGGCGCACCGAGCCCGGCCGTCCCGGGCAGGCCGGTCGAGTACTCCGGCTGCGGGATGAACTGCTCGGGGTATCCGTACATCCCGTGCGAGGAGATGTCCAGTCCGGCCTCCTCCTCGTCGTCGTCGACCCGCAGACCCATCGTCGCCTTGATGATGGCGAAGGTGATGTAGGAGAGGACGAAGACCACCACGAAGGTGAGCACCACGGCAAGCCCCTGGACGGCGAGCTGGCCGAGCGTGCTGCTGAACGTGGCGTCGCCGAAGATGCCGTACCAGACGCCGGCTCCGGCGCCGTCGACGATCAGCCGCGGCGAGGCGAACACGCCGACCGCGAGGGTGCCCCAGATGCCGGCCAGACCGTGCGCGGAGAGCGCGCCGACCGGGTCGTCGAGCTTCAGCTTCTCGAACATCAGGACGCCGTAGACGACGACCACACCGGCGATCAGGCCGATGATCGGCGCCGCCCAGTACTCGACGAAGCCCGCCGGGGCGGTGATGCCGACCAGACCGGCGATCGCGCCGTTGGCCGCCATGCCGACGTCGAGCGACTTCGTCTTGAAGTACACGGCGATGCTGGCGCCGATGACGCCGGCCGCCGCCGCGAGCTGGGTGTTCAGCATGACCTCGCCGAAGAAGGCGTCGGCGGTGCCGAAGGTCGAGCCGCCGTTGAAGCCGAACCAGCCGATCCAGAGGATGATCACGCCGAGGCCGACGAGCGGCATCGAGTGGCCGGGAATCGCCCGCGGCTTGCCGTCCGGGCCGTACTTGCCCTTGCGAGCGCCGAGCAGGATCAGCGCCGCGAGGCCGCCGACCGCGCCGGTGAGGTGGACCACCGAGGAGCCGGCGAAGTCCATCACTGGCTTGCCACCGATGTCCGACAGCAGGCCCCCGCCCCAAACGGCGTGGGCGATCAGCGGGTAGATGACCGCGCCGAAGACGATCGCGTAGATGACGTAGGCGCCGAACTTGATCCGCTCGAGCGTGGTGCCCCACACGATCGCCAGCGAGACGGCGGCGAAGGCGAGCCCGAACAGCATCAGCATCGCGTCGCTGCCGGCGACCACCGTCGCGTCCTCGCCCGAGCCGATCGTCTGGCCGAAGTGGAAGAAGAAGCCGTCGTTGCCGAAGAAGTCGTTGCCGAAGCCGCTGATCCCGTAGCCGACCGCCCACCAGGCGATCGTGATCACAGCCAGGTTGACGAAGATCTTCGCCACCCCCGTGCCGGCGTTCTTCTGCCTCGAGAAGCCGATCTCGAGGAACATGAAGCCCGCCTGCATGAGGAAGACGAGGATGCAGGCGATCGCCACCCAGACCATGTCCAGCTCGAGCGCCTTCGCCTCGAGCGTCTCGGCGACGCCCTGCGCGGACGCCGCCGCGGGTAGGAGAAGGGCCGCGAGCGCCGCCATCAAGACGGCCAGCGCGCCGGTCCTCAGGAACCTTGATCTCATCGTGTGAGGCTCTCCTTTGGCCGGCGGCTCACACGCCGCCGGATCGGGGGAAATCTGACCTCACGAACCTAGGCGCGACCCCGCCAGGGGTCTTTGTACACGTGTCGAAGATTTGGAAGGCGGCCTTCTCCCGCCTGTAGCCGCCTGTCCGTCCGTCACAATGTCGCGCGCACGGGGGGGCCGGCGATTACCCCGTTGCGCGAGTAGACCCCTGTGACCTTCCCCACGATCGAGTTCGCGGCCTTCTTCACGGTCGTCCTGTTCCTGTCGTGGCTGCTGATGCCCCACCCCCGCCTGTGGCGGCCGTTCATGCTGGTCGCCAGCTACGTCTTCTACGGCTGGCTGGACTGGCGCTGGGTGCTGCTGCTGATCGGCTCGACCGTCGTCAACACCGTCTTCGCCAATGCGGTCGCCCGCAGCGAAGACCCTGTGGTCCGCAAGCGGATCGTCGCGATCGCGGTCGCCGCCAACCTGACCCTGCTGGGAATCTTCAAGTACCTCGGCTTCTTCGCCGACTCCGTCGACGACGCGCTCAGCTCGGTCGGGCTGGGCTCGCCGCTGCCGGTGCTGTCGGTGATCCTGCCGATCGGCATCTCGTTCTTCACCTTCCAGTCGATCTCCTACGTGATCGACGTCTACCGCCGCGACGAGCGGCCGGTGCCGCTGGTCGAGTTCGCGGTGCTGCAGGCCTTCTTCCCGCACATCGTCGCCGGGCCGATCGTCCGCGTCGGGGAGTTCGTGCCGCAGCTGCGCGCGCCGCGCGACCCGCGCAAGGTGCTCGCTGGCCCGGGCCTGTTCCTGATCGCCGGCGGCCTGCTGAAGAAGACGGTCGTCGCCGACGAGCTGGCCCGGAGGATCGTCGACCCGGTCTTCGACGACCCCGGGGCCCACTCGGGGCTCGAGGTGCTGATGGCGATGTACGGGTTCGCCGCCCAGATCTACTGCGACTTCTCCGGCTACACCGACATGGCGATCGGCCTCGCGCTGCTGCTCGGCTTCCGCCTGCCCCAGAACTTCGACCGGCCTTACCTCGCGACCAGTCTGCGGCTGTTCTGGCACGGCTGGCACATGACCCTCTCGCGCTGGCTGCGCGACTACCTCTACATCCCGCTCGGCGGCAACCGCAAGGGCCCACGCCGCACCTACGTCAACCTGATGCTGACGATGCTGCTCGGCGGCCTCTGGCACGGCGCGGCGTGGACGTTCCTGATCTGGGGAGCGATCCACGGCGGCGCGCTGGCCGGCGAGCGCTACCTCGCCGCCCGGTTCCCCAAGCTCCACCTGCCACGCTGGGTGGCGTGGCTGATCACCTTCAACATCGTCTGCGTGGCGTGGGTCTTCTTCCGCTCTCCCGATCTGTCGACGGCGTTCGGGATCCTCGGCGGTCTCGGACTGTCGGGGCCATCGCCGCTGGTGACCCCGCTGATCGTGCTGCTGACCTTCGGCGCGGTCGCGATCCAGGCGATCCCGCGCGACCTCTGGCGGCGGGCCGAGGGCTGGTTCGTCGCCCGGCCGGCGGTCGCCCAGGGGATCGCCCTCGGCGCGCTCGTGGTGATCGCCGACGCCGCGGTCGGCCAGCAGGGCGTGGCCCCGTTCATCTACTTCCAGTTCTGACATGGACGAGCGAGAGCACAGGCGCGAGCAGCTGAGCGACCACCAGCCGATCGGCGGTCAGCCCAACGTCGACGATCCCGCCCACCCGGGGATCGGCGACCCGGCCGACCCGCGGCTGACGCTGCCCGCCGGCAAGGTCCTGCTGGTGGTGGTGATCGCCGTGCTGATCGCGGCGATCTTCAACGCCGAGGCGATGGTCCGCGCCGGCGAGGGAATGAAGCCGGGCACCACGCGCGACGTCGTGCTGTCGGTCTCGCGCCCGCTCGCCGACGTGACCGGCTTCCTCCAGCTGCACCGCCCGCGCCAGGGGTTCGACCTCGTCTTCGGCCAGGAGAGCAAGACCGCGTCGGGGACCGAGCTGGAGACCGGCTCGGCGGCGATCCTCGAGCGCAAGCCCAAGCCCAAGCCGCAGAAGCCGGACTGGCCCCAGCCAACGCCGCAGCGGCCGCTGGAGGTGTTCGTCACCGGCGACTCGGAGGCCGACCTGGTCGGCCTCGGACTGGTCGACCTCAACTCCAAGGGGCTGATGAAGATCGACACGGTCGCCCGCAACGGGACGGCGCTGACCAATCCCGGCTTCTTCAACTGGGAGGTCAACGCCGAGCAGGAGATGGCGGCCCGCGACCCTGGCGCGGTGGTGATGCTGATCGGCGCCAACGACGGCTTCAACGTCGAGGTCGACGGCGAGCTGCACCCGCCCGGGACGCCGGAGTGGGAGACCGAGTTCGCCCGCCGCGTGGCGGTCGTGCTCGAGACGCTCACCGGCGGCGGCGAGCGGCCGGTCTACTGGGTTCCGCCACCGACCGCGCGCGACGAGAACTACAACGAGATCTACCGCTCCCAGAACGCTGCGGTGAAGCGCGCGGTCGAATCGGTCGAGGGCGCGCGCTACGTCGACATCTTCAACACGATCAACAACGGCCGCTACTCAGACCAGATCGAGCTGGACGGGCGCAAGGTCCTCGGCCGCCAGTCCGACGGAATCCACTTCAACCGCGACGGCGCAAAGGTCCCGTCGCGGATGATCCTCGACGCGATGGCGGAGGACTTCCCGGCGCTCGAGGGCGAGACCGGACCGTCGATCGAGCCGCCCACCGACGGCCCCGAGCAACTCGGCGCCGGCGGCTGACTAGGCCGTCGCCTCGTCCGCCGCGCGCTGCTCGGCCTCGGCCTCGACGGCGCCGTCGCGGGCCTCGTCCTCGGGCGGCAGGTCGCCGCCGCGCTCGGTGCCGGCGATCAGCTCGTCGGGCGCCTGGCGCTCGGGGATGAAGCCGGACTTCATGCCGAAGTAGACGGCCTGGGGATGGTGGGCGACGATCGCGACCGTCGACTGCTCGGGCATCACCGCGAAGCCGTCGGAGAGGTACATGCCGATCTGCTCGAGGTCGAGCAGCCGCCAGACCTTCTCGTGCTCGGACTGGTCCGGGCAGGCCGGGTAGCCCCACGAGTAGCGCCGGCCCTGGTCGAGCTCGATCCCCAGCGCGCGGCGCGCCTCGGCGTGGCTCCACTCGGCCAGCCCCTCGGCCGCCTGGACGGCGAGGCCGTGGACGAACAGCTGCTCGGAGAACTCGCCCGCGGCCTCCAGCTCGGCGAGCCGGTCGGTCGACTTCGGCCCGACCGTGACGCCCTGGAGGGCGACGACATCACGCTCGCCGGAGTCCAGCGGACGGTAGAAGTCGGCCAGGCAGATGCGGTCGTGGCGCGGCTGGCGCGGGAAGGAGAGCCGCTCGATCTCGCGGTCGTGGTCGTCGGGGTCGAAGATCACCAGCTCGTTGCCGTCGCTGTTGCAGGGGAAGTACGCCACGCGCACGCGGGGGTCGAGATAGTCCTGCTCGCGCCACATCCGCTCGAGCTTCGGACGGAAGCCCTCCTCGCCGTCGTGGCCCTCGACGATCTGGCGCCACTCCTCCCCCTTCTTGCCGCGCCCGCCCCAGTGCAGCTTGAAGAGCACGTGGCGGTCGAGGTACGGGAAGACCTCCTCGAACGGGACGTCGACCTCGCGCACGCCCCAGAACGGCGGCGTCGGAATCGGCGTGTCGGTGCGCGTCTTGGAGCGCACGCTGTCATCGGTGACCGGTGGCGAGTCGTCGACGACGACCGGCTTCTCACGCAGCGCCTTGGCCTCGCCCCGCGCCTTCTCGACGAGCGCAGCGCGGGCGTCGGCGTCGACCAGCGCGTCCATCGTGTCGAGCCCCTGGAAGGCGTCCTTGCAGTAGAAGACACCGGGGTCGTAGACGTCGTCGGAGTCGCGGCCGCCCGGATAGAGGATCCGCCGGCCGAAGTCGCGGTTGATCGCCGCGCCACCGACCAGCACCGGGAAGTCGAGCCCGCGCGAGTGCAGCTCCTGGACGCAGATCGGCATCTGCTTCGAGGTCGAGACCAGCAGCGCCGAGAGGCCGATCGCGTCGGCGTCGTTCTCCACCGCAGCCTCGATGATCGCGTCGACGGGAACCTGCTTGCCGAGGTCGATCACGGTGTAGCCGTTGTTGGTCAGGATCGTGTTGACCAGTGACTTGCCGATGTCATGGACGTCGCCGAAGACGGTCGCGATCACGACCTTGCCCTTGGTGTGGCCGTCCATCCGCTCGAGGTAGTTCTCGAGCTGCGCCACGGCGCGCTTCATGACCTCGGCCGACTGGAGCACGAACGGCAGGATCAGCTCGCCGGCGCCGAACTTGTCGCCGACCTCCTTCATCGCCGGCAGCAGCACCTGGTTGAGCGTTGGGACGGCGCCGATCTTCTCGACCGACTTGTCGATCTGAGCCTCGACGCCGTCGCGCTTGCGGCGCAGGATGTGCCAGTGCAGCGCCTCCTCGGGCTCCATTCCGGCGGTCGGGTCGGCGACCTCGGCCTCGGCGTCGTCGCCCTTGGACTCGTAGTGGCCGATGAACCGCTCGAGCGCGTCCTCGCGCCGGTTGAAGACGAGGTCGTCGACCAGCTCGCGCTCTTCGTCGGGGATCTCGCCATAGGGCGTGATGTGGTTGGGGTTGACCATCGCCAGGTCGAGGCCGGCGTCGACGCAGTGGTGCAGGAAGACCGAGTTCAGCGCCGCGCGGGCGTGCGGCGACACGCCGAAGGAGACGTTCGAGACGCCGAGCGACGTCTTGACCTCGGGCAGCTCGGCCTTGAGCAGGCGGATGCCCTCGATCGTCTCGACCGCAGAGGGCCGCCACTCCTCGTCGCCGGTCGTCAGCGTGAAGGTCAGCAGGTCGAAGATCAGCAGCTCTGGATCGAGGCCGTGCTCGTCGCAGGCCAGCTCCTTGATCCGCTTGGCGATCTCCAGCTTGCGCTCGCGCGTCTTGGCCATCCCGACCTCGTCGATCGTCAGCGCGATCACAGCCGCCCCGTGGGCGATCGCGAGCGGCACGACGCGGTCGAGCTTGTCGCGACCGGCCTCGAGGTTGACCGAGTTGACGATCGCCCGGCCGGGGATCTGCTCGAGCGCCTCCTCGATCACGTCGGGCTCGGTCGAGTCGACCTGGATCGGCGCCGGCTGGGTCAGCGACACCCGCTCGGCGACGCGGCGCATCTGCTCGCCCTCGTCGTCGGTCCGCTCGGTCAGCGCGACGCAGAGGTCGAGGACGTGCGCGCCACCCTCGACCTGATCCTCGGCGACCTGGACGAGGCCGTCGTAGTCGTCGGCGAGCAGCAGCTCCTTGGCCTTGCGCGACCCCTGCGAGTTGACCCGCTCGCCGACGAGTGTCGGGCGCGGCTCCTGGACCAGCGGTGTCGCGGTCATCATGCTCGAGACCTGCGGCGGTCCGGGCGCCGGGCGCTCGCCGACCGGCCTGCCGGCGACCTTCTCGGCGATCGCCCGGAGGTGGTCGGGCGTGGTGCCGCAGCAGCCGCCGACGATGCCGACGCCGTAGCGCTCGACGAACTCCAGCAGCGTCTTGGAGAGCGGCTCGGGCTCCTCGGGGAAGATCGTCTCGCCGTCGGGCCCCTGGAGCGGCAGCCCGGCGTTGGGGATGCAGTGCACCGGCAGCGGGCTGTGCTCGCCGAGGAAGCGGATCGCGTCGCGCATGTCCTCGGGACCGGTCGAGCAGTTGAGCCCGATCACCTGCACGTCGAGCGCGGTGAGCGTCGTCAGGACGGCCTGGATGTCGGTGCCCAGCAGCATCTTGCCACCGTTGGGCAACAGCGAGACCGAGCACTGGATCGGCAACGTGCGCCCGGTGGTGCGAAACGCCTCGCGGGCGCCGAAGATCGCCGCCTTGACCTCGAGGATGTCCTGGGCGGTCTCGACGATCAGCAGGTCGGCCCCACCCTGGATGAGGCCCTCCGACTGCTCCTGGAAGACCTCGACGAGATCGCCGAAGCGGATGTCGCCGAGCGTCGGGTCGTCGGAGGCGGGCAGGAACCCCGTCGGGCCGATCGAGCCGGCGACGAAGCGATCCTCGCCGACCGCCTTGCGGGCGATCTCGGCGGCGCGCTGGTTGATCTCGACGGTGTGGTCGGCCAGGCCCCACTCGCCGAGCTTGATCCGGCTCGCCTGGAAGGTGTCGGTCTCGACGACCTCGGCCCCCGCCTCGGCCATCGAGCTGTGGACGCCCTCGATGACGTCGGGGCGGTTGAGCACGAGCGCCTCGTGGCACTTGCCCTGCAGGCCCCCGTAGTCCTCTTGGGTGAGGTCGAACTGCTCGAGCGTGGCGCCCATCCCGCCGTCGAATACGACGACGCGCTCACGGATGGCCTGGAGGTAGTCGCGCGGCATGGCAAGCCAGGCTATCGAAGTGCGGCCAACCTTGACATGGTTGTGTGAAGGTTGGTCAGGCGCGGCGGTACAGCCAGGTCGTCAAAGGCGCGAAGATCGCCGTCAACGCAGCCGCCTCGCCGAGCACGAGCGCGATCTCGCCCCCGGTCGCGTCGCCCTCCATCAGCCCGCGCGCCGCGGTGATCAGGTGGCTGATCGGGTTGACGCCGACGAACCACTCCAGCGCCGCCGGCAGCGTCGAGGGCTCGACGAAGGCGTTGCTGAGGAAGGTCAACGGGAAGAGCAGCATGAAGCCCGTGTTCATCACCGCGTTGGGTGCCCGCATCACCAGTCCGAGCGTCATGAACGCCCACGAGAGCGCGAACGCGAAGACGATCACCAGCGCGATCGCCCCGGCCACCCCGGCCGGGCCGGCCTGCGGCCGGTAGCCGAGGACCAGCCCGAGCGCGACGATCACCAGGCCGGCGACCAGGTAGCGGGCGGCGTCGCCGAGCAGCGCGCCGACCAGCGGCGCCGGCGACCAGATCGGCAGCGAGCGGAAGCGGTCGACCACCCCCTTCGTCACGTCGGTGTTCAGCGTCACCCCGGAGTAGACGGTCGTGAAGAGCACCGACATCACCAGGATGCCGGGGAGGATGAACTCGAGATAAGCCCCGGTCGAGCCGGCGATCGCGCCACCGAACAGGTAGGTGAACATCAGCACGAACATCACCGGCGTGACCGTCACGTCGAGCAGCTGCTCGGGCACGTGCTTGATCTTCAGCAGCCCGCGCCAACCGAAGGTCAGCGCCATCGAGAGCGCGCTCGGACGCGGCGGGCGCTCGCCGGACGCCAGCGCGGCGTGGACCCCCTCGCCCAGCTCGGGCTCGGCGCGGCCGGAGTCGGTCCCGGTCTCGGCGGCGGTCATGCGGCCTCCTCTCGGTCGGCGGAGCTCTCGCCGACGGAATCCTCGGCCGGATGTCCGGTGAGCGCCATGAACACCTCGTCGAGGCTCGGCTGGCCGAGCGAGAAGTCGGCCACCTCGACGTCGGCGTCGGCCAGCGCGGCGAGCGCGGTGGCGGCGCGGCCCGCGTCGGCGACGGGCGCGGTCATCGCCGCCGGGTCGGCCTCGCGGATCACCTCGACCTCCAGCCGCTCGGCCAGCAGCCGCGCGGCGACGTCGCGCTGGGCGGAGTCGAGCAGCCGCACACGCAGCGCGCCGGAGCCGACCGACGCTTTCAGCTGGGCCGGGGTCCCCTCGGCGATCACCCGGCCGCGGTCGATCACCGCGATCCCCTCGGCGAGCTGGTCGGCCTCGTCGAGGTACTGGGTGCACAGCAGCACGGTCGTGCCGTCGCCGACGAGCGCCCGAACGATGTCCCAGACCTGGCTGCGCGAGCGTGGATCGAGCCCCGTCGTCGGCTCGTCGAGGAAGATCAGCTGCGGCGTCACGACGATGCTCGCGGCGATGTCGAGCCGGCGGCGCATCCCGCCCGAGTAGTTCTTGACCTGGCGCGACGCGGCGTCGGCGAGCCCGAAGGCGTCGAGCAGGTCGCCTGCCCGCGAGCGTGCGCGGGCGCGCGAGTAGCCAAGCAGGCGGCCGATCAGGATCAGGTTCTCCTGCCCGGTGAGATCCTCGTCCACGGAGGCCAGCTGCCCGGTCAGGCTGACCACCGACCGGACCGCGTCGGCAGCCTCGACGACGTCGTGGCCGAGCACGCGCGCCGAGCCGCCGTCGGGGCGCAGCAACGTCGCCAGCATCTTGATCGTCGTCGTCTTCCCGGCGCCGTTGGGGCCGAGGATGCCGTACACGGTGCCCGGCCGCACCGCCAAGTCGACGCCGTCGACCGCGCGCACGTCACCGAACTCCTTGACGAGGCCGCTCGCCTCGATTGCCAGTCCCACGTCAGTCACCAATCCACCTCGCTGTCGGGCGCCGTCATCGTTGCGCCGCCCAGTCTGCCGCTTCAACCACGCTTGAAGTCAAGCGCGGGCCTACACCTCGACGCCGCCGCGGACCGCGCGCAGCTCGACCGGAGCCGCGTGCAGCGCGCGCAGGCGCAGGTCGCGCCAGGTCATGCCCTCGCGCAACAGCGCCGGCATGCCCATCGCGAACGCGGTCGCGATCTCCACCGCCTGCAGGATGATCCCGTAGGCGAGCGCGTCGGTCTTGCCGACGCCGTAGGCCGACAGCACCGCGACGCAGGCCGCCTGGAAGACGCCGAGGTTCGACGGCGTGACCGGCAGCGCCGCGGTCACGTTGACCGCGAACAGCACCGCCGCGGCCGCCCCCACGCCCGCCTGGCCGTCGAGCCCGAGCGCGACGAGCAGCAGGTAGCAGGCCAGCCACTGGATCGCCCATGCGGAGAGCTGCGTGACGGCCGCCCAGACGCCGAGCCGCGGCTGGCGGAAGACCTCGAGCCCGCGCCGCACCTGGACCATCGCCCCGCGCGCCGCGGCGACCGCCTGCTGGACGCGCTGGAACCGCGACGGCTTGCCGCGACGCAGCAGCGCCGGCGCGCCGATCACCAGCGCGAGCAGGATCACGGGCGCGATCGTCGCGATCACCAGCGCGTCCTCGCCGCCGCGGAAGATCCCGACCGTCGCGAACATCACCGAGCCGAGCACGATCAGGGCCAGGATGTTCAGCAGCGTCTGGGAGACCATCGAGCCGAGCACGACCGGGAAGCGGTCGCGCACTCGTCCGATCCGCCGGGACATGATCAGCGCGCGCGACGGCTCGCCGAGACGGGCCGGCAGCGTCGCCGACATCAGGACGCCGATCATCGTCGCCCGCGTCACGTCGCGGCGGCGGACCCGCACGCCGGGCAGCGCCGCGCGCAGGATCGCGTGCCAAGCCTCGGCGCGCACCAGCATCGAACTGCACATCAACGCAAAGGCCGCGAGCACCCACACCGGCGTCGCCGCGAGCATCGCGCGGCCGATCGCGTCGATCCCGATCCGGTCGAGCGCCAGCGCGGCGAGCGCGACCGCGCCGACCATGCCGGCGATCGTCGCTACCCGGCGTACCCTGCCCCAGCCCGACCGGCGCTCGCGCTCGGGCGGCTCGGGCTCGATCGATGCCAGCCGCCGTGGCGGCGGCGCCGGACGGCCCGAGGCGGGCGCGAGCCCGGCGCGCGCGGCGAGCGCCGCACGGCGGGTGGCCGGCCGCGGCAGCGCGGCCGCCTCCGCGTAGCACTCGGTGACCTCCTCGGCGACGTGGGCCCAGGAGAACCGCTCGGCGCGCTCGCGCGCCGCGGCGCCCAGCTCCAGCCGCCGCTCGCGGTCGAGCGCCAGCGCACGCAGCGCCTCGCCGAGCGCGACCGGGTCGGCGGGCGCCACCAACACGCTGTCGACCCCGTCGCGGGCGACGTCACGGTAGCCGGCGATGTCAGAGGCGACCACCGGCGTGCCGGCCGCGAAGGCCTCGGTGAGCACCATGCCGAAGCTCTCCCCCCCGAGCGCCGGCGCGACCAGCAGGTCGGCGCGGCCCAGCAGGCGGTGCTTGGCCTCGTCGTCGACGCGGCCGGCGACCTCGACGCCCTCGACGTCGAGCAGCAGCGGCTCGACCTCTTCGGCGGTCGCCCCGGCCACCGTCAGGCGCGCGGCGACCCCGGCGCCGCGCAGCGCCTCGAAGGCGCGCAGCAGCACCGGCAGGCCCTTGCGCGCCTCCGCGCGGCCGAGGAACAGCAGCTCCAGCTCGTCGCGTGGCAGCGACCGGTCGGTCGGGCGCGCCGCGGAGAGGTCGACGCCGTTGGGCACGACCCGGTACTCGCCGCCGTAGAAGCGCTCGGCGGTCCAGCGCGCGGCCTCCGAGACGGCGATCCGCACGCCGATCTTGTTGTAGAGCCGGCGCGCGGTCGCGACGTTCGCGGCCAGGCCGTTGGCGACCGCGCTGCGCGAGTAGGCGTGGAAGGTCGCCACCACCGGCGCCGGTGACAGCTCGGTGGCGAACCAGCTGACCATCGGCGCGTTCGGCTCGTGGACGTGGACGACGTCGAACTCCCGGACGCGCAGCTCACGGCGCACCGCGACGATCGAAGCCGGCGAGAGCGCCAGGTTCGACACCGCGCCGTTCATCGGCAGGCCGACCGTGCGGCCGAGCGGCACGAAGTTATCGGGCAGGGGCCGGCGCTCGGGGGCGGCTCCCCGATGGGCCACGCGCGCCAGACGGTCGTCGGGGTCGTGTGGAGCGAGGAGGCTGACCTCGTGGCCCTGCCTCGTCAGCTCCGTCGCCAGCGCCTCCGCGTGTCTTCCGACTCCGCCCGGGTACGTGTACGAGTACGGTGAAACCAGCCCGACGCGCACACCGCCCATCGTAGAGCACCCGTCCGGATGTGCCAGGCTGGGGAGCATGTCCGAGCGCAACTACCTGAAGTACACCTTCGTCAAGGTCGCGCCCGAGTGGCGGCGCCGCAGCGACGAGGAGCGTGCCCAGGACAAGCGCGAGTTCGCCGCCGCCTGCGGAGAGTTCGCCGCCGACCACTTCCTGCGCGCCTACTCGCTGGTGGGCACCCGCGGCGACTGCGACCTGATGGTCCGCGCCGTCGCACCCTCGCTGGACCCGATCCACGAGCTGCACGTCCTGCTCAACCAGGCCGGGCTGATGCGCTGGGCCGACATCTCCCACTCCTATCTGGCGCTCACCAAGGAGTCGGTCTACTCGGACGAGGCCCAGCCGACCGCCCCGCGGCCCGGCTCGGACCGGCGCTATTTCATCGTCTATCCGATGTGGAAGAAGCGCTCGTGGTACGCGCTGGCACCGGAGGAGCGGATGCGGATCATGCGCGGCCACATCGAGACCGGTAGGCGCTACCCGGGTATCGAGATCAACACCGCCTACTCATACGGGCTCGACGACCAGGAGTTCGTCGTCTCGTTCAACTCGGACCATCCCTCCGAGTTCCTCGACCTCGTGCAGGAGCTGCGATCGACCGAGTCGAGCTCCTACACCGAGTCCGAGACGCCGATCTTCACCTGCATCGGCGCGAGCGTCGAGCGGGCGCTCGACGCGCTCGACGGCACAGCGGTCACCGCCGTCGCCCCCCGGGACTGACGTCGCTCAAACGCGCGCGGCGCGCGCGGCCTCGACCATCTCGGCGATCCGCGTGAGCTTGATCCGCGGCCGGCCCGCCGGCTCGCCGGCGGCGGTCTCGCTGGCGTCGATCGCCTGCCAGCCGGCGTAGTCGACGAAGTCGGGCTGACGGTCTGCGACGAGCGCCTCGATCGCGGCGCGCGCGGGACGCCGCGGCTGGGGCAGCCGGCCCTCGCGGACGTCCTCGAGCAGATGCTCGACGGTCTCCTGGGCGTCGCGCTTGTTGGTGCCGATCACGCCCGACGGGCCGCGCTTGACCCAGCCGGCGACATAGAGGCCAGCGATCGCGTGCTGCTCGTGCGGGTCCACGACACGGCCCTCCTCGTTGGGGACCGTGCCCTTCCACTCGTCGAATGGCACGCCCTCGATCGGGACCCCGCGGTAGCCGATCGAGCGGAACACCAGCCCGACGTCGAGGGTCTCGTGACGGTCGGTGGCCTGGGCGCGGATCTGGCCCTCGCCGCCGTGCTCGAGCTCGTTGTGGACCAGCTCGAGCGACTCGACGCGGCCCTCGCCGTGGATCGCCACCGGCGAGGCCAGGAAGCGCAACGTGACGCGCTTGGGCTTTCCCTCCGGCTCGCGCGCCGCGAAGTCCTGCAGGATCTCGACGTTGCGCCGCGCGGTCAGCTCGCCGTCGGCCTCGATCGACCGTGCGCTGTGGCGGTCGAGCTCGAACGGCTCGACGATCACGTCGGCGTCGGTCAGCTCGCCCAGCTCGCGCAGCTCCGGGTTGGTGAACGCCGCCTGCGCCTGGCCACGGCGGCCGACGATCACGACCTCCTTGACGTTCGAGCCGGCGATCGCCTCGATCGCGTGGTCGGCCGTATCGGTCTCCTCCAGCTCGGCGCGCGGCAGCACGAGCATCCGTGCCACGTCCATCGCGACGTTGCCGTTGCCGATCACCGCCACCCGCTCGCACGAGAGGTCGAACTCGGCGTCGCAGTAGTCGGGGTGGCCGTTGTACCAGGCGACGAACTCGGTGGCGGCGTGGCTCCCCGGCAGATCCTCGCCCTCGATCCCGAGCTGGCGGTCGGCCGCGCAGCCGTAGGCGTAGACGATCGCGTGGTAGTGGTCGGTCAGCTCCTGATGGCTGATGTGGCGGCCGATCTCGACGTTGCCGAAGAAGCGGAACTGCTCCTTGGCCGCCGTCTTCTCGTAGACCCGCGTGACCGACTTGATCTTCGGATGGTCGGGCGCGACGCCGGCGCGGACCAGGCCGAACGGGGTGGGCAGCCGGTCGAACATGTCGACCTCGACGTGGAGGTCGGACTTGGCGAGCAGGTGGCCGGCGGAGTAGAAGCCGGCGGGGCCCGAGCCGACGACGGCGATGCGGAGCGGGTTGTCGAGCGTTCCAATTGCCATGCGGCGCGAGATGATGCCAGGAACATGGATCGTACGGCGGTCATCGACATGGGCTCGAACTCGTTCCGGATGGTGGTCTTCGAGCACGCGCCGGGCGGCTGGTGGCGGCTCGCCGACGAGATCCGCGAGCCCGTCCGGGTGAGCGCCGGCATGGGCGAGAGCGGCCTGCTCGGGCAGGCGCCGATCGAGCGCGCGGTCGCCACCGCGGCGGTCTTCGCGTCCTATCTGGAGGCCGCCGGCGGGCCGACGGTGGACGTCGTCGCGACCAGCGCGATCCGCGACGCGGCCAACCGCGACGATCTCCTGCAGGCGATCCGCGCCCGCACCGGGCTGGAGGTGCGGGTCATCTCCGGCGCGGAGGAGGCCTGGTACGGCTACCTCGCGATCGTCAACTCGACCACGCTCGCCGACGGCTTCGGCATCGACATCGGCGGCGGCAGCGTCCAGGTGATGCAGATCGGCGACCGACGGCTGCTGGAGGCCGAGTCCGTCCGGCTCGGCGCTGTCCGCGTCAGCGAGGAGTTCCTCCCCGACGAGCGCGCCAAGCCCAAGCAGCTGCGTGCCCTGCGCAACCACGTCGCCCGCACCCTCTCGGAGTTCGAGTGGTGGGCGGCGCCTGGCCGGTCGGAGGCGGGCTCACGCCCCAAGACCCCCGCGGCGCCGGCGCGGCTGGCGGCGATCGGCGGCACGGTGCGAAACCTGGCCAGCGCCGTGCAGAAGCGGATGGAGCTGCCCGACGTCGACGAGCAGGGGTTCGTGCTGGCGCGCGAGGCGCTCGAGGAGCTGATCGAGCTGCTGGCGCAGCTGCCCGCGTCCGAGCGCGGCACGGTGCGCGGCATCAAGCCCGACCGCGGCGACGTGATCCTCGGCGGGGCGGTCGTCACCGCCGCCGCGATGGAGCATGGCGGCTTCGACGAGGTCGAGGTCGTCGAGGCCGGCCTACGCGAGGGAGTCTTCTTCGAGCATCTGCTCGCGGGACGGACCCCGCCCCTGGTCGACGACGTGCGCCGGCGGTCGGTGCTGAACCTGGCCGAGCGCTTCCGCACCGACCCGCCCCACGTCGCGCACGTCGCCGACCTGTCCCTGCAGCTCTTCGACGGGCTCGCCGCGGCCGGCCTGCACGACCTCGGCGGCCCCGAGCGGGAGCTGCTCTGGGCCGCGGGGATGCTGCACGACGTCGGGATGACCGTCGACTACGACGACCACCACCGCCACTCCCACTACCTGATCGTCCACGCCGGCCTCGCCGGCTACAGCCCGCGCGAGGTCGACCTGATCGCACTGGTCGCCCGCTACCACCGCAAGGGCACCCCGGACGCCGGTGAGCTCGGCGCGATCGCCCGCGACGGCGACGGCGACCGGCTGCGGCTGCTCAGCGCCCTGATCCGCCTCGCCGAGCAGCTCGAGCGCAGCCGCGACCAGACCGTCGCGACGATCGCGGTCAGCGCGACGGCGGAGACGGTCGTGCTCGCCGCGGCGCCGCGACCCGGGACCGAGCCGACCGTCGCCGTCTGGGCCGCCGACCGGGCGACCGGCCTGCTGGCGGAGGCGCTCGGACAGCCGGTGGCGATCGTGTCGTCCGAGCAGCGCGCATAGGCTGTCGCCGATGCCGCATGTCGAGGGCAACGCCCGCCGCTGGTGGGTGCTCGGGGGCTCCTCGATCGGGCTCTTCGTCCTGATGCTCGACTCGACGGTCGTGGCGCTCGCGCTGGCCCCGATCCGCGCCGACCTTCACGCGAGCACCGCCGGGCTCCAGTGGGTGCAGAACGTCTACCTGCTGACGATCGCCGCGTTCGTGGTGACCTTCGGGCGCGCCGGCGACGTCTACGGCCGGCGGACCGTCTTCCAGCTCGGACTGGTCGCCTTCGGCCTCGGGTCGGTCGTATCGGCGACCGCCGGCTCGATCGAAGCGCTGGTCGCCGGGCGGGCGGTCCAGGGCCTCGGCGCCGCCGCCCTGCTCGCCCAGTCGCTGGCGCTGGTGACCAACGTCTTCGCGCCAGAGGACCGGGCGCGGGCGCTGGGGATCTGGGCCGCCGTATCGAGCCTCGCGCTCGCGCTCGGTCCGCTCGTCGGGGGCGCGGTGGTCGAGCTGGCGAGCTGGCGCTGGCTGTTCTGGGTCAACCTGCCGCTGGTGGCCGCCGGGATCGCGATCGTCGCGGCCGCGACGCCGCAGTCGCGCGACGAGAGCGCGCCGCGGCGCTTCGACGTGGCCGGCCTGGTAACCCTGACCGTGGGGCTGACGGGCGTCGTGGTCGCCCTCGTCCAGGTCAAGCAGTGGTCGACAGCGGCGACGGTCGCGACGCTCGCGCTCGGACTCGCCTCGCTCGCGGCCTTCGTGGCGGTCGAGCGGCGCTCCCCCGCGCCGATCGTCGACCTCAGCCTGTTTCGCAACGGCCCCTACTTCGGCGCGACCGCGGCTGCCTTCACGCTCGTCGGCTGCTTCTGGGCGGTGATGTTCTTCGTTCCCCAGTACCTGCAACTCGTGCTCGGGCGCTCGACGTTCGAGAGCGGTCTCGAGGTGCTGCCGGTGACAGCGCCGATGATTCTCTTCTCGGCGCTCGCCGGGAGACTGATCGCCCGCTTCGGGGCCGTGCTCTGATGACGGCCGGGATGACCTGCGCGGTCGCCGGGACGCTCCTGCTGACCCGCATCGACCCGACGACCGGATACGGCCTGCTGCTGCCGGGACTGCTGCTCTTCGGGATCGCGCTCGGCCTGGTCTACGCCCCGATGTCGGCGGCCGCGATGGCGGCGATGCCCGACGCCAAGGCGGGAATCGCGTCAGGCGTGCTGGCGATGAACCGCACCCTGGCGGGCGCGATCGTGCTCGCGCTCTCCGGCGCGCTGTTCCAGCACGTCGAGCTGGAGCAGCGTCCGGAGGTCGGCTTCAGCGCCGCGTTCGCCGACGCGCTCGCCGCGACCGGCTGGCTGCTCGCCGGCGTGCTGGCCGTCGGGACCGTGCTGACCTGGCGCTACGTCCGGTCCTCCGGCGGCGCTCCCCCGGTCGACGAGCACCGGCTCCATCACCGGCGCTTCCACCTCTGACAGCGGTCGCGCGGCCGCTCGAACCTCGATCGATCAGTCGAGCCGGTTCTCGAGCGGCACGCGGCCGTTGCCGACCGGCGCCTCCGAGCGAGCGGCCGCGTCGTCGGCCTGCTCGGGCTGCTCGGCGTTGAGCAGGTCGGCCAGCTCGCCCGACTCGTACATTTCGGTGACGATGTCGCAGCCGCCGACCAGCTCGCCGTCGACGAACAGCTGCGGGATCGTCGGCCAGCCCGACAGTCCCGACAGCTCCTCGCGGATGCGCTGGTCGGGCAGGATGTCGAGCGCCGCATAGCGGACGCCGAGCGCGTTGAGGCAGGCCGCGGTGCGAGCGGAGAAGCCGCACGCCGGCTGCTCGGGCGAGCCCTTCATGAAGAGCATCACCGGGTTCTCGGCGATCGCGTTCTCGATGAACTCGCGGATCTCGGTGTTGGTCATGTCGCTCCTCCGGAGGGGATCGAGGTCTTGATCGACAACGCGTGGATCGGACCGCCGACATCGGCGCCGAATACGTCGTAGACGAGCTTGTGCTGCTGGATGCGGCTCAGGCCCGCGAAGCGATCCGAGACCACCTCGGCGCGGAAGTGGTCGCCGCCGCCGGTGAGGTCCTCGACCGCCACGAGAGCCCCGGGAAGGGCCGTCTCGATCCGCTGCTTGAGCTCGTCGCTGGTGGGCATCGCCTCCTGACGATACCGACCGCCGTCACCAACGCCGTCGGGCCGCCCGCGCCGCTCAGAGCCGGGCGACCAGGCCGGCGACGGTGCGCGCGCCGCGGACGGTCACGCGCACCGCGAGCGCACGCTCGAGCACGGCGGTGGTCAGCTTCGAGCGGCCCATCCCGTTCGGGTAGTAGAGGAAGACCTCGCGGCCGTCGAGCGCCCACTCCTCGCCATCGAACGGTCCCAGCCCGTCGGCGGCGCCGGCGACCGGGGCCGCCGACAGGAACCCGACCTGGGCGCGGCTCTCTTCATAGCTCCCACCGGCGAACGGAAGCCGCGCGAGCGCGTCCTCGAGCTCGGCGCGCGTGCGGGCCATCACCGGGACCTCGCGCCCGTAGCGCTCGGCGAGCGCCTCGGCCAACCTGGCCTCGACGGTCGCCGCGTCCTGCCCGCTGGCGAGCAGCAGGTTGCCGCTGTTGAGATGGGTCGAGACCTCGTCGTAGCCGAGCTCCTCCGCGAGCGCTCGCAGATCGGCCATCGCCACCTTGACCCCACCGACGTTGACCGCGCGCAGCAGCGCCGCATACCGTGCCATGCCCGGACTCTGCCACGCCCGCCGTGCGAGCGGCGGGCGCGCCCACCGCCCGAGCGCGAATTCGCATCGGACTCAACTTTTCGGCCGAATAGTTCAGTCGGCGCCGGTTGGATGCAACTACCGTTGACCTCCGCCCGGCGACGCGAATTCTGCGACCGACCGGGCCGTTGCTATCTTTTGTGAAGTCATGGTCACCCTCTCCGACATCGCCGCCGACAAGGTGCGGGGCTTCCTCGCCTCGCAGGAGTCCGAGGGCGAGGTCGGATTGCGGGTCGGGGTCCGCGGCGGCGGCTGCTCGGGCTTCCAGTACGCGCTGGCCCTCGACGAGCGGCGCGACGACGACAACGTCTTCGACCACGGCGGCATCCACATCCTCGTGGACCCCGCCAGCCTTCAGTACGTCGACGGCTCGCAGGTCGACTACACCGAGAGCATGATGGGCTCCGGCTTCGAGGTGAACAACCCCAACGTCGTCGCCTCCTGCGGCTGCGGATCCTCCTTCCGCATCGCCGACGAGGAGCCGAGCTGCGGCTCGGCCGCCTAGCCTCCACTCAACGGCAGACGACCGGCGTCTCGCAGCCGTCGCGGCCAGACCGCTGGTCGACCGGCGAGCCGGTCGTGTAGGCGGTCAGTGCACGAACGCCTTCAGCGCCACGACCACGAACCCGAAGGCGCCGTTGACCAGCGCGTTGAGCAGGACGCGATGCAGCGGCGCGTGCTCGCGGTAGCCGAGCAGCAGGCCATAGGCGAACAGTGCCGCGACGCCGATGGCTACCGCCAGCCACGCGCCGGTGTCGCGCGAGTAGAGGCCGACGACCGCGCCGAGCAGCGCCAGCACCGCCGGGACAGCGGCGATCACCATCGGCAGCTCGTCGCCGAAGGCGCGACCGACCTCGCGCCAGGTCAGGCCGCGGCCCACCGCCAGACGCTGGGAGAGCACCTCCGCGTAGACGTGCGCCGACCAGAACACCAGCGTCGTCACCACGACACTGACGAGGATCTGCCAGGAGTCGCTGTCGTCGTACTCCGAGAGCGCGGCGACCAGCGCGGTCACCAGGATCGTCCCGTAGATCGCGCGCGCGACCGCATGCACGTCGCTGCTTCTCATCCGCTGCACCACCGGCGGCAAGCTACTCCCCGTCCCGGCGGTCCCGCCCCGCTCGCGTAGAGTCGTGGTGTGGCCCGCAAGGACGACACCCCGCTGCCCACCGGACGGCTCCGGCGGACCGCCAAGGTCGCGGGGCTCGCCGGCGGCCAGACCGCCCGCAACTACGCGACCAAGGCCGCCAACCTCACGCGCGGGGAGCAGCAGCGGCGCGCGGCCGCCGGCCGCCGCCAGGCCGAGGCTGCCGAGCAGATCCTCGACGTGCTCGGGAACATGAAGGGCGCGGCGATGAAGGTCGGCCAGGTCGCCTCATTCATCGACACCGGCGCCTTCCCCGAGGAGTTCCAGGCCCGGATCCAGGAGAAGCTCGCCGAGCTGCGCGACTCCGCCCCGCGCGTCCCGTTCGAGCAGATGCGCAAGGTCCTCGAGGGCGACCTCGGCATGCCGATCGACGAGGCCTTCGCGGAGTTCGACCGCGCGGCGGTCGCCGCCGCCTCGATCGGCCAGGTCTACCGCGCCCGCCTCCACGACGACGGCGGCCGGCTCGGCGGCCGCGACGTGGCCGTCAAGGTCCAGTATCCGGGGGTCGCCCAGGCGGTCCGCGCCGACCTCCAGAACCTCGGACTGCTGATGCGCGTCGCCAAGCGGATCGCGCCCGGCATGGACGCCAAGGCGATGACCGCCGAGATCAAGGAGCGCCTCACCGACGAGCTCGACTACGAGCAGGAGGCCCAGTCCCAGCGGGCGATGGCGCGCGCCTGGCGCGGCCACCCGTTCGTGGTCATTCCAGAGGTGGAGACCTCGCTCAGCGGCGAGCGCGTGCTGGTGACCGAGTGGGTCGAGGGCCGGCCGTTCGAGGAGGTCACCGCCATGGCCCCAGCCGAGCGCGACCGCTTCGGCGAGATCGTCTACCGCTTCTTCTCCGGCTCGCTCTACCGCCACGGCCACTTCTCCGGCGACCCCCACCCCGGCAACTACCGCCTGCTCGGCGACGGCCGCGTCGCCTTCCTCGACTTCGGCATGACCAAGCACGTCGATGGCGACTACCTCGCGCGCGAGGCGGCCGCCCTGGACGCCGGGATGGCCGGTGACGCCGAAGCGCTGCGCGACGCGCTGACCGACGCCGGCTACTACGCCCGCGGCGACGGGCGCGTGACCGCCGCGGCGGTGCTCGCCCACTTCCGCGACGTCGCCTGCTGGTATGTCGACGACCGGCCGGTCACCGTCGACCGCGAGCTGGTGACCAAGGTGCTGATCGACGCCGGCGACCCGCGCTCCCCGCACTGGGAGCTGATGCGGCGCGGCACCGTTCCGGCCGACGCGATGCTCGCGCGGCGGATGGAGGGGCTCGTCGTCGGCGTGCTCGGCCACCTCGGCGCGACCGCCAACTGGCACCGCATCCTGCGCGAGCTGGTCTTCGGCGACGGACCCTCCACCCCGCTCGGCGAGCTGGAGGCCGACTACTTCGGCGAGCGCTCGGCGGCGGCGTGAGCAGCGCCGGCTTCGACCACCTCAGCGCCTGCGACCCCGTCCTCGGCCCGCTGGTCGCCGCCCACGGTCCGCTCGACGAGCGCGAGCGCCGGCGTGGCCGCCCCGACGACGCCTACGGCGCGCTGCTGCGGGCGATCGTCGGCCAGCAGCTGTCAGTGAAGGCGGCGAGCACGATCTACGGCCGGCTGGCCGCGCTCTACGGCGGGCGCGCGCCCACCCCGGCCGAGCTGATCGCCACCGACCCCGAGCAGCTGCGCGCGGCCGGCCTGTCGCGGCCGAAGGTCGCCTACCTGCGCGACCTCGCCGAGCACGTCGAGGACGGCGAGCTCGACCTCGAGCTGCTGCCCGAGCTGCCCGACGACGAGGTCGCCCGGCGGCTGATCGCGATCAAGGGCCTGGGCCGCTGGACCGTCGACATGTTCCTGATGTTCCACCTCGGCCGGCCCGACATCCTGCCGGTCGGCGACCTCGGCATCCGCCGCGCGGCGCAGCTCGCCTACGGACTCGACGACCTCCCCGACCCGGCCGCGCTGACCGCGCTCGCGCAGCCGTGGCAGCCGTACCGGACGCTGGCCTGCCTCTACCTGTGGGCGTCCCTGGACAACGCGCCCGGCTGACCGCCGGCCGCCCGCAGCTCGAGGTGCTCGAGGATGCGGTGCGACTCCCAGACGATGTCGTCGCCGTCGACGAGCACCGGCACGCGATCCTGTCCGGTGAGGTCGACGACCTCGAGCCGGTCGCGCCGCCGGAGGGGGACGCGCACCTCGCCGTAGTCGATCCCCATCTGCTGGAGCCCGCGCGCGACCGCGCCACAGCGGCACAGCCGGTCGGTCGGGGCCCTGCAGCGGTAGAGGACGGCCATCGCCTCCGAGGCTAGCGCCGGCTGTCGCGCAACGCCCTGATACCGGCGGTCATGAACACGACCGCCTGGTCGAGGCGGGCGAGGACCTCGGCCTGAATCTCCTCGAGGCTCGCTCCCGAGTCCTTGGCCGGGTCGAGGTCGTCGCGCAGGACGGCGAGCACCGCGGTCGCCGAGGCGGCGGCCATCCGCGGCTCCAACGCGGCGGCATCGGCGTCGAGGTCGGCCGCGATCGCCCCCGCGAGCAGCTCCTGGAAGCGGGTCCAGAAGACTCCCTCACGCGCCTGCAGGCCGTCGTTGGCCTCCACGACGCAGCGGCGCTCGCGCAGCGTCGCCTCCTGCCCGCGCCAGCTGTCGAACATCGTCCGGACCCACTCCTGCAGCGCGGAGGGCGCCATCTCGTCGGCGCCTCGCTCAGCCAGCAGCCGCTCGAACTCGGCCAGCGACTCCTGTTGGTCGGGGAAGACGAGGTCCTCCTTCGACGGGAAGTAGGCCGACACGGTCCGCGGCGCCACCTCTGCGGCCTCGGCGATGTCGGCGATCGTCGTCTCGCAGTAGCCCTGGCGCGTGAACAGATCGAGCGCCGCGGCGGCGATCGTCTCGCGGGTGCGGCGCTTCTTGCGCTCGCGCAGTCCAGCTGCGGCAGCCGCCGCGACAAAGGTCATCGCCAGTGATCGTAACAAAGCTGCATCGTGCGCAATTCTGCACGCGCTGCATTTTTGCCGCCGCTGTGTGCTAGCTTGCCGCGCTCCTCCCCCCGACCCGGAGCTCCATGTCCCAGCTGCTGGCCCGCCTCGCCCGGACGCTCACCCACCACTGGAAGCGCAGCGCGCTGATCGCGCTCGCAACGCTGATCGCGCTCGGAGCGATCGCCGGCACGGCCGGCCGAGCCGCCGACGACTGGAACATCCCCGGGACCGAGTCTCAGGAGGCGCTCGACCTCTTCCGCGCCCACACGCCGGCGCTCGCCGGCTCCGACGCGACGGTCGTCTTCAGCGTCCAGGACGGACGCGTCACCGAGCCCCCCAACCGCGAGGCGATCGCCGGCGCGGTCGCCGAGATCGAGGATCTGCCCGGGGTGGTCTCGGTCGCGGACCCGTTCGGTCCCGACGGCGCGGTCGCCCCGGACGAGAGCCTCGCCGCCGTCGAGGTCCGCTACGACATCGAGCCCAACGAGCTCGAGCCGATCGACGGGGAGCGCCTCGAGGAGGCCGCCCAGACCGCCGAGAGTGGAGCGGGCTCGGTCGACGTCTCGATGCGCGGGATCGTCATCGACATCGCCACCGAGCAGGAGGCTCCCGTCGGCGAGCTGATCGGCGTCGCGCTCGCGATCGTCCTCCTGACCGTTCTCTTCCGGTCGCTCGCCGCGATGGGCGCGACGCTCGTCGGCGCGCTGATCGGGGTGATGGTCGGCCAGATGCTGCTCGCGGCGCTGTCCAGGCCGCTTGGCCTGCCCGAGTTCGCGGCGACGATCGCGGTGATGCTCGGCCTCGGCGCCGGAATCGACTACGCGCTGCTGATCATCGGCCGCTTCAGGGAGCAGCTCGCCGCCGGTGACAGCGTCCGCGACGCCTCAGGCAAGGCGCTGGCGACGGCGGGCTCGGCGGTCGTCGCGGCGGGGTTGATCGTGATGGTCGCGATCGCCGGCCTGCTGGTGGTCGGCATCCCGATGATCGGCAAGATGGGCATCGGCGCGGCGATCGGCATCGCCGCCGTGGTCCTGTCGGCGTTGACGATCCTGCCGATCATGATGGGCGCGCTGGCCAAGCGCCTGCGGCCCAAGAAGCCCGAGCACGTCGCCCGCTCGCGCGCGTTCGGCCGCTGGGGTGAGATCGTCACCGCCCGCCCGTGGCTGTCGATCGCCGCCGGCGTCGCCGTGCTGCTCGTCTTCGCGATCCCGGTCACCGAGATGCGGCTCGGCCAGCCCGACGACGGCAACCAGCCCCAGAGCAAGACCCAGCGCGCCGCCTACGACCAGCTCAGCGGGGCATTCGGCCCGGGCTCCAACGGACCGTTCCTGCTGGCGGTGAAGATCCCGCCCGGAGCGGCCGACAACGAGGACCAGCTCGAGCGGCTCTCCGGCGCGATCGGCGAGGTCGACGGGGTGCTCAGCGTCTCCCCCGCGACCGTCAGCGAGGACGGCGAGATGGCGACGATCTTCGCGGTGCCTGAGACGGCGCCCCAGGACGCCGCCACCAGCGCCCTGCTCGAGACCCTGCGCGAAGAGGCGATCCCGGCAGCGGTCGCCGACACGCCGCTGGAGGTCTACGTGGGCGGCAACACGGCGAGCTTCGAGGACTTCTCCGACAAGGTCGCCAGCCGCCTGCCGCTGTTCATCGCGGTGGTGATCGGGCTCTCGGTCCTGCTGTTGATGGCGGCGTTCCGGTCGCTGTGGATCCCGCTGGTCTCGGCGGTAT